>Ga0308157_10009584_pt1 | contig 10687 bp, 7 predicted proteins | sample PhyBR1_FD_201035 | JGI IMG/M metagenome (GOLD analysis project Ga0308157, IMG submission 201035) | Phyllosphere microbial communities from UC Gill Tract Community Farm, Albany, California, United States - DLSLB.R1 | ecosystem: Host-associated > Plants > Phyllosphere > Unclassified | place: USA...
GGAGCCGAAACCGGTCATCAGCGCCAGCAGCAGGCCGACCGCAATCCAGCGGCGCGGGAACAGCGCGAAGTGGGCCTCTACCCATTGGGTGCCCGAAATGATGTATTGCAGCAGCAGCGCCACCGAAAACACCAGGCCGGCAATGAAGCCGCCGCCCGGTTCGTTGTGGCCGCGCATGAACAGATAGATGGACACGAGCGTCGCGAACGGCAGCAGCAGCCGCACCAGCACCGCAGGCACCATCAGGTAGCCGACCGCGGTGTCGCTCGCATGGCGCGGATTGAGCAGATCGGTCTGCAGGTCGCCCGGAACGAAGCGCTGCTGCTCGGGCAGGTCCATGGTCTCGCGCGCCGGGCGGAAGCGCCGCAGCAGCGCATAGACCGTCAAGGCAACGATGCCCAGCACCACGATCTCGCCAAATGTATCGAAGCCGCGGAAGTCGACCAACATCACGTTGACCACGTTGGTGCCGCCGCCGCCGGTCAGTGCGTTCTCGAGGAAGAACGTCGAGGTGCTGTCGTGGAACGGCCGGCTCATCATGGCAAACGCCAGCCAGGCCATGCCGCCACCCGCGGCCACGGCCAGGCCCAGATCGCGCATGCGGCGCGCGCGCGCCCGTCCCTGGGTCGACAGCGCGGGAATGCGCATGTTCTTGTCGCGCTTGGGCAGCCAGCGCAGGCCCAGCATGATCAGCACCGTGGTCACGACTTCCACCACCAGCTGCGTCAGGGCCAGATCGGGCGCCGAGAACCAGAGGAAAGTGATGCACACGCACAGCCCGCACACGCCCAGCATGATCAGCGCGGCCATCCGGTGGTACTTGGCTTTCCAGGCAGCGGCCAGCGCGCAGGTGCAGCCCAGCACCCACAGCAGCACGAAGGCCGGCGACAGCGGCAGCGTGCCGCGGTTGCCCAATTGCAGGTCACGGCTCCACAGCGGCAGTATGCCGGCCGCCAGCGCGACGCACACCAGCCACAGCATCTGCCACTGCAGGCGCATGGTGCTGAGCATGCGGCGGCCACGGCGCCCGCCGGCTTGCAGCCAGCTGAGCAGCGTCTCGAAGATGCGCCGACCGTCGAAGTGGCGCACCAGGGGCGCGGCTTCGGCGTGACCCGCCTTGCGCAGCCAGCGCAGAAGGCAATGGATGGCGATGCCGCCAAACAGCGCCAGGATACTCATGATGAAAGGCGCGTTCACCCCATGCCACACGGCCAGGCTGAACACCGGCAGCGTGCCGCCGACGACAGGCGTGGCTGCGGCGCGCAGGAAGGCGTCCATGGTCAGCGCCGGCAGAATGCCGACCACGAGGCAGGCAAGCACCAGCAGCGCCACCGGAAGGATCATCCAGCGCGGCGGCTCGTGCGGCGTCAGCGGCAGATCGGTGGCCGGCGGGCCGAAAAACACGTCGGCCGTGAAGCGCAGCGAATACGCCACGCTGAACATGCCGGCCAGGGTCGCCGCGACCGGCAGCCACGAGCGCACCCAGGGCGCGGCGTCGAGGTAGACGGTCTCGGCAAAGAACATTTCCTTGGAGAGAAAGCCGTTGAGCAGCGGCACGCCGGCCATTGCCGCGCTGGCCACCATGGCCAGCGTGGCCGTCACCGGCATCATGCTGCGCAGGCCCGACAGGCGGCGGATGTCGCGCGTGCCGCTTTCGTGGTCGACAATGCCCACGGCCATGAACAGCGAGGCCTTGAAGGTCGCATGGTTCATGATGTGGAACACGGCGGCAACCGCGGCCAGCGGGCTGTTGAGGCCCAGCAGCAGCGTGATCAGGCCCAGGTGCGAAATCGTCGAATACGCAAGCAGCGCCTTGAGGTCGTTCTGGAACATGGCCAGGTAGCCGCCCAGCAGCAGCGTGCACAGGCCCGCGCCGCCGACCAGCCAGAACCAGGCCTCGGTGTCGCCGAGCACCGGCCACATGCGCGCCAGCAGGAACACGCCGGCCTTGACCATGGTTGCCGAGTGCAGATAGGCCGACACCGGTGTGGGCGCGGCCATGGCATGCGGCAGCCAGAAATGAAACGGGAACTGTGCGCTCTTGCTCAGCGCGCCCAGCAAGATCAGCACCAGCGCGGTGAGATAGAGGTGGTGGTCGCGGATCTGCTGGCCTGCGGCAAGAATGTGATCGAGGTCGTAACTGCCGACGATATGGCCCAGCACCAGCATGCCGGCAAGCATGCACAGCCCGCCCGTGCCCGTCACCGTCATGGCCATGCGCGCGCCCTGGCGCGCATCCTTGCGGTGGTGCCAGTAGCCGATCAGCAGGAACGAGAACAGGCTGGTCAGCTCCCAGAAAAACGCCAGCTGGATGATATTGCCCGAGAGCACCACGCCCATCATGGCGCCCATGAATGCCAGGAAGAACGCGAAGAAGCGCGGCACGGGGTCGGCGGGCGACATGTAGTAGCGCGCATAAAGCACCACCAGCGAGCCTATGCCCAGCACCAGCATGCAGAACATCCAGGCAAAGCCATCCATGCGCACGATGAGATTCAAACCCAGCGCCGGTATCCAATCGATTTCCTGGCGCAGCACGCCGCCATCGGCGACTTCCGGAAACAGCATGGCCACCTGGATGGCACAGCCCAGCGCGATCAGACCGGCCAGCGTGGACTCGGTATTGCGGGCATTGGTCGGCAATACGGCAGCCAGCAGGCTGCCGAGGAAAGGCAGAATAATGAGGAAGATCAAGGGCATGTGCCTTGCATTTTACGGGCAAGCTGCGTAAATTCGCTATGAAAATCTGAGCATGTTTTCAATTAGGGTCGTGGCGCGGACATAAAAAAACCGCCTGAGCGGAAATGGCTGAGGCGGTGGTTTTGCAGGGCCTATGGATTGGCCGGCAGCGGGGCTTTGTTCACCCCCTTGGTCGCAGTGGCGGCCGGTGCAACGCGCCCCGGGGCCGCGGCGCTGCCGGGAAAATGCTTGCCGTTGACGGTGAGGCCTTCGGCGGAAAACCTCGCGGCCGAGGTATTTCCCACGCCATGCACCCGGTCTATCAGGTCGGCCCAATCGACAAAGGCGGCCTTCTTGCGCTGGCTGACGATGCGCTGCGAAAGCGCCGGACCTATGCCCTTGATCGCATCGAGTTCGGCCTGGCTGGCCTGGTTGGCGTCAACGGCCGCAAAAGCGCAGGCCGCGTACAGCAAAGCGGTAATGGTCAGAAGTTTCTTCAACATTGCGCCTTCCCTGGTGAGCGTTCGCGCTGCTTGCGTCTGCGCGAACCGGTAGGTGTACGCCAGGCAGAGAGCATGGCGCTGCGATCGCAAGTCCTGTTCAGCGAATCGTAAGCTAGGAAGTTGATGGGCATGAAGCAGGGTAAACCCTTGAGTGCATGCCGTTCTTGCGCCAGATCAGAGTTCTTCCACGCGCCGTGCGGGATAGCTGTCCCAGCTCTGGCAGCCGGGGCAATGCCAGAAATGCTGGCGCGCCTCGAAGCCGCATGCCGCGCAGCGGTAGCGTGTCAACGGCTTGCTGGCGTGCTCGAGGGCGCGCTGCACCGCGGGGTGGTGCTCTTCCTCGGCAAATGGTTCATCCGCGAGCCAGCGCGTGGCCGCGACCAGAGACGGCTCCTTGCCCAGGTGGGCGACATAGCGCTGGCGTCCGGGCGCCTGACTTTCGCCACGGTCGGCATCGAGCGCCACCAGCGCCTGCAGCAGGTCCAGTGAAGGCGTGCGCAGATACTGGGCTTCGAGCCAGGGCTGAATGGGGGCCTCGGGCAGCAGCTTGGCAATCTCGGGCAGCAGCGCCGCAGCCAGGGGCAGGGCGCTGGGGCTTTTCTCGGCCAGCGCCTGCAGCGTGTCCCAGGCCAGGGCAGGCTGACCCAGGCGCAGCTGCAGCCGCGCCAGGTCGATCTGCGGGCGTGCGGCATGGGGCGCGATCAGCAGCGCCTGCTGGTGCTGCGCCAGCGCGGCTTCGAGCTGGCCGTTCGCAGCCAGGCCATCGGCTTCCTCGCACAGGTAATGCGCCAGGCGGACGCTGAAATCTCCTTGCCGCGCGGTCTGCATGCGCTGGGCAATCTCACCCGCCTGTTTCCAGTCGCGCGAGCGCTCGTAGATGGCAAGCAGGGCCAGGCGTGCTTCGGCTTCGAAATGCGTGCCTTCCAGCCGGCGCAGCGCGTCTTCGGCGCGGTCCAGCAGGCCGGCCTTGAGAAAGTCCAGAGCCAGTGCATGCTGGGCGCGGTCGCGGTCCGGGCGGCTCAGATCGCCGCGCGACAGCAGGTGTTCATGCACGCGCACGGCGCGGTTGTATTCGCCGCGGCGGCGAAACAGGTTGCCCAGCGCAAAGTGCAGCTCCGAGGTGTCGGGGTCGTTCTGCACGGCTTCAATGAAGGCGTCGATGGCCTTGTCCTGCTGCTCGTTGAGCAGGAAGTTCAGGCCCTTGAAATAGGCTTTCGGGGCGCTGCGGTTTTCCGCGCGTATCTGGCGCGCATCCAGGCGGGAAGCCATCCAGCCGAGCACGAACGCCAGCGGCAGGCCCAGCAGTATCCAGTTGAGATCAAATTCCATGGAGATCGTGTGGAGGCAGGGAAGGTGCCGGTGCCGGTGGCGAGGCATCGGCCGGGGTGGCCGCAGGCGTTGGCGGCGCCGCACGCTGGGCGGCGCTGCGGTGCTTGAGCCAGCGCGGCACCATGCCCAGCACGCCCGCGACCAGGCCGGCGGCAAAAGCGGTGAGCACGACCAGCACCAGTGGCGCCGTCCATTGGGTGCCAAAGAAGAAGTGCACCGTGGCGTTTTGCTGGTTGTTCAGCGCAAAGGCGAAGAGAGTAAAAAAAATGGCCGCCTTGAGCAGCCACAGTATGTATTTCATGCGACCCCTTGTGTGACCGCCTGATTCTATAGGCCCTGGTTCACCCGCGTAGCGCATCGGCCCAAGGCTGGGGGCATGTGCAAGGCCCAGGCCGCAGGAGCATCCGCAAGCGTTCGACGCGGCCAGGGGGAAGCGGGAGGGGGCGCTATTTCTTTTCGGCCAGCAACAGGGCCTGGGCGCCGCCGAGTTCGGCGGTGCGCTGGTCCACGGCTTCTCGCAAGGCCTTGCCGGGCTTGAAGTGGGGGACGCGTTTTTGTGGAATATGTACGGCTTCGCCGCTGCGCGGATTTCGGCCCATGCGAGCGAGGCGGTGGTTGACGGAAAAGCTGCCAAAGCCGCGGATTTCAATGCGTTGCCCGCGTACCAGGGCATCGCCCACGGCATCCAGAATGGTTTTGACAGCGAGTTCGGCGTCGCGTTGCGTCAATTGACCGAAGCGCGCGGCCAGTTCTTCGACGAGATCAGAACGGGTCATCGAAAGCGAATCCAGTTAAAACAGGTAAGAACCCCGTTTTGAAGAAAAAAGCGACGGGCGCCTTAAGCGCCCGCCGCATCCAAATCAAGCGAAGCGGGAGAGCTTACTTGTCGGAGTTGTCCAGCTTGGCGCGCAGCAAAGCGCCCAGGCTGGTCGTGCCGGCGCTTTCACGCGACGACTGTGCCGACAGCGAAGCCATGGCTTCTTGCTGGTCGACCATGTCCTTTTGCTTGATGGACAGCTGGATGTTGCGGGTCTTGCGATCCACGTTCAGCACCACGGCAGTGACTTCGTCGCCTTCCTTGAGCACCGAGCGGGCATCTTCCACGCGGTCGCGCGAGATTTCCGAAACGCGCAGGTAGCCCAGGATGTCTTCGCCGAGGTCGATTTCAGCGCCACGAGCGTCCACGGTCTTGACCTTGCCGGTCACGATCTGGCCCTTGTCGTTGACAGTAGCGAAGGTGGTGAAGGGATCGCTGTCCAGCTGCTTGATGCCCAGGCTGATACGTTCGCGTTCCACATCAACGGCCAACACGATGGCTTCGACTTCCTGGCCCTTCTTGTAGTTACGAACCGCGGCTTCGCCGGTTTCGTTCCACGACAGGTCGGACAGGTGAACCAGGCCGTCGATGCCGGCAGCCAGGCCAACGAACACGCCGAAGTCGGTGATCGACTTGATCGGGCCCTTGACGCGGTCACCGCGCTTGGTGTTCTGCGCGAATTCTTGCCATGGGTTGGCCTTGCACTGCTTCATGCCCAGGGAGATGCGACGCTTGTCTTCGTCGATTTCCAGAACCATGACTTCGACTTCGTCGCCCAGCGACACCAGCTTCGAAGGAGCAATGTTCTTGTTGGTCCAGTCCATTTCGGAAACGTGCACCAGGCCTTCGATGCCGGGTTCGAGTTCCACGAATGCGCCGTAGTCGGCAATGTTCGTGACCTTGCCGAACAGACGGGTAGCCGAAGGATAACGGCGCGAAACGCCCATCCATGGATCGTCGCCCATTTGCTTCAGGCCCAGGGACACGCGGTTCTTTTCGGTGTCGAACTTCAGGATCTTGGCCGTGATTTCCTGGCCAGCCGTCACCACTTCCGAAGGGTGACGCACGCGGCGCCATGCCATGTCGGTGATGTGCAGCAGACCGTCGATGCCGCCGAGGTCAACGAACGCACCGTATTCGGTGATGTTCTTGACCACGCCTTGAACGATGGCGCCTTCCTTGAGCGTTTCCATCAGCTTGGCGCGCTCTTCGCCCATCGAGGCTTCCACGACAGCGCGGCGGCTCAGCACCACGTTGTTGCGCTTGCGGTCGAGCTTGATGACCTTGAATTCCAGGGTCTTGTTTTCGTAAGGCGTCAGATCCTTGATCGGACGCGTGTCGATCAGCGAACCGGGCAGGAATGCGCGGATGCCGTTGACCAGAACCGTCAGGCCGCCCTTGACCTTGCCCGAAGTGGTGCCGGTCACGAACTCGCCGGATTCCAGGGCCTTTTCCAGGGCCAGCCAGGAAGCCAGACGCTTGGCGGTGTCGCGCGACAGGATGGTGTCGCCGTAGCCGTTTTCGATGGAACCAATGGCCACCGACACGAAGTCACCGACTTGGACTTCGACTTCGCCCTGATCGTTCTTGAATTCGTCGAGGGGCACGTAGGCTTCAGACTTCAGACCGGCGTTGACCACCACGAAGTTGTGTTCGACGCGAACGACTTCAGCGGTGATGACTTCGCCAGGACGCATTTCCGTGCGTTGCAACGATTCTTCAAACAGGGCGGCAAAAGATTCAGACATGTATTTCCTTGGCCGCAAACAGGTTTCCGAGAGCACAATTGCTCGCGTTTTTAAGGCTGCTTGCGGAGGTTGCGGACGGATCCGCGGGCTAAAGTTCAATAACCCTCTGCCAATCGCTAGCCAGGGCGAAAGATGGCAAAGGGACCGTTTAACCCTTCGAGACGGGCTTGAAGGGCTGTCGCTGCTGCCACCATTGCAGCACCTGGGTGACCACCTGTTCGATGGAAAGCTCGGAGCTGTCGAGGGACAGAGCGTCTGGTGCTGGCTTGAGAGGCGCCACGCTGCGATTCATGTCGCGCGCGTCGCGGGCCTCAAGGTCGGCACGAAGCGCGGTGATATTAGCCGAATTTCCTTTGGAAATCAATTGTTTATACCTTCTCGCAGCACGGCATTCGGCCGAAGCAATGAGATACACCTTGAGCGGCGCCGCGGGAAAGATCACCGTGCCCATATCGCGGCCATCGGCCACCAGGCCCGGCAGGCGCTGAAATCGCAGCTGCAGCGCCATCAGCGCAGCGCGCACCGCGGGCAGCGCCGAGACGCGCGAGGCATCCATGCCGGCTTCCTCGCTGCGAATGGCCTGGCTTATGTCCTCGTCGCCCAGCAGGATGTGTTGCGTGGCCGTGAAGCGGATGGGCAGGGACTGCACCAGCGCGGCGATTTCCACTTCGTGGGCAGGGTCGATGGCAATGCCGGCGCGGTGCGCGGCCAGGCCGGCAATGCGGTACAGCGCGCCCGAGTCCAGGATGCCATAGCCCAGGCGCTGCGCCACTTCGGCGGCAATCGTGCCCTTGCCCGAAGCGCTGGGGCCGTCGATGCAGATCACGGGAATGCATTCGCGCGGCGTTTCGCAGACCGAGAACAGCGCCTCGAAATAGTCCGGGAAGGTCTTGGCCACGCATTTCGGGTCTTCGATGCGCACCGGCAGCCGCTGCGGATTGAACGCGGCCAGGGAAAAGCACATCGCGACGCGGTGGTCGTCGTAGGTATGGATGCTGGCGGCACGCCAGTCGCCGGGAAGGGCCGGTGGCGTGACGCGCAGGTAGTCCGCGCCTTCCTCGACCGTCGCGCCGAGCTTGCGCAGCTCGCAGGCCATGGCGGCGATGCGGTCGGTTTCCTTGACGCGCCAGCTGGCGATGTTGCGCAGCGTGGTCGTGCCCTCGGCGTACAGGGCCATCACTGCCAGCGTCATCGCGGCATCGGGGATGTGGTTGCAGTCGAGGTCTATGGCCTGCAGTGGCCAGCGGCCGCGGCGCACCTGCAGCCAGTTCGGGCCGCTCTCGACTTCGGCGCCCATCGCCCGCGCGGCTTCGACAAAGCGGATGTCGCCCTGGATGGACTGTGCGCCCACGCCCAGGATGCGCACGCCGGCCCCGCCTTCTGCGGCAATCGCGCCCAGCGCGATGAAGTAGCTGGCCGAAGATGCATCGGCCTCGACATGGATTTCGCCCGGCGAGCGATAGCGGCTGCCCGCGGGAATCGTGAAGCGCTGCCAGCTGTCATTGCGCACCGCAATGCCAAAGCGCGCCAGCAATTCCAGCGTGATGTGGATATAGGGCTTGGAGATCAGCTCGCCGACGACTTCGATGGTGATGTCCTGAGCGCCCGCGCGCAGCGGCAGCGCCATCAGCAGCGAGGTCAGGAACTGGCTCGACACATCGCCGCGTACCTGGATCGGCGCCTGGCCTGCGCCCGCGGAAAAATCGGCCGGCGCGATGCGCAGCGGCGGATAGCCGGCATTGCCCAGGTAGTCTATGCGGCAGCCGAGTTGGCGCAGGCCGTCGACCAGGTCGCCGATGGGGCGTTCATGCATGCGCGGCACGCCGCTCATGGTGAATTCGCCGCCCAGCAGCGACAGTGCCGCCGTCAGCGGGCGCATGGCCGTGCCCGCATTGCCCAGGAACAGCGCTGCCGCCGTGCCGGAGGGCAGGGCGCCGGCAATGCCGGTGATGCGCAGAATGTCTCCGCAGCGCTCTAGCGTGCAGCCAATCTGCTCCAGGGCAGTCAGCATCACGCGCGTGTCGTCCGAGTCCAGCAGGTCGTGCACCTCGGTCGTGCCTTCGCTGAGCGCGGCCAGCAGCAGCACACGGTTGGAAATGCTTTTCGAGCCCGGCAGGCGGACTTCGCCCGCGGCCGAGGCCAGGGCGGGGATATCGAGGAATTCGGTCTGGAACATGGCGCCTTTTCAGCGTGCGGGCTCAGGCGCCCTGGAAGTCGGGAGAAGTAGCGGATGCGTCCGTGCGTGCCCCCATGCGCCAGCCGGCGCGCGCGGCGCTGGCCAGCGTGAGCCGGTCCTGCAGGCCCTGGCCATCGCCGGCCTGCATCAGCGCTTCGAGGCTTTGCAGCGCCTCGCGGAACTGGCGCGACTGCGCCAGCACCTGTTCGCGGTTGGCCATCAGGATATCGCGCCAGATGTGCGGGTTGCCGGCAGCGATGCGCGTGAAGTCGCGAAAGCCCGGGCCGGCCAGCGCCAGCGTGGCGTCGGCATCCGGCTGGGTCAGCACGCTTTGCATCATGGCAAATGCCAGCAGATGGGGCAGGTGGCTCACGGTGGCCAGCGTGGCGTCATGCGCCTCGGGCGACATGCTGTGCACCTGGCAGCCCAGGGCCTGCCAGATCTGGCGTGCCTGCTCCAGCTGCACGGTGAGCGTGCGCTCGGTGGGCGTGAGCACCACGTGGCTGCCCACGTAGAGGTCGGCCTCGGCATGCTCGACGCCCGCGACTTCCTTGCCGGTGATGGGGTGGGCCGGCACGAACGAGCCTATGCTGTCGCGCAGCCCGGAGCGCGCGGCCTGCACCACATCGGCCTTGGTCGAGCCCACATCCATGATCAGCATGTGGGGCGTGACCAGGTGCTTGATGGACTTGAGCGTGGCCTCGGTGGCCGCCACCGGCACGGCCAGCAGCACGATGTCGGCGCCGGCCGCCGCGAGCAGCGCCGACGGTGCCTCGACGTCGATCACGCCCAGCTGGCGCGCGCGCTCGGTGGTGGTGGGCGACTTGCTGTAGCCGACCACGCGCTTGACCAGGCCGGCTTTTTTCAGCGCCAGCGCAAACGACCCGCCCATCAGGCCGCAGCCTATGAGCCCCAATTGTTCAAACATCCACAGACTCCGGCGGCAACGGGGAAAAAAGACCAGGCATGCGCATCACGCCGGCGTCGGGTAGGCGCCCAGCATCTTGTAGAACGCGCACAGGCCTTGCAGCTCTTGCAGGGCCGCGGCGACATTCGGCTGCGAAGGGTGGCCGGCAAGGTCGATATAGAAGTAGTACTCCCACTGTCCGGTGCGCGCGGGGCGCGACTCGAAGCGCGTCATCGACACGCCATGGGTCTTGAGCGGCACCAGCAGGTCGTGCACGGCGCCGGGGCGGTTGGGCACGGAGATGATCAGGCTGGTTGAATCCTTGCCCGAAGCCTGGGGCATGGCCAGCGTCTGCGGCAGGCAGATGATGGCAAAGCGCGTTCGGTTGTAGGCTTCGTCCTGGATCGCATGGGCCACGGTATGCAGGCCGAACTGCTGCGCCGCGCGCTCGCCGGCCAGGCCGGCCCAGGTCGGGTTGAGCGAGGCCAGGCGTGCGCCTTCGGCATTGCTGTCGACGGGACGGCGCTC
>Ga0308157_10009585_pt1 | contig 10686 bp, 7 predicted proteins | sample PhyBR1_FD_201035 | JGI IMG/M metagenome (GOLD analysis project Ga0308157, IMG submission 201035) | Phyllosphere microbial communities from UC Gill Tract Community Farm, Albany, California, United States - DLSLB.R1 | ecosystem: Host-associated > Plants > Phyllosphere > Unclassified | place: USA...
TGGCGGCTTCGTAATGGTTGCGAGCCCCCAGATATTGCGCGATAACGATAGCGGCACCGTTACCGACGACCTCAAGTATGAGGATGGCGATCGAGATGACCTGGTTGGCCGCGCCTACCGCCGCCACCGCGTCATCCGACACGCCGCTGAGCATCATCGTATCGGTGATCCCCATTAACATAAATAAAAAGACTTCCAGGAATATCGGCCAGGTTAAACGGAACAGATTGAACTCGCGCTCCAGCGGAAGCTTGGCAGCAGCGGTCCCGTTCTTCGTTTTCATCTCTTCACCCTCCTTCAATACGTTTGTTTATTTCAAAACAAAACGTATCTTAGCACGGCGAAGTTGAAAAAGCATCATTTTTCTTGAAATTTCCTGAAAATTATATGACTCGTTCTCAAAGTTTCCTTTTTTGCATATTCAGCTTGCGATATTCAAATCCGAACATAGTCGTATTCCCGCGTTTCCGGTGCTTCGAAATGCTGTTCGGCACGTTGAATGCGATTACGTCCCGCGCGCTTGGCTTCATACAAAGCCATGTCGCAGCACTTGTAAATGCGGTCCAGATCCGAACGATGCTCGGGTACGAATGTCAGTGCGCCGATGCTCAACGTATAAGAACCTTCGGCAGCCACCCGAATACGTTCCGCCAACAACGTCGACTCGGCGCGCGAAGCACCCGGCAACAGAATCGCGAATTCGTCGCCGCCGTAGCGTCCGAACAAATCGTGCGGCCCAAGTTGCTTGGATACGACGGCACTCATCTCGCGCAGCACGCGGTCGCCGATATCATGCCCGTACGTATCGTTGATGCTTTTGAACCCGTCGATATCGAACAGTAAAAAAGACACCGGAAGACGGCGCTTGGCATACTGATCGAGAACCGCCTCCGCTTTATAAATAAAAGTACGGCGATTCCAGATCTGAGTCAGATCGTCGACGCTGGCCAGACGAAACAGCTCGTCATCCGACTTTTGCTTGGCAAGCAGCACGAAGCCTGTATTCGCGAGCATCATGGTCATATAAGCCGAGATCGAGAACAGATTCTGACTGACGGTCGCAGCAAGCAGCGCCGCCGGTCCTTCAGCCAATAAAGCGGCACTCGCCCGAATCGCTAAAGCGGCAGCCAAAAAAGTATATAACCCTCCCATTAATCTGCGCAATGCCGGAGCTTTTCGCTGCAGGAGAAGCCGAAGCGCCGGCGGAGCAATTAACAGAGCGCAGAAGATCGAAGCAATCGCGATGCGAAGTCCTTCGCCATTATAGAAAAAGAGAACCAAGTTAAATAATAGAATAGCCGTCAACATGACGATAATGCCCATCTTGCGCGTGCGCGGCGTCAATACGCCTTGCAGCCGAAGCAATGCCGCCGACTCGAAAGCCGTTCCCAGAAACAAAAAGGTATTGCTCAGCGAAATAACGGCCAGATCCCCGAGACTTCCTTTTAACAGCATCAGCGACCAAGCTCCTGCCTGAAGTAACTTTGCCGTAAAAAAGATAGAAATCGACGCGTCCCTACTCTCGCTTCGCCGGTAAGCACTCAAAAGTATAATCGTTAACACATGCCCGCAGATCAAAGAAACGTAAACGGTTTGCGGGTCCAGATGAAAGCTCATGATGGGTTCTCACTCTTCCCTTCAAATCGTTAACCCGGCAATATCCCGCCAATACAAAGCAATCTCGGTGAAACTCTCTTCCCCGATTCGAATCTCTTTGCGTTCCGCTTCTTCGCCGCCAAGGCGTTTATAAAAATGCACGGCCGGATTTTGTTCCAGCACCCAAACCATCAATGAACGGTATTCGCGCGTCTTCAACTCATTCAACAGGCTTTGAAACATTTTGCGGCCGATCCCTTTGCGTTGTTCGCTTTGCAGCAGATAGACGGCGTATAGCTCCGCTTCGTACACGCGTCCGGTTTCGCGGTCCACGCCGTAATCCAGGAATCCGCAAATTTGCCCTCGTTCATTTTCGGCTACCATTACCCCTTCGCCATGCTCCGGATCTTTCAGACGTTTCTCCCAATGCGTCCAACGCTGCTCGACGGACAGGCTATCCAGATAAGCGTCCGCAATGATGCCTTTATACGTAGTCTTCCAACTGTCGACATGAACCTGCGCAATGCCCGCGGCATCTTCAGGTCTGGCGAATCTGATCTTCATTGGGGTCGCTCCTCTACAAAAAGTTTCAAGCAACGGGGACGTTCCCATGCCGCCCCTTGCGGCCGGGATTATGCAATCAAGATTTACAGTTATCGTATGAAATTAAAAAACGTTAAGCATATAGGATTCGGCGGACTTTCGCAAATCCCTGCTGGAAAAAGCAAGTTATTTCCAAAGTGAGGGGGAGGGGGAAGGGTAGATATTAAAGAGAACATTAGAGAAAGGCTTGCAATGAATAGATTTCATTGGGGCAACTGCGATTGTTGCGGATAAGCAAAAATCAGAAGGCCATAGAGTCTAATTCGTGATCATTGTTGCTAAAAGGCAAGAATTTGGGAGTATTTGAGCTTTTATACGCTTTTTAGAGAGAAATTGTTGCTTATATGCAGGAAACTGGCATTTTAAGCTGCTTAGCAAGTGAAATTCTTGCGTATACGCAAGAATGATAAATAGCAAAAAGCCGCTCCTAAGAAGCGGCTCGATGTTAAGCAAAGTTGATTCCAAATGAAGCCTCAGCGAAGGGGAAAATTCAGTGAATGACGCCTTTGAACTTGGAAAACCTCCATCATAAATTTCATTCCAGTTTTCCAAGTGAGACAGCGTCTTGAACGAATTTTTCCCGCAGCGCCCGAGCTTCTTAACCGAATAGGATTTTAAATTAACGGCTGCCGATGTTCACCGGCTTGATGTCCCAGATTTCCGTGGCATATTCGTTAATCGTGCGATCTCCGGCGAATCGGCCGGACTTCGCAATATTCAAGATCGATTTTTCCGTCCATAGCTTCGTATCGCGATAATCGAGACCGATTTGCTGTTGAGCGTCGGCATAGCTTGCGAAATCGCGCAGCACGAAGTATTCGTCATTGTGGCTGAGCAGGGAATGGTAGATCGAATCGAAGCTTTGACCGTTTTGGCAGAACGGACCCGGGTGAATCAGCTGATCCAGCACTCTTTTCAAGCGATCGTCACTATGATAGATTGCCGGTGCCGAGTACCCGCCTTCGCGGTAATACTTCTCGACTTCTTCTATGCGCAGGCCGAACAGATACATGCCTTCGTCGCCAAGCGATTCGTACATTTCGACGTTCGCGCCATCCAGCGTACCGACAGTCAGCGCGCCGTTCATCATCAATTTCATATTGCCCGTGCCGGATGCTTCCTTGCCCGCCGTCGAGATCTGCTCGCTGACATCGGCTGCCGGAATGATCTTTTCCGCCAGCGATACCGAATAGTTCTCCAGGAAGAAGACGTTCAGCAGATCTTTCGTTTGCGGGTCATTATTGACGGTAGCCGCGATATTATTAATCAGCTTGATGATTTGTTTCGCCATATAGTAACCCGGAGCGGCCTTGGCGCCAAAGATGAACGTACGCGGCGTAAATTCAAGCGTAGGCTGCTCTTTGATCCGGTTGTACATGTCCATGATATGGAGCGCGTTCAGCAATTGGCGCTTGTAGGCATGGAGACGCTTGACCTGCACGTCGAAAATGGAGCTGGTGTCTACAGCCACGCCATGCTTTTTGTAGATGTAGGCAGCCAAACGTTCCTTGTTCTTATGCTTCACTCCGCGAATCTTTTCTTGGAACGCGGCATCTCCGGCATGTCCCAACAGATCCGTCAAACGGCTCGGATGCGTCTTCCACTCGGAACCGATCGCGCCTTCGATCAGCCCGGCCAAGTCCGGATTGGCGTGCATCAGCCAGCGGCGGTGCGTGATGCCGTTCGTTTTATTATTAAAACGATCCGGGTACAATTCGTAAAATTCTTTCATCTCGCGGTTCTTAAGAATGTCGGTATGCAGCGCGGCTACGCCGTTGATGCTATGGCTGCCGTGAATCGCCAGATGCGCCATCTTGATCTGTCCGTCCGCGATGATCGCCATGCGGGAAACGCGCTTCTGATCTTTCGGATTTTCTTCAAGCAACGAAGCACAGAAGCGTCTGTTTACCTCTTCGATAATCATGTAAAGGCGAGGCAGCAAATCGCGAACCATTTGTTCCGGCCACGTTTCGAGCGCTTCGCTCAGAATCGTGTGGTTCGTATAGGATACGACGCGGGATACGATGTCCCAAGCCTCTTTCCATCCGAAACTTTTTTCGTCCAGCAAAATGCGCATCAACTCCGGAATGACCAAAGTCGGATGCGTATCATTGATATGAATCGCGACTTTCTCCGGCAGGCGGTCATACGGTAAGCCAAGCTTCTCGAATGTACGAAGCACGCTTTGCACGCCAGCCGAACAGAGGAAGTATTCTTGTTTCAAACGCAGCAGCTTACCTTCATATTGAGAATCATCGGGGTAAAGGAATTCGGACACCGTCTCTACCGAACGTTTGTAATCGAGGAAGTTATAGTAGTTGCCATTCGGACCGCCGAAGCCGCGAGCGGGATCGGCAGTCGATTCCGCACTCCATAAGCGTAACGTATTTACGGTCTCGTTTTCGTAGCCTACGATCGGAACGTCGTAAGGGATAGCCAATACATCCTCGCCGTTTTTCGTTTCGTACGTATAGTTGCCGTCCGCTGTTTCGACGACTTCGACATTCCCCCAGAAGCGAACATTCACTTTGTTATCGTCGCGGCGAACTTCCCAGACATTTCCTTTTTGCAGCCAATAATCAGGCAGTTCCACTTGGTGGCCGTCAATGATTTTCTGTTCGAACAGCCCGTATTTGTAACGAATCCCGTTGCCATGCCCAGCGTAGCCAAGCGAAGCCAAAGAGTCGAGGAAGCAGGCAGCCAGACGTCCGAGACCTCCGTTGCCCAAGCCTGCATCGGCTTCATATTCTTCGATATCTTCCAAATCCCAACCCAGTTCGCTGAGTGCTTCCCGTACCATTTCCAATACGCTTAGGTTCAGCAGATTATTGCCGAGTAAGCGTCCCATCAGAAACTCCATGGAGAAGTAGTAGACCTGGCGTTCTCCTTGTTCCATGTATGCGCGGTTAGTAGCAGCCCAGTCTTGACCGATTCGCTCGCGAATCATGCTGCCGAGAGCGGCATAGACGTCATCTTCCGTAATCTTCTGAATCTGACGGCCGCTTGTACCGATCAAGCGCTGTTCGAATTCTTTTTTGAAATTTTCTTTATTAGTGAACACGGGTAAGCCCCTTTCCCATTTCGCCGGAAGCGGTGTCCGACGGCGGACGAATTAAAGTATAGTTTCTCTAAAATGATTCGTTCATAAGGATTTCGATACGATTATAGCAGGAACTAAAAAAGCCTTCCACAACCAGGTTCTCTCTTAAGGAACCTGGTATAGAAGACCTGTGGGTTGGATTATATATCGGTGAGAAACCGCTTTTTTTAAACCCTTTATATGGCGAAGCATGTCGAACTTTTACAGAAGGCTATGCCTTTCGATCTAGGGCGTATCTTCAAACCTGCCAACGTGCATCTTTTACCGCCTTTTCGCCCTGCCCCGAATTCGTACCTAAAGCGTGTACGATTCCGGCAACGCAGCGTCACTTTCCCTTGACGTGCCCCAGCACGCCTTCAGAAAAGTTCCTTGTTCAGCACGAAAATTCGGCAAAATCTGCTTCCGTCGAGGTTTGAAGACACGCCCTAGTTTTTACAACAAGCTGCGTTTGGCGATAACGAAAGGTCTGCGCGAATCGCCGACCAGCGTGCGATTCGCGGTCAATTGGACATCCTTGTCCAAAATAACGTTCTCGACGATAGCGCCCGCTTCGATCACGCATTTCTGCATGATGATCGAATTGATAACTTTGGCGCCTTTTTCGACTTTGACGCCGCGGAAGAGCACGCTGCCTTCGACCTCGCCCGCGATCCGGCATCCGTTGGCCACCAAAGAGTTGCGTACGTCCGCGCCTTCGAGATATTTGGTCGGCGCTTCGTATTTGATTTTCGTGTGCACCGGCATGTCCGGCGAAAATAGCTGCTTGTACTTCTCGGGGTCAAGCAGTTCCAGGCTGTTCTTGTAATAGCTCGCGACCGAGTTGATTACGGCGTGATAGCCTTTATACTCGTAGCCCGCGATTTTCAAGCCGCTCGGATTGCGCAAAACGGCATCGCGGAAAAAGTAGCTGTCGCCGTGCGCGATGCAATATTCCATCTGCTGCATGAACAGGTTTTTCTCCATGATGAACAGGTCGATGTACACGTTGTGATGGCCTTTTTCGTTATGAATGCCTTTGACCGAACCGTCTTCCGCTATCTCCACCCGGAAGCAAGGATCATGCTCGGGTTCGAGCAGGTCGACATGTTTGTACACGACCGTCACGTCCGCGCCCGAAGCTTTATGCTTCGCCGCCAGATCGCAAAAGTCCACTTTGGACAAGTGCTGGCTGCCCGAGTGAACCACGTATTCGCCGCTGCTGCGGGCGAAGAAGTCTCGGTTATTGTGCATATGCTGGAGGTCGCCCGCCGAGATGTCGGTCGGGTCGTTCCAGTCCGGAGGCAGAATGAACAATCCGCCGCGTTTGCGATCCAGGTCCCACGGACGGCCTTCGCCCAGATGATCGAGCAGCGAACGATACTTGCGGCGCACGAACAAAGCGATGTCCTGCACGCCGGCGCTCATCATATTGGAAAGCGCGAAGTCGATCAGGCGGTAGCGTCCCGCGAAAGGAACGGCCGCGCCCGCGCGGAAGTACGTCAGCTCGTTTAATTGGTCCAATTCGTGGTCCAAATTGATTACACCCATGAGTTTCATGGTTCCACCGTCCCTTGTATGCTGTGTTGGGCGGTTAAGGAGTTTCGGCCGCGGAAGGCGCTGCGGGAGAAATTCGTTCAAGACGCTGTTTCGCGCAGAAAGCCTACGGCTTTCCGCGCTCAAAGGCGTCTTTCACTGAATTTCTCCCTCCGCTGCTCCGACGCGAACGCAAACTTCTCAACCTGGTTTTTTATGTTTTGAATCGATGCGTTCGAAATGGATAGTTGCCGCTGACTCGTTTCTCGTCAGAATGGCGAATCGCCGTTTCGGCGATGAGTTCGCGCTTTTGATCCTGTTGGGATCAGAACGGCGAATCGCCGTTTTTTCGACGATTGGATCACGCCGCTGACTCGTAGCTCGTCAGAACGGCGAATCGCCGTTAATCAACAAGATTTCGTTCGGGTCTTCGCGGTCTTCGCCGATGACGGTGTTGTCGGGAATGACTTTGCCCTGATCGACGATGGCGCGGTGAATGCGAACGTTTTTGCCGATTTTGACTTCAGGCATGATAACCGATTCGGAGATGATGCTGCCTTCGCCGACTTCGACGCCGTAGAACAGAACGGAACGGTCGACTTCGCCGTAAACGGAGCAGCCTTCGTTAACCATGCAGTTTTTCAGTTTGGCATCGGGCGAGATGTACTGGGCAGGCTCGTTCGGGTTGCGGGTATAAATCCGCCAGTCCGGATCGTTCAGGTTCAACTCCGGATCGTCCTTGAGCAGATCCATGTTGGCTTCCCACAGGCTCGGGATCGTGCCCACGTCGCGCCAGTATCCTTCGAACGGATACGCGTACAGCGCCAGTTCGTCGGCCAGCATTTTCGGTACGATGTCTTTGCCGAAGTCGTGCGAAGATTCGGAATCCGGTTTGTCGATGTCTTCCGTGAGGTATTTGCGCAGCACGTCCCATTTGAAAATGTAGACGCCCATCGAAGCCAGCGTGCTTTTCGGCTGCTTCGGCTTTTCGTCGAACTCGTAAATTTTCAAGTCTTCGTGCGTATTGATCATGCCGAAGCTTGGCGCTTCTTCCAGCGTGACGTTGATGACGGAAATGGTGCAATCCGCGCCTTTTTCCTTATGGTAATCAAGCAACTTCGTATAATCCATTTTATAGACATGATCGCCCGACAGTACCAGAAGATGCTCCGGGTCGTATTGGTCGATAAATTTGAGGTTCCGCGAGATGGCGTCCGCCGTCCCCCGATACCAGCTGCTTCCGTCCTCGCGTTCGTGCGGAGGCAGGACGAATACGCCGCCGTTCTTGCGATCCATGTCCCAATCGCTTCCGACGCCTATGTAAGAGTGGAGCACGAGCGGTTCGTACTGAGTCAGTACGCCTACGGTGTCAATGCCGGAATTCGTGCAGTTACTAAGCGGAAAATCGATAATTCGATAGGTTCCTCCAAAGTAGACGGCAGGCTTGGCCAAAGACTTCGTCAGCCCTTTCAATCTCTTCCCCTGTCCGCCGGCAAGCAGCATGGCGATCATTTCTTTTTTCTTCATTCAGACGAACCTCCTCGGCAATATATAAAGCTGTGCTCGTGGCGGAAGCGATCTCCGCAGATGTGTGGATGCCCCTTGACGGGACCCTTACGACTTGCCAGGATTGAAAACAGGACGGGCAACCGAGTTAGACAGGATAAAACCACATACACTTCTTTAACCCCCACCGGAGGTTTGGAATCGTCGGTTGCTGGGATTTTTAGAAGAAAAAACGTGATCTTGGAGATGAAAAAGCGGTGAAACGATTGGAATCGGTGAAACAGGCAGAAATTGAGTAATCGGTTTGTTTCATAATACCATATCTTGTAAAAAGTAAAAGGGCATGTAAGCTATTGTATAGAAAAAGACGGTTCCCCAATGTGTTCGAAAAATTCGAATCGTCGGTAGAGCCGTCTTTTTCCATCTGCCTATCCCTCAGTATCTCGTTTCAAGGATTCATGCGCATATCTCCCAATTCGAAGATCGGCAAGTTCTGGGCCAGCAGCGCAGCAGCAAGAACGGCCGCAAGCATGACCAGAAACGCTCCCGCATCATACTTCGTCACCAGCGAATCATAATAGTACGTGCGCCGCCTTCCGGCATCGAAACGCTTGACCTCCATAGCCGCCGCCGTACGTTGAGCGCGGCGTATACTCTGGGCAAGCAACGGCAGCGCGTATAATTCAGGCATTTGCAGCAGTCGGCTTGCTCCCGTTTTCCCTCCTGCTCCCCGCACGGCGAGCGCATCCCGCCGAATACGCAGTTCTTCCAACGCCATTGGCAGCAACCGAATCGACGCCATGAAACTGTAGGCGTATTTCGGACTTAATCGAACACGCTGCATCAAGGCATAAAATAACCCGGTCGATGTAGTCGTCAATACGAACAGCAAGCCTTGGCAGCCGAAAGCAATAGAACGAAATCCCAGGTGCAAGCCGCGATAAAAGCTTTCTTTCGAAATCGAGACCGGCCCCCACGACCACCAAATCTCGCTCCCTTTACCGAATAAAATCATCGTCACCGATGCCGAAGCAAAAGCCAACGCAAAACCGGACGCAAGCAGCGCCGTTTTCCACAGCGGATATCCGGATGCGAAGAAAAGCAGCAGCAAAAATAGACAGGCCAAGTAGAATGAAGCGTCGATTCGGTGCGTAAGCACGGTCCAGACAAACAGTCCGACAAACACAGCCAGTTTCAGCGCAGGATTTGAACGATGCAACCAAGTCTTTCTATCCGGTTCAAAAAAACGTTTCATCAGCGTCCCCCATGACTAACCGCTTACCGTCCGTGCAGGAACGCGCGGTAGATCGATCGTCGACAAGTTTTCCGTTCTCGACGCGCCACACTCGTGTAGCCAACCGCTGGGCGATTTCGGTCTCATGCGTAATCATCAGCACGGCATGGCCTGAAGCCCGCAGTTCCTCGCAAAGATTCAACATGGCAAAGGTATTTCGAGCGTCCTGTCCAAAAGTCGGTTCGTCGAGCAGCAGCAGCGGCTTGGCCGATACGACTGCGGAAGCAACGCTAAGGCGACGTTTCTGCCCCAGCGACAAGAGATAAGGATGCCGCTCCGCATAGTCTGCCAGCCCGAACCTGTGCAGAAACTCCAATGCGCGGCGTTCGATCTTCCCCTCGTCTTCGGCAGTCAATCGGCCCCGGCGCACAAACGGCAAACCGATTCGTGCCGACCCGCCTCTCCGCTCTTGTTGAAGGTTGTGCTCAGCTTCACTGCGCAGTGTGAACGATACTTCATCCAGCACACGATTCGTGACGAACTGAAACTCGGGATTTTGGAACACGAACGCCATGTGCTTGGCCGCCGCCTCTCGTTCTGCCCGACGGCCTGCAGGAAGATATTCGCCATATCGACATAGCCCCCGACGAGGCAGCAAGCCCATCAGCCCGAGCAAAAGCGAGCTTTTCCCGGCACCGTTGGGCCCGGTCACCGCGATCAGATCTCCAGGCAAAACGATAGCCGAATCCACCCTGCACGCCTCTTTTCCGCCGCGAAGCACGGAAAATTGTTCGAGCCGCAGCAAAGGTTGAAGCTCGGATTCAAGCCGGGGGGCGCTCGAATTCGGACAATCCGCTTGATCCTTGATAGGATCCGCGAGTGCCGGCGATTTGCTTTCGGTGATCGGAGCATAAGCGTCCGACCAAGCCTCCGGGTACCAAATTCCGTATTCGCGCAACTGATTTCGGTGGCGACGGAATATCGACTCTGCCGGGCCGTCCGCGACCATACTGCCGTCAGCCTGAAAAACGATGACCCGGTCGACCCAATCGATCACTTCTTCAATGCGATGCTCGACGATCACAATCGTGCGCCGGTCCGAGACGTTGCGTACCGCTTCCCAAATCGTTCGCCG
>Ga0308157_10009586_pt1 | contig 10686 bp, 9 predicted proteins | sample PhyBR1_FD_201035 | JGI IMG/M metagenome (GOLD analysis project Ga0308157, IMG submission 201035) | Phyllosphere microbial communities from UC Gill Tract Community Farm, Albany, California, United States - DLSLB.R1 | ecosystem: Host-associated > Plants > Phyllosphere > Unclassified | place: USA...
TGCTGTGGGTCGTGCGCGACGGCCGTCGCGCGAAGAGCCATCTGCTCGGCGCGAACCTGCGCCTCGTCGTGTCGCTCGCCAAGCGCTACACGGGCCGCGGCATGCAGTTCCTCGACCTGATCCAGGAGGGCAACCTCGGCCTGATCCGTGCCGTCGAGAAGTTCGACTACACCAAGGGCTTCAAGTTCTCGACATATGCCACGTGGTGGATCCGTCAGGCGATCACCCGCGCAATGGCCGACCAGGCGCGCACCATCCGCATTCCCGTGCACATGGTCGAGGTCATCAACAAGCTGGCCCGCGTGCAGCGCCAGATGCTGCAGGATCTCGGTCGCGAGCCCACACCCGAAGAGCTTGCGCGCGAGCTCGACATGACGCCTGAGAAGGTCGTCGAGGTGCAGAAGTACGGGCGCGAGCCCATCTCGCTGCACACGCCTCTCGGCGAGGACGGCGACAGCGAGTTCGGCGACCTGATCGAAGACACTGAGGCGGTCGTTCCGGCCGACGCGGTCGGCTTCACGATGCTGCAGCGCCAGCTCGAGAGCCTGCTCGACTCGCTGTCCGAGCGCGAGGCGGGCGTGATCCGCATGCGCTTCGGTCTCGGCGACGGCCAGCCGAAGACGCTCGATCAGATCGGCGACACGTTCGGTGTAACGCGCGAGCGCATCCGTCAGATCGAATCGAAGACGATGGCGAAGCTGCGTCATCCGAGCCGCTCGCAGTCGCTGCGGGACTACCTCGAGTGAGCGTCGAAGCAAACGACGGCAAGGCGCTCGAAGTCTCCGTCGATGGAACCGATTTTCTTCGCATTCCGATTCGCACGCGCGTGGTCATGCCCGGCGACACGCTCGACGAGATCATCCGCGAGTACGCGGTGGGCAAGACTCAGCCGGGCGATATCCTGTTCGTGACCGAGAAGATCGTCGCGATCATGCAGGGGCGCTCGTACATGATGAGCGAGATCCGCCCCCGTCGACTCGCAACCTTCTTGTCGCGCTACGTGACGAAGACCTCGTTCGGCATCGGTCTCGGCATTCCCGAGACGATGGAGTTCGCACTGAAAGAGGTCGGCACGCCGCGCATCCTGTTCGCCGCGGCCGTCTCCGCGGTGACCAAGCTGTTCGGCCGCCGCGGCGACTTCTACCGCATCGCGGGTGAGAAGGCACGAGCCATCGACGGGCCGACGCCCGGCACGATCCCGCCGTACAACGATGCCGTGGTGCTCGGACCGGAGCGTCCGCACGAGGTGGCGCTCGAGGTGAAGAAGCTCGTCGCATGCGATGTCGCGGTCGTCGACATCAACGATATCGGCGGCAACATTCTGGGGTCGACGATCGACAAGGCGGGCGAACGCCAGCTCGTGAAGATTCTGAGCGACAACCCGCTCGGCCAGGGCCATCAGTCGACCCCGATGGGCATCATCCGCAAGCTGGCGTAACCCGCCTTTTCCTCATTTCTGGCACATTTCTGCGCGCATTTGCGCGCGGAAATGTGCCAGAAATGAAGATATAGGGGTCAGAAGCCGATCGCTGCTCGGTAGCGAGGCTTGTGGCCGGTGCGCACGCCGGAGACGCTCGGCTTGTTCTCGTAGACGCCCGCACCCCAATTGCCCTCGACGAGTACGGGGCCGTTCTCGGTCGAAACGACGTCCCAGCCCGCGTACTGCACCTCGGGTACGACGCGCGCGGCACGGTCGATCAGCGCAACCGCCTGGTCGAAATCCGGGAGCTGGAAGTCCGCGATGCGGAAGCCCGTGTCGGGATGCGTCTCGTGCACGTTCGAGTGCGAGTCGTAACCCGCGCTCATCGCGTGGCCCGAGTCGGGATCGAGCATGGTGTAGAAGCCGCCGTACGACATCTGGTCGCTGACCTCGCCGCGACCGAACTTCTGCGCGACCGCGAGCACGTGCACATCGGACCCGTCGTAGAAGGCCGTGATGCGCGTGGTATTCACCGTGCCCGGGCAGACGGCCGACAGATCGGCGTGCTGGGCGATGACCTCTTCGAGCAGGACCTCGCCCGAATCGATCAGCTTGCGGTGGAAGTCCGTCCAGTCCGAGACGTCCTTGGCGTGGTAGCGGCGCACGCCGAGGCCCATGTGGCTGACGGGCACCTTCGCGATGACGGTGCCCCGCTCTTCGACGAACGCACGCACCTCGTCTGCATTGTCCTTCGTCACGACCATCCACGCGCGGTTCAGGAACTCGGCGAAGCGCTCGTTGAACGCGATCTTATCCTCGAAGATCCTTCGTCCCTCGGGCTGCGAGAAGCGCTGCGCGAGCTGGGCCGAGACCGGGTGGGTCATGAACGTTGCGCGCTCTTCCGGAGTGAGGATCGCGAAGTCGAAGTCGACGTAGTCCTGGAACGCGACGTCTTTGCGCGCTGCCTGCCAGAGCATGTCGGCGATGATGGTCGGGACCGGCTTTCCGTGCTCGTGCCGAACCTCCTTGGCGCGCTCGATCACCGCGCCGATATCGATGCGGCGGGCGCGCTGTGCGAGGTAGCTCAGCTTCGGTCCGAGGGCGAGGCCATTCGACGGCATGGATCCTCCGAGTCGGCGGTAAGTGGACGGATCGTGCGGCGCGCTGAAGAAGCACCGGACGACCGCGTCATAGTCTAGGGCGGATGAGTGAGCCGATTCTGGGGATGAGCATGCCGCGCGCGCGCGTGTCGCGCTCCGCGCTCGAACGGAATATCGCGCGTGCGCTGCGAGCCGCGCCCGGCGCCGCGATCGATCTGCGCCGCGATGCGTGCGGTCACGGTGTGCGACTGGTCGCCGCGGCGGCGCGCGCAGCGGGCGTGACGTGCGCGATCGCAGAGGAGCGCGCGGACCGTTGCGGACTCGCGCGCGCTGCGGAGCCCGCGCTTCCGCTCGAGGCCGTCTTCGGGCTCGAGGGCCGAGGCGAGCCCGCGATGACGCTTGTCGCCCCCGTGCTGCAGATCAAGCCGCTGTGCGCGGGAGACGGCGTTTCCTACGGCTACCGCCACCGGGCGGATCGCGATACGCGCGTCGCGCTCGTCTCCGGCGGTTACGCCCAGGGCGTAGCGAGGGCGATCGGCTCCAGCGCTTCCGTGGTGTTCGGCGGGAAGGAGGCCCCGATCATCGGACGCGTCGCCATGGACGTATGCGTCGTCGACATCGGCGATCTCGACGTTGCCGTGCGCGACGAGGCGCAGTTCTTCGGAGCCGGCCGGCCGGACCTGCTGCATGCGTGGGCAGAGGCGACGGGGTGGACCGAGCTCGAACTCGCGGCCGTCGCCGGTCTCTCCGTGCCCCGGGAGGAGATCGCATGACTCGCGCCGAACTGCGCATCGACCTGCAGCGGCTGCGCGAGAACGTGCGCGCGGTGCGCGAGCGCATGGCGCCCGCCGAGGTCCTCGTCGTTATCAAAGACGACGCCTACGCGCAGGGCGTCGAGCCGATCGTCGCCGCCGCGCTCGAGGCGGGCGCCGCGTGGTTCGGCGGAATCGATCTCGGGAGCGCGGTCCGCGCGAAGCGCGAGGCGGGGGAGCGTGCGCGAGTCTTCTGCTGGATGACGCTTTCGGCCGAGGAAGCGCGCGTGGGGGCTGCGGAAGGGCTCGAGCTCGGCGTCGGCGACGCCGACTACCTCGAGCGCGTTGCGGCGACCCCCGAGACCGCAACCGTGCACCTCAAGATCGATACGGGGCTGCACCGCAACGGCGTGCGACCGGAGGCCTGGCCTTCGTTCTGCGCGCGAGCGGCAGAACTCGAGCAGGCGGGGCGCATTCGGGTCGCCGGGATCTGGACCCATATCGCAGAGGCGAGCGACGCCGAGGATGACGCTTCGCGCGCTGAGTTCGACCGTGCGGTGACCATCGCCGAAGCAGCTGGTCTCACGCCCGAGGTGCGCCATCTCGCTGCGAGCGCGGCGGCATGGCATCGTCCGGAGTTCCGATACGACCTCGTGCGCATCGGTGCGTTCTGCTACGGCATCCGGTCGGAGGACGGGCCGGAGATCGAGGGGGCGTCGCCCGTGTCATCGCTCGTCGCATCCGTCGTGTCGGTCGGAGACGACGTGGAGATCGGTATCGGATCCGTCGACGGATATCCGTCGGCACTCGCGGGGCGCACACACGCGGCGACGCCGGCCGGCCCGCGCGCGCTCACCCGCGTGGATCCCTTCACCTCGCGCATCGCCGCGTGGCCGGGTGCGGCGGTCGGCGACGAGGTCGTCCTGTTCGGGCCCGGAACGCGCGGCGAGCCCACCCCGACCGATCTCGGCGAGGCGATCGGAACCGTGGGGGAGGAACCGCTGCTGCGCGTTTCGCCGCTCGTGCCGCGCACCTACACGGGCTGATGAGGCGTACGCCGACGGCCCCGAGATGCGAGTAGGGCCGTCTCCGGAACGGAGACGGCCCTACCGATCGGACTGGGTCAGTCCTGGAGCTTGTCGGTCTCGTCGTGCCAGTTCGTGGCGACCGCGCGGAGCTTCTCTTCGAACTTGCGGCCGTGGTGCGCGCAGTAGAGCAGCTCGCCGCCGCCGACCTCCGCGGCGATGTACGCCTGCGCACCGCAGGCGTCACAACGATCGAGCGCTGTCAGTCGGTAAGAGACAGGGGCGTCGGCCAGGGGTGCTGCAGTCATCGATCTGTCTCCTTCGTGAGTCGTTCGGTATTGCGGGCCATGCTTCATACAACCACGGAGGACCGAAGAAGATTTCCAAGCGGCCCTGGGTTTCGCCTAGGGCGTACGCGGGTCACCTGTTCCGTGTGTTCCGCCGAACCGCGCAGGGATTCGAAGATAAGCTCGAATATTGTGACGACCGAGTACTCCGCCCATCATCTTCAGGTTCTCGAGGGGCTCGAGGCGGTGCGCAAGCGGCCCGGCATGTACATCGGCTCCAACGGCTCGCCCGGCCTCATGCACTGCCTGTGGGAGATCATCGACAACTCCGTCGATGAGGCAGTCGCCGGCAACGGAGACCGCATCGACGTGATCCTCCGTGCGGACGGGAGCGTCGAGGTGCAGGACCGCGGTCGCGGCGTGCCCGTCGACGTCGAGCCGCGCACGGGACTGACAGGTGTCGAGGTCGTCTATACGAAGCTGCATGCGGGTGGAAAGTTCGGCGGCGGTTCCTACGCCGCCTCGGGCGGGCTTCACGGCGTGGGCGCCTCCGTCGTCAACGCGCTGAGCGAGCGCCTCGACGTCGAGGTCGATCGCGGCGGCAAGACCTATGCGATGAGCTTCCACCGCGGCGAGCCCGGGGTGTTCTCCGATACGGGCGATCCGCGCCCCGACGTCGCGTTCGCCCCGTTCGAGAACGGCAGCGAGCTGCGCGTCGCGGGCAAGGCGCCGCGTGGCGTGACCGGCACGCGTGTGCGGTACTGGGCCGATCGTCAGATCTTCACGAAAGACGCGGCGTTCCAGTACGACGACCTCGTGACTCGCGCTCGTCAGACGGCCTTCCTCGTACCGGGCCTCGAGATCGTCGTACGCGATGAGCGCTTCGCCGACGACCCCGAAACGGGGGTTCGCGAGACGTCGTACAAGTTCGACGGCGGGCTCGGCGAGTTCGTGGAGTTCCTCTCCACCGACACCCCGGTGACCGACACATGGCGGCTGCACGGTACTGGATCCTTCACGGAGACGGTTCCGACGCTGCAGCCCGACGGATCGATGAAGTCGACCGAGGTCGTGCGCGATTGCAACGTCGACATCGCGCTGCGCTGGGGCACGGGCTACGACACGCACATGCGGTCGTTCGTGAACATCATCGCGACGCCCAAGGGCGGCACGCACCAGCAGGGATTCGAACAGGAGCTCACGAAGCAGCTCCGAGCCGAGGTCGAGAAGAATGCCCGCCGGCTCAAGGTCGGCAGCGACAAGCTCGAGAAGGACGACGTTCTCGCCGGGCTCACAGCGGTGCTCAACGTCAGCCTTCCCGAGCCGCAGTTCGAGGGTCAGACGAAGGAGGTGCTGGGCACGCCGGCCGTGCGTCAGATCGTGGCGAAGGTCGTGCGCGACGGTATGAAGGAGCGGTTCGTCTCGCCCAAGCGCGACGACAAGAACCAGGTCTCGATGCTGCTCGAGAAGGTCGTCAGCGAGATGAAGGCCCGCGTCTCGGCCCGGGCGCACAAGGAGACCCAGCGCCGGAAGAATGCGCTCGAGTCGTCGTCGCTGCCCGCGAAGCTGATCGATTGCCGCTCGACCGATGTGTCGGACACCGAGCTCTTCATCGTCGAGGGCGACTCGGCGCTCGGCACCGCGCGAAAGGCGCGCGACAGCGAGCATCAAGCGCTGTTCCCGATCCGCGGCAAGATTCTGAACACCCAGAAGGCCTCGATCGCCGACATGCTCTCAAACGCAGAGTGCGCCGCGCTGATCCAGGTCGTCGGGGCGGGATCCGGACGGTCGTTCGATATCGAATCGGCGCGATACGGCAAGGTGATCATGATGAGCGATGCCGATGTCGACGGTGCGCACATCCGCACGCTGCTGCTGACGCTGTTCTATCGCTACATGCGCCCTCTGATCGAAGGCGGGCGCGTGTACGCCGCGGTTCCGCCGCTGCATCGCGTGATCGTCATGAACCCCGGCTCGAAGCCGAACGAGACGATCTACACGTACAGCGACCGCGAGCTGAACGCGCTGCTGGCGAAGCTGCGTCGCCAGAACAAGCGATGGCAGGAGCCGATCCAGCGCTATAAGGGCCTCGGTGAGATGGACGCCGACCAGCTGGCCGAGACGACGATGTCGCGCGACGGCCGCCTGCTGCGGCGCGTGCGCATGGCCGACGCCGAGGCGGCCGGGCACGTGTTCGAGACGCTCATGGGCAACGACGTCGTCCCGCGGCGCGAGTTCATCGTGCAGGGCGCGGCGAACCTCGACAAGGAAGCGATCGACGCGTAGGGAAGCGAGCTTCTACCCGTCGTCGCGATCGGTCCTGATCGCGCCGGTGACGGTGGGGATCGCACCCGTGAGCACCGGTTCCGCCGGGGTCCGGGACTTCTCGCGCGTCCGCAGGGTGATGCCCACGCTCGCCGCGACGATGAGCGCGATGGCCGCGATCTTCATCACGCTGATCGTCTGCGCGAGGAGGAGCCACCCGAAGAGCGCCGCGAAGACGGGCTCGAGGCTGATCAGCACCCCGAACACGCGCTGCGGCAGGCGGCGCAGAGCCAGCAGCTCGAGCGTGTACGGCACGACCGATGCGAAGACGGCGGTGCCGACTGCAAGCCAGAGAAGCTCTGGACGCGCCGCGAGGGTCGCGACCGCGGGCGCGCCGAAGGGGAGGAGCGCGACGGAGGCGATCGCGAGCGCCACCGCAAGCCCGCCGATCCCGGGAACGAGGCTCCCCACGCGCGCGCTCCTGCGGATGTACAGCACCCAGAACGCGGCGGCGATGAGTGCCAGCCCGACGCCGAGAGGATCGAGAGGCTCGGATCCGATCACGCTGTCTATTCCGAAGATGCCGACTCCTGCGACGGCGAGCCCGACCCACGCTGCATCGACGACGCGCCTCGTCAGTGCGGCTGCGAGTGCGAGGGGACCGAGGAACTCGATCGCGACGGCAGGCCCGAGCGGCAGACGCTCGATCGCCGCATAGAAGAACCCGTTCATCCCCGCGAGCGAGAGCCCGAACCACGCGACAGCCGTCCACTGCTCACGCGTCCAGGAGAGGATCCTCGGCCGCGACACGACCAGGAGCAGTATCGCCGCGATCGTGATCCGCAGAGCGGTCACGCCCCACGCGCCGACGTCGGGGAACAGCTGAACCGCGAGCGCTGCGCCGAACTGCAGCGAAGCGCAGGACCCGGCGATCAGGGCGATCGGGGCCCCGATGCGGGCGGGGGAGAGTGCGGCGACCGTCATGCATCCAGTCTTTGTCATCTTCTATGATCAATCCAGCAACCGTTTATGAACATTAAGCGTAAGGAAAACTGATGCTCAATCTTGCGCGGCTCCACGTGCTCAGCGAGCTCTCACGCAGGGGGACGATCGCCGCGACGGCACGGGCGCTGTCGTATACGCCATCGGCCGTGTCGCAGCAGCTCGCGCAGCTCGAGCGCGAGACCGGAGTCGCGCTCCTGGAGCGCATCGGTCGCGGGGTGCGCCTCACCGGCGACGCCGAGGCCCTCGTCGTGCATGCCGATGCGGCGATCGCTCGTCTCGAATCGGCAGAGGCCGACCTTGCCGCGTCGCAGAGCACATTGCGCGGCACGCTGCGCGTAGCGTCGTTCCAGAGCGTCGTCGTGGCGATCGCACCGGGCGCGCTCGATCGGATGGCCGAGCAGAACCCCGCGCTGCGGGTGGACATCACGCAGCGCGAGCACGACCAGGCCTATGACGGGCTGCTGTCGCACGAGTTCGACCTGATCCTGGGCGAGCAGTACCCCGGGGTCCCCGAGCGCGTGCGGGGCGGCATCGACCGGTCGGATCTGCTCATGGATCCGCTGTGCCTCGCGATTCCCGCGGTCGGCCCTCTCGCGGGTCGCCCGCGTCGGCTGAGCGATCTCGCCGACGCTCCGTGGGTGATGGACCCCGATGACACTCCGACGGGCAGATGGGCGCGCGCGGTCTGTCGTCGGGCAGGGTTCGAACCGGTTGTGAAGGTCGAGAGCCCCGACCTCCTGCTGCACGCACATCTCGTGCGCACGGGTCACGCAGTCGCGTTCATCCCGGCGCTGATCTCCTCTCCGCACCTCGACGGACTCACGCTGGTGAGTCTCCCCGACAATCCGCACCGCGTGCTCTATACGGCTGCGCGCTCCGGGCGCGCCTCGCACCCCGCCGTGCGCGCCTTCCGCGCGGCCCTGGCAGACGCGCTGGAGGCGCAATATCCCGAGACGCCCGCCTGGAGCCTCGCGCTGGAGGCGTGACGGTCAGCGCAGGAGATCGTCGAGCGCGACCCCGAGGGTCGGATAGCGGAACACGAAGCCGCGCTCGGCAAGCACGGACGAGGTCGTATGGCGACCCGTCAGCGCGAGAAGCGGATCCGTGCGCAGCCCGACGGAGGCGAGGCGCAGGAGGAACTCGGGCGTCGGAAGACCGAACGGCACGCCGATGCGCTCACGCAGCGCGCTCATCAGCTCGGTGTTGCGCATGGGTTCCGGCGCGGCAGCGATCACCGGGGCATCCGGCAGAGTGAGCGACGGGTCCAGTCCGAGCGCCGCACGTGCGATGCGCAGCCAGTCGTAGATGTGAATCCAGCTGAACCACTGCATGCCGCCCGCGATGCGGCCGCCGAAGCCGAGGCGAGCCGGCAGGAGCAGTCGATCGAGCGCCGGGGTGCGGCGGTCGAGAACGATCGAGGTGCGAAGCGTGACGCGATGAGAGGCATTCGCGGACCGCGACGCCTCCTCCCAGGGCAGGACGATCCCCGTCATCTGCGGAAGGCCGTGCGACGGGTCCGGGGTGCGCTCCGTGATGCGTTCGTCGCCCGCGTCGCCGTAGATCGCCGTGGTCGAGGCCTGTACCCAGTGATCGACGGCGCGGTCGCGCCGCTCGGACGCCGTCACAAGCGCGTCCGTGGCGCGAACGCGCGAATCGCGGAGCTCGCGGATGTTCTGCTCGGTGGGGCGGCAGTCGACGGGCTTGCCCGCGAGGTTGACCACCGCGACCTCGCCGTCGGACTCGAGCACGTGCGCCCACGCCGGCACATCGGCCGGATCCCACCCGACTTCGAGCGCACCCCGGATCGGCGCGCGTCCCGGCGTTCGCGTCAGGGCGACGACCTCGTGTCCGTCACGGACGAGCGAACCGGCGAGGGCGCGTCCGAGGGATCCGCTCGCACCCGAGATGACGATCTTCATGGGCGCGACGCTACAGGGCCCTGCCGATCGTGTCGACCGGCGCGTCGAGCAGCTGTCCGGACCCGTCGCGCTTCGACAGCGTCATCGGCAGCTTGCGCACGGATCCCTTCGCATCGAGCGCGTACGCGGGGTCCGGACCCGCCCACGCGAGCTGCAGCCCGTCCTCGCCCTTCAAGAACGCGTGCGCACGCACGCCGCCCGTTGCTCGGCCCTTCGACGGGTACTCGCCGAAGTCGCTGATCTTCGCGCGCCCGGGATCTGTGCCCGGCAGCGCCGTGGACGACGTCGACACCGTGACGACGACGTTCCCGTCGCCGGTGACGGATCCGAAGAACAGCGCGTGCGATCCCGCCGACAGCTTGATGCCGGACATACCGGCCGCCGACGCGCCCTGAGGACGCACGGACGCGGCCGAGAACCGCAGCAGGCGCGCATCCGTCGTGAGGAACACGAGGTCGGACTCGTCGGCCGCCTGCGCGATCCCGACGACGCGATCTCCGGGCTTCAGGGAGATGATCTCGAGCGAGGGCTTCGCTGTGAGCGCCGAAGGCACGATGCGCTTCACGATTCCCGCGGCCGTGCCGATCGCGAGCGGTACGTCGGAGCCGAGTTCGACGAGCCCGACGATCTGCTCGGCCTTGTCGGTCAGACCGATGTAGTCGCGCAGTCGCTGACCAGCGCTGAGCGAAATCGACGCGGGCGGCACGGACGGCAGATCGATGGGATGGAACCTCACGAGTCGACCGTGAGACGTGACGGCTCCCAGCTCGCCCCGCACAGTCGTGCGCGCTGACGACAGGATCGCATCGTGCTTCGCGCGGCGCGCTGGGGCCGCGATCTCCTGGCCGTCCGGGACGTCGATACGGATTGCGCGGCCCGTCGTCGACAGGGCCACGACCGGGGGTGCGTCGGC
>Ga0308157_10009587_pt1 | contig 10685 bp, 8 predicted proteins | sample PhyBR1_FD_201035 | JGI IMG/M metagenome (GOLD analysis project Ga0308157, IMG submission 201035) | Phyllosphere microbial communities from UC Gill Tract Community Farm, Albany, California, United States - DLSLB.R1 | ecosystem: Host-associated > Plants > Phyllosphere > Unclassified | place: USA...
TCGTGCACTACCACGCCAAGACGGCCGTGCTGAACAACCTGGAATACGACCACGCCGACATCTTCCCGGACATCGGCGCCATCGAAACCCAGTTCCACCACCTGGTGCGCACCGTGCCGGGCGTGGGCCGCCTGGTCGTCAATGGCGACGAAGCGTCGATCGGGCGCGTGCTCAAGCGCGGTTGCTGGAGCGAAAAGGAAAGCTTTGGCGGCGCCGACGGTGTCGACTGGACGATGGTCGAGCATCCGGGTGGCGCCAGCTTCGACGTCATCTTCAAGGGCGCGCCGCAAGGCACCGTGCACTGGGACCTGACCGGCAAGCACAACCGCTCGAACGCGCTGGCCGCGATTGCCGCCGCGCGCCACGTCGGCGTGCCGGTCGCGCAGGCCATCGAATCGCTGGCCCGCTTCGAGAACGTCAAGCGCCGCATGGAAGTGCGCGGCGTGGTCAACAACATCACCGTCTACGACGACTTCGCGCACCACCCGACGGCGATTGCCACCACGGTCGGCGGCCTGCGCCAGAAGCTGGGCGCGCAAGGTTCGGGCCGCATCCTGGCCGTGCTCGAGCCGCGCTCGAACACGATGAAGCTGGGCGCGATGAAGGATGCGCTGCCGGGCAGCCTGAAGGATGCCGACCTGGTGTTCGGCTTCGGCAGCCAGCAGGCGCTGGGCTGGTCGCTGGCCGATGCGTTCAAGCCGATGGGCGCGATCGCGCACAGCTTCGACCAGATCGACTATATGGTGCAGGCCATCGTGCAGCAGGCGCAGCCGGGCGACCATATCCTGGTCATGAGCAATGGCGGCTTCGGCGGCGTGCACCAGAAGCTGCTGGACGCGCTGGCCCCATGACGTCGGCGCCGCATTTGCCACCGTACCTTCTGTATTTGCACGGCTTTCGCTCGTCGCCCAAATCGATGAAGGCGCGCGTCATGCAGGCGGCGCTCGAGGAGCGCGGCTTGCTCGACCGCCTGATCTGCCCGCAATTGCCGGCGTCGCCAAAGGCCGCGTTCGCGCTGGCGCTGGACCTGGCCGCGCAGCACGCGCCTGGCAATCTCGCCATCGTCGGCTCGTCGCTTGGCGGCTTCTATGCGTGCGCGCTGGCCGAGCGCCTTGGCGTGCCGGCCGTCGTCATCAATCCGTCGGTCGACCCGACCCGCAACCTCGAACACCACGTGGGTGTGACGACCAACTGGCATTCGGACGAACCGTTCGAGTTTCGCGCCGAATACATCGATGAACTCAAGGCACTGCGCGTCGCGGCCATCACGCAGCCCGAGCGCTATTTTTTGCTGGCGGCCACGGGCGACGAAGTGCTCGACTACCGCGACATGGTGGCGCACTACGCCGGCGCGCGCCAGCACGTAATCTACGGCAGCGACCATGCGGTGTCGGAGTTTCCGATGTATGTCGACGAAGTGCTGGCGTTCTGCGGGATGGATGCAGTCGTGGACGGAACGCGGTGAGGAACCGTTCGCTGCGCCTGGCTGCCTGGCAGCCGCATGCGCGCGCCGTGCGCGCGTCCGACGCGATGCACGACTGGCTCGTCACGCCCGGCTCGCTGACTGCGCGCCTGGTCGCCAGCAGCGACGCGTTTCGCGTGCGCCGCCTGCACCAGCACGGCGCCGTGTGCCTGGCCGACGAAGCGGCGGCGATCGGACTGACGCGGCCACAACGGGTGTGGGAACGCGAAGTGCTGCTCGTCTGCGACGGCACGCCGGTGGTCTTTGCGCACACGGTCGTGCCGCCCGATGCCGACGCGAGCGACTGGCCGCTGTTTTCGGCGCTGGGCGAACGTTCGCTTGGCTCGACCCTGTTTTACGATCCGCTCGTGCGGCGCGGATCACTTGAATTTGCGCGCCTGGGCGCCGACCATCCGCTGGTGCGCCGTGCGCACGCGGCCATCGGCGGCGCCGGCGTCCAACAGCCGATTTACCATGCGCGGCGCTGCGTCTATCGCCGCCGTCAAGGCCTGCTCCTGGTCACCGAGGTATTCTTGCCGGCGGTGCTCAGCCTGGGAGCGGGCGCAACCACGAACAACACAGAATAATCATGAATGTATTTTTTGAGGAATCGGGCGACTTCAAGGTCGGCGCCATCCTGTCGCAAGCCGGCGAGGCATACCAGGTCGAACTGGCCAGCGGCAAGCGCACCAAGGTCAAGACGCGCGACGTGCTGCTGCAATTTGAAAAGCCCAGCCCGCAAGAGCTGATGGACGCGGCCAAGGCCGTGGCGGCGGACGTCGACCTCGAGTTCCTGTGGGAAGTCGCGGGCGAAGAAGAATTCGGCTTTGCCGAGCTGGGCGCCGAATACTTCGGCCATGCGCCGCTGCCGCACGAAGCGGCCGGCCTCGTGCTGACGCTGCACGGCTCGCCCATCTACTTCTACAAGAAGGGCCGTGGCCGCTACAAGGCCGCACCAGAAGCGTCACTGAAAGCCGCGCTGGCCGGTATCGAAAAGAAAAAACAGCAGGCCATCATCCAGGCCGGCTACGTCGATGAGCTGAAAGCCGGCAAGCTGCCTGAATCGATGCAGCCGCTCGTGCACCAGCTGCTGTTCAAGCCGGACAAGAACACGATTGAATACAAGGCATTCGAGGCTGCGGCCAACGAGCTGCAGACCAACCCGGCACGCCTGATGCTCGACGTCGGCGGCCTGGCCTCGCCCAAAGACCTGCACATGGGCCGCTTCCTGTTCGAGAACTTCCCGCGCGGCGCCGGCTTTGCGCCGGTGGACGTACCGACAGCACCGACCGACCTGCCGCGCGCCGACGTCGCCGCATTCTCGATCGATGACGTGACCACGACCGAGATCGACGATGCATTCTCCGTCGTCAAGCTGGACGATGGCACCGTCCGCGTGGGCATCCACATCGCCGCGCCGGGCCTGGCCGTGCGGCCGGACGACGCAATCGACAAGATCGCCCGCGCGCGCATGTCGACCGTGTACATGCCGGGCGACAAGATCACGATGCTGCCGGACGAGGTGGTCAACGCGTTCACGCTGGCCGAAGGCAACGATTGCCCGGCGCTGTCGCTGTACGCCGTGCTCAATCCCGAAGACTGGAGCGTGGTGTCGACGACAACGCGCGCCGAGCTGGTGCCGATCAAGAGCAATCTGCGCCACAACGATCTGGACGACCTGGTCAATGAAGAAACGCTGGCCAGCGGCGAGGGCGAGTATCCGCACAAGGAAGAACTGGGCCAGTTATGGCAGTGGGCCTTGCAGCTCGAAGCCGGCCGCATGGCAAAGCGCGAAGCCTTTGGCCTCAAGCCCGAGCAAGCCAACCGCATGGACTTCAATTTCTACGTCGAGGACGACGTGGTCTCGATCGTGCGCCGCAAGCGCGGCGCACCCCTGGACAAGATCGTCGCCGAGCTGATGATCTTTGCCAACAGCACCTGGGGCAAGCTGCTGCACGACTCGGGCGTGCCGGGCATCTACCGCTCGCAGGGGCCGGGCGCCGGCGGCTGGGCTGCCAAGATGCAGGTGCGCATGGTCACGCACGCCGCGCCGCACCAGGGCCTGGGCGTGGACCAGTACGCATGGAGCACATCGCCGCTGCGCCGCTACACCGACCTGGTCAACCAGTGGCAGATCATCGCGGCGGCCGAAAACGGCGTCACCGCGCCGCTGGTCGCGCCATTCAAGCATCGCGATGCGACGCTATTCTCGATCGTGTCGAGCTTCGACGCGGCGTACGCGGCCTATAACGAGTTCCAGCAGAATATGGAACGCTACTGGTGCCTGCGCTGGCTGGGGCAGGAGGGCGTCAAGATGGTCGATGCCGTCGTGCTCAAGGACGAGCTCGTGCGCCTGACCGACGTGCCGCTGGTGGTGCGCCTGCCGGGCATGTCGCAGGTGGCGCGCGGCGCGCAGGTCAAGCTCGACATCGTCCGCTGGGACGAGATCGAACTGAACCTCGAGGCGCGTTTGCTCGAAGTGGCAAGCGCCGCGCCGGATGCGGCATCGGATGCCGCGCTCGGGGATGACGAAGACGCCGATACCGGCGAAGCAGCAGTGGCCGAAGCCGTGGAGGCCGAAGGCGCCGTTGCGGTGGTGGACACGGCTGACTTGTCACAGGCGGCGCCGCCGGTGTCGTCCGGTACGCCGGCGCCGTGATGGGTGAGAGGGGAACGGTAGCGGGCAAGGCCTTCATCTAAAAACGTGCGCGTTCTGTGTGCAGCTGATAAGGACGCTGTATGCAGGATGCGCTGTTTCCTCAGGCTTGCGTTTCGTATCCTCGCGACCGCAGCACCATGACCGGGACCACCGGTCCGGATTCCCTCATCATGGTATTCGCTGGTTTGCGGGAGTTGCGGATATTACCTTAACAAGCCTTGCCGCCCGGCCGCAGTGTTTGCGGGCCTGTCAGGCAGTCTCCTTCTACAGCAAGAATAAATTTTCTTTCTGCATATACGAAGGAATTTCCTTGCCAAACTTTTTGAGCAGTGAAGGCGCGAAATCTAATGCACTCACTGCTTGCCAGGTCTTGATTTTATCTCTCTCAGCGTTATGGCCGGATTTGTAATGCAATAAAATCCCCTCGGGGATGTGGTAGGCATAGGCACTGGAAGCATCCTGTAAATGCACGTTATCGACCCCGATCTTCTTTGGGTCGATCTGCACATTGCCGTCGAAAACAGACAGCGAACTTTGATTGATCAGGCTTATTTCCAATCTTATGTCGCCAGTGCTTGTTTCGAAAACATTGATATTTTTTCCATTAATAAAAATATTGTTCAGTTTATTCAATGCTGCTTTCACTGCTGCACTTTTTGGTGACAGTACAACCTGTGGCGACATGGCCAACTTTGGTTCGTAGTCAGCAGTTTCCAATCCCAAGTAGCTCATAAGGCTCCTCAAGTTGGTTATCAAGACTTCTCTCTCGGTAGGTTCTACATTGCTGACGGCGCCTTGCCCCATGCTGGAAGAAATAATCAGCTCTGATCCGCTGGAATCACAATAGTCCAGCAATTTTTGGAGTTGGTAGTTTGCAACTTTAATTGCGTGCGGTATTTCTCCTGACCACTGTGTTCTCCATGTTTCATCAAATTTCCCTGAGTCATAATCCTCTGGAAACATGGTCGGCCAATATCGGTGCATGCTGGAGGCGACATGATTTGTGAAGAAGAAGCTGACATCGGGTTTTGTCTTGGCAAGTTGCCTTATGTAAATATCAAAGGCAATCTCGACTTGCGATACTCTGCGTCTGACGATACGATCGCGATTGAGGCGTTCGCTAACGATCTGATTTGATAACTTCAGAAATGTATTTGTAGTCAAGCCCAGATTTACCGATTTCTGTATAAATCGAGTCGCTTCCCTCATTGCGATACCTGATTTGACATTTCTCCCATTGGCACGAACCATCGACAAATTAAACGCCTGGAAAGCGCTTAGTTTTTCTGGAAAACACTCATCGCCTGCGGCAAAAGTATCAGGGACATAAAATGTGAAATTGTCCAGGTCCACTGGCAAAGGGTAGCTTTGGAGTGAGCCAAATACACCAACTTTTACGCCTTGCTGAGCCAAGAGGTTATATACATTTGGATACTCTTTATTAACCTTTGTTAGGTCTTGACCCAAATCACTTATTTCATGGTACACATTTGAAACCCCACGATGCATGGTGGGCCATGTGATCCAGGGGCTCAAACTGCCTACATCTGCAGTATGGGTTTGAAACAGCGAACTTTGGTTTCGTAATTTTGCAAATGCAGATTTTGGATGAGAGACTGCATAAAAGTCAAATAGCTTTATTGGCACTTCGTTTAGTTCATAAATTATTACGCCCATTTTCTTTCTCATCCTTCAAACTGCAAAAAAAGACTCTTTACGAGGCTTCTTCAATTTTATTGGTAAATACTTTTCAATCGTCTTTGATTGCTGCTGAATATTTCTCGTTCAGATTCAATTTCACCGTGAAATTTCATGGCGCATCTCGGTCGGCAAATAAGTAGCGTCATCTTATCCTCAAACCATAAGTTCGAGAAGTACGTTTTTTTGCTCCCGTGCCAATTGCAGCTGGTCTGATGATGATTTCCAGCGCGTTTGCCAAGTAACTTGAGCAAGCGCGATCAGATGATAATCTCCTTCCTGGAAATGTCTGATTATCCAAGGCTTGTTTCCTATCCAATAGCAGGATCATCAGCCAAGAAATGGCTGCAAGACAACGCCTGTTATCCAATTGATATTATTGAACATGCCACGTTGTGTCGCACGCCAATTCCACCTCCCCCTATGCGTTCGCCTCAGGTTAGAATGAATCAATTCTCCGATTCAATTCTCACCCGCAGCGCGTGAAGTCTCTCCTACACAACCGTCCCCTGATCATTGCCCTGGCCGTATCGGTGGCAGCCCATGCGGCGCTGCTGGCGGTGCGCTTTGCTGCGCCTGAAACGTTCCGCCAGACCCCGGCCGACCCGGGCCTCGAGGTCATCCTGGTCAACGCCAAGCACGACCGGGCGCCAGCCAAGGCCGACGCACTGGCCCAGGCGAACCTGGACGGCGGCGGCGCCGCCGAAGCGGGCCGCGCCAAGTCGCCGCTGCCCGACCTGCGCAAGGTCGAGGACGGCGACAGCATCAAGGCCTTGCAGCGCCGCATCGCCGCGCTCGAGCAGATCCAGCAGGACGTCGTCACGCGCGCCCGCACGTCGAGCTTCACCGCGCCACCGGTCACCGAACGGGAAAAACCGGACCCGTCGCGCACGGGCGAAGACAACCTCGACACGTCGCGCGCGATCTCGCGCAGCGCCGCCGAAATCTTCGAGCGCATCGAAGAAGAAAACCGCCGGCCGAAACGCACGAAGATCACGCCGAGCACGCGCGAGGCCGGGTACGCGCTGTACTACAAGGCGATGCAGAAGCGGATCGAGGAAGTGGGCACGCTGAACTTCCCGCAGCAGGCCGGCAAGAAATTGTATGGCGAGCTGGTGGTGTATATCCCTGTGTATCAGGACGGCACGCTGTACCTGAAGGATGGCGGCCCGAAGGTCGAGCGCAGCTCGGGCAATCCTGCGCTCGACAAGGCGGCCCTCGACATCGTGCGCCGCTCGGCGCCATACGGCGCGTTCCCGGCCAATATGCGCACCAAGGGCAAGGACGACTTGTGGGAAGTGTTTACACGCTTCCAGTTCACCCGCGAAGACAGTCTGCGCGCAACCCTGGGGAATGCATCGCCATGACCGACCGTTACTGCGTTATCGGCAACCCGATTGCCCACAGCAAGTCGCCCCGGATCCACGCGCAATATGCCGCAGGGCTGGGCGAGGATCTCCAGTATGAACAATGCCTGGCGCCCGTCGATGGCTTTGCCGCGACCGTGAAGCGCCTGATCGGCGAAGGCTACAAGGGCGCCAACGTCACCGTGCCATTCAAGCTCGAAGCGGCCCGCCTGGCCACCCGTTTGACCACGCGCGCACAGGCGGCCGGCGCCGTCAATACGCTCGTGTTCGACGGCGGCGAGATCGTCGGCGACAACACCGACGGCGTGGGCCTGGTGGCCGACATCGTGCGCAATGCGGGCGTGTCGCTGGACGGCAAGCGCGTACTGCTGCTGGGCGCCGGCGGCGCCGCGCGCGGCGCGCTGCTGCCGTTGCTGGACGCCGGCCCGCGCCAGATCGTCATTGCCAACCGCACGCTGGCCACCGCCGAGGCGCTGGTGGCGGAGTTTGCCGACCATGCGGCGCGCCTGGCAGTCAGCGGCTTCGCCGATGTCGACGGCCCGTTCGATGTGATCATCAATGCGACGTCGGCCAGCCTGGACGCCGCCGTGCCGCCGGTGCCGGCGACGGTATTCGGCCCGGACACGCTGGCGCTGGATATGATGTACGGAAACAAGCCTACCGTGTTCATGGACTTTGCTGCGGGTCATGGCGCCGCCGTGCGCGACGGCCTGGGCATGCTGGTGGAACAGGCCGCCGAAGCGTTCGCGCTGTGGCGGGGCAAGCGGCCGGGCACGGCGCACGTGCTGGCATCGATGCGTCAATCACAATAACAGGGGTAACCCGTGGCTACATCGCGCAGTAAGGCACCATCGAAGGGACCAGCGAAGGGATCATCGAAGGCGCCAGCGAAGCGGCGCTGGATCAAGTGGCTCTTTCTGGGACCGCTGCTGATCGTGCTGCTGGTCCAGCTGTATTTCTTCCTGATGGTGTGCTGGTATTCGCAGGTCAACCCCGGCTCGACCAGCTTCATGCGCGCGCAATTGTCGGTACTGCGCGAAACCAATCCCGACGCCACGCTCAAGCATGAATGGGTGCCGTACGAGCGGATTTCGTACAATCTGAAGCGTGCGGTGGTGGCGTCCGAAGACGCCAATTTCAACGAGCATTACGGCGTCGACCTGAAAGCGATCGAGCGCGCGTACGAGCGCAACGAACGCCGGGGCAAGCTGGCTGGCGGCGGCTCGACCATCACCCAGCAACTGGCCAAGAACCTGTTCCTGTCCGGCTCGCGCAGCTATCTGCGCAAGGGCCAGGAAACGATCATCGCATTGATGCTCGAGACCGTAATGAGCAAGCAGCGCATCCTCGAAATCTACCTGAACGTGGCCGAGTTCGGCCGCGGCGTGTTCGGCGCCGAAGCGGCGGCGCGTTATTACTTCAAGACGTCCGCCGCCAAGCTGAGCACGGCGCAGGCTGCACGCCTGGCCGTGATGCTGCCCAATCCGCGCTTCTACGACAAGAACCGCTCGACCCGCTACCTGGAGCGCCGCACCAGCACGATCCAGCGCCGGATCCCGTCCGCCGACGTGCCACGTGCTGACTGACAGCCGGAATCGTGCGTTTATGGCGCCCGAGTTGGCTCCGCGGCGGGCAAACGGTTACACTTGCGCTACTTTTGTCGACCGGCCAAGAATAGCGAGACCCAGCGCATGATCAATGTATTCGTCCTACAGAACGGCCGCCTGAACCAGGTCACGATCGAATCCCGCGAGGAACTCGAGAGCGTGGCGCCGGTCTGGGTCGACCTGACCGACCCGAGCGAGGAAGAGCGCATCTGGGTCAAGGCCAAGTACAACGTGATCCTGCCAGGCGAAGACGAAGTCCAGGACATCGAAGCATCGGCGCGTTACTACGAAGCCGAAAATGGCGACCTGCACCTGCGCACCGACTTTTTGCTGGAAGAAGAAGACGGGCCATCGCGCGTGATCACGGTGGCGTTCATCCTGTCGGGCAAGATCCTGTTCTCGGTGCACAACGACGACTTGCCGGTGTTCCGCCTGGTGCGCATGCGCGCCCGTTCGCGGCCCGGCTCGATCGAAGACTATATGGACGTGCTGCTCGACCTGTACGCGACCGACGCCGAGTATTCGGCCGACTCGCTCGAGGGCATCTACGAAAGCCTCGAAGAAGTCTCGACCCGCGTGCTGCAGAAAGAATTTACCGACCAGGACGCGGCCGCCGCGCTGAACGCGATCGCGCACGAGGAAGACTTGAACGGCCGCATCCGCCGCAACATGATGGACACGCGCCGCGCAGTCAGCTTCCTGATGCGCGGGCGCCTGCTGAACTCGGACCAGTTCGAGGAAGCGCGCCAGATCCTGCGCGACATCGAGTCGCTCGACGGCCACACCTCGTTCCTGTTCGACAAGGTGAACTTCCTGATGGACGCCACGGTCGGCTTCATCAACATCAACCAGAACAAGATCATCAAGATCTTCTCGGTGGCCTCGGTCGCGTTCCTGCCGCCGACCCTCATCGCCAGCGTCTACGGCATGAACTTCGCCGTGATGCCCGAGCTGCAATGGCGCTTCGGGTACCCGCTGGCCATTCTGTTGATGATTGGCTGCGGCGTGGCGCCGCTGTGGTATTTCAGAAGGCGTGGCTGGCTGAAGTAAGCCAGCCAGCCCTGAGGGTCAGCCGATCCGCTTGAACACGCGCCGCGCCGCTTCGATGGTCTCATCGATCGCCGCGTCGTCGTGCTGGATCGACACGAAGCCGGCCTCGAACATCGCCGGGGCAAAGTACACGCCTTCGTCCAGCATGCCGTGGAAGAAGCGGTTGAAGCGCTCCTTGTCGCCGGCCATCATTTCGCTGTAGCTGCCCGGGACTTCCTTCGAGAAGTACATGCCGAACATGCCGCCCACGGCGTCGCCGCAGAAGTCGATGCCCGCTTCGCGCGCGGCCTCGGTCAGGCCGGCCACGAGGCGGTTCGCCGTCGCGCTCAGGCGCTCGTAAAACCCGGCTTCCTGGATCAGCTTGAGCGTCGTCATGCCCGCCGCCACCGCCACCGGATTGCCCGACAGCGTGCCGGCCTGGTACACCGGGCCGATCGGCGCCATCTTCTGCATCAGCTCGGCGCGCCCGCCGAACGCCGCCACCGGCATGCCGCCGCCGATGACCTTGCCCAGCGCGGTCAGGTCGGGCTGGATGCCGTACATGCCCTGCGCGCCTTGCAGGCCCACGCGGAAGCCGCACATCACTTCGTCGAAGATCAGCACGGCGCCGTGCTTCGTGCACAGGTCGCGCATGCTCTGCAGGAATGCAGGCGTGGCGCGGATCAGGTTCATGTTGCCGGCGACCGGCTCGACGATCACGCAGGCGATTTCGTCGCCCATCGTCGCGAACGCGTCTTCCAGTTGCGCCACATCGTTGTAGTCAAGCACGAGCGTGTGCTTGACGAAGTCTTCCGGCACGCCGGCCGAGGTCGGATTGCCGAAGGTGAGCAGGCCGCTGCCGG
>Ga0308157_10009588_pt1 | contig 10684 bp, 8 predicted proteins | sample PhyBR1_FD_201035 | JGI IMG/M metagenome (GOLD analysis project Ga0308157, IMG submission 201035) | Phyllosphere microbial communities from UC Gill Tract Community Farm, Albany, California, United States - DLSLB.R1 | ecosystem: Host-associated > Plants > Phyllosphere > Unclassified | place: USA...
GAAGAAGCCGTCGCGGTCCGTCTGGTTCAGCATGGCCGCGCGGATCAGCTCATTGTCGGCCAGGCCGGCGTAGAGCACGTCATAGGCGGCGGCCTCGGCCTTGATCATGCCGGCCTCTTCCGCCGTGCGGCGACGGGCGTCGACCGTCAGCTTTCCGGCGGCTTCGTCGACGTTGGCGTTGACCACGAAGGCGTAGGGCGAGTTGGACTGCAGCACGTCCTGGTCGATGGCGCCGACGTTCAGGTCGCCCGCCTCGATGATGGTGAAGGACGTCGGGTCCTGGATCAGGGAGTTGAAGCGGACGCCCAGGCCCGCCCCGTCGGCCAGGTCGGCGCTGCCGCTGACCTTGAAGCCGCCGTTGGCGTCGTTGGCCGGGTCCAGGGTCACGATCAGGTTGCCGTCGGCGCCGACGTTCAGGTCGCTGACCTGAAGCTGGCCCGTATGGCGCGCATCCAGGGTGCCCTTGGAGATGTCGATGTCCAACTGGCCGTCGCCATTGGACAGCTTGCCGGTCACCACGGCGCCGCCGCTGATGGCCAGGCGGTCGGCGCCGGTTCCGAAGGAGATGTCGCCGTTCACCGTGCCGTTGCGGATGTCCAGCACATCGGCGCCCGAGCCCAGACGGATGTCGCCGCGGATCGCGGGTTCATTGGCGTCAGGCACCCCGTCGCCGTCGGCGTCCGGCAGCTTGTGATCGGGAATGACGACGCCGTCCTGGACCAGGGTGACGCCTGTGCTGTTGGCGCTGACGTCCACGGCGATTGCCGAGCCGGTCTGGGCCACATCCTTTTCGGGGCTGATGGCGGCCACGATCTTGCCGGTGTTGTTGATCGTGGTCAGCGTGCCGGATTCATCGCGCAGGGCGACCGCGTCGCCCTTGGAGCCGTTGACCCCTGCTGTCACCGAGCCGGAGTTGACGAAGGAGGCGACGTTGGCGCCCTGGTTGATCAGCACGCCGGCGGCGACATTGGCTTCCGAGCCGGCGGAGACGCTTTGAATCGCCCCCGAGTTGACGATGCTCGGCGCCGTGGCGCCCGCGCCGATCAGGACGCCGGTGCTGTCGCCCGTATTCGCCGAAGAGGTGATCGTGCCCTGGTTGCGCAGCCCGCCGACCAGCGTGACCGACTGGCCCGTGCCGCCAATCTGGACAGCGGTGGCGTCGACCTCCTTGTAGACGCCGGCCGCCTCGATGGAGCCCCGGTTGATCAGGCCATAGGCGTCGTCTCCGGTTCCCACCGGGCCCAGGTTGATGGCCTTGTCGGCCGAGCCCACCAGCACCGCCGGCGCGCCGCCGAACGAACGGATGGCGGCGGTCGTCTCCTGGGCGTCGGGAATACCGTCCTTGTCGCGGTCGGTGTCCTTCTTCTCTTCCTCGGTCGCGTCGTCGGGCAGGGGCGGGGGAGGGGCGTCGAAGACCACGCCGCCGGTGACGTCGCCCGCGATCCGGACGGCCGGGCCGCCCTGCAGCAGATCGTCGTCGTCGAGATTTTCGAGATAGGTCGCGCCCTCGCGCGGCTCGCCCGTCGTCGGCTTGCTGGGCGGCGCGGTGGTGTAGCGATAGCCGGTCGTATTGACCGCGCCCTGAATCTTGACCGCGCCGTCGACCGCGCCGTCGATAGCGACCCCGGTCGCGTTCTCGCCGACGGCGCTGACGCTGCCCAGGATAGTGACGTCGCCGGTGATGTCGCCGGTCGTGTGGATGCCGTAAGTGTCGTTGCCGACGACGCTGACCTGACCCTGGCTGAAGAGGTCGCCGGTCAACGGGGCCTCGACCGTCAGGCCCGAGGAATTATTGCCCTCGACCTTGATCGAACCGGACGATTCGATGCGGATGTCGCCGACCAGCGGAGCCGAGCCCGTGACGCGGACGCCGTGACGGTTCGTCCCGTCGGCGAACGGACCGTCCAGGTCGCCGTCCTTGTCCTCGTCCTTATATTCCTCGATCGAGTCGGTGATGTTGATCGCGCCGCCGATAGTGACGTCGCCGGTGTTGCCGCCGTTGACCAGGATGCCCGTGGCGCCGTCAGCGGCCTTGAGCATGTCGATCTTGGATCCGGAATCCAGCTTCACGTCATTGCTGGAATCCAGCGTCACGGCGGCGCCTGACGTCACGGCGATCGAACCGCCGCTGGCCAGCCGCACATCGTCCCGCGCGCCGTTGTTGGCGGTCGAGGTGCTGACGGGCGTCGTCCGCGCGTTCGAAATGACCTGTTCGGCCTGAGCGCCGGACGCGACCAGCAGGGGGGCGATCGCAACGGCGCTCGCGAGCAGAATACGCATTCGTAAGAAACCCCTCGTGGTCGCACGCGCAAGGATTGAAGGCGCCCCTCCTAACAGGGTCCACGCCCGCACGCCCCAAGTTTCTCGAATTTGAGGCGAATGCAAGGCCCGGCCTATGCAGATGAAGCTGAACGGCGGATGAAAAGCGGCGGCGTGCGACCGGATTGCGACGCCCTCTTGAGCGTAGCGGTTCCAGGCGCTAGGGGCCGAAAGTCGCGGTGAAGATCAGCCGTGCCCGTCGCATCCAAAGCCGGAGCTTTAGCGTTAGCGTGAAGAACGACAGGCACAGGATCCATCGCATGAGCGCGAACCATATCGACGTCCAGGAAAGCGAACTGAGGCTGTTTCCCGGCCTGGACGAAGAGGTGGCCGACACCTTGCGAGCTACGAAGACCGCAGCTGCTGATTCCCGGCCGCGCCTGGTCGACACCACCATGTTGTTCGCGCCGCGCTCCGGCGGGGTGAAGCGCTATCTCCTGTCGAAGAAGGCCTGGCTGGAGGGGCATCGGCCCGAGGTGGCGCACAACCTGGTCGTGCCGGGGGCGGGGTACAGGATGGAGCCCGACGGCGTGGTCCGTCTTCACGCGCCCAAGCTTCCTTTCGGCGACGGCTATCGCTGGCCCAGTTCGGTGCGGCGCTGGGGCGCCTGGGTGTCGTCGCTCAATCCCGCGCTGATCGAGGCGGGCGATCCCTATACGCCTGGCCAGGGCGCGCTGGAGGCCGGCCAGAGGGTCGGCTGCCCGGTCGTCGGCTTCTGCCACTCGGACCCGGCGGCGCTGGCGGCCCTGCACTTCGGGGAATGGGCCAAGAAGCCGGTCGAAAAGCGGTGGGCCAGGCTGTTCTCCCAATTCGACCGCGTGGTCTCGCCCAGCCGTTTCATCGCGCAGCGCCTGGAAGAGGCGGGCGTGGGCGGCATTGTGATTCGTCCGCTGGGCGTCGAGGTGGACACCTTCCATCCCGACCGCTGCGATCGCGACTGGCTGTTGAAGAAGCTGGGCCTGGGCGCCGACGCTCGTTTGCTGTGTTTCGCCGGGCGGCCGGCCAAGGAGAAGAACGTCGGCGTCCTGATCGACGCGGTGCAGCGTCTGGGCGCGCCCTATCATCTGGTGCTGGTCGGCGCGGGGGCGGGGATGCCGCCCGAGGACCGGGTCATCTCCCTGCCTTACGAGAAGGATCCGCGCGCGGTGGCCCGCATCATCGCCAGCTGCGACGCCTTCGTGCACGCCAACGACAAGGAACCGTTCGGCCTGATCGTGCTGGAGGCCATGGCCTGCGGCCGGGCCGTGGTGGGCGTCAACTCGGGCGGCGTGGCCGAGACGGTGGACGAGAGCGTCGGTCAGTTGGCCGTTTCCGCCGACCCGGTCGACTACGCGGCGGCCATTGAGGCCCTGTTCGCGCGCGACGTGGAGGCTCTGGGGGCGGCGGCGCGGGTCAAGGCGGTCGAGCAGTTCGCCTGGAACCGCGTGTTCGAAGATCTGACCATGCTTTATGGCGAACTGACCGAGAAGGCCGAGTTCGTCACGCCGCGAGAGATGTTGCCGATCAACTAGGCGCCCGCCGCTGTCGCCCTCGGGCTCGTCCCGAGGGCTTAAGGCCGGACGCGGCGGAACAGACGCGCGAAAGCTGCGTCTGCGATCAATCTCGATTTCATGGAAGAGAGAGGGAAGGGCGGTGCGCCACTCCCTCAGATCCCTGAGAGGAGTGGCGCGAGTGACGGGGCTCGAACCCGCGACCTCCGGCGTGACAGGCCGGCACTCTAACCAACTGAGCTACACCCGCGTTCCCATCCGAAGCGACTGTGCGCCCCGGCGAGGGGCGTCGTTTAGGCGGGGCCGCGTCGCACGTCAAGCGACGCGGCTGTGGATAAATCAAATCATCTGGCCGAGGGCGCTGCGGCGGCCTGCGGCGGGGCTGCGGGACCGGCGATTCCGCCGTCCGCAGGCAGTTGCGACGCCGTGGCGGGCGGCGGCGGTTCGTAGTGGACGCCCACGCCCGGTCCCAGCGGCAGGTCCAGCGCCACCCAGGACGCCACCATGATCAGCCCCGCGATCAGGAAGGCCCCGGCGTAGGGCAGCATGGTCGCCATCAGCGAGCCCAGGCCGAACTTCGGATCCCAGCGCTGGGCGAAGGTCAGGATCAGCGGGAAGTAGCTCATCAGCGGCGTGGCGATGTTGGTGACGGAATCACCCATGCGATAGGCGGCGGTGGTCATCTCGGGACTGATGCCCAGCAGCATGAACATGGGCACGACGATGGGGGCGAGCGCCGACCACTTGGCCGAGGCCGAGCCGATGAACAGGTCGAAGACGCAGGACACCAGCACCACCATGATCAGCAGCAGCGGAGTGGGCAGGGCCAGTTCGCGTAGGGAGGCGGCGGCGTTGACCGCCAGGATCGGCCCCAGGCCCGACCAGTTGAACATGGCGACGAAGTGGGCGGCGAAGAAGGCCAGGACGATGTAGGGGGCCAGTTGGCTGATCCCCTCGCGCATCATCCGCACCAGGTCGTGGTGGGTCTTGATCGAGCCGGACCCCGCGCCGAAGGCCGCGCCCGCCATGAAGAAGGTCAGGGCGAAGAAGGCCACCAGAGAGCGATACAGGGGATTGAAGCGCTGTTCCGGCTCAGCGTCGGCGTCGACAAAGGGCGAGCCAGGCAGGAAGGTCACGATTGTCCAGACGGCGATCATGGCCAGGATGGTCAGGCCCGCCCAGGCCAGGCCGCGCTTTTCGGCCGCGGTGAGGGGCGTCTTCTCTTCGGCGGCGACCGGTGCGGCGTCGTGCGGCGCCCAGGCGCCGAGACGCGGCTCGATCACCCGGTCGGTCACGAACCAGACGATGGGCGTGAAGACGATCACCACCCCGACGATGAAGAACCAGTTGCCGGCGATGCTGACGGCGTAGGACGGGTCGATCAGATGGGCGGCGGGCTCGGTGATGCCCAGGATCAGGGCGTCGCTGGCGCCGGGGAACAGATTGCCGGCATAGCCGCCCGACACGGCGGCGAATCCGGCGGCCAGGCCGGCCAGCGGATGACGGCCCGCTGCGGCGAAGATGACGGCCGCCAGCGGAATCACCACGACATAGGAGGCGTCGGAGGCGTGGTGAGACACCATGCCGGTGATCACCACGATCGGCGTCAGGATGAATCGCGGCGCATTCAGCAGAGCGCCGCGAATGGCGGTGGAGAACAGGCCCGTCCGTTCGGCCACCGAGGCGCCGTAGATGATGGTGATGACGATCCCCAGCGGCGGGAAATCGGCCAGGGTGCGCGGCATGCCGATGAACAGCCGCTCCAGATTGGCGGGCGACAGAAGGCTTTGCGCCTGCAGCACCTCGCCGGTCACTGGATTGATCGCGGACCAGCCCAGACCTGCGCCGACCAGGCTCAGAACAACCAGGCCCAGGATCAGCCAAAGGAATAGGAAGACAGGATCTGGCAGCCGATTGCCGATGCGTTCGATGGAGTTCAGCAGGCGGGCGGCCAGGTTCATGCGCAAGCTCTCGGCTGTGTCGAAGGCGACGGCGCATTTCGCGGATCAGCGGCATAGGAGGCAATCGCGCGGCCTGCGGCAAATCGCGCAAAAAACTGCGAACCATTCGCAACAAAAAACCTTTGCCGACATGGGTTTGAACCCTGGCGAGGTTGGGTCTAAGAAGCCCCGAATCCGCCCCCTACCTCCCGGCGGGCGAGGCAGCTCGAATGAACGAATTTCTTCTAGAATATCTTCCGATCGTCGTTTTCCTGGGCATCGCCATCGTGCTCGGCGCCGGCTTCATGCTGGCGGCTTGGGTGCTGGCCCCCAAGAACCCCGACACCGAGAAGCTCTCGGCTTATGAGTGCGGCTTCAACGCCTTTGACGACGCGCGCATGAAGTTCGACGTGCGCTTCTATCTGGTGTCGATCCTCTTCATTATCTTCGACTTGGAAATCGCCTTCCTGTTCCCGTGGGCGGTGTCGATGTTCGACCTGTCGCACGGCGGCATGGTGTTCGCCTTCTGGTCGATGATGGTCTTCCTGGGCGTCCTGACGGTCGGCTTCATCTACGAATGGAAGAAGGGAGCCCTGGAATGGCAGTGATCGCCCCCTCTAGCCCCCTGGTCCCCGCCGGTTCCGCCGCGCGCTCGACCGTGGAGGGCTATGATCCCAAGATCCACGACAAGTTCTTCGAGTCCGTCAATACGGAGCTGGGCGAGCGCGGCTTCCTGACGACCTCGCTGGACGACGTCATCACCTGGGCCCGCACCGGTTCGCTGATGTGGATGTCGTTCGGCCTGGCCTGCTGCGCCGTCGAGATGATCCACCTGTCGATGCCGCGCTTCGACTTGGAGCGCTTCGGCACCGCGCCGCGCGGTTCGCCGCGCCAGTCGGATCTGATGATCGTCGCCGGCACCCTGACCAACAAGATGGCTCCGGCCCTGCGCAAGGTCTACGACCAGATGCCGGACCCGCGCTACGTCATCTCGATGGGTTCGTGCGCTAACGGCGGCGGCTATTACCACTACAGCTACAGCGTCGTGCGCGGCTGTGATCGCGTGGTGCCGGTGGACGTTTACGTTCCGGGCTGCCCGCCGACCGCCGAGGCCCTGCTGTACGGCATCCTGCAGTTGCAGAAGAAGATCCGCCGCACGGGGACCATCGAGCGATGAGCGAACTGGTGCGCGTTGCGGAGCGCGAATCCGCCCTGACGCCCCTGGGCACGGAAATGGTCGCGGCGCTCGGCGTCGAGGCGGTGGTCGCCTATGGCGAACTGACCCTGATCGCCCCGCGCGAGAAGATCGTCGAGGTCATGACGGCCCTGCGCGATCAGTTCGGCTTCCAGCAGTGCATGGACGTCTGCGGCGCCGACTATCCCGACCGCGCCGAGCGGTTCGAGGTCGTCTATCACCTGCTGTCGCTGACCCGCGCCGCGCGCGTTCGCGTCAAGGTCTCGACCGACGAAGTGAAGCCGGTCCCCAGCGTGTCGTCGGTCTATCCGTCGGCCGGCTGGTTCGAGCGTGAAGCCTTCGACATGTACGGCATGATCTTCTCGGATCACCCGGACATGCGCCGCATCCTGACCGACTACGGCTTCCAGGGGCACCCGCTGCGCAAGGACTTCCCGATGACGGGCTACGTCGAGGTCCGCTACGACGAAGAGCAGAAGCGCGTGGTCTATGAGCCGGTGAAGCTGACTCAGGAATTCCGCAACTTCGACTTCCTGTCTCCGTGGGAAGGCGCCGATTATCCGACCGTCCTGCCGGGCGACGAGAAGGCGGGAGCGCAGTAATGGCCGACGGTAACAACACTCCGGCTCCGACCGGTTCGGCGATCGACCCGTTCGAGGACTATGAAGACGGCCTGACCCCGCACGCGCGGGCGATGGACGACCGCAAGTTCACCATCAACTTCGGCCCGCAGCACCCGGCCGCGCACGGCGTGCTGCGTCTGGTGCTGGAGCTGGACGGCGAACTGGTCACGCGCGTGGATCCGCACATCGGCCTGCTGCACCGCGGCACCGAGAAGCTGATGGAGGCGCGCACCTACCTTCAGAACATCCCCTACCTGGACCGGTTGGACTACGTCTCGCCGATGAACCAGGAGCACGCCTTCTGCCTGGCGATCGAGCGCCTGCTGGAGATCGACGTACCGTATCGCGGCCAACTGATCCGGGTGCTCTATTCGGAAATCGGCCGCATCCTGAACCACCTTCTGAACACGACCATGCAGGCCATGGACGTGGGCGCCCTGACCCCGCCGCTGTGGGGCCATGAAGAGCGCGAGAAGCTGATGGTCTTCTACGAGCGGGCCTGCGGCGCGCGTCTGCACGCCAACTACTTCCGTCCGGGCGGCGTCCACCAGGACCTGACGCCCGAGCTGATCGACGACATCGGCCGCTGGTGCGCCGAGTTCCCGGCCAAGCTGGACGACATCGAAAGCCTGGTCACCGAGAACCGCATCTTCAAGCAGCGCAACGTCGACATCGGCGTGGTGTCCAAGGAGAACGCGCTCGCGTGGGGCTTCTCGGGCGTCATGCTGCGCGGCTCGGACATCGCCTGGGACCTGCGCAAGGCTCAGCCGTACGACTGCTACGCGGACCTCGAGTTCGACATCGCCGTCGGCAAGAACGGCGACTGCTGGGATCGCTATCTGTGCCGCGTCGAGGAGATGCGCCAGTCGATCCGCATCATGGAGCAGTGCATCCACAAGCTGCGCAACTGCCCCGGCGAGCCGGTCCTGACCGAAGACAACAAGATCGCCCCGCCGCGTCGCGGTGAGATGAAGCGCTCGATGGAGGCGCTGATCCACCACTTCAAGCTCTACACCGAAGGCTTCCGCACCCCGGAAGGCGAGGTCTATGCGGCCGTCGAGGCGCCGAAGGGCGAGTTCGGCGTCTACCTGGTGTCGGACGGCACCAACAAACCCTACCGCGTCAAGCTGTCGGCGCCCGGCTTCCGTCACCTGCAGGCGATGGACTGGATGAACCGCGGCCACATGCTGGCGGACGTGTCCGCCATCCTCGGCTCGCTCGACATGGTGTTCGGAGAAGTGGACCGATGAGCGTTCGTCGTCTGGCCAAGGAGCAACCGGCCTCTTTCGAGTTTTCGAAGGAGACGATGGAAAAGGCTCAGTGGTGGATCAAGAAGTACCCGGAATCGCGTCGCCAGTCGGCGGTGATCCCGGTCCTGTGGCTGGTCCAGAAGCAGGAGGGCTGGGTGTCCGAGCCGTCGCTGCGCGCCATCGGCGACCTGCTGGGCATGGCCTATATCCGGGTGCTGGAGGTCGCGACCTTCTACACCATGTTCCAGCTGACGCCGGTCGGTACAGCTGCGTTGATCCAGGTGTGCGGCACCACGCAGTGCATGCTGCGCGGCTCCAACGAACTGATGCGCGTGTGCCGCGAGAAGATCGGTCCCAAGGACGAGCTGTCGGCCGACGGCCGCTTCACCTGGCAGGAAGTCGAATGCATCGGCGCCTGCTCGAACGCGCCGGTGGCCCAGATCAACGATCTTTACTACGAAGACCTGACGCCCGAGAACATGGCCCAGATCATCGACGATTTCGCGGCGGGCAAGACGCCGAAGGCGGGCAGCTACGTCGGTCGTCACACCTCAGAGCCCCAGGGCGGCGCGCGCGTTCTGACGGACCCGGCGCTGTATGACGGCTCGGCCGCCAAGAAGATCAAGAAGCTGCCGAACTCGGAGCCTGTCGCTGAAAAGGCGCCGGCCTGATGGGGCGGCCGGACCTCGAAACGGAAGCGGGCAGGGCGGCCTATCGGGCCGAGCTGCGTCGCGTCGGCTGGCGCCCGCGTTGGGCGGGCCTGGCCTGTATCGTGGTCGCGGCCGCTCTGGTTTTGTTCGCGCGCGAGGGCCGTTTCGGCCTGACTGAAAACGCCGCGGTGGCGGCCTATGGCCTGTTGGCCATCGGATGGGTGCTGGTGATCTACGCCGTCTTCCAGCGCACCCGCCACCACAAGCGCCGCATGGCGGAAGGACTTTAAGGGATCATGGTCGGCATCCTCCAAGACAAGGATCGGATCTTCACCAACCTCTACGGCTTCCATGACTGGGGCCTTGAGGGGGCGAAGAAGCGCGGCGCGTGGAACGCCACCAAGGACATGCTGGACCTTGGCGGCGAATGGATCATCAACAACGTCAAGAACTCGGGCCTGCGCGGACGCGGGGGCGCCGGCTTCTCGACCGGGCTGAAGTGGTCCTTCATGCCCAAGGAAGTGAAGGATCGCCCTCACTACCTGGTCATCAACGCCGATGAGTCCGAGCCCGCCACCTGCAAGGACCGCGAGATCATGCGTCATGATCCGCACCTGCTGATCGAAGGCGCGTTGATCGCCTCCTTCGCGATGAAGGCCCACGCCTGCTACATCTACCTGCGCGGCGAATACATCCTCGAGCGCGAGCGCATGGAAGCCGCCGTCAAGCAGGCCTATGAGGCCAGGCTGATCGGTGATGACAACGTCCACGGCTGGGACTTCCACGTCTATATCCACCACGGCGCCGGGGCCTACATCTGCGGCGAAGAGACGGCTCTGCTGGAGTCGCTGGAAGGCAAGAAGGGCCAGCCGCGCCTGAAGCCGCCGTTCCCGGCGGGAGCCGGCCTCTATGGCTGCCCTACGACTGTGAACAACGTGGAATCGATCGCCGTCGTCGGCACCATCCTGCGTCGCGGCGCGGACTGGTTCGCCAGCTTCGGTCGTCCGAACAACACCGGCACCAAGCTGATGTCCTTGTCGGGCCACGTGAATACGCCCTGCGTGGTCGAAGAGGCCATGTCGATCCCGCTTCGCCAGTTGATCGAGGATCACGGCGGCGGCGTGCGCGGCGGCTGGGAAAACCTGAAGGCCATCATTCCGGGCGGCGCGTCCTGCCCGGTCATCACGCGCGAACAGGCCGAAGTCGCCCTGATGGAC
>Ga0308157_10009590_pt1 | contig 10683 bp, 16 predicted proteins | sample PhyBR1_FD_201035 | JGI IMG/M metagenome (GOLD analysis project Ga0308157, IMG submission 201035) | Phyllosphere microbial communities from UC Gill Tract Community Farm, Albany, California, United States - DLSLB.R1 | ecosystem: Host-associated > Plants > Phyllosphere > Unclassified | place: USA...
TTGAATTCTTGAAAAAACGCCGTTAAAAAAAGCTCTGTAGGTGAAAAACGCCTTACCGCACGGAGTTCGACTATGGCAAAAGACGGTGATTTTATCATGCGTCCGCGCCTACATTGGGTTATTGACCTGTTTAACAATAGCCCAAGCGTGAACAATGTCACAAAATTAAGCTATTTTAACCGGTGGTGACGTTTTTTTGCCGCTGTGATATGTTGCTGCGCATGCGATTCAACTCCTCCAACATCTCGATCAAGCGCCGCGCCCCGGTCGGGGCCACCGATTTCCTGCGCCGCGACGATAAAATGGCCGCCCTGCTGCCGGCCATCGAGCGCATGGCCGCGTTGCAAAAAGACTGCGCGGCGGCCCTGCCGGCCATGTTCAAGTATTGCGAGATCCTGGCTTTCGAGGCCGGACAATTGACCTTGTCGCTGCCGAACGCCTCGCTGGCGGCCAAATTGAAGCAGCAGCTGCCCAAGCTGCAGGACACGCTGGCGCGCCGCGGCTGGAAGGTGGATGGCGTGAAACTGAAGGTGCAGATGACCAAGCCGGCCGAGATCAAGGAGCAGATGCGCTCGCTGTCACTGACCGAGGCGGCCGTGACGGCCTTCGACGAGCTCGGTCACACGCTGGAGGACACGCCGCAGAACGCCACGCTGATCGCGGCGCTGAAGGCGATGGTGGCCAAGCGGCGTCCCACCTAGCTTAAGTTAGCGCCCACTCACGCGCCATCTGGCGCAGATACGACGGTGGCGCGACTTCATTGGTCTCGAACGAGACGATTTCATAGGCATCCGGATGCTTGAGCAGCTCCAGCAGCAGCTGGTTGTTCAGCGCGTGGCCGGATTTGTGCGCCTCGTAGCTGGCCAGCAGCGGGTGGCCGACCAGGTACAGGTCGCCGATGGCGTCGAGGATCTTGTGGCGCACGAACTCGTCGTCGTAGCGCAGGCCGTCCGAATTGAGGATGCGGTACTCGTCCATCACGATGGCGTTTTCCAGCGAACCGCCGCGCGCCAAGCCTATGCCGCGCAACATTTCCACGTCCTGCATGAAACCGAAGGTGCGGGCGCGCGCCACGTCGTGCACGTAGGAGACGTCGCCGAAATCCACACGGGCGCGCTGCTGGGTGCCGTCCACGGCCGGATGGTTGAACTCGATGAAGAAGTCCAGCTTGAAGCCGTTGTGCGGGCTCAGGCGGGCCCATTTTTCCTTGTCGCCCGTGCCTTCGCGGATTTCCACCGGCTTGAGCACGCGGATGAATTTCTTCGCGGCCGGCTGTTCCTGCACGCCGGCTTGTTGCAATAAATACACGAAGGACGAGGCCGAACCGTCCATGATGGGGATTTCCTCGGCGCTGACCTCGATGTACAGGTTGTCCAGCCCCAGGCCGGCGCAGGCCGACATCAGGTGCTCGACGGTCGACACGCGGGCGCCGTCCTTGACCAGCACCGAGGCCATGCGGGTGTCGCCCACCGCCATCGCGCTGGCGGGGAACTCCACCACGGGGTTCAGGTCGACGCGGCGGAAGACGATGCCGGTATCGGGCGCGGCCGGGCGCAGGGTCAGCTCGACCTTGGTGCCGGAGTGCAGCCCGACACCTGTGGTGCGGACCAGTTCTTTGATAGTGCGTTGTTTTAACATCCGACGATTATAGCGAAGTTGGGTGCCCCGCGCTGTCGGCGGACTTTCCCACGGTCAAGGATGCTCGGCCTCGGCGTGGACCGATTCGCGCCGCACAAGGTAGATGCCGCTGGCGATGATGATGCCGGCGCCCAGCAGCGTGTAGCCGTCGGGCAGCGTGTGCCACAGCAGCCAGTCGATCGCCACGCCCCATGCCAGCGCCGAGTATTCGAACGGCGCCACCACCGAGGCCTTGCCCGAGCTGAACGCGCGCGTGATCGCCAGCTGGCCGAGGAATCCGCTCAGCGCCAGCGCCAGCAGCACCCAGCCGTCCTCGGCGCGCACCGGCACCCAGTGGCTGAACGACATCGCCAGGCCGCCGCCTGCCATCATCAGCAGATACCAGAACATCATGGACTCGTTGCTGTCGGTGCGGGCCAGCACGCGGCTGACGATGGCGGCCATCGCGTAGCACGCGGCCGAGCCGAGCAGCGCCAGCCCGCCCAGCGTCAGGAAGCCCGTGCCTTCGGGTCGCAGCACCACCAGCACGCCGAGCAGGCCCACCACAATGGCGACCCATTGGCCGGTGCCGACCTTCTCCTTCAGCACGAACACCGACAGCGCCGTGATCAGCGACGGCGCGATGAAGAAGATCGAATACGCCTCGGCCAGCGACAGCGCCTTGAGGCCGTAGGCGAACGAGGTCAGCATGGCGATGCCGAGCAGGCTGCGGAAGATGTGCATGCCCCAGCGCACGCGGAAGATGCCGCGGAAGGCGCCGCGATACAGCATGTAGCCGCACAGCAGAGGCAGCGAACTGAGCGCGCGCATGGCGGTCACTTGCGTGGCGGGATAGTGGGAGGACAGCACCTTCATGGTGGTGTCCATGAACGAGAACATGGCGACCGCAGCCAGCATCGCGTAGATGCTGCGCAGGTTTTCCGAGCGGGTGGCGGTGGACAGGAGAAGCTCCTTGCTGCAGGCCCTTGCGGACCACTGGGAACGTCATCATGGCGACGTCCGGAGCCAGGACCGAGGCTGAGCCCGGTCATAGGGATTATAGCAAAGCCGCTCAGCGTATGCCGCCGGTGCCGCCGTCTTGGAAGAGTCCGTAAGCTTCCGGCGCGTAGACCGACTGCACCAGCCAGCCGGCCTTCTGCTCGTAGGTGAAATTGTAGTCGTGGATGCGCACCGGCCATTTGAGCCGGCAAGTCTTGTCGTCGAAGTCGATTTTTCCGATGTACTCGCTGTCCTTGGTCTTTTTCAAGTCCTGGCGGAACTGCATCTCCGCGCCGAACAGCTCGGCGTAGTGGTCGTTGAAGGCGGCCTTGGTTACGCGCAGCGGCCGGTCGCCGTCATAGGCGGACAGCAGCAGCAAGGGAAATTTATACAGCCGCGCCGAGCTGCCCGGCTCGTCCTGCAACGCGGCCGCACGCACGGCGATCCAGGCTGCGCGCAGGCTGTCCGGCGTCGGCGCCTGGCAGGCCAGCGCCGGGATCGACATGGCGGCCAACAACAATGCGATGAGAGGTTTCATGCCCGCATTATAGACGGCGGTGCTTGTCGAAGAAGTTCCAGATGACGTCGTTGGCGTCGATGTCGCGGCTGGTCTTGCCGATCGGTAGGCCGACATTGAACGGATCGGCTCCAGGCCAGGTATGGCCGCCCTCCCTGACGGTCGCCAGCGCCACGCTCTGCTGGCCGTTGCCGCGTTCCACCCACGCCACCTCCGTGCCGTCGCTGGCGTCGCTGTCGATCACGCGGCGGCTCGCGCCGGCGGCGTCCAGGCCATTGCGCTTCAGCCAATAGCTGTAGCTGTCCTCGGCCGACAGATAGCCGCCCGGCTTGCCGCCATACGCCACCACCTGGTCCGCCGTGCCGTGGACCAGCAGCACGCCGACCTTGCCCGGCTTGGTGTGGTGCTGCACCACCGGTTCCGGCATCGGCCCGCCCACCGAGGCCACGGCGGCGAACAGGTGCGGCAACTCGGCCGCGATGCGCAGCGTGAAGAAGCCGCCGCGCGACAGGCCGGTCGCGTACACGCGCTTGCCGTCGACGCGGTAGTCCTGCTTGAGTTTGGTAAGCAGCGCTTCGGTGAAGCCGATGTCGTCGGTCCCTTCAAGGTAGGACATGCCGAAGCCGACATTCCAATCCTGCTTGACGCCCATGGGGTAGACGACGATGAACTGGTGACGGTCGGCGGCGCGGTTCATTTGCGTGTACAGCATTTGTTCGGCCATGGTCATGCCGCTGCCGTGGAAGTTGAGGACGACCGGGTAGGCCTTCTGCGGCTGGGTGGAATACGACGGCGGCGTGTAGACCAGGTAGCGGCGCTTCTCCTCCTTGTGTACGAGGGATTGCACCTGGGCGAAGGCCGGGAAAGCGGCGCAGGCAAGGACGGCAAGGCTGATCAGTATTTTCATGGGCTGCTCTCGGTTAGTGAACGAGCGCCCAGCATAAAAAACCGGTGGTGAAACCCAGGTGAAATCCGGCGGTTTTCAGCGCGCGCGGCGCGGCACGATGTCGACACGATACGCCGTCGCGCCGGCATGGAACTCCACTTCCCAGCGCATGGCCCCAGCGATCCGGCGTAGCAAATGCTGGCCGTGCTGGAAACCTTGCGTGGCGCCCGGCCGCTCAGGATCGACAGTATTACTCAGGCTAAGCACGCCGTCGGCAAACGACAACGACAACCGCGAGCCGGCGCCGCCATGGAACAAGGCATTGCCCAGGCAGTTGTTGACGAGCAGCGTGGACAGATGGCGGTTTCCCCACACCTCCAGCCGGTCAGGAAGGTCGAGCGCCAACCGATCATCCGCCCATGCGCCGCTGTCCATCAAGCGCAGCAGGCTCTCCTCGATGCAGCCGCGCAGGTCGAACGCCTGCTCCGCGATATGCCCGGCGCGCGCCAAGGCGAAGAGCACGTCGATGGAAGCGCCGATTTCACTGACGCCCGTGCGCAGCTGGGCCACGTCGTCCGCGTCCAGCGCGGCCGCTGGCGCCGGGCCGAGGATATTGTTCATGACCGTCAGCGGCGTGCGCAGCTCGTGGCTGACGTCGCGCGTGAACGCGTGCTCGCGGTTCAGCGCGGCCTGCAGTTCGGCGATCGTTGCGCCCAGCCTCTGCGCCAGGTAGCCAATCTCGTCGCGGCGATGCCGAGCGCTGAATGCAACCGGGCCTTGCTGCGGCAGGGTGCGCACCTCGTTCGCCAGCACTTGCAGCGGCGCGACCAAGCGGCGCGACAGCCAGTAAGCCAGCAACAGCGCCAGCGCGATCAAGCCCAGAGCAACCGAGGCCAGCACCCCGCCGACATCGCGGAACAGCTGCGACACCACCAGCAGCGGACGGACATCGGCCAGCAGGTAGACCCGCTGCGGGCCGGCCTGCGCGGGCAGGTCGAGCGTGCGGAGGTGATAGTGCTGGCCGCTGCCGGTGGAGATCTCAGCACGCAGCTGGCCGGCCGCGACCCGCTCGCGCACGACGGACGGCAGCGCCGCCGCGCCGCGGTAGACCTGCATCATGGCGTCGCCGGGCGGCGGGATTTCGCCATGCAGGCGGAAATGTGCCGTCATCGCGGCGGCCTCCCGTTCCAGCAGACGATCGATCAGCATGTCTTCGGTGACGTAGGAAATGACCAGCGCCAGCCCGGTATAGGCCAGGCAAATCAGGACGGTGAAGCCAGCCAGCGCGGCGAACAGTCCATGCCGGATCGACTTAAACATCGGCCGCCTCCTCCAGTTCCAGCCGATAGCCGAGCTGGGGAATCGTGACAATCATCTTCCCCGCGCCGGCCAGTTCCAGCTGCTTGCGCAGCGCATAGATGTGCGATTTGAGGGCGTCGCTGTCCGGCGGGTTGGCGCCCCACAGCTCCTGCATCACCGCCGACCGGGACACGGCCTGCGGAAAGGCCGCGCACAGCACCATCAGGATCTTGAAGCCGGCCTGCGTCAACGGCAGCGGCGCGCCGCCGCACAAAGCGCGCTTTTCGCGCGGCAGCAGCGTGAGCGGGCCGACCTGCATTTCCTGGCTGACGTGCAGTTGTCCGCGCCGTGCCAGCGCCTCGCAACGCAAGGCAAGCTCGCGCAGGTCGAACGGCTTGGTCAGGTAATCGTCCGCGCCTTCGTTGAAGCCGCGTGCCTTGTCTTCGAACGCGTCGCGGGCGGTCAGCATCAGGATCGGCACGTTGCGCGGCGCACGCGCCTTGATCGCGCGGCAGACTTCCAGCCCGTCGAGGTCGGGGAGATTCAGGTCGAGCAGCACGACGTCGTACGCGTTCCGCGTCGCCAGGTCGATGGCCAGCGTGCCGGTGGCGGCGTGGTCGGTCTGCCACTTCAGTCCATCGAGGAAGGCCACGATCTGGCGCGCGATCGCCGCGTGGTCCTCCACCACCAGTATCGTCAAGGGCTTGCGGTTCATCGTGAGGCCGGCCCAATCAGGGCGCCGCGCGCTTCGGCTCCCAGAGTTCGATCTTGTTCCCTTCCGGATCGAGTATCCAGGCGAAGCGGCCGTTCGGGTCGTCGTCGGTGCGCTTCAGGATGGCGACGTCTTTCGCTTTCAGCCGCGCGAGGAAGACGTCCATGTCATCGACCGCGTAGTTGATCATGAACTCGCTGGTCGATGGCGCGAAGTATTTGGTCGTGGCCGGGAAGGCGCTCCAGATCAGTGCCAGCGGATGCTGGGGCGCGTCGTAGCGCAGCTTGGCGCCGCCCCACACTTCCAGCGGCATGCCCAGCACGTCGCGATACCAGGCCGCCAGCGCCTTCGGGTCCTTGGCCTTGAAGAACACGCCGCCGACGCCGGTGATATGTCCGGCCGGCTCGGCAGCCGCAGCGGCGCCCGGCCCGGCCATCATCAACGCTCCCACGCACAGCATCGCTATCGTTCGCATCCCTGCTCCTTGGTTGTTGGTTCCGGTGACTGTATCCGATCTGCCGGCGCTTGTCCCGCTACAGCAGCATCACCAGCTTCAGGTCGTGCCGCTTGGCCAGGTGCAGCGTCACCTGGTTGAAGTCCAGGTCGCCCTGCTGCGGATGACGGAAGCGGCGCAGGCCGCCCTCGCGGCCGACCACGTCCTGCAAGGTCCACAGCTCCGCGAAGGTGGCGCTGGCCTCGGACAGTTCGGCGATCAGGCCGGCCAGCGGCTGCGCGCTGGCGTGCCGGCCGGTGTCGGCGCGGAACTCGGCCACCAGCCGCCGGGCGCGCTCAGGCCAGTCGACAATCAGTTCGCGCGCCGCCGCGTCGGCGAACATGTAGCGCAACAGGTTGGGCCGGGAATGCGGCTGCGGCGTCAGCCAGCCCGCGAACAGTTTAGCCGCCTGCGGATTCCACGCCACCGCGTCCCACTGCCGGTCAAGGATGTAGGCCGGCGCGCCGATGGCCGCGACCACCGCGTCCAGCGCATCGGCCGTATCGCCGCCGTCGTCGTCATGATGCGGATCGAGGCGGTCGGCCAGGCCGAACAGATAGGCGCGCTCGGCGGCCGACAGCCGCAGCACTTCCGCCAGCCGCGCCAGCATCTTACTGGACGCCTGCACCTCCCTGCCCTGTTCCAGCCAGGTCAGCCAGGTCGGACTGACATCGCACAATTGCGCCAGCTCTTCGCGCCGCAGGCCGGGTGTGCGGCGGCGCCCGCCACCGGGCAAGCCGACGCTGTCGGGCTTGATGCGTTCGCGATGGGCGCGGATAAATTCGCCGAGTTTGTTGTGCATGGTAGTTCTTATACCAGGATAAGTACTTGTCTTGTTACAGGATAAAAACACGCCTATTCTGCCCTGACTCGTCCCTTCCTGGAGAAAAACATGAAACAGCAAGCCGTCGTCGCCCAGCAGTTCGGCAATACCGCCAGTGCCTATCTCACCAGCTCCGTCCACGCGCAAGGCGCCGACCTGGCCGCGCTGCGCGAGATCGCCCGCGTGCTGGGGCCGCATCCGACGATACTGGACCTGGGCTGCGGCGCCGGCCACGCCAGCTTCGCGGTGGCGCCGGTCGCCAAGTCGGTGACGGCGTTCGACCTGTCGGCGGAAATGCTGGCCGTGGTGGCCGGCGCCGCCCGCGAACGGGGCCTGGACAACGTGCTCACGCAGCAGGGCAACGTGGCCAGCCTGCCGTTCGCCGACGCCTCGTTCTGCATGGTGGTCACGCGCTTCTCGGCGCACCACTGGCTGGACGTGCCGGCCGCGCTGCGCGAAGTGAAGCGGGTGTTGAAGAAAGGCGGCGTGCTGATCGTGATCGACATCACCGCGCCGGAAAGCCCGTTGCACGACACCACCCTGCAGGCGGTCGAACTGCTGCGCGACGGCTCGCATGTGCGCGACTACCGGCCGTCCGAATGGCAGGCGATGCTGGAAGGCGCGGGCTTCAGCTGCGAGCGCGTCAGCGACTGGAAGCTGGAGATGAAGTTCGACGAATGGACCGCCCGCATGCGCACGCCGGCCGAGCGGGTGACGGCGATCCGCAGCCTGTTCGCCACGGCGCCGGAGGAGACGCTGCAGTACTTCGCGGTGCAGGCCGACTGCTCGTTCTCGATCGACTCGACCCTGTTCAAGGCCAAGCACGATTTCGGCGATATCTACTGACGCCGGCGCAGCAGCGCGACCAGCGCCGGGATCATCAGCCAGAAGCCGGAGACCGGCATCAGCGAGGCGCCGAGCACGGTCAGCAGCAACAGGGCGATGCCGATCGCAGCGGGGATGGGCGTCGCCAGTTTTTCCATCGCGGACACCAGCATGCCGACGATGAACAGCAAGAAGCCAAACAACAGGAACCAGACCGCGAGGCTGGTCCTCTCGCTACGCACCGCGTTGAAAAATCCCTGCGCCATCACTTCGCGATAGCCGTTGGAAAAGAAGGCAATCGCCACCGCGGTGTGGCCCAGCGCCACGAACATAATCCACTTGCCGATCCAGTTTTTCATGTGTTATCCAAAAAATAAGATTGGCAGCACGATACACGGGATGGTTACATGCCGCAAGCGGATCGTCGCGAGATCGCGGCTATACTTAAGGCTTGCTATCGGAGGAGCATGCGATGCCGCGCGATGTGCCATCGGAACCGCGCAGCTGGCTGTTGGAGCGCCGCTGCACGCTGACCCAGCACCAACTGGCGCTGGTGTTCGCGTCGCTGTGCGTGCCGTCGGCGCTGGTGGCGCTGGCCTTCCTGTGGCAGGGCTACTGGTATGTATTGGCCTACGCCGTGCTGGAGCAGGCGGCGCTGGCGGCCTGCCTGCGCTACTGCGCGCGCCATCGCGGCGACTATGACCGCATCGATATTTCTCCCGCCGCTATCGTGGTGGAGCAGCGCCGGGGCCGCCAATGCAGCACGCTCAGGCTGCATCCCCGCACCACCCGTCTGCTGCCGCCGCGGCGCGACAGCGATCCGATTCAACTGGACGACCGTGGCCGGCAGATCGAGGTCGGCCGCTTCCTGGGCGTGGCCCAGCGGCGCCGGCTGGCCGATGAACTGGCGCTCTGCCTGGGTTACTGATCCGCCTTCAAGGCCAGCAAGGCCGCGCGCAGCATGCCGCAGATTTGCGGATCGGCGCGCATCGCCTCCTCGCTCAGGTTGGCGCCCAGCAGCGGCACGGTAATCGACGCGGCTTCCACCACGCGGGCCGACATCACGGTAATGGTTTCGCGCAGCGAAGCGTAGGCATGCGTCGCGCGCGGCGAGGCGTTCAGCAAGGCCACCGGCTTGTCGATGAAGGATTCATTGCCGACCATCCAATCGAGTCCATTCTTGATGGCGCCGGTCACGCCGTGCGCGTATTCCGGGCTGGCGATCACCACCGCATCGGCGGCCAGCAAGGCATCGCGCAGCGCGGCCACCACCGGCGGCGGCTCGGCGATATCCGGATTAAACAACGGCAGCTGTCCCAGTCCCTGGTACAGCCGCACCTCGATGCCGGGCGGCGCCACATCGGCCATCACGCGCAGCAACATCGAGTTAATCGAGGCGGCCCGCAGGCTGCCGGATATGGCAATAATTTTCATGCGATCCTTTCGTTAATTATTACCCAAAATCAACTTCCGATCAGGTTCCAGATGGCACCATCAAGCACGATCACTGCCTGAAGGAGACCAACGTGGACGATTGCAAAACAGCCGGAACTTCGCTGCCGTCAGACCTGCCACAGATCTGGCGCATCCGCTTCGATTTGATCGAGTTGGCGGGCGGTCCCAGCCTGCCGAGGAAGAACAAGCTGACCAGGGGCGAGCGCACGCGGACGCTGTTCAATGTGTGGGGATTATTGTTCGGCCCACTCTACTATCTGGTCAAAGGCATGTGGCGCAAGGCGCTGCTGTTTTGGCTGCCCTCCTTGCTGCTGGTTCTGATCGAGGTCGCCATGCCGGACATCGACCTGGGGCCGCTGGACCGTGGAGTCGGGTTCGCCACGGCCGCGCTGTGTGCGCTGCGCGCCAATGTCGACTACTACAAGAAAATGGTCTTGCACGATAACGGCTGGCGGTAAAGACAAACGGCGCCGCGGCGCCGTTTGCTCACTTCATCCAGCCAGTCCGGCGCTTATGCCTGGGCCAGCAGGGTCTCGGCGTTCGATACTTCGAACTTGCCGCCTTGTTCGATGTTCAGTTGCGTCACGACGCCGTTCTCGACCAGCATCGAGTAGCGCTGCGAGCGGGTGCCCATGCCGAACTTGCTGAAGTCGGCGTCCAGGCCCAGGGCCTTGGAGTAGGCGGCGTTGCCGTCGGCCATCATGCGCACGGTGCCGGTGGCTTTCTGGTCGCGGCCCCAGGCGCCCATCACGAAGGCGTCGTTCACGCTGATGCACCAGATCTCGTCCACGCCCTTGGCCTTCAGGTCGGCCGCGTGCTTCACATAGCCCGGCACGTGCTGCGCCGAGCAGGTTGGGGTGTAGGCGCCCGGCAGGCCGAAGATGGCGATCTTCTTGCCCTTGACCAGGTCTTCCACCTTGAAGGTGTTCGGACCCAGCGAGCAGCCTTCGGTTTCGGTTTCGATGAATTCGGACAGGGTGCCTTCCGGCAGTTTGTCGCCGATCTTGATGGTCATGGTGACTCCTTTTATATGATTGTGAAAAAGCCGCGCCAGGCG
>Ga0308157_10009592_pt1 | contig 10682 bp, 6 predicted proteins | sample PhyBR1_FD_201035 | JGI IMG/M metagenome (GOLD analysis project Ga0308157, IMG submission 201035) | Phyllosphere microbial communities from UC Gill Tract Community Farm, Albany, California, United States - DLSLB.R1 | ecosystem: Host-associated > Plants > Phyllosphere > Unclassified | place: USA...
TTGGCATTCGGACACGAACTCAGCCTTTGCGAAGCTTCTCTGTTCTCGAAAAACGCAGTGCAGCCAGTTCGCGCCTGGTGATTGTCTAGGTCGTGTCTGAATGTCAGACCTGACCCCGGTGTTATTGATTAGTCGGCTACAAATACCACTGCCGTGCGCGCCGGCACCGTGAACGTCCCACTGGCGCTGTCGAAACGCGCCTCGAGCGCGCGCTTGTCCGCCGCGCCCGCTGCGGTATGCGCCGGATGCAGGCGCAGCTTCTTGCCGCGCAGCGCCGCATTGTTGATGGTGTGCTCCTTCTTGTCCACGTTCACCAGGTAGCCCAGGCCGGCGAAGTTCGCGCCAGGATAGCCCTGGCCGTCGATCCAGGCCGCCAGCACGGTCGGCACCTGCTCCGGGCCGGTGTTGAAGAAGCGCAGGCGCGCATTGATGTCGTCGGTCGTGCGCAGGCGCAGCAGGGTGGAGCTGGCGCGAATGCTGAGCAGGTCGCGGAAGGCATCGCGCGCAAATGCGATGTCGCTAGGGGCTGGCTTGAGCGCGGCGTTGGCTAGCAGTGGCTTGAACAGAGGCCAGTCCTTGGCATCGTCGTCCGCGGGCGGCAGGCCGGTGCCGAAGAAGTTGTCCTGGTAGGTCCAGTCGAGACGGTTGAACCAGTCGCCCGAATTGAAGCTGTTGCGGTCCAGGGATTTCGAGCGCAGCACGTCGATGCCGGCGTGGTAGTAGGCCACGCCCTGGCTGAAGGCATTGATCGCCATGCCCAGCACCTGCACCCGCGCGCGTTCGTTGGCGCTGGTCGCCACCGGCAGCTTGAGCGCGTTGATGTCGTACAGGGTCTGGTTGTCGTGGTTCTCGACGTAGTTCACCGCCTCGGCCGGTTGGCTGGCATAGCCGGCCGGCTGGTTGCCGCCATAGACGATGTCCTGCAGCTGGCGCACCTTGCCGTCGAAGGTCTGCAGCGGGTAGCTGCGCACCGAGCCGGCCAGGCCGACGCGGATCAAATCCGCGGTGCGCAGCAGATCGGCGGTCTTGGCTTCGCCGCCCAGTGCGTTCGGGTCGTACACCAGGCCATTGATGTAGCCTTGCTGGCGGATCACGATCTCGCCCGAGTCGCCCGGCGAGCCTCCGCGCACTGCGTCGCGCGCGCGGTCGCTGAAGGTGCCGATGCCGGTGCCGTTCAGGGACAGTTGAGAGGCCTGCACGAAGCGCGCGCCGTCGGCTACCTCGCCGAAGTTCCAGCCTTCGCCGATCAGCTGCACGTGGCGGCCGGCGGCCTGGTCGACTGCCTTCTGCAAGCGCTCCATGGCCGCGCGCGGCTGGTGGCCCATCAGGTCGAAGCGGTAGGAATCGATCTTGTAGTGGCGGGTCCACAGCACCGACGAGTCGATCATCAGCTTGGCCATCATCGTGTTCTCGGTGGCCGTGTTGAAGCAGCAGGTCGAGGTTTCGATGGCGCCTTTCGCGTCCAGCCGGTGGTAGTAGCCCGGCACCACGCGGTCGAGGATCGATTTTTCTTCCTGGCCGGCGATGAAAGTGTGGTTGTAGACCACATCGGTGCCAACGCGCAGGCCGGCCTGGTGCAGGTTCATCACCATCTCGCGGAACTCGACGATGCGGCGCGCGCCGTCCTGCGGGTCGCTCGCATAACTGCCCTCGACCGCATTGAAATGCTGCGGATCGTAGCCCCAGTTGAAGCAGTCGGTGTGGGCGGTCTTGCGGATCAGGGCCTGCTGGCTTTCGCTGTCGGGCGCGCCGGACGGCTGGGGCAGTGCGCAGCCGATTTCCGGGATGCTGCCGATGTCGTACACCGGAAGCAGGTGGATGTCGGTCAGGCCGGCCTTGGCCAGCGCGCGCAGGTGCTTCATGCCGTTCGAATTCGTCTGCGCGAAGGCGGTGTACTTGCCGCGCTTGGCTGCCGGGACGGTGTCGTCGATCAGCGAGAAGTCGCGCACGTGCAGTTCATAGATGACCATATCGGTCTGGGCCTGCACCGTGGCCGGCGGCCGCGTCGCATCCCAGCCCGGCGGCTTGAGGTGCGGCGCATCGAGGTCGGCGATATAGCTGCGCTTCGAATCCGCATTCAGGCTGACCGAATAAGGGTCGGTGACCAGGTTGCGCAGCAGGCCGGCGCCGGGCACGACGACATCGACCGCGTATTTGTAATAGCTGCCCGACAGGTCGCGCGGCAGGCTGGCGCTCCAGGCGCCGGTCTTGTCGTCGAGCTTCATCGCATGCACGGCGCTCGCCTTGCCCGTCGGGCCGTCATAGGTGCACACCGCCACCTGGCGCGCGGTCGGCGCCCACAGCCTGAAATCGGTCTTGCTGGCGGTCGGTGTGGCGCCGAGGTCGGGGATGGCGTCGGCGGCGGCGTACAGGTCGTCGAGCGCGCCGGCCGACTGGACCAGGGTAGCGGCAACCACGGCGCCGTTCGTATCTTCTTGCACCAGCACCAGCTGTTCGCGGTGCAGGGCAGGCAGGCGGGGCAGATCGGCGTCAGCCATACGCAAGGTCGGGCCGGCCGCGACCCACTTGAAGCGCTCGGCCGCGGCTTGCGGCACGGCGGTAGGCGAGATGTCCAGCTTGATCGAGCCGGCAGCGCCGGCGACTTTGCGGCCTGCCTTGGCGACGATCGACGCGGCCGGCGAGTGGTACAGGCGGAAGGTCGCATCAGGCGCGGCGCCGGGCCAGCGCACCAGCCGCTTGTCGAGCCAGACGGCGCGGGCCTCGAGCTGTTCGCCGTTGGCCTGCAGGACTTCCTGGAAGCCGGCGCTGTTGCAGATATCAAGAGGGACCGCGGCATGGGCGGTCGAGGACAGTGACGCCGCCACGAGGGCGATATGGAGTTTGTTCATGGTGGGTGGACGGCTCTGCCGTCCACGCGTTCAAGCGGCCGGAGAAAACCGCCTTGGATTGGCAGTTAATAGGAGCGTTGAACGCGTGGACGGCAACGCCGTCCACCCCACGTTCAGTGCAGCGAGTGCATCACATCATGCAGCGTTGCCGCGATAGTGATCGACCATCTTGTAGCGCGTCGCATACCAGCCGAACACCAGCGCCGACAGCAGTGCAAAGCCGGCGAAGAAGTACATCTGCGCCGCCATCACGCCCATGCCGGTGCCTTCGATATAGCCGACCACCGACTCGTTCTTGACGCTCGCGTTCACGATCAGCACCCACAGGTTGCCGACCGTGACGGCCAGGTACCACAGCGCCATGATCACGCCCTTCATCGAGGCCGGGGCCTGGCTGTAGGCGAATTCGAGGCCGGTCGCCGAGACCAGCACCTCGCCCAGGGTCAGCAGCGCATACGGCGCGATCTGCCAGGCGATCGAGACCGGGTCGCCGGCGTCGAGCGCGACCTGCAGGTTGCCGACCACGATCCAGGCCGCGGCCGACAGCACGATGCCGGCGGTCATGCGGCGCAGCGGCGACGGCTCGATGCCGAGCTTGCGCAGCATCGGGAACAGCAGCAGGTTGTTCACCGGGATCAGGATCATCACCAGCAGGGGATTCAGGGCCTGCATCTGGGCCGGGATCACATCGAAACTCCAGCCGAGGAAGCTCACCTGCGTGGTCATGGCATTGGCCTGCACGATCCAGGTCGAGGCCTTCTGGTCGAACAGCGACCAGAACGGGGTCACCAGCGCGAACACGATCAGGATGCGCAGCACGGCGCGCACGCCGTCCACCGCTTCTTGCGGATGCACGCCGCGCGCGCGGTCGAGCTGCATCGAGGCGCCGATGCCGCCGAAGGCCATCAGCAGCACCAGTGCGGTGCAGGCGCCGATCACGAAGCCCCACTGCGCCGACATCGCCAGCGACAGCACGGCTCCCGCGGCGCCGACCAGGGCCACGTTCAGGCCGGGACGGCCCTGGCCGGGTTCCCTGGCCAGCAGGGCGGTCTTGGCCACCTGCATGAAGGAGTGTGGATTCGCCGGGGCCGGCGGCACGTGCACGTATTTCTTCTTGCCGCTCCAGAACACCATGGTGGCGATGAACATCAGGATGCCGGGCACGCCGAAGGCCCAGGCCGGGCCGTAGTCGCGCAGCAGCAGCGGCATCAGCAGCGAAGCGAAGAAGGAACCGAAGTTGATGATCCAGTAGAAGGCGTCGAACACGACCTTCGCCTTGTCCTTGTTGGTCTGGTCGAACTGGTCGCCCACGAAGGAGGCCACCAGCGGCTTGATGCCGCCCGAGCCGAGCGCGATCAGGAACAGGCCGAAATAGAAGCCGTTGACGTTGTCCTCGAAGATGGCCAGGCAGGCGTGGCCCGCGCAGTACACGAGGCTGAGCCAGAACACCGTGTTGTATTTGCCGAAGTAACGGTCGGCCAGCCAGCCGCCCAGCAGCGGGAAGAAGTACACGCCGATCACGAAGGTATGGAACACGTGCTTGGCTTCGCCGGTGCGCATGTCTTCCGGCAGGAACATCAGGAGGGTCGTGATCAGGAAGGGCGTCAGGATGTTGCGCATCCCGTAGAAACTGAAGCGCTCGCAGCCTTCGTTGGCAATGATGTAGGGGATCTGCCGCGGCATTCGCCCGGAGCCTGGTTTTGCTAGATCAGTCATCGACCGCTTCCTTGAAATGTCAAACAGACGCGATGCTATGCCGAGGGCGGCTCTCTTTGCAATAAAAATATTGTTGTGAAACACGCGAGAAACATATCGACGTAGTTTAGTTACGCGAACTGCATTCGTGGAAACGTTTTCGATCTTTTAAGTCATTGAAATACAAGGAGAAATAAGAGGTTTTCAGAAAATTGACGGAATTGTCAAGTTTTGTTGCGTCCTGTATATTGCCTAGAATTCCAAACCACGGACCAGCCATGACCCAGATCCCGACCACGACGAATCCGAACTGGTGGCGCGAAGCCATCATCTACCAGGTTTATCCGCGCAGCTACCTCGACACCAACGGCGACGGCATCGGCGACCTGGCCGGCATCACCGAGAAGCTCGACTATATCGCGAGCCTGGGCGTGGACATCGTCTGGCTGTCGCCATTCTTCACCTCGCCAATGCGCGACTTCGGCTACGACATCGCCGATTACTGCGACGTCGATCCGATGTTCGGCACCCTGGCCGACTTCGACCGCCTGGTCGCGAAGGCGCACAGCCTGGGCCTGAAGATCATGATCGACCAGGTGATGTCGCATACCGCCGACACCCACCCCTGGTTCGTCGAAAGCCGCGCCAACCGCGACAACCCGAAATCGGACTGGTATGTCTGGGCCGACCCGCTCCCGGACGGCAATCCGCCGAATAACTGGATGTCGGTGTTCGGCGGCTCGGCCTGGCAATGGGATACCCGCCGCAAGCAGTACTACATGCATAACTTCCTGGTAAGCCAGCCGCAGCTGAACTTCCACAACCCGGACGTGCAGCAGGCCCATTTGGCGGCCCAGCGCTTCTGGCTCGAGCGCGGCGTCGACGGCGTGCGCATGGATGCCTGCGTGTTCCACTTCCACGACCGCCAGCTGCGCAGCAATCCGCCGGCGCTGGTGCGCGACACCTCGACCGTGACCGACGTGAACCCGTACGGCATGCAGGCCCACATCTACGACAAGACCCAGCCCGAGAACATCGCCTTCATGGAAAAGCTGCGCGCGCAGCTGGACGAATTCGGCGCCATCTCGATCGGCGAGATCAGCTCCGACGACGCACTGGCCCAGATGGACGAATACATGGCAGGCGGGAACAAGCTGCACATGGCCTACAGCTTCAATTTCCTGACCCCGGTGTTCACCGCCACCCACATCCGCACGCAGGTGGAGGACTTCGAGCGCCGCGTGAGGGAAGGCTGGGCCTCGTGGTCGGTCGGTAACCACGACGCGATCCGCGTGATGACGCGCTGGGGCGGCCCGCAGGCCACGCCGGCCCTGGCCAAGGTCGTGCTGGCGATGCAGCTCTCGCTCAAGGGCACGCCCTGCCTGTACCAGGGCGACGAACTGGCGCTGCACGAAGCAGACGTGCCGTTCGAGCTGCTGCAAGACCCGTACGGCATCACCTTCTGGCCCGAGTTCAAGGGCCGCGACGGTTGCCGCACCCCGATGCCGTGGCAGGCCGACGCGCCGCACGCCGGCTTCACCGGGGGCAAGCCATGGCTGCCGGTGGAACCGTCGCACGCCGCCGCCGCGGTCGATGTGCAGGACAAGGATCCCGATTCGATGCTGAACTTCCAGCGCCGCTTCATCGCCCTGCGCCGCACGCTGCCGCAGCTGACGCGCGGCGAGATCGCCTTCTTCGATGCGCCGGAACCGGTCCTGGCCCTGCGCCGTGATCTGGAAGGGCACGCGAGCGTGCTGGCCGCCTTCAACCTGTCGGACGCCGACGTCAGCTTCGACTGGCCGGCATCGAGCGGCGCGGCGCAGTTCGAGACCGGCCTGGCGGGCAGCGCCCAGGCGGGCCGCGTGACCCTGCCGCCGTACGGCGCCTGGTTCGGCACCCTGCCTGCGGAGGCATGATGAGCAGCCAGCAGGAACCGGAAAAGTTCGCGCGCACGGCGTTCGCCGACGGACCGCGCCTGCTGGCCGACATCGGCGCGACCCATGCGCGCTTCGCGCTGCAGACCGCGCCGGGCGTGTTCCGCTCGGTCCAGGTGCTGCGCTGCGACGACTTCGAGGGCATCGTCCCGCTGCTGCGCCATTACCTGGCAGACCACGAGGATGTGCGGCTGAACCACGGCGCGTTCGCGGTCGCCAACCCGATCAACGGCGACTACGTGCGCATGACCAACCGCGCCTGGGAGTTTTCCACGGATGCGGTGCGGCGCGAGCTGGGCCTGTCGACCCTGTTGATCGTCAACGACTTCACCGCGCTGGCCACCGCGCTGCCGGGCTTCGCCAAGGAAGACCTGATGCAGGTGGGGCCGGGCACGCCGGTGCCGGGCGCCGTCATCGGCGTGCTGGGGCCGGGCACGGGCCTCGGTGTGTCGGGCGGGATCCCGACCGCGGACGGCTTCGTCACCCTGGGCAGCGAGGGCGGCCACGTCAACTTCGCGCCGGCCGACGAGCGCGAGTTCGCGATCCTGCAGTACGCCTGGCGCGAGTGGCCGCACGTGTCGAACGAGCGCCTGATCTCGGGGCCGGGCATGGAAGTCATCTACCGCGCGCTGGCGCAACGCAATGGCATCGATGCCGAGGCGCGCAGCGCGGCCGCCATCGTGGCCGGCGCGCTCGACGCCGACGACCCGCTATGCCTGGAGACGCTGGAATGCTTCTGCGGCATGCTGGGCGGCGCCGCCGCCAACCTGGCGGTGACCCTGGGCGCCTTCGGCGGCATCTTCATCGGCGGCGGCATCGTGCCGCGCCTGGGCGAATGGTTCGCGCGCTCGCCGTTTCGCACCCGCTTCGAGGCCAAGGGGCGGTTCTCCGACTACCTGGCCGACATCCCGACCTATGTGATCGTCACCCCGAACCCGGCCTTCCACGGCGTGGCGACCATCCTGGCCGAGCACCTGCGCGGCCGCAGCGGGGCCAACACGCTGATGGAGCGCATCGGCCAGTTGCGGCAAGAGTTGTCGCCGGCCGAGGCGCGCGTGGCGACGCTGGTGCTCGAGCATCCGCGCACGGTGCTGAACGAGCCGATCGCCGAGATCGCGCGCCTGGCCGACGTGAGCCAGCCGACCGTGATCCGTTTCTGCCGCTCGCTGGGCTTCCAGGGCCTGGCCGAATTCAAGCTCAAGTTCGCCAGCAGCCTGACCGGCGCCATTCCCGTGCGCCACAGCCAGGTGCGGATGAGCGACAGCACCCATGATCTGTCGGCCAAGGTGATCGACAACACGGTGTCGGCGATCCTGCGCTTCAGGGACCAGCTCGACGTGCGCTCGCTCGACCGCGCGATCGAACTGGTGAGCCGCGCACGGCGCGTCGAGTTCTACGCGCTGGGCAATTCGCGCGCGGTGGCGCTGGATGGCCAGCACAAGTTCTTCCGTTTTAAGATTCCGACCGCCCTGTATGGCGATGCCCACCTGTTCACGCTGGCCGCAGGCTTGCTGGGGCCGGGCGATGTGGTGATCGCGGTGTCGAATTCGGGCGGCTTGCCCGAGCTGCTGCAGGCGGTGGACATCGCGCGCGCCGCCGGCGCCGACGTGATCGCGATCAGCAACAGCCAGTCGCCGCTGGCGCGCAAGGCCAGCGTGTGCCTGGCGGTCGATCACAGCGAAGACAGCACCAGCTTCCTGTCGATGATCTCGCGCATCCTGCAACTGCTGCTGATCGACATCATGGCGGTGGGGATTTCGGTGGATGGCCAGCATGGGCCCGAGGCCGGACACGATCCGCGCCGGCTGCTGATCTCGCACCTGGACGGGTAGGGTCGGCGGCTTCGCCGCCGACGCGGTGATGGTCGGCAGCGGGATCATCCGGCGCGATGACGAAGCCGCCGACCCCACGGCGCCCTTAGTTGGCGCTCTTGATATCGACGCGCTCGATGGTGCGGCGCCATTCCTGAAGGCTGAGCAGCTTGTCGGCCCCGGTGTCGTCGACCAGGATTTCGCTGCCGTCCTGGGCCACCAGGAAGCTTTCGCGGCGGCGCGCATCGTCGGCCCGGTTTTCTACAAAGCTGAGCTGGTAATACTTCTTGCCATTGACCTCGCGCGGGACCGGATCGTCTTCGATCACGGCGCCGTGCGCCTTGCCCTTGCTGCGTTGTTCGATCTGCTGCGACCACGCCTGCAGTTCCGGCAGCGCCAGCAGCGAGGCCATCGCTTCCTCTTTCGTGTGGACCGGCGCCTGGGCGACCGGCACGGCCGGCGCCGGCGGCGCTTCCCGTTCGGCGCGCTTGCAGCCGGCAACGGCGCAGCACAGCGCGAGCGCGGCGACGGCCAGGCGCAGGGTAGGGGAGGAAACGGCGCGTGTGGACATGACGGTTCTCGTAAGGGCAGGCGATCATGGTAAACCATGCGTGTTTCACGAGCAATACGGGAAGTCTTGTCATGGCAAGCATGGATGGCGTGGAAAACAAGGCCGTTGTCGGATTACCTTGTGGTCGATATAAGCCTACTTTCCATACGGAAAGTAATTCGTGTTTTTCGCCACGAAATCACATTTTTCACCATGGAACCGGAATTTATTTGTAGAAATAATGTTATTCTGTAGGATCACTCCTACCAGAACATCCCATGGACCGCCGCCGCTCCGACTATACCCGTCGTGTAGAAAAGACCTCGCAACGCGAGAAGCGCCTGGCTGCGCTCGCTATTTTCGGCGTGGCCGCTGGCGTGGCTGGCGTGCTGGCGCCGCCGTTGAACATCGACTGGCCGAACCTGCTGCGCGAACGCGACGAGATCACCCATTTCGGCGTTGGCGCCGGTGCGGTGCTGGCGCCGGCCGTGGCCAGCCCGGCGCCCGCCGCCGAACAGGGCGCGGCGCGGCGCATCTATCCGTTTTCGATCATCCCCGGCGGCGTGGCGGACAAGGACGAGCTGGCGCGCGTGATCAGGGCCGATGCCGTGGTCGCGGCGCACTATGCGGGTTTCGACGTCGCCAATGCGCGCGCGGTGACGGTGACCGCGCCGCGCGCCGTGTACGTATCGTACCGCAAGGGCGACCAGGTGTACTGGACCAGGAAGAAGCTCATGCTGGCGCCCGGTGAAACCCTGTTGACCGACGGTAAGAACGAAATGCGGGCGCGCTGCGCGAACCGGATTTCCGACGTGCCCATGTTCCCGATCGAGGCCAATGGCCCGACCGAGACTGAACTCGATTCCTTCGTCGTCGACGGCGGCGGCGGCCTGATGGCCGTGGCGGCCGCAGTGGACGGATTGGATGACGCGCCGCTGGGTGAACGCTTCTCTACCGCCAGCTTCCCCAACGGCGCCGGCCTGATCGTGCCTGCGGCCGGCGGCACGCCGGTGAGGGCGCGTGGCTGGACGCCGGCTGGCAACACACCAGGCATACCGCCGATTTATGGTGGCGGCAGGCTCGACGATGGCGAGCCGACCGGCGAGACGGGCACCGTACCGCCGGTCTCCACGCAGCCGGAAACGCCGGGCAATCCGGAAACGCCGAGTGTTCCAGGAACGCCGGAAACACCGGGAACGCCGGGTACCCCGGGTACCCCGGGTACCCCGGGTACCCCGGGTACCCCGGGAACTCCAGGTACCCCAGGTACGCCGGAGACCCCGGGCACACCGGAGACTCCAGGTACGCCGGACACCCCGGGCACCCCAGAAACTCCAGGCACACCGGAAACCCCGGGCACTCCCGACACCCCGGGCACGCCAGGCACCCCGGAAACCCCGGACCTGCCCGATCCGCCGATCGTTCCTCCTGTCGATGTCCCGGTCGACCCGGAAGACCCGGTCGAAGTGCCGGAGCCGGGCACCCTGTGGCTCGGTGGCGCCGCCTTCGCGGCCATGCTGTGGCTGCGCCGCAAGGGCGCGCGCGCCAAAGGCTGATCCGCCGGACCCGCTTTTCACACGCTGGATAGCAAAAAGCCCGCAAGGCGTGAACCTTGCGGGCTTTTTTTTCGTCGGGGAAGACCCGCGCCGACTGTGGCTGCAATCGGCGCGGGTCCCGGTGACGGCGTGATTTACATCATGCCGTCCATGCCGCCCATGCCACCCATACCGCCCATGCCGCCCATGCCGCCGGCTGGCTTGTCTTCAGCCAGTTCCGAGACCATGCAGTCGGTGGTCAGCATCAGGCCGGCGATCGACGCTGCGTTCTGCAGTGCCGAGCGGGT
>Ga0308157_10009596_pt1 | contig 10679 bp, 12 predicted proteins | sample PhyBR1_FD_201035 | JGI IMG/M metagenome (GOLD analysis project Ga0308157, IMG submission 201035) | Phyllosphere microbial communities from UC Gill Tract Community Farm, Albany, California, United States - DLSLB.R1 | ecosystem: Host-associated > Plants > Phyllosphere > Unclassified | place: USA...
ACTTCCTCCCTGACTCTGTGCATTCTTCATTTTATTTATATTATATTTTAACTAATTTCCTCTTTGATGTACATCTTGCGCATGCCTGTCCTTTATTTTCTCGTAAAACAGAATTAGCCGTTAAGTTTTGTTTTGACTACTGACATACTGCTGTCAGCAGCGGCCTTGTATAGTGAACACATAACCGCAATTCAAATTTACAGATACGCAAAGGAGAATATCATGCCCGTTATTGGACCCGACTTTATTTCGCTTCAGGTGACCGACCTTGAAAGTTCCGCGCAATTTTATCAAGACCATCTCGGTCTCGTTCGCTCGCCGGCCGGACCGCCTCATGCCGTCGTATTCGACACCAAGCCGATCGCGTTCGCGCTTCGCGACCTGATCCCGGGCGTCGAGTTGAACGCAGACGCTCGGCCCGGTCTCGGCGTTGCTCTATGGCTGTACGCCCCGGATGCGCAGGAGATCCACGACAAGCTGGCTTCGGCAGGCGTGACGATTACGTCCGCGCCGATCGACGGGCCGTTCGGCCGCACGTTCACGTTTGCCGATCCCGACGGTTACCTCATTACGCTGCACAGCAAGCCTTGAGGAAAGTGCGGTAAAGCTCGTTAACGATACGCATGCACGATAAAAAGAGCCTGATCGGCAGATCCACTTCTGCCTTCAGGCTCTTTTGCGTTTGCAAGCTCTCGATGCAATCAACCTCGCCTCTTCAAGTGCTCCACGTTTTTGTTCAGCTGCGCAAGCGTTCTTCGCAGACTGTCCAGATCCGCTTCGCCGATATCTGCCAGCAGCTCGTTCGCGAAATGTTCTTTTTCTTTTTGCGACGTCTCGATCATTTCCCGGCCGGCATCGGTCAGCTGCACGAATACCGAGCGGTTGTCCCCGTCTTTTTTGCGCCGGGTCACGATCTTGTTTTCCTCCAGCTGCTTGAGATGCCGGGCGACGGCCGCTTTGTCGAGCGTGACTTTGCGCTGAAGGTCGCTTTGGCTGATTTCGTTCTCGTTGTAGATCAGGGCGAGAATCTCGAAGCGCGACTGGCTGATGCTGATGTAGGCATCGAACGTTGTATTGATCGCGTTGTTGACGCGGTAGATTTCATATAAAAGGGCGGATTCTTGCGACCAATCTTTGCTCAAAACCATCACATCTTTCTCGGATTTATTTCGAACGGGCTTACGATATCTTTTATTATAACGCAAAATCAAGCAAAAACCCTCTCTCCTAAGGAGAAAGGGTTTCGTTGAATCGGATAAGGATCAATAAACCGACAGCGTACCGTCGAAGTTGATGACCTGCCCGTTATGATTCTCGCCGTCCAGCACGAAGCCGGTAATCAGCTCGGCGGCTTGAGCAGGCGTCTTCATGAAATCGCCGGTCATATTATCGTTCAAATCCGTGGTCACGCCTCCCGGCATGACGGCAAAGATCTGCACCGGGATGTTTTCTTGTTCGAACGCCATGCCCCACGACTTCGTCATGACGTTCAAAGGCGCTTTGGACGTCGAGTACGCGAACGGATTGAAGAAAGACAGCGGCTCGATCGGAATCGTGATGTTTTGAATGATGCCTTGGTTGGCGATCAACAGCGGAAGCAGTCCTTTCGACAGCGCGAACGGTCCGATAAAGTTGACCTGGTGCGTCTCGCGCAGTTCTTCGACGTTCGACTCCCAGCCGACGCGGTGCATGTCGCCGGGGATGCCCGCGTTATTGATGAGCAGCGACAGCTCCGGATACTGCTCGTTGATCGTCGCGACGGCATTATCGATGCTGCCAAGGTCGGCAACGTCCACGACGAGGAGCTTCGCGTCTCCGAAAGCTTGCAGCTCGGCGACGGCCGCTTCGCCGCGTGCTTGATCGCGCGCGCCTATCAATACGCGGTATCCCGCTTGCAGCAGATGCTTCGCCGTTTCAAAACCGATTCCTTTATTCGCGCCTGTTACCAAAGCTGTTTTCGTCATGATTCATTCTCCTTTTTATAATGTTGATACATCAACTGTTGATATATCAACATTGTAGTCGCTATTCGATATTCTGGCAAGTCCTTTTCCGAATAAATTTTTTGCATCAAAAAACTCGCCGCAATCGCAGTGGCGCGATGCGGCGAGTTCGACAAGAAGAGTTACAGCGATTCGTTATCTTTATTTTGAGCGATCTCGTTTTGTTTCGCTCTCAATTTTTCCGGGGTCACGTCGTCGCCCAGCGGATCGACGATCGTGGAATTGAGCAGCAGATCGTTGACCGAACCGCGGAAGATTCCCAGGTATTCTTTGCGAAGACGCGTTTGTTCCTGCCGCTGTTCTTCGGTCAAGCCGTTTTCTTTCTCCATTTTCGACAGTTCATTAATTCGTTCCAAGATCGGAATAACCATATGTTTGTCCTCCTTCATTTCGCGGCGAACGTCCGGCGCGCCTTATCGGCAGCGGCTTCGAACCGAATGACGTCTGCGTCAGATCTCGGTGTCGAGCGATTGGATAAATCCTCGGATAAACGATTCGTTGCGTCTATAGTATGTCCATTGACCGTAACGGGCCGATTCCAGCAATCCGGCTTTGTGCATCATGTTCAAATAGTGGGATACGGTCGATTGCGAAATCTTCGCCTTTTCCTGAATATCGCCTACGCAAACTCCGCCTTCGAAGCTCTCCCCTTTCGGGATGTTCGCGCTTTGGTCGGGAAAATGCCGTTCGGGTTCTTTCAGCCACTTCAAAATGTTCAAGCGCGTCTCGTTTGATAAAGCTTTGAATATGTCAATGGGTTCCATATCTTTATTATATCGATTTTTACCGATATGTCAATATACGTTCACGATCTCGCTCGTACATGGCGGCATGCTGCGAAAAATCCAGGTTTCCGGTCTCTTCCGCGCGCTTTTTCGTATAGATGGCCAGCAGGTTCAGTCGCTCGGCCATTGTCTCCAGCACCTCAATTCGGGTAAAAGGCTTTCCGTAAGCGGCCGTCAGTTGATCGATTCGCTCCAGCCTTTCATCCAAAGCAAGACCGCAATCCCCCGCATCTTCGGCGAGCGGCGCGATCCGATAGGCCAGATACGCCAAATCCCAAATTCTTGGCCCTGGCGAAGCGGTATCGAAATCGAACAAACCGCTCAATCGCCCGTCGACGAACGTCATATTGTAAGGCGCGACGTCGTTATGGCAGATCACTTCGATCGGATCGCGCGGCTTCATGCCCCATATGAGCGGCTCTCCGATTAGCGGAACGCTGGCATCATGGATACGGCGCAGCAGTTTGCCCGCATCGTCCACAATCTCCGGCGCCCATAACCAAGCAGGCAGCGGATAGTTACCGACTTCGCCCGGAAGAAAAGTAACGATCTCCCGTCCCTCCGCGTCGAAACCGACCGGCATCGGCACTTCTTGAATGCCCTGCGCATGCAGCACATTCAATAGGTGATGAACGGCTGGCGTCCACGGGCCTGAATTCCGATGCACGCGGTCGCCGATCCGTTTTACCGAATTCGTATTTCCGCCTTGCAGCGTTTCTTCGTCCATCGTCACGGCTCCTTTTTGCTTTTTCCTTTTTCCGCGCTGTACGATTTATCGCCAAAATTCTATCTGTACTGTCTATTTACTTCGCGGTGGTACGCCATATTTTGCCCCAACCATACAAGACCCAACACGATAATCGGCAGCGGCGTAAAACCGAAAGCTACGGAATAGATCAAAAAGAATACAATCCCCCCGATTAGCATCGCATTAGCGGTCTTATAGGCCGAGTAAGCGGAACGATAAACGATCCATTGCTCGCCTTCATCCATCTCGGCAAATAGTTCGCGCTCGGTTTCCTTGCTTGTGCTTGCATTGAAGTTGATCTTCCGATGCGGATACATTTGGTTGAAAATAGCGAGCGTACGGTTTTGCAGAACGGCGACGATAATGAACAAAACGACACTGACGATCAGATTGACCAACATATACGTGTTTTCGCGATCCACGGATACGCTTCGCATCGCATAAGCCATCGCAAGCGCCATCGTAATAAAACTAATAATGATGTTATAGTTGCTGAACTTCATCGTTGCGCTAAACAGCTTTTCTTTTGGCGTAATCGGCAGATCCGAGCTTTGAGAAGGTTCTTTCATGGTTTTCAAACGAAATAGCCCCGTGACATTCGCGATCAGCAATACAAGAACCATAAGCATTAGAACAGCAAACAAAATGTCGTATTCATAAATCAGAGACAAGCTAAAGTCTATATGTTGCGGCACCGCAAAGCTTCCGGATGACAAGGCATAGCCGAAAATCGCTCCGATTAAACCGAAAACAATCAGTTTCCACGCTTTTGGCAGCTTCGAGTTGGATTTGGATTTATTCATTCTGACTCACGCTCCTTTTATCACTCAGACTCAATCGAAAAAACGTCTTCCACTCGCACGGCGAATACTTCGGCGATCTTCAGACCCAACAACACGGACGGCGAATAGTCTCCGCGTTCAATCAATGCAATCGTCTGCCTGGATGCGCCTATACGCTTGGCCAACTCTTCCTGCGACAATCGATCTCTGGCTCTGAATTCGCGAACACGGTTAACCAATTTGCTCAAACCTGTTCACCTCCTGATTTGAATTGTATATGATAATATACAAAATGTAAAATATAATAGTCAAAAAGAAAAGGATGATATACAGAATTCATTTTCTTTTCAGGCCTATTCGGTTGTTTGTTTAAGGTGAAAAAGCTCTTTCAGAAGGGCTAAGGCTGTCGAGAAAGCGGCTTTGATGTGGGAAGCGAGAAGACTCCGAGAAAAATTCGTTCAATTCGCTGTCTCACTCGGAAAATGGATTAGATTTGAGTAAGGAATTTTCCGAGTTCAAAGGCGTCTTGACCTGAATTTTTCTCTACGTCTTCTCGCTTCCAGTTACGTTGAACTTTCTCGACAGAGGAATTACATATTTAGATAGGCTTGCAGCGGCTTATGTATGACTGGAAAGCCGGTGAGTCTTTTAGTCTCCAGCAGTAGGTTTTTTCCTTGAATTTTTTCAACAATCAAATGGTAAAAAGACTGCTATTTAAATAGCAGCCTTTATTGCGAATACACCTATTGAGTTCCCAACCTCTTCAATCAACCTGTACATCAAGCTTCCTTTTATACCGTCTTCCGCGACCACAACACAACCGGAATCAACAACAACGCCAGCACCGCCCCGCCCAACGAAAGCATCGAATAACTCGAATGCGCCACCACCATACCCGACAGCGCGCCGCCCGATGCTCCCGCAAGAGCGATCAGCACATCTACCGTTCCCTGCGTTTTCGCGCGGGTCTCCGGCGTCGTGGCATCCACGATCGCCGCGGTTCCGCTGATCAGACCGAAGTTCCAGCCCAGGCCCAGCAGCGCGAGCGCAAGAATAAGCAGCGGCATGGAATCGCCGGGCGCGAAAGCGGCTACTAGTCCGGCTAGCAGCAGCGTCACGCCGGATGCGTAGGACATCAGCTTGCGACCGTATTTATCGACAAGAACTCCGGTCAATAAGGAAGGCAGGTACATCGCCGCCACGTGAATGCCGATGACCATGCCGACGGCACCGAGTCCGTGGCCGTGGTGCTTCATATGCACCGGGGTCATCGTCATGATGCCCGTCATCACGATCTGGGTCAAGACCATGACGGAAGCGCCGACGATAACGCCCCGCTTATTGACTTCCCTTTGCGCTTGCGAAAGAGGCGCGGGCACAGCGCTGCCGAGGCTGGCTTTTTCCCGTTCCGCGGAAGCGACCGCTTTGGCAACCAGCAGCGGATCGGGCTTCAGGAAGATCAGCAGCACGAATCCGGCGAGCAGATAGGCGGCGGCTGCCAGCATGAACGGACCGGACAAGGCCGGAGCGCCCAAAGAGGCAGCAACGCCGCCCGTCACGTTCACCAGATTCGGTCCCGCCACCGCGCCGAACGTGGTGAACACCATCGCCATGCTGATGGCTTTCGCGCGCTGCGTCGGCAGGGCGAGATCCGTACCCGCATATCGGGCCTGCAAATTGGTCGCTGATCCGGCGCCGTATACGAGCAGCGATAACAGGAGCAGCGGAATGCTGTTCAGCACGGCGGCCAATACGACGCCGATCGCACCGATCCCTCCCGCCAAAAATCCGCTGGCCAGTCCGACGCGGCGTCCCGAGCGCTGCGACAAGCGGCCGACGATCAAGGCAGCACCGGCCGAACCCAACGTAAACAGCGCGGTCGGTACGCCCGCATAGCCGTCCGTGCCGAACATGTCCTGCGCGAGCAGCGCGCCTACCGTGATTCCGGCGGCCAGTCCGGCTCCGCCGAACATTTGCGACGCGATCACGATATTCATCGTTTTCCGGTACAATCGGCGCTGCTTTTCCGGCGACTCGACGTAAGACCGGAATTCGGCGTTCCGACTCCCCGCCGATTCCTCGGTCGGAACATTCTTTTCGATTCGATCTTTTGACATCTCTTCCCCCTACTTCCCCTTTGACAATATCCGAAATGATACCATGCGCGAAAAAGCCATACAATAACGAAATTGTATGGCACACAATAAGCCCGTTCAAATTCAGATTTACGTAATAAGAAAACGGCCGCTTGTTCTCTCCGCAACAGCCGTTCTCTTATCAATGCTTTATTTGTTGTTCGATTTCAGCTATGTACAAATTTGGCGACTTTTTCTTCTTTTGGAGCGGTCGCTTTTTTCGGTCGGAATGCTTCTTCGAACTTTTCGTCGATCCAGTCTTCGATTTCTTCGACGTCTTCGCTTCTGCACAGCACGACTCCGCCTTGCAGCGAAAATACGATATATTCGTACCGTTCCCCCAGAATCGAAATTTTCATCACTTTCGTGTTGATCAAACCGGCATTGAAGTTCAAAGCGTCCGTTACGGAATCTTCTTTAAAATCGGCGTACATTCCCCAAGATTTCGGCACTCCCTAAATCCTCATTTCTTATCGCTCATACAGCTTCATAGATTCGCCATCTTATCGATAGATTTTGTCAGTTTAACAGCTTCGATACGAAGGCGCATCCCGAAAATTTTAAATCATAAAAAAAATCGATCATAAAAAGCGTGCTATCACACGGAATCCGAGCGTTGTTTGCGCAGCAATTTCCGAAGGATCGCCACGCCTTCTTCCAACTCTTCAACCGTCCCCGGTGCGCATACCGCAAGCCTCACCGCCCGCTCCGGCGCCGTGTTTCCCACGACGAACCGATCCGCCGCGTACACCTGCACGCCGTGCCGGGCAGCCAACTGCTCGAACTGCGCGCCCGTCATGTTCAGCGAGTCCGGCAACAGCAGCCAACGAAAAATTCCCGTATCGGCGCCTCGGCAGACATACTCCGCCAAATACCGATCCGCGATCTTATTCCGCCGAATCGCCTGTTCCCGATGCGATTGGATCAAGCTTTCGAACTGATTCGACACGATGATGCGCGCCGCAAGCTCCGCAAACAACGGGGCTACGGAAACGCTCAGGTTATACAACGCTTTGGCAATATGTTCTTTGTAACGCTCGGGAACCGCCATATACGCCAACCGCAGTCCGGGCGCGATCGACTTGGACAAGCTCGCGATATACATGCCTTGCTCCGGCGCGAAAGAAGTCACGGCCGGAAGCGGAGTTTCGTGCATCAGGCTGTAGGCTCCGTCCTCAATGATGAATTGATCGTACGCTTGCGCCGCTTCCGCGATCCGTTTGCGCGTTTCGACGGGCATCGTAACTGCGGTAGGATTGTGATAGTCCGGGATCAGATAGATCCCTTTGATATTATCGTTTTTGCACGCGTATTCAAAAGCCTCCGGACTCATCACGCCTGCTTCGGAGCGAATCGGCACTACCTGAATGCTGAGCATGGCCGCGGCCGTTTTCAAACCCGGATACGTATGGAGGTCCGCGCCGATCCGATCGCCGGGTTTGCACAGGCTCGCCAGCACCGCCGCAATCGCGTTCTGGCCTCCGGAAGCCAACAAGATTCGATCCGGATCGGTATCGAGACCGCTGCGGTGAAGAAGTTTCATCGCGGCATCTTGTTTCCACCGATGTTCGCCGATGCGTCCGTACCCGAACCATTTTTCGTAATCCGGCTCGTGAAGCATGTTTCTTAACTGGTTCGCCAGCGGTTCGTACGAATGGTTGTCCGGCATCGTGGCTCCCATCTCGATCAGATGCCGCGGCTTGATGTCTTCGAGCAGATACGCGTTCGATACCGCATCGTACGACACGAAGGTTCCGCTGCCGACAGTTGCGCTGAGCAATCCTTTCAACTCGCACATCTTAAAAGCTTTGGACACGGTGCTGACGTTCAGATCCAGGAAGTCGGCCAACTCCCGCTGCGGCGGCAGCTTGGTTCCGGGCAGCAGAACGCCGCTCACGATATCCTGCTGAAGCTGCTGCGCGAGAGTCTTATAGATCGGTTTGCGGGTTCGATCGATGGACGGCTTCCAGCTCATCGGATAATGTTCAAACGAATTGATAGGCATTTTTGTTTTCTCCTCCTTTCTACGCGTTCCGATACTCGCTCGGCGAGCAGCCGTTGCGCTTTTTGAACGTCTTGCTGAACTGATACACATCCGGATACCCGCACGCTCTGGCGACGTCCGTAATCGAATCCCCCGCAAATCGCAACCGCCGGATCGCATGCTCGTTGCGAAGCTGATCCAGATATTCCTTCGGGCTGGAGCCGTAGCGCGCCGCGAAAGCTCTGCGTATATAGACGGCCGAAAATCCGGTCTTTTCCGCCAGTTCGGTAATCCGCAGCTCATTCGCAAATTCCGTATCCAGCGTCGCTTTAAGCTTGCGTACGGCTATCGTGATTTCCTCCTCCGCCCGATCCCTTCCCCCGGCTTCCGCCGCTTCATGCGCCTCTTGCAGCAATCGGTACCAGACTGCTTTGACCCGCGTTTCCCGAACCGTATCTCCGGGTACCCATTCTTGCTCCGCTTCGCGAAACTGTTCGCCGATCCGGACGATGCGATCGCTCGGCAGCGGCAGCAGAAAAGGCAGATTCAACCGATCGATCGGCTGCGGAACGCCCCAACCTTCCTCCGTTTTCTCCAGCAAAGCGCAGTCGAACAAGACCATCGTCATGCGCACCGGGTGCGCTTCGGACGATTTCATATACAGCGGCAGTCCCGGCCAAAGATACACCAGCGTATTCGCTTCCACCTCCACTTCTTCGCCTTCGCAGCGAAAGACTCCTTTTCCGCTATAGATATAGTAAAAAGTATGTCCGGTCACGGTCTGCCGAATGTCTTCCCACCCCGGCAGCGGCGGCTTGGCGATGACCCAGTGGATATGCACGACCATATTTCCCAACGCGTAATCCATGACCTTTTCACCTGTTTCTTTTTCGAATTTGAACGCTCTTGTATCGTTTATGATAAACGTTTAAGATTGTTTTTGCCATTGTCGCTGCTTGATCCCGAATGCTAAACTCCGAACATATAGACCGTGCACCTGACGTTCTATGGCAAAAAACAGTGGAGATGATGAATATGATTCGTACGTTTCAGCAGCATCGACTCAGGAAAACCCAACTGCTTGACGGTTTGTGGGATTTCGTTTTTGACAAGGAAAATATCGGGCAGGCCGAAAAATGGCAGAACAACTTCCCTTCCGAACACGATCGAATGCCGGTTCCCGCTTGTTGGAATAACGAGCTGGGCAAGTTCGATTACGAAGGAGTCGCTTGGTACCGCACCCGGGTGACGCTTGACGAAAGCACGAACCTGAGGCTTCTGTTCCACGCGGTGATGGGGCACGCCGACGTCTATTGGGACGGGCAGCATCTGGGTTATCACTACGGGGGCTTTACGCCTTTCGACTTCACGCTCCCTAATGTTTCCGCTGGCGTGCATGAGCTGGTGATCCGCACGGACAATACGTTGACCACCAATACGCTGCCGTATCATATCGTGGACTGGTTTCATTACGGCGGCATTATCCGGCCTGTCGAGATTCAATATTTGCCGGATGTATGGATCGAAAGCCTGCGCCTGAACTATACCCTGACCGGAGAATACGGCGCGGACGTGCAGGTTCGGCTGAAGCTTCGCTCTTTGTCCGATACGCCGCTTGAGGTTCCCCTTAGTCTGTACCGAAATGATGAGCTTTTTCAAAATGAGAACGCTTACCTCGAACCCAAAGGCTGCACCGAGATCGTCGTGGAACAAACGTGGTCGGACCTGAGCCGTTGGGAGACGGACAATCCGACGCTCTACATGATCAGGGCTGTCGCGGGCGACGATGACCGGACGGACCGGATCGGCTTCCGAACCGTCGAGACCCGGGACAAGAAGATTTTGCTGAACGGAAAAGAAATCTATCTGCAAGGCGTGAACCGGCACGAAGAGCATCCCGAATGGGGCTTTGCTTTCCCGAACAAGCTGATGACGAAGGAACTGGATATCATCACGCAGATGGGCTGCAATACCGTTCGCGGCTCGCATTATCCGCAGAGCGAATATTGGCTGGATCTGCTGGATGAAAAAGGCGTCCTGTTCTGGAGCGAGATTCCGATCTGGGGCGCGGCATTCCCCGCATCCGCCACGGATGATCCGCTGTTCGTCGAACGCGCGCAGGTCATGATGGACGAGATGATCGAGCGGGATTTCCACCATCCTTCTATCTTGTTCTGGTCCGTACATAACGAGATCGACACGCGCTCCCAGCAAGCCTATGACTTATCGATTAAAATGACCC
>Ga0308157_10009598_pt1 | contig 10677 bp, 13 predicted proteins | sample PhyBR1_FD_201035 | JGI IMG/M metagenome (GOLD analysis project Ga0308157, IMG submission 201035) | Phyllosphere microbial communities from UC Gill Tract Community Farm, Albany, California, United States - DLSLB.R1 | ecosystem: Host-associated > Plants > Phyllosphere > Unclassified | place: USA...
AGGTGGTGCTGCGCCTTCGCGCCATGCTGCGCCGCACCGCCGGCTCGGCCGCCGCCGTGCTGCGGGCCGGGCCGCTGGAATACGACGTGGTGCAGGGCCGCTTCTCGCTGCAGGGGCAGGGCCTGCATCTCACCGCGCAGGAGCACAAGATCCTCGCGTACTTCATGCACCACCCGGGCAAGCTGCTCACGCGCACCGACATCAGCGAGCACGTGTACGCGCGCGATCTCGACCCCGACTCGAACACGCTGGACGTGCTGATCGGCCGCATCCGCCGAAAGCTCGGCGGCGCGCCGCAACTGGTGACCGAGCGCGGCCAGGGCTTTCGGCTGGTCTTTCCCGAGGTGGCGGAGTGATGCGCCGCACCGGCCCGCGATGACGCCCGGCGAACCCGGCCCGGGCGGCGGCGCTTCATCGGCCAACGCTCCATCGCCCACACCGGCCCCGGCCGCGCCACCGGCCCGGGGCTTTTCCGCCTGGGCGCTGGCATTGGCTCAGTGGCCCATGGCCACGCGCATCGCGGTGCTGGCGCTGGTCCCCATGCTGCTGCTGGTGGCTGCGGGAGGGCTGTGGCTGCGCGGGCAGATGGAGCAAAGCCTGCTGGGCGGCTTCGAGCAGGTGCTGCGCGAAAAGGCCCAGCGCGTGGGCGCGCGGCTGCAGCAAGGCCCGGTGGGCGAGCTGCGCGAAGCCTCCGGCGGGGCGGATGAATTCAGCGCCATCTACGCTGGCTGGTACTGGCGTGCGGCCGCGGGCGGCGAAGTGCTGCGCTCGCGGTCGCTGTGGGACATGGACCGCCTGCCCATCGAGCCGGAGCCCGTGCGCGGCTCCGAAGTGCTGCACCTGGCCACCGGGCCGCTGCAGGAGCCCCTGCTGGCGCTGACCGTGCCGATCACCCTGGGCCAGCCGCCCGCGCCGGTGAATCTCACCGTGTACGGGCCCGCCGCGCAGTTGCAGGGCAGCCTGCGGCAGATCGACCGCACCCTGGTGCTGGCCGGACTGATGCTGATGCTGCTGGCCGGCGGCCTGGCGTGGCTGCAGGTGCGCGTGGGCCTTGCGCCGCTGCGGCGGCTGGAGGCACTGCTGGCCGCCCTGCGGGCCCCGCAGGGCCAGGGCCCCAACGTGGCGGAGCACCTGGCCGAACATTTAGCCGCACCCACCGGGCGCGACCTGCAGCCCTTGCAGAACGAACTGGCCAGCCTGCTCGCACACAACGCGCATGTGGTGGCCCGCGCCCGCGCCCACGCCGTGGACCTGAACCACGCCCTCAAGAAACCCCTGGCCCTGCTGAGCGCGCAGGCCAGCGCCCAGCCCCACGTGCCCAGCGCTGAAGTGCAGCAGCAGGTCGATGCGATGGCCCAGCTGGTTGATCGCTACCAGGGCCGCACCTTGAGCGACGCGCTGCACGCCCATCCCGGCGCCACGGGCCAGGCGGTGGACGTGCGGGAATGCGCGTCGCAGGTCCTGCACATGATGCGGCGCCTGCATGCCGCACAAACGCTGGACTGGACCCTGCAGGACCACGCCCCGGGCCCGCTGCGGTGGCGCGGCGAGCGCGCCGACCTGGAAGAGGTGCTGGGCAACCTGCTGGACAACGCCGGCAAATGGGCCGCCTCACACGTGCGGCTGACGCTGGCGGTGGGCATGGCCGCAGAGGAGGGCGCCGAGCACGCGAGCCTGCGCCTGGACATCGAAGACGATGGCCCCGGCATGACGGCCGAGCAACTGCAGGCCGCCGGGCAGCGCGGCCGGCGGTTCGATGAATCGGTGCAGGGCAGCGGCCTGGGGTTGGCCATCGCGAGCCAGATCGTTCAGGCCTACCGGGGCGGCCTGCACTTGGGCAAGAGCGACAGCCTCAAGGGCCTGGCGGTGCGGGTGGAGATGCGGGGACTGGTGCCGGGAACGACGTCGGGAACGACGTCGGGAATGGCGCCGGGGCAGCGCCACCGGAGTGCCTGAACCCAAAGCGGCTCAGTGCGCCCGCCGCTGCACCGGCTGCAGCAGCACCACCAGCGCACCCGCGCCGCCTTCGGCGGGCCGGGCCTGCACGAAGGCCAGCACCTCTTTCTTTTGCACCAGCCAGCTTTGCACGCGTCCTTTGAGCACCGGTGTCTTGCCGGGCGACCCCAGCCCCTTGCCATGCACCACGCGCACGCAGCGCAGGCCGGTGCGGTGCGCCAGTCGGATGAACTCGCCCAGCGCCTCGCGCGCCTCGTCGGTGCGCAGGCCGTGCAGGTCGAGCTGGCGCTGAATGCTCCAGTGGCCCGCGCGCAGCCGGCGCGTCACCTCGGGGCCGATGCCGCTGCGCCGGTAGCTCATCTGGTCGTCCACATCCAGCAGCGTCGTCACGTCGAACTCGTCGCTGATGGATTCCATCAGCACGCGCTCTTCGTCCAGCTCGCGCTGCACGGGCAGCGGCTCGGGCGGCTGGGGCAGGTGCCAGCGACGGTCGTGCTGGCCGCGCAGGCTCTGCACAGGGCCGACGGCGTTCTCGAACAGCATCAGCTCGGCCCGCGCACGGCGCGCGGCCTCCTGCCGCTCGCGCAGCAGCCGCGCCTCGCGCTCGGCCGCCTCTGCCAGGGCCTGGCGCATCGGCTGGAGATCCTGGAAGGACTTCACTTTCATGCGCCGGTTGTACCCCAAGTGCCGAAGCACCCGCCGCGCACCCGGCAGAGCCCCGAGGGCGCCGCGGGCCATGCTGCGCCCGGCGCCGGCGCTGCTACAGCCACCGATCGTTCGGTGCCGTGCGCTCGCCCCCGCTGTCGCCCGTGTTCACCACGCCGCGCGGCTCCACCAGCATCAGCCAGACCTCGCCCAACGCGCAAGGCCGGTGCTCGGTGTCGCGGGGCACCACAAACATTTCGCCGGCATTCAGTTCCACGTCGCCGTCGCGCAGCTCGATGCGCAGCCGCCCCTGCACCACGATGAATGCCTCGTCGGTGTCCGCATGGCGGTGCCAGATGAACTCGCCCTCGATGCGGGCCAGCTTGAACTGGTAGTCATTCATCTCGGCGACCACGCGGGGCTGCCACAGCGCATCGATCTGCGAGAACTTGTGCGCGAAGTTGATGGGCGCATGGCCGGTGCGGGCCGATGGCGTGGGGGCAAGGGTGGTGGGGGTAGCGGTGGATGGCATGCAGGGGCTTTCTTTTCTGAACCGTGGGAAAGCGCCCAGATTAGGCCGATCAAGCCGCCGCGTCTTGCACGATCGTGCACGCTGCGACAGGGCCGGTCTGCATGCGCAGCCAGCGCGCCGGCGGTACCCCGAAGGCCTGGGTGAACCGCCGCGTCATGTGGCTCTGGTCGAAAAAGCCCGCTGCATCGGCCGCCTGCGCCGCGCCCAGGCCCTGGCGCATGAGCGTGCGCGCCAGATCCAGGCGCCGCAGCGTCAGGTAGCGGTAGGGGCTGGTGCCGTACAGCGCCCGAAAGTCGCGCGACAGGCGCCAGCGGTCCTGGCCGCTGGCACGCTCCAGATCGGCCAGCGTCACTGGCTGAGTGGCGTGCAGGTGATCGTGCAGGAACTGGCGCGCGCGCTCGGCGGCGGGCAGGTCGCACACCCGCCGGCCGCCTGGCAGGCCGGCGGCCGCGCACAGGCCCTGTGCCAGGTCGAACAGCGCATCCTGCTCCTGCAGCGGATCGAGCGGGCCGTCCATGCGCTGCAGCAGCGCCTGGATGGGCGCCGCCAGCCGCGGGTCGTCGCTGATGCCGCCGGCTATGAAGGGCAGCGGCCGCCCGCCCAGCATGGGCTGCAGCAGCGCGGGCGGCAGGTACACCATGCGGTAGCGAAAGCCTTCGCCCGTGCCGGCGTGGCCGTCGTGCAGCTCGTCCGGGTGCAGCACGATGCTCTGCCCCGGCAGGCTGTGGCGCCCCGCGCGCTGGTAGCGAAAGCTCTGCACGCCTGCCAGCGTGCGGCCGATGGCATACGTATCGTGCCGGTGCGGCGCATACCCGTGGCCCTGGAAATACGCTTCGATGCAGGGCATGTGCTCGCCGTCGCCGGCCTGCACGACCCAGTCCCGGCGCGTGGGCAGTCCGTCGGTGGTCATGGCGCGGCTCCCGCGGTCGGTGCCGACGGAGCCGACGGCACCGCGGCAGCGTCACGGTATTCCGCCGCGATGAACTGCGTGGCCTGAGCGGGATTGAAGTTGTCGTCGCTCACGAACACGATCACCCGCCCGCCCCCGGCCAGCGGCGGGCCCCAAGCCATGCCCTCCAGGTTGTCCAGCGCGCCCGCGCCCAAATGGTCCAGATCGGCCACCAGGGTTTTGGGCACGGTGGTGTGGTTGCGTGCGCCTTCGGTCTGGAGCGCGTCCAGCGCCAGCGTGTCGCTGCCTGCGCGCGTGTCGATGCGGTATAGCCGCGCAGAAAAGCCCGCGCCTGCGCTGTAGCCACGCTCCAGCACCAGCAGGTGGTGCGGCCCGTCGGCGAGCACTTCGCTCACGCCGTTGAGTTGCGGGCCCCATGGGATGCGCCGCGCGCGCGGCACCGCGTCCGGCACATAGGCGATCTGCCGCAGGGGCCGGCCGCTGGCCACATCCATCGCCGTGATGCGCACCGGCCCGCCCGGCGCTGTCGGCGTGGGACGCGGGCCGTCCTGAATCCATGCGGTTTCCATGGCCAGCCAGGCCGTGCCGCCATCCGGCGACAGCGCCAGCCCCTCCAGCGTGGCATTGGGGCGCGGGCCGCGCCGCAAGCCGGGCAACTGCCCGAACGCAGCCGGCAGGGGCAGTTCGCGCACCCAGGCGCCATCGGCCTGGCTTTCGCGCCACTGCGGGCCGAAGCCGCGCGCGAAGTCGCCTTCGCTGGTCCACAGAAAGGTCTGCCCGCCCGGCAACCAGCGCACCGCTTCGGCGTCGGGCACATCCACGCCGGGCTCCGCTTGCCGTGGCGAAGGGTAGGGCGCGCCGCTGGCCTGGCGCAGCGGCACGGTGCCGGTGATCGCGGGTGTTTCCAGGTGCGTGGCGGTATAGCGCAGGGTGGCGGTGTACACGCGGGCCGGCTGCAGGGCCGATCGGTCGTCGCTGATGAGCAGCCAGCGGCCCTGCGTCGGGTCGTAGTCGATGCCCGAGATACCGCCGAACGTCGTGCCCAGCACCTCGGTGCCGGCGGCGATGGCGGCGGTGCCGATCAGGCGAAGGGCGGGTGGCGTGGCGAGTCCGGTGGACGAAAGCTGCGGGCCTGGCGGCGCGACCCCCGCGCACGCCGTCAGCAGCACAACCGATGCGGCAAGACTGGCCCCGCACCACCGCCAGGGGCGGTGGCTTTTGCAGGGCGATGGCGGGCAGGCGTCTGGCATGGCGCGCAGTGTAGGCGCCGCCCGTGGCATGCTCGGGCCATGGGAGTCAGCCACCGTTTGAAGACCTGGGCCAGGCGCATCAAGCGCGATGGCGTCACGCTCTGGTTTGCCGGCAAGCACCCGCGCACTCCTTGGTATGCCAAGGCCCTCGGGCTCTTCGTCGTGGCGTATGCGCTCAGCCCCATCGACCTCATTCCAGACTTCATTCCGGTGCTTGGCTATGTCGATGATGTGCTGCTGCTGCCCGGCCTCATCTGGTTGACCATCAAGCTTTTGCCGGCAGAGGTGTTGGCGGAATGCCGCAGCCAGGCAGACGGGTGGATGGCGTCCCAGAATGCAAAACCGACCAGCAAGGCGGGTGCCGCGCTGGTGGTGCTGCTCTGGCTGCTGGCTTGCGCAGCAGCGTGGCACGTGTGGAGGTCGTGGCCGCGCAACTGACGGGTCGCATCCTGGCACCGGCAGGCAGATTCACGGGCGCATCGGAGCGCTGGGCGCGTTGGGCATGGTCGCCGAACGCGCTTGCTCGTTCACCCACTCCACGGTTTTGCCCTTGACGCACCAGACCGGGTCGCGCACCCAGTCGTTGGACCACTTGTTGGGGCTGCCCCGCAGGATGTTGCAGGGGTAGTAGCCCAGACTGGGCATGAAGAAATGTTGGGCGATGCCCGTGATGGGAACCAGCCACATGCCAACGAATGCGCCCAGCATCACGATGATCATGGCGTGTTCGACCGGTTTGACGATGCGTTCGCTCAAGGGAATGGCGCGCATGCCGCCCACGATCAGCAATAGCATCAACATACCCGCCCCGAACGGGGCTATCAAGGCACTAGGCGAGATTTGCACTGCCGGTGCGAGGTTGGCGATGTCCACGATGGTCGGCACCATGATTTCTGTGGTCATCCACAGGCAGCCTGCAATCGCTGCCAAAAAAAGAGGAATGCCCCAAAGCATGCCCTTTCGGACTTTTTTGACATCGAACACCGTCAACTCGGTGATGCGAACGCTGCGCGTACGCTTTCGGGGTGATCGTGGTTTGGACATGAATCGTTCTCCAGCGCAATCAGCACGCTGGCATGGTGATATTTAATTAATAGCAATAAGAAGGAATAGTGCAGCGATCGCCGCTATGGCGTGTTGCGAGGAGCGGCCGTGCGCGCTTGTTCGTTCACCCACTCCAGGCTCTTGCCTTTGACGCACCAAGTGGGATCGCGGACCCAGTCCGTGAACCACATGGTCGGGTGACCTTCTAGTTCCGAACATATCGAGTAACCGATGCTGGGCATGTAGAAGCGCTGGACTACAGCGGTGACGGGAATCAACACCATCGCGGCCATGCCCAAAAGCACGGTGACCTTGAAAGCGCACTCGAACGGATGGATAGCTCTGTCACTGATGGGAATGGCGCGCATGCTGCCGATCAACGCCCCCAGCAGGCTGAAGACAGCGACAAACGGCGTGACCTGTGAAGCAACCGCAATACGCACTGCTGGAGCGCGTGAAACGATGGCCTCTAGCGTTGGAATGATGCCGTGCGATACCGCCCACAAGCAACTCGCGCCGACCCCGATAAGGAGCGGGAGGCCCCAGATGAGCGCCCGGCGAACTTTTTTCACATCGAACATATTTTGTTTTTTAGGCGCGGCTGGAACCTCAGGAACTGAATTCGGAAAATCAGCTGGTAGCGCAGTCAGTGCGCAGGCATGTAGCTATTAAATGAATAGCAAGTGAACTGGCGTGGTAGCGGTCGCACCTATGGCCTGCCTGGGGGAGCGGCCGCGCGGGCCTGCTCGTTCACCCATTCCAGGCTCTTGCCTTTGACGCACCAGTCGGGATTGCGCACCCAGTCCGTGAACCAGACCGACGGATTCCCTTTCAACGCGTTGCAGGTGGAATAACCCAGTTGTGGCAGGTAGTGCCTTTGCAGTGGCGCGGATGCCAGCGCAAATACGACCATCACACCGAAGCTCACAAAGGCCAGCACATTCAGGACTCGCATCAGAGCTCCCGTCAGCCTTTCGTTGCAAGGCACTGCCTTGGCTGAAAGCGTGATGGTCAACAGTGCAACGATCGCGGCCAAGAAAACGGTCAGCACGGAGAACGTCGTAAACCGGACCACAGGAGCCTTGCGAGCGAGGCCGTTCCACTGCTCAAAAAAGCCGCCGAACGAAGTGATGTAGCAAAGCACTGCAGTCACCAGAAAGACTGCGTAGATCTGTGGAAGAAACTTCCGAACTGCAGCGACATCTTTCATAAATTCGGCGTATGGACTTCGCGCACCGTTGGTATCTGAAACAGCATTGAAACGAGGCCAAGCCTTATTGGGAAGGAGGGTGAGACTCAGCATTTCTTGCCTGCTCGTTCACCCACTCCAGACTTTTGCCTTTAACGCACCAGGCAGGGTCACGTACCCAATCGCTGAACCAAATATAGGAGTTGTCCTTGAGTTCCGTGCATCTGGTGTAGCCCTTCTTGGGCATGAAATAGCCTTGCAAGAATGCCGATGTGGTCAGCATCAACAGCATGGCGAGGAAGTTGATGACGAGCAGCACATTGATCCATGTGGCTGCGCGGTCGGTGAATGCCTTGCCGATAGGGATGGCTTTCATCGGCGGGATAACGATCATCATCAGTGCTAGTGGCAGCAGCGTCGGGCCAAGAGTGATCCCCGGCCAAATACGTACCACCGGCGCTGTCATTTGCAGCTCGTGCACAAGTTCAGGAATCAGTGCGAACGTGAAAAACCATGCAAGCGCGAAAAGCATCATCGAGACCGGAATGCCGAGAGGCAATATCTTTCTGATGCGGGCGAGTTCAGCAGCGTTTGCTGTCATTTCAATATCTCCGGCAAATCGGGCAGAGCCAATCTCTAAATCCGTTGTCGAGGTTCCTGCCTGTCTTCAATTTTTTACTGAAGTGCGCGCCTTCTCGTTCACCCACTCCAGGCTCTTGCCTTTGACGCACCAAGTGGGATCGCGGACCCAGTCCGTGAACCACATGGTGGGGTTGCCCTGCAGCTCCGAACACATTGCATAACCGATGCTGGGCATGTAAAACCGCTGGGCAATGGATGTCACGGGGATCAGCATGATCGCGGCGATGCCAGCAAAGGCTGCGATATTGAAGGCGCGCTCAAATCTTTTGATAAGGGCTTCGCGACAGGGCACGGCCCGCATTCCCCCCACCACGATGCTGAGCAAGCAAAAGATCGCGACGAAAAGGGCCAGTTGCGCGGCAGGAGCGATTCTCACGGCCATGGCTTTAGAAGCAAGGCCCTCAACCATTGGCACAACGGTTGCAAAAACGAGCCAAACACAAGTCGCTGCGATGCCCACGCTGAGTGGAATGCCCCAGATGAGTGTCCTTCGAACTTTTTTTACGTCAAACATATTTTCGATTTTTAGGCGCGGCAAGAACCTCAAGCAATGAAGCAGGAAAAATCAGCTGCCAGCGCAGTCAGTGCGCCGGCCTGTAGCTATTAAATGAATAGCAAGTGAACTGGAGTGGTAGCGGTCGCACCTATGGCGTGCCTGGGGGAGCGGTCGCGCCTGCCTGCTCGTTCACCCATTCCAGGCTCTTGCCTTTGACGCACCAAGCTGGATTACGCACCCAGTCGGTAAACCAAAACGTGGGGTTGTCTTTCAACTCGGCGCACATCGAGTACCCGTTGCGGGGCATATAGACGCGTTGGAGCACAGACGTCACGGGTATCAAGACCATTGCGACGACACACACACCGACAGCGGCAATGAATGCACGTTCGAAGCGCTTGATATTCTTGGCGTTCAAAGGAACGGCCCGGGTGCTTGCAACCAGAATCCCCAGGATGCAGGCGATGCCGACAAACGGGATCAATTGGAGAGAAGGCGCAATACGGACCACCGGCGCTTTGGATGTGATTGCCTCTATGGTGGGCAGGATTTCGTGGACTGTCAGCAAGTAGGCGCCGGCAATTAACCCCAAATACAGCGGCACGCCCCATATCAGGCTCTTTCGGATTTGCTGAATGTCGTTCATTAGATCGTGTTCCGGTCAACAGGCATCGCTAGTATTTGCCGCAGGAGATTCGGCAAAGCCAGTCCCGCACGCTGCGGTCAATGGCACGCCCTGCCTCCACCTTTTTTTGCTCGATAGCATTGCGCAGATCGTCCTGCCAAGACTGGGCTTTAGTGTCTATGTAGTACATGCCCTGCGCCGTCTCTTCCGGGAGCATTTTGAGTGCAGTGATCACTTTGTCTTTGATGCTGTAGCGGCGGTCCAGTACATTCAGGCCGATGCCAGTAGCGAGTGCAACCACCGCCATAAAACCGAGAGGAATGACCGCAACCGCAGTCATCGAAGTGCCTACAAACGCAGCCGCGCCATAGGCCACCAGGGCGCCAAGCCCTCCCTTGACGGCTTCTACGCCGATGCCGCCCACCAGGTCGTACATGGTCTTCTCGTCGTTGAACATGAAGTCCATCACTTCAAGTCCTGCAGACACGACCACGCCCAGAATAAAACCGCCCTTGGCAATTCCCTGCAAACTTTTCATCCCCAATCCGAGTTGCAGCATCTTCGGATTGGTCGCCAGATACCGCGTTCCCTGCAGGGCACTGCTGCGCTGGGCCGAGTACCCCTTGATGATGATGTACGTGCCTGTTGCCGTCGTCTTGATATAGCTGCCAATCCCGGCCATACCGATGGCATTCAGCGTCTTGGTGATGGCTAGCATGTCGTTGGCCCCTTGCGCTACAGGCCCGACCCACGGCTCGCTGGCATTCGGGCTGAATTCCTTCTGCCAGTACTGCCCGAACGTGGACTGAGACAGCATCTTGCGCAAGCTGAATTCCAGCGCTGCGTTGTTCCGTGCCTTGTCCTGAAGAATGCTCATGTACTGCCCCTGGGTCAGCACCAGCACGTCCACCTGGTTCTTGTCCATGGACTGGGCCAGGGTCTGTCCGTAGCCGACGTTGAAGAACGTGGCCGCCAATTCAGCGCTCATTCAATCCCCCCTCGAGGTTGTGTTTTTGTTAGGGGCGAATGCTAAACGCGGATGGGCTCGAATTTAACTATCGAGCCATTTATTTATTAACCGATTGTTAAAAACCACAGGCACGCGCCAGTGCTCAGGGCTTGCACCGGCAGTGCCGAGCGCTGGCTTCCGCCGTGCTACACCAGCCCGGCTTCCGCCATCGACAGCGCGGCGCCGGGCGCGACGATCACGTGGTCCAGCACGCGCACGTCCACCAGGGCCAGCGCGTTCTTCAGGGTGTGGGTGAGTGCCTCGTCGGACTTGCTGGGCTGCACGCTGCCGCTGGGGTGGTTGTGGGCCAGCACCACGGCGGCGGCGCGGTGGTGCAGTGCGCGGGTCACGACTTCACGCGGGTACACGCTGGCTTGCG
>Ga0308157_10009600_pt1 | contig 10676 bp, 9 predicted proteins | sample PhyBR1_FD_201035 | JGI IMG/M metagenome (GOLD analysis project Ga0308157, IMG submission 201035) | Phyllosphere microbial communities from UC Gill Tract Community Farm, Albany, California, United States - DLSLB.R1 | ecosystem: Host-associated > Plants > Phyllosphere > Unclassified | place: USA...
GATTTCGCGGCAGTGATGTTCCCCGACGGTGGTCATGCGAACACGTTCGGTCTCGTGGCCGAGTCGGGCGGCGAGGTCATCGGCATCGCGATCTGGTTCCATTCGTTCTCGACCTGGACGGGCAGGAACGGCATCTGGCTCGAAGACCTCTTCGTCTTGCCCGAACATCGCGGCTCGGGAGCCGGAAAGGCGCTGCTCGGCCGGCTGGCGCAGATCTGCCAGGAGCGCGGACTGACGCGGCTCGAATGGTGCGTGCTCAAATGGAACACCCCGTCCATCGGGTTCTACGAATCGCTGGGTGCGAAGCCGCAGGACGAGTGGGAGACCTACCGACTCGACGGCCAGGCGCTCACGGACTTCGCAGATTCGTCGCGCGACTGACCTCGTCCCTGAGGCACTGCTGTCCACGTCCCAGAAGCACTGGAGTACGTGGCCGGCGCCGGCAAACGGCGATTGTTGGGTCGATCCACGGTGTTTCCGACGTCGAGATCACCGTGGATCGACCCAACAATCACAGGCCACGGGGTGTCACAGGCCACAGGAGAAGAAACGACTTTCGCCACCGGCCGGACCATCAGGCAGGTGGCGAAAGCAGTGACAGGTGAACGCCGCGGGCTCGGCGGACGTCGACTCAGGGAGTCTTCGGCTTGGCCGTGCTCGTCTTCTTCGCAGCCGTAGTTCTCGCCGCCGTGGACTTCGACGCAGTCGACTTGGAAGCCGTCGTCTTCTTCGCAGTCGACTTCTTGGCGGGGGCCTTCCTTGCCGGAGCTTTCTTCTTCGCCGGCCCCTTCGCGCGCTTCTCGGCGAGCAGAGTCGCGGCGCGTTCGAGCGTCACGGCTTCGACGGAGTCGTCCTTGCGCAGGGTCGCATTCGTCTCACCATCGGTGACATACGGTCCGAAGCGACCGTCCTTGACGACAACGGGCTTCTTCGTCTCCGGGTCCTCGCCGAGTTCCTTCAGCGGTGCCGCGGCCCGACGACCGCCGCGCTGCTTCGGCTCGGAGTAGATCTTCAGCGCCTCTTCGAGGGTGATGTTGAAGATCTGCTCCTCATCGGTCAGGGAGCGGGAGTCGGTTCCCTTCTTCAGGTACGGTCCGTAGCGGCCGTTCTGCGCGGTGATGTCCGTGCCCTCTTCGTCCTGACCGACCACGCGCGGCAGGCTGAGCAGCTTGAGCGCGGTCTCGAGGTCGATCGAGTTCAGATCCATCGACTTGAACAGGGAACCTGTGCGCGGCTTCGGCTTCTTCGCGCCGCGCTTCGGCTTCTCCTCGGGTTCGGGCAGCACCTCGGAGACATAGGGTCCGAAACGACCGTTCTTCGCCACGATGGTGTGTCCGGTCTCCGGGTCGACGCCGAGCTCGCGGTCGCCGTCGCCTTGGGATTCGATGAGTTCGGCGGCCTTCGCCGCTGTCAGCTCATCGGGTGCCAGATCGTCGGGGACGGAGACCCGCTTCGGGTCCTCTCCGTCTTTCTCCGAAGCCACCTCGAGGTAGGGACCGTAGCGGCCCACGCGCAGGTTCACGCCCTCGCTGATGGCGACGGTGTTGACCTCGCGGGCATCGATATCGCCGAGGTCGTCGACGATGGCTTTGAGTCCTTCACGGTCCTGGGTCTTGTCACCGAAATAGAATCCGGCCAACCAGTCGTTGCGATCCTCCTCGCCCATCGCGATCCGGTCGAGTTCGGATTCGAGGTCAGCGGTGAACGCATAGTCGACCAGACCGGTGAAGTGCTCTTCGAGCAGGCGGACGACAGAGAACGCCAACCAGCTGGGCACCAATGCATTGCCGCGAGTCGTCACATAGCCGCGGTCCTGGATCACGGAGATCGTCGCAGCATAGGTCGAGGGTCGGCCGATGCCGAGCTCTTCGAGCTGCTTGACCAGACTGGCTTCGGTGAAGCGCGGCGGCGGAGCGGTGGTGTGGCCGTCGGCTTCGGCCTTGACGACCGACAGCGATTGGCCCTCTTCGACCTGCGGCAGCCGCGATTCTCCGGACTTCGTGTCGTAGCGGGACGCGTCCTGGCCCTCTTCATAGGCGGCAAGGAACCCGCGGAAGGTGATGACGGTGCCGCTGGCGCTGAAACCGGCCTCGTGGCCGTCGGCGAGAGCAGCGCTGACCTTGATCGTCGCGGTCTTGCCCTTCGCGTCGGCCATCTGGCTGGCGACGGTGCGCTTCCAGATGAGGTCGTAGAGACGGAACTCGTCGCCGTTGAGCTGCTTGGACACCTGTGCCGGGGTGCGGAAGGAGTCACCGGCGGGACGGATCGCCTCGTGGGCCTCCTGCGCCGATTTCTGCTTGCTCGCGTACTGGCGCGGCGACTGCGGAACGAATTCGGGACCGTAGAGTTCGGTCACCTGCTTGCGGGCGGCAGCGATGGCCTGACCCGACAGCGCCGAGGAGTCGGTACGCATATAGGTGATGTAGCCGTGCTCGTACAGCGACTGAGCGGTGCGCATGGTCTGACGAGCGCTCATGCGCAGTTTGCGTCCGGCTTCCTGCTGCAGGGTCGAGGTCGTGAAGGGTGCGGCCGGGCGCCGGGAGTACGGCTTCGACTCCACCGCGGTCACCGTCAGCGCATCCTTGGCGCTGCCGTTCAGCTCCGTGGCCAACGACTCCGCTCGCGCCTGGTCGACGATCGTCGCCGAGGTGTTCTTCAGCTCGCCCTTGTCGTTGAAGTCACGGCCGCTGGCCACCCGCGATCCGTCGAGTGTGGTGAGATTCGCAGCGAACGGGTTCGTCCCGTCCGGCAGACCGAGATCGATATCGAGGTCCCAGTAGTCAGCGGGCACGAAGGCCATGCGTTCGCGTTCGCGTTCGACGACGAGGCGGGTGGCCACGGACTGCACACGTCCGGCCGAGAGCCCGGCACGGATCTTGCGCCACAGCACGGGTGAGACCTCGTAGCCGTAGAGACGGTCGAGGATGCGGCGGGTCTCCTGCGCGTCGACGAGCGAGGAATCGATATCGCGGGTGTTCTCCAGGGCCCGTTCGATCGCCTCAGGCGTGATCTCGTGGAAGACCATGCGCTTGACCGGAATCTTCGGTTTGAGGACTTCGAGCAGATGCCAGGCGATGGCCTCTCCCTCGCGGTCCTCATCCGTTGCCAGATAGAGTTCGTCGGCGTCCTTGAGCAGACGCTTGAGTTCGGTGACCTTCTTCTTCTTGCCCGGATCGATCCGATAATAGGGATCGAAGTTGTTGTCGACGTCGACAGCGAACTTTCCGTACGGCCCCTTCTTCATATCGGCGGGCAGCTCCGAAGGGGTGGGCAGGTCGCGGATATGACCGACGGAGGCCTCGACGTCATAACCGTCGCCGAGGTATCCCACAATCGTTCGCGCCTTCGTCGGAGACTCGACGATGACGAGGCGACGGGGCTTCTTCTCGGTTGTGGTCACGCTTTCACATTCCTCTCACGGCATCAGCTGCCCGCTGCAACGGACGATCCGGCCCAATGTAACACTGTTGAACGGACACGTTCCTCATCGGCACTTGCGGCCCGGATGCTGCCCGGACCTCGTCCGATCTCGGCTCGGACACGGGGTCAACGGTTTCCGATCCTATCCCTATTCCGCCGACGTCCCAGTCGTCGAGGTCCCGATCGAACCGCCGTCGGGCAGCAGTGCACCCGCCGCGCACAGGGCTCTGACCTGCGCCACGAGCTGATCTTCCAGAGCCGTGGGATCGACCTCGAGAAGCTGGGCCAAGGCCCCGGCCGTCTGTCGCAGGGTCAGCGTCCCATCCGCGACGGACACGAATCCGGCCAGTGCCGTGTCGAGGTCGAAGACCTGCCCGAAGCCGATCCCCTGTTCCAAGGTGATCGAGTTGGGTTCCGGCTCCCCGGGAAGGAAATGGCGATGTTCGACGAGGTCCGGAGAGCGTGTGAAAGCAGTCGCGGCGATCTCCTCCGGTCCGGCCGCTGCCAGCCACGACCGGATCGCGATGATCGTGGTGAGGAACTCTGCGAGTCCGTGCGGATTGTTCGCCGGCGCCGAGGTGACTCTGACCCGGGTCTTGAACACTCCCTCGGCCGTCCCCGACGGTCCGCGGTCGACGTCCGAGGTGACGTCGCCGATCGCGGGATCTTCGAAACCAATCGTTGGCACATCGTTATCGGACTTCGCGATCAGCACGTACCCGAAGACGACTTCGTCCACAGCTCTGGTGGCGAAGTCGTCGAGCCATGCGGCGACTGCGTCGTTCCAGGCGGTGCTGGCGCGAGGGATCCCGCTGTCGCGGATCCAGGTCTCGGCGTAGGCGATGGGGTCCAGGACTTCGCGTTCGATGACGAACACTGACGTGTCGTCATCGCTGACCCAGGACTCCGGTCCTTCGTCCTTCCCCGAGGCGGCTTCCCAGTTTCCGAGGCAGACGCTGCGTCCGCCCGGGGTGAGGTTCTCAGGGATCCGGGTGAAGAGCTCCCGAACGAGTCGGTCCCCAGTCATTCCGCCGTCCCGGTATTCGAAGGTGGTGTCCGTGCTGCGCGGGGTGATCACGAACGGCGGATTCGACACGAGCAGATCCACGGGTTCCTGCAATGGTTCGAGAAGCGAGCCGTGCCGGAATTCGATCGTCGTCACACCGTTGAGTCCGGCCGAGAGTTCGGCCAGACGCAGGGCCCGGTGGGAGATGTCGGTGGCGATGACTCGGTCGCTGTGGCGGGTCAGCAGCAGAGCTTGGATTCCGCAGCCGGTGCCGATGTCGGCGGCTACCCCGACGTGGTCGCGCGGGGTGATCGACACCAGTGTCCGGCCGGCTCCGCCGAGTCCGAGTACGAACTCGCCGTCGAGGACATCCGGTGTGGTCAGGGTCCCGTGGTCGGCCACGAGGTAGAGGTTCTCGTCCCCGGGACGGAAGCCGCGGGGAACACCCACGGGAAGTTCATAGGGGGTCAGGGCGAAGGGGGCGGTCACCTCGTCGTCGTCCACGGTGATCAGCCCCGCCTCGGCGGCGGTGTCGAAGGACTCCCCCAGCAGGGCGCGGACCTGGGCGACCGGGACTGTGCGGTGGAAGTGGAAGAGCAGCGCCGCGCTGGCCATGGCACGGTCGGCGGCCGTCGACGACTGGTCCGCCAGCGTCCGGGCGCAGTGGTGGATGGCGGGTGCGGCGTTGTTGCGCAGCAGCGCCTCCGAGGTCGGACCACCCCAGAACTGGCGCAGCCGTGGTTCGGTGTATCCGGAACGGTAGAGGGTCTCGCCCAGGTGGGCCAACGGCAGATCAGTCACAGAAGAATCCTAGCGACTGCGCCATAATTGACTCATGGCCTCCTCTGCTCTTCTCGACATCGTCACCGGTTTCGGTGCCCGGGATGAGCGGATCGTCCATGTCCGCGATATCCCGCAGCGTTTCGAACGGGATGCCGAGTGGCCGGACTGGATCGACGAGGAACTCAAGCACGCATGTCATTCCATCGGCGTCGACGCTCTGTGGCAGCACCAGCTCGAGGCGGCGCAGACGGCCAGGGACGGTTCCGACGTCGTCATCGCCACCCCCACCGCGTCGGGCAAGTCGTTGGGATTCTGGCTGCCGGTGCTCGAAGCGATCCAATCGACTCGCGGGAAGCTGCGCACCGCCTCGGCGATCTACATCGCTCCGACAAAGGCTCTGGCCGCCGATCAGCTGGCCAAACTCGAACGATTCGTCATCCAGGGCATGCGTCCCGCCAGCTACGACGGGGACACCTCACAGGTCTCGAAGGACTGGGCGAGACGGCATGCGAACATCATCTTCACCAACCCGGACATGCTCCACCGCAGCATTCTGCCCCAGCACGAACGCTTCGCCCGGATGTTCAAAAACCTGCGCTTCATAGTCATCGATGAAGCCCACCGCTACCGTGGAGTGTTCGGGTCCCACGTCGCACTCATCCTCCGCCGCCTGCTGCGCATCGCCGCCTACTACGGGGCTGCCCCGGTCGTCATCGGAGCCTCGGCGACGATGGCGGACCCGGACGCAGCCTTTGCGAAGCTGACCGGGCGGCCCGCAAACGCGGTGACCGAGGATTCTTCACCCCGGGCAGCAGGCAGCTTCGCACTGTGGGAGCCTCCTGTGTCACCGGGCGGGGACCGGCGCAGCGGCCTCGTCGAGGCCGCCGATGTCATCACCGATTCCATGTGCGCCGGATATCGATCGATCACGTTCATCGCCTCCCGCCGAGGCACCGAAGCCCTGGCGCAGACGGTCCGTGACCAGGTGGGTGAGGTGGACGAGACCCTGACCGGCAAGGTCGCGGCATACCGGGGCGGGTATCTGGCCGAAGAGCGCAGGATGCTCGAGACGGCTCTGCGTTCGGGTCAGCTGCTGGCCGTGGCGTCGACGAATGCTCTGGAGCTGGGCATCGACATCTCCGGACTCGACCTGGTCATCATCTCCGGCTGGCCGGGGACCTTGGCGTCCCTATGGCAGCAGGCGGGACGCGCGGGCCGAGCCGGGCAACGGTGGATGGCTGTATTCATCGCCCGCGATGATCCGCTCGATACCTTCGTCGTCCACCACCCCGAAGTCATCTTCGACTCCCCCGTCGACGCCGGCGTCATCCATCCGGGCAATCCGCACGTGCTTTCCGGTCACCTGTGTGCGGCCGCCGCCGAGGTGCCTCTGAAGGCGGCCGATCTCGTGCACTTCCCGGACGATTCGTCCGAGGTCATCGACGATCTCGTGGAGCGGAAGATGCTGCGAGCACGGCCGACCGGATGGTTCTGGGCAAAAGACCAACCGGCGACCGACCTGTCCGATATCCGCGGTTCCGGCGGCGGACAATTCAGCCTGGTCGAAGCGAGCACCGGCACTCTGCTGGGCACGGTCGACGAATCGGGTGCACATACGGGAGCCCATCCGGGCGCGGTGTACACGCATCAGGGCATCGACTTCACCGTCCTCGATCTCGACCTCGAGGACCGGATCGTCGCCGTCGAACGTGCCGAGGTCGACTACACGACTCAGCCGCGCTCGCAGACGGAGATCTCGATCGTCGACACCGATGCGCAGCGGGTTCTGCCCTCCGGGGTGGCTGTGTGCAGCGGCACCGTCGACGTCAAGGATCAGGTCGTCGCCTACCGGATGCGGGCCAAGCGAGGTGGAGCGATCATCGCCGAACACGAGCTCGACCTGCCGGAGCGCACGCTGCGGACGAAGGCCGTGTGGTGGACGATTCCGCAGAGCGTCCTCGACGAGGCCGAAGTCGTCTCCGGAGACCTGCCCGGAGCCGTCCATGCCGCCGAGCATGCTTCGATCGGTCTGCTGCCGCTCTTCGCCGGCTGCGACCGGTGGGATATCGGCGGAGTGTCGACGGCTCTGCATGCCGACACCGGACTGGCGACAGTGTTCGTCTATGACGGTCTGGCCGGTGGTGCCGGTTTCGCCGAACGCGGCAGCGAGGTCATCGAAGAATGGTTGGGTGCGACAAGGGATGCCATCGCCGCATGTGAGTGCATCGACGGCTGCCCGTCGTGTGTGCAGTCGCCGAAGTGCGGCAACGGCAACGAACCGTTGGAGAAGGACGCTGCGCTGAGGCTGCTGCGCACCGTGCTCAGGTAGCGATCCCCCTCATTTCCCGGCGACGGCCTCCTCTCTGACCTTCGGCAGAGGTCCCGGGATGTCGACTTCGATGACGACATAGGCGGATTGCTCACTCAATGAGGCACGGCAGTCCTTGAGGTGTCCGCCGTTGCGAATCGCGACCTCCTTCGCCGTCTCACACGGTTCCCCGGTGGCCAGTCCGCGCACGGCGTCCGCGGCGGCGAGCGCCGCCAGATCCGCGGCACTCTGTGCCCGACTGTGGGCGACGAACGCCTGGCCGAGGCTGCCGATGGCGGTGACGAGGACGAGCACGATCGAGCAGAGACCCACGACGATGTTCGTCATGACGGTCCTCCTCTGTCCCCTTCGAACCGTGCGGTGGCATCCGCGTCGACGGTGTCGAGGAAGAAGATCGCGGCCGGCAGCTCGATCGTGACCGTGACGACCGAGTATCCGCCGTCGGCTCGGACACGGACCGAGGATGAGTCACCGGCGTGCTTCTTCGCTTCGGACACGACGGCGGCCTGTGGTTCGCCGCGGGCGATCTCACGGGCCGCGGACCGTGCCGCGTCGAAGGCTCGCAGCTGGGAGAACCCGACAGCGGCGGCTCCCGCGAGCAGCACGATGAGAAGAACGACAGCCGGCATGACGACGGCGAATTCCGCCGTCGCCGTTCCCGCATCGCGATCCCATCCTCGCTGCCGCTGACGGGAGCGTCCGCGTGCCATGACGGTTCAGCTTCCCAGACCGAGCGCCGAGGAGATGACCCCCGTGATGAGTTCCTTGATCGGTTCGGATTTGAGGACCACGACGAGAAGTGCTGCGAATCCGCACGCGGCCAGAGTGGTGATCGCATATTCGGCTGTGGTCGCTCCGGCGTCGGGTTCCCAGAACTGTTCGATCTCGCTGTGGTCCTCGACCGGTTCCACGTGCCCGGTCGGCGGGTCCTCGATCTGCGGGGACGGTGATGTGGTGGCCATGCTCTCCTCCTTGGCTGAAACCCCGTTCGCACTCTGCGAGCGGACCTTCAGCCTGGGAGTCGGCATGCTGCCGTGTCCAGGGCCGGATTCGCACCTGTGGAAACGTGTTCTGCATCCACAAGCTCACCGTGTGTGAGTGGAGGCGCCGTCCACAGGAAACGGCGTGCGAGTCAGCGCAGCCCGAGCATCAGCTGTTGCCGGCCCAGTCGTCTCTGAGGATGGCCATGATGACTTCGTCGTGGCGCCGGCCGTTGAAGAACACGGCTTCGCGTCGACGGCCTTCTTCGACGAATCCGGCTTTCGTATAGGAGGCGATTCCACGGGTGTTGAACGCCCAGGTCTGCAGCTCGATGCGATTGAGTCCCAATTGGAGGAACCCGTATTTCACGGCCAGTCGCACGGCATCCGAGCCGTATCCGCGACCGTGGAATTCAGGGCCGAGGACGATCGCCAGAGTGGCGGACTGGTTGATGGGATTGCGTCCGTAGAGGGTGACATGGCCGACGAACTCCTCGGTTTCGGTCAGCTCGATGCTGAAGCCGACTGCCTCGCTCGAGATGTTCGCACTCCACTGCGAGAACTGCTCGGACACACCCCCTTCGGGCCGCGGCAGAACCGTGTGATTCTGCAGGACGACGATCGAGGGATCGAACCACCACTGTTCGAGGTACGGCAGATCATCCTCCCTCAGCGGCCGCAGGCGCACGGATCGACCGACGAAGAGATTCTCGGCGTAGTCCTCGGCTTGTTCGACATTGGACAGCTGATTGAAAGGTGTGACCGGTGCCATGTCCCGAGCCTATCGGTCGAGTCTGAAAACCCGGTCACCACTTCAGAAGAACACGGTCGTGAGGTCGGTCAGCAGTGAGATGACGACCGGAACGACAGACAGCAGCAGGAACGCCGGCAGAATGCACACGCCCAAAGGCAGCACCAGCTGCACACCCAAAGAGGCGGCCGCCTCCTGCCGACGCCGACGGGACGAAGCCCGCAGCTCCTCGGCCACTGACTCGATGAGAGGTGCCGGGCCGACGCCGGTGTGTTCGGAGAACTCGAAGACCTCGAGCACCGGCAGCAGGCGATCATCGTCGGCGAGCCTGCGCCCTCCGATCGTCATTGCACGGGCGATCCTCTGCAGACCCGACCGGTCGTCGGTCGCCTCGGCGGTCAGGGTCAGCGCCACGGGAATCGGCAGACCGGAGGTCAGGCAGATCGCCACAAGGTCGAGGTCGAACGCCAGCTGATCATCGGCCACTGCTCCTGCCGTCCCCGACTCCGGCGTTCCCGCCTCCCCGGCAGCCGCCTCGGTGTCGGTGGGAACGGATCGGCCCTCGCCGAGGAGGCTCTGCAGTCTCCCGCGGGTCGGTCCGGACCACAGGAGCACGCCGAGTCCGACGCAGACACCGATGAGCACAATCAGCATGGTCATCTCTGTGCTCTGAGCATCATCGTCCGCATCCACCACCGGCCGGCCCCGTACAGGAGGAGACCGGCACCGATGCTCAGCTGTCCCGGCAGTCCGGTGATGAGTTCCAGAGGGCGGACGCCGATGAGCAGGCCGAGACCGACACCGATGAGCGGCAGCCAGCTGAGCACCCGCACCGTCGACCTCGGTCCGGCCATCGCGATGCGGCGTTCGCGTTCGGCATCGAGGGCGTCCCTCTGCGCTGCCGCATACCGGAGGATCATCTCCGCTGCCGGTGCTCCGGAGCGTTCGGACACCGTCCACACGGCGGCCATTCCCGACAGCACGTGAGCGGCGGTCTCCGACAGTCCGGAGCTGCGGGTGGCGATGGCGCGTCCGGGTTCCTCGCCCAGGGAGATGGCTCGTGAGATCGGGGTCAGGACGTCGTTGCGGCGGCTCAGTGTGCTCATCACCGCCTGTGGGGTCATCCCCACCTTGAGCAGGTGGGCGCAGTTCTCCACGGCGGCGATCGCCCACAGACGCTCGGCCTGATCGTCGGCGGTGTGACCGCCTGGGCGAAAGAAGGCACGCACCCCTTTCCGCACCGATTCTCCGCCCTCCCCACGGGGCAAGAGCTCGCGCAGCCTGGAGCCCGGGTCCGGAGGCGCGGCGAGGATGATCCCGGCCGCGATGAGGACGGCGGTGACGACGATCATTGCGCGGACTTCTGTTCGAGCACGGCTTCGAACCGGGCCAGGGCACGCCGATTGA
>Ga0308157_10009601_pt1 | contig 10676 bp, 19 predicted proteins | sample PhyBR1_FD_201035 | JGI IMG/M metagenome (GOLD analysis project Ga0308157, IMG submission 201035) | Phyllosphere microbial communities from UC Gill Tract Community Farm, Albany, California, United States - DLSLB.R1 | ecosystem: Host-associated > Plants > Phyllosphere > Unclassified | place: USA...
CCCGGCCGAATGGCCGCAGTTCCTTCGGATCGAACCGGTTGTCCATTGGCTTCTCGGTCAACCATTCGGCCCCGAAGCGCTCGAATATGGTCTCGGGTTCGCCGCTGAACCTTGCTCGGTTACACATGACGAGATTCCGGATTGGCGCTGGATCGGTTCATTCGTCGACGTTCCGACGCCGCATCTCATCACGGAGCGCTTCGGCAGCGAGATCGCCTACTTCACCCTCCGTCTGTTCATACGCCGCCAGAAGCTCATCGTCGGTTGCGCTGGCCAGTAGGCCTTCGGTCTGAGCCCAGAGCGTATCGACTTCCTCGGCAGCCACGTCCGCAGCGTCATGGGAGGAGACCTCGCCGTTTACCAGATCAGCGGCCGGCGCCAGCACGGCGTCCTGCTTGAATACATCGAACGCCTCGGCGGCCTCGTTGCGTTGCGCGATCAAGGAGCGAAGCGGGCCAAGAAGGTCGAACTGCGATGCGATGTTTTCCATGGCCAAGCCTAGGCCGGGTTCCTCAGCGCATGCAATATGGCGTTCAAGCTTCGCGAACTTAAAGGTTCACGCGCCCGACAATTGCACCGATCGCGATCACCGAGGCGATGATCGCCCAGCCCTCCCATGTTCGAGGGGACCAGCCGATGCCTACGACTTTTGGCTGAAACCATTCCCGCGGATGATTCATGAAGGCTCCCATACTGGCGGGACTGGCAGCCCTGCCTTTCACTTCCCGGCCCCAAGCAATACATGCTGGCAACGGAGGATGCCAGCATGCCCGCGGACATCATGAAGGTCGACGACCAGGCCAAGATCGACCTGTTCCAGGAGATCATGCCGATCGTCATTCAATATCTTGCGGCAAACTCAGCCGATGGAGCGGTGATCGCCGACGACATCATAGACTTTTTCGCGCTCTCGATCGCGTCGGTAATCCAGAACGATACGAACCTGGCAACCCCGCAGTTGCAGCGCAAAGGCGTTGACGCAGCGGGCAAGCACATCGCCCACTGGGTCCGGCTGTTGAAGCTCGATAATGAACAGCGCGGCGCATCCCTGTTGGCGATGACGATGGGTGCGGTCGCGTCCGACGAAACGAAGCAGTAGCGCTTCCGTGGGCCGTGGGACGGCCTCACCCGTTGGCGGCGCGAGGTAAGCGACAATGGCAGATCCGATCAGCCGACAGGGTCGCGCACTGTCCTCCCGCCCGCCCAGCGGGCATGAAACGTCAGACGTAAGCTGCCGTGCGCTGCCGCACCGCTTACGACACTGCGCCCGTCCTACATATTGTCGGCTGACGGCCGTCGCTGATATGGCTGTTTCACCCGGTTCTCGGCGTTCGCCTGCGCCAGACGCTCGGTCATTTCACCCTGGCTGGCAATCGCATCCCAAGCCTCTGCCGATCGTAGATGACGCTCTCGAACGAGCGGTAGCTTGGACCGCTCCGCTTCCGATCGTTCATGGGCAGCAGCGTTCCGGTATGCCTCGATTTGGGAGTTGTTCATGCGGCAAACCTTTAACCAACAACCCAGGATCTAAAACCCCACACCGTCGAGGTCATGCGGTGTCATCGTTCGATCAGAACCGGTTGCAAACCAGCTTGCTTGCTGCTGCGCGGCGGATCCAACCACGTTGGTTCTCCGTTATTGAACTCGGAGGTACCATATGATCGACGACCCTAAGCCCGAAGACAAGGATGCCACCGAGCAGGCCAAGGAAATGGAAGAAGTGCAGGAGGACGCTGCCAAAGAACGCGAGGAAAACGGGGGCTATCAGTAGAGCCGGTGATGCATACAGTGGATCGGATATCGTCGGTAATATAGCGTCACGCCGGTGATAACCACACGCTGCGCTATTTACCCGAATATGTTTGTTTTTGCGTTTCTGACGTTCGGTTGCACAGTTCGAAAGGATAGCGCAACCGAACACTGTCGTCGACTGTGACCGCCGCAGTTCATCGTACGGTTGATAGCACCTTGCATAATCGAGAACGGGATGCATCTCGCCTCTCGCGCGGCACATTAATCGGCCGGCACAATGTTCACCGATCTGCCCCCAAATTACTTGCTTAAGCTTAAGGATAAGCGACGTTGCCGTTGGGCGGAACTCCAAGCTGAAACGGAGCGGCAAATGCCCCTGCCCGCTCGCGGACGTTTATGATAGGAGCGCACATGCTCAAGACAATAATGAAGCGGCTCACTGATCGCAGTGGTCGTGCGGCCGGACGCCTTGCCGAGATCGAAACGTCCATCACAGGCCTTGCTGACGATGATCTTGTCGATCTGGCCGACATCTTTAAAGCCGAGCCTCACACCCCAATCGGGGATATGGCGTTCGTTGAAATGGCGAGGCGTAACATCAGTCTTTGAAGGTCGTACCGTCACGCGTTGGCAAAATCATGGGACCACGCTGAGCGACATCGGTTACTGGCGGGGACCTCGCGCAGTTATACATAATGGTAGAGAGATGACGCAGCGATGGTAGCGATTGGCACCCGGATCAACGAGATAGGCACCCTGATCCGTGATGGCGGGGCCTTCTATCTCCGTCGCGATGTCGGTGGGCGCTACGAGCTCGAGCTGCACCGTACCCCTGTCGACCTGGTTGAAAAACGCGTTCGGCTCATCGGCACATTGGTTGGCCCAGATCTGGTAAACGCTGACGGCGTTGCCCCAGCTTAGCAGACTGACCACTCCTCCGGTTTAGTCGTCTTCCACTGGGCGCAATTCTGATTCAACCCGACTCATCGGCGTTGCGTACAAATCACGAACAGGCATCATCCCGCTCATGGAACAGCGGATCATTCATGCTTGCGGTCATGAGCAGGCTCATCATCTCACCGGCTTTGACAGCCAGCAGGAACGCAAAGCCAAGTGGCTGAAGACGACGACTTGCCGAGACTGCTTCGTTGCTGAAAAGCGAGCTGAGGAAGCCGCTGCGGCAGCGTTAAGCAGCGCCGCTATCTCCCACCTCGATCTTCCACCCCTGACCGGCAGCGATCGGCAGATCAGCTGGGGAGCGACGATCAGGACCAAGCGGCTCGCAGGGCTGACCAACCTCTACAGCGACGCCGATTGTTACGCGTGCCTTCGGGTCACTGACGCCAAATGGTGGATCGATCGGCGCGATTTGACGGACGTTAACCTGATGGCAGCAGCGACGCAGGCACCGGACATGCAAAGCGCCCCGGCGGTTACGGCGTCGATTACGGATATGCCTCGGACAGCATGACCATTTCGGCCGATGCCGTCACGACGGCCGACGTCGCGAAGATGGCGTCATCGATAGCACGAACTTTACCGAGATATTGCGCGCACGTACCCAGCGTGTGACGCTAGTCGGTATGAACCGTACGGATGCGCGCCACAGTTCTTTCTAGGTATGCCTTTCGCAGACCGCTTAATAGCTGGTACTTTAATCCCGTCCTGACGGCGTTAAAAGGACTAGATTAATAAGCACCACATATAGCAGACTACGGGATGTTCATCCGAGCCTATCTTCGCGCTTCTACCTCCGAACAGGATGCGTCACGCGCCAAGAGCGCCCTCGACGTGTTTGCGGCCGAGCACGGGCTTCGGATTGCGGCTCGCTATGTCGAAAACGAAAGTGGAGCTAAGCTTCACCAGCCAGAGCTGTTCCGTCTGCTGTCGGATTGCGAGCCGGGAGACGTGCTCCTGGTCGAGCAGGTTGATCGGCTTTCCCGCCTCACCTCACCAGACTGGATCAAGCTGCGCAATCTAATCGCCGCCAAGCAGGTCCGGGTTGTTGCACTTGACCTGCCGACGTCGTGGATCCTGACGGCACCGACGGATGAGTTCGCCGGCCGAATGTTCGCAGCGGTCAACGCCATGATGTTGGACGTACTCGCCGCGGTTGCCCGTAAGGACTATGAGGATCGCCGTCGTCGACAAGCCGAAGGCACTGCAAAGGCCAAGGCAGCAGGCCTTTATAAGGGGCGCCCCGAGAACAAGACCCGCAACGCTGCCATCTCGAGCCTTCTTCGCGATGGCCGCAGCTGGCGCGATATAATGGATGCAACTGGGTGCAGTCGAACGCTGCTCGCCAAGATTGCTCGTGATCGCCGTCGACAGGCAGAGGCTGATGCAGCAATGTCAGACGCGCGCCCCTAACGTGTTCAGGCAGACTCTAGACCCTCATAATGAGGTGTCCGATTTCTCTGCTACCGACCCTGTTTGAACGGGTTTTGTGTACTGAAGCCGATGCTCACTCAGGGTATACCCAGAATGACGTAGCCAAAGAAAGCGGGTTGCCTGATGTCAAAGCTGGCGTTGTGCCATATTACGTAAGGTGGCATAAGTCTCATAGAGGCAATTAGGATGAGCGCCGCCATGGCTACGCAGTCCATAGACGTAAAAGTCGCCAGTAATGGTCGAATGGTTCTGCCTGCATCGGTTCGCAGAGCGATGGGGCTCCATGGAGATGCGAAGGTCATCTTGACCGTCGAGGACGATCAAGTCCGTCTGTCGCCGATTGGTCACGGGGTTTCTCGAGCTCAGGCGCTTTATCGAGAGCATGCTAAGCAGACTCGAACAGTCGACGACTTCGTGTCTGATCGCAAGGTAGAGGCCGTTGCGGAGGCAGGCGAGCATTCCCGTTCGAACACGCAAGAAGATGCGGCGTGACTTCTGTTGTGATGGATGCATCTGCGGTGTTGGCGCTGGTTCGGGATGAGCCAGGCGCTGACAAGGTCATACCGCATGTGGGACGTGCAGCGGTCTCGGCCGTCAATCTTCAGGAGGTCATAAAAGAACTCCTGCTTAGCGGTTTGAACGTAGCCACAACCCGCGAAATCCTAGACGAGCATCGTCTCGATGTACGTCCTCACGACGGGGATGCGGCGTATGCGGCCGCTGGGCTGCACGCTCAAACGAAGGTGTTTGGGCGCGGCCTTGGCGATCGCTCCTGTCTGGCTCTTGCAATCGGACTTGGCGTTCCCGCCCTTACTGCCGATCGCGAGTGGAAGAAGATAAAGGTCAAAGGTCTCAAGCTGGAGCACATCCGCTAACACAGACTTCGAGGTACCTCGCCTCTAGAGGGTGATAACGTAAGAAAAGCCGGTTCATTACTAAACCGGCTTTTCGTTCAATGGAAAAGGTAAGTTAGCGCGGAGGTATGGTACCTGTCGTACCCTCGGTAGCTGCGCTACCCGCCGTACCGGTGCCCATGGTATCGCTCGCTGTTCCCGACGTCGTCGAACCAGGCGCCGCGGATCGCGATGTCGAGCCCCGCGTACGGCCCCGGGCCTTCGATACACTCTGCGGATCCGTCGATGTAGTCGAACCGTCCGTACTGGTCGGAGGATTTGCCTGATCTATGGTGCCAGTCGACATGCCGTTGTTCATGCCGCCTGTGGTGGATCCGCCACTTGCCGTTCCACCGGTCGTCGTTCCACCGCCGGTTGTTTGCGCCATTGCTGCGCCCGGAATTATTATGGCAGCGGCAGCTATCGGTAGCAGAATACGCATTTTGCTCTCCTGTCTACTGAAAGAGGAAGCGTTTACGCGCGAAGTATGTTCCGTTTAGTCACATTATAACTCGCTAATCTGTATTAATACGGCTTAGTCGCAATGTTAGCCGGTGAGGTCTATTTAAACCTACTAGTAATGAGATCCTTTAAGTTTGACCGAGTGGGATCGCCGTGTCCGTCTAGCCATCTACTTAACATCGATAAATATGCTTTTACTTTGTCGCGCCTTTCAGCCTTCTTGGCGCATGAGCTGCGGCGCGAAGCGGAGCACGTAGTTTAGCCTCGCGTCCATTTAGTGGCTTCCCCATTAGACCAGGAGAGCATCATGAGCTTTTTCGGCAGCAGCATGCACACGCTTGACGATCTGTTCGTCCACGGTCTCAAGACCATCTACTAGGCCGAACGTCAGATCGCCGAGACGTTGCCTAAAATGATCGCCATGGCGACGAACCGCGATCTACGTGCAGGATTCGAGCTGCACCTTACCGAAACAGAGAACCAGCGGGTTCGTCTCGAACAGGTTTTTCGTCAGCATGGGGTCGAGGCCGCGGAGACGACCTGTCCTGCAATCGACGGCATCATCAAGGCCGCCAAGGCGACCGCTTCCGATATCGACGACAAGCACGTGCTGGATGCCGCATTGACGTTCAGCGCTCAGTTGGTCGAGCACTACGAAATTGCGCAGTACGGCACGTTGGTCGCGTGGGCACGCGAGCTTGGCCGTGAAGACTGCGCAGTCTTGCTTGCCGAGACGCTCGCCGAGGAGAAGGCCACCGATGACAAGCTGACGCAGATTGCCGAGGCGCGCATCAAAAACGCAAACCGCATAATTCTAACCATGGTTTGCTGCCGATGGCGGCACACCCAGCCGAATTGGCAACTGCGACACTACCCATGGTCTAATCCGGGCGACCTAGCCGGACGGGTTAACCGACTTCGTCGAGCTCGGTTTTACGTGCGGAGGCTTTTGGCAGGGTAAGGCAGTGCCTGAGGGGATCTTAGAGACGCAGGGGAAAAACGCGGACCACAGCACCCAAATGACGACCGCGGGGTGCCACGCCGACCATAATGTTCGGCAAGCGTTAGATAGGAGTGTTGTTGCCCCCTAACGGCCTAACAGGGCCTCCCAGGTTTGCGCAATGAACTCGCGTGGTGATCGATAGCGCAAAGCGCGGTGCGGATGCGCCTCGTTATAATGATCGAACCGGCCAGGCAGTTGGTCGATGACACTCTGCGCATTCGACCTTGGGTTCACACGGACATAATCGCGCTTGAGGATGCGAACGAACGCCTCGGCCATGCTATTCGATTTTTCGAATAGGCTGGTCGCTGCTCGCCTCTCTACCTCCCGGAAGTTTGAGGCGGGCCGTTAGGTTCTGAGGGCGACCTGTTCCGCTACGACAATTGGTATAAACTTGGGTAAATAGAGCTGCCGCTGTTAAGGCTTTAGATAAGCCCACGCCGGCAGCACGGCCCCCCGTTTCGCTGTCGGCGACCATCGCCTAAGCCAACGCAGCCTTGAGATGTGAATGGTCTCCATTGTTGGGATGATGGAACTGAGCCCATCCGGTCACTCGTAGCTCCGGATGGGCCCTTTTCGATGGACCATATCCGCACAGATCGCCGGTACACGGCAACGAGGTGCTGCTAGATCGCTCCGTCTTGTCGCGCTGGGACAGATGTATGTCAGCTAGCTGAGCCCGGCTTCGACATACCGCGATGAACCTGCGCCGCGACGCTGTCCGGAAGGGCGTCAGCGATTGCCGCCATGATCTTGTTCCTGAAGCCGGACACAACCTTGTCTTTGCCGGCCATCAAGGCGTCATAGCCTGCCTTAGCGACCATCGCAGGATTGTCCTTTTTGTCGGAAGCACCTGCTTTGGTGTCCAGCATGTCGGCGCGGTTGAAGAAGTTGGTATCGGTCACGCTGGGCATGAGCACGGTCACGCCGACGTCAGTGTCCTTCAACTCGTTGTGGAGCGCTTCGCCGAACCATCGCAGGAACACCTTGGTGCCGCCATACACGGCCTCGAACGGATCGGGCATGGTGGCCGCAATCGAAGAGGTGAACAGGATCCGGCCGCTATCACGCGCGACCATGTCCTTGAGCACAAGCTTGGTGAGCTGCACAGCGCCGCGAATGTTGACGTCAATCATCTGCAATTCTGTTGCAAGGTCGGTGTCGGTAAAGGCACCGCCCAGCCCGAAGCCGGCATTGACACACAGCGCGTCGATTGGGCGTCCACCGTAGCTGGCCGTCTCGTAAAGCGCCTCAACGTGATCCTCGCGGCCTAGGTCGCCCTTCCACAGTTGGACGTCGCCGTCTTGTTGGGACAGCTGCTGGCGCGCCGTATCGCTGTGCGCGTCGTCCTCGCCGGCGATAAGGATGTCGAAGCCGTCGGTGAGGAACAGCTTGGCGAGCTCGAGGCCGATGCCGTTGGTGCCGCCGGTAACGACGGCAAATGGACGTTTGTCTGCCATGAAATTACCTCCTGATGGATCAGATGAAGGGGCGGCCGCCGGTGACGGGAATGGTGGCGCCGATAATGTAGCTGGCCTCGTCACTCGCCAGCAGGACGTAGGCGGGCGCAAGTTCCTTGGGTTGAGCAGCGCGTCCAATCGGCGTGTTCTGACCAAAAGTTTTCACGGCTTCCATCGGCATGGTCGAGGGAATAAGCGGGGTCCAGACAGGCCCGGGTGCCACCGCGTTCACCCGAATGCCGCGCTTGGCGAGCATCTGTCCAAGCCCGGCGACGAAGTCGCGAATTGTGCCTTTAGTGGTAGCATACGGCAATAGCTTGGGGCTCGGCTGGTCGGCGTTGATCGAGGTGGTGGCAATGATCGCAGCGCCCTCTCTCATGTGCGGTAAAGCCGCCTTGGTCAGATAAAAAAGCGGATCGACGTTGGTGGCGAACGTCAGCCGCCATTCCTCATCGCTGACATCCTCGAGCGTCTCGAAGCTGGCCTGATGTGCAGCGTTGCTGACCAGTACGTCGATTCCGCCCAATTCCTCCACCGCCTTTGCGATAACCGCACGGCAATGTGCCGGGTCGCTGAGATCGCCGCACAATGTTACGGCCTTGCGCCCGGCGCTCTCGACCAGACGCGCGGTTTCCTGCGCATCCTCATCCTCGTTCAGGTAGGAGATCAGCACGTCTGCACCTTCACGAGCGAAGGCCAGCGCGACAGCACGGCCGATGCCGCTGTCGCCGCCGGTGATTACGGCCTTCTTGCCAGCCAGGCGATCATGCCCGACATAGCTTTCCTCGCCATGATCAGGTCGCGGTGTCATCGCATCTGTCGTGCCCGGCATCGACTGTTGCTGCTCGGGCTGAGGTGGTGTCGGTTTGGTCATGGAGGAACTCCTGTCTCATCGTCCGCTCAACACATGGCAGTGTATCAGGCTCCCAACAAAAACCGGTGTTTAACGTGGGTTAAACGATAATCTGCAGAAGTCGCTATCAATTGAAAAGCTGAACTAGCAGTCAAAAAATGTTGCTCCATTGCGCTATGGCGGCGACAAACACTGATATCTGAAGGAGGACAACCATGTCGATCGAGAAGATGATTCAGTTTCACCCCGACGTTGGCAACGACTTCAATCAAGTGCTGGCAACCGCAGCACGTCACGCCATGCTATGTTCGCTGTTCTGTTCCTCCTGCGCCGACGCCTGCTCGGCCGAGAAAATGGATATGCGCCAGTGCATCCGCACCTGCTCGGACTGCGCCGATATTTGCGGCGCGACTACCCACGTAGCTGTTCGGCGCACGGGCGCGAACGTCGATGTGCTCCGCGCGCAACTCGAGACATGCGTCCGCACTTGTGAGATCTGCGCAGCCGAGTGCGAAAAGCACGATCACGAACACTGCAAGCTGTGCGCCACGATGTGTCGCGAATGCGCGGACGACTGCCGCAAGGCGCTCGCGACCATCCACTGATGACTCAGTCGGGCTGAAACATCATGCAGGCTGAGCGTACGAGCAGGAGGACTCATGCCACGCTACTTCTTCAACATCGAGGATCATGTCCGCGATGAGGACAATCAAGGTACGGAGCTCGCAGATGCGGCACAGGCTCGACTGCATGCTATTGGTTTTGCAGCAGCCATCCTGAAGGATGACCCCGATCTTGTTTGGGACGGCCGCGAGTTTATCGTTCAGGTTTATGACGACCGGGGAGACCCGGTGGTCGATGTGATTGTACGGGCTGAGGATCGGTCAGCGAACCAGCGAGACAAAATCAATGAGGGTGCTATCCCCTCAGCATCTGAGACACGCTAGGCCGATAACCAATATTACAGTGTGAGGGGGCTTCGATATGTTGGGATGAGCCGACTAAAAATGCCTTGGCTGACCCGGGCGGCTCATAGCTTAGGTCATTTCCTACCTTTAGACTTTTCATATTTATCAACGGCATCTCTGCCTTTTTCAGTTAACTCGTAAGACTCTCGTGAGCGCGTTCGGCAAAGATACCCATCATCGATGAGTTTCTTCTCGGACATATTGACTTCGTGAAAAGGTCCGCCGGACGGCGGATTTTTTAGTGTGGCAATTTGCTCCTCTTTCAATTCTGACTTGATATTGTTAGAGATTAAATTGTCCTCTCAATATCCTTGATAAATACGGCGGTATAACTGTTACAAGTGGAAGCAGTAGCATGCGAGCTGATGAAATGCCGAAAACATGGTGCATTCGATCTCTTTGGAAATGACGTTCTACTAGCGGCACGCACCACGGTTATGCTTATGGGATTTTTATTTCCGCTGCGCGGTTAATGCGTTCTTCCGCGATCTGCGTCAGCTTTCGATCCGTAGCCTTCTCTTTGGCCGACGTCTTGGCCAGTATAGCTGCGCAGTCTTCACGTCCCAGCTTGCGTGCCCACGCGATCAACGTGCCGTACTGCTCAATTTCATAATGCTCTACCATCTGTGCACCGAACGTCAGTGCGGTTTGTCGCCATACCGATCATCTTGGGGAGCGTTTCGGCAATCTGGCGTTTGGCATAGTAGATGGTCTCGAGGCCGTGAACGAACATATCATCAAGTGTATGTGCAATGTCATCAAAAAGGTTCATGATACGTTCCTGTAAGTTTAGGAATACCATTAAGGGTGGTAGTGTTAAACACTCTGACACTGCAACCGCCGCTCTGATTGCGATTGATCCGGTATCAAACGGGCCAAAACGAATTCGTAGCT
>Ga0308157_10009603_pt1 | contig 10675 bp, 7 predicted proteins | sample PhyBR1_FD_201035 | JGI IMG/M metagenome (GOLD analysis project Ga0308157, IMG submission 201035) | Phyllosphere microbial communities from UC Gill Tract Community Farm, Albany, California, United States - DLSLB.R1 | ecosystem: Host-associated > Plants > Phyllosphere > Unclassified | place: USA...
AGTTGCTTAACGCCCTGCAAAGAAACCCTAAAGCCTCCCGCGTGCGCAAGAATACCCGCTAACAATGCTGTTGATACAACGATTTTTTTCATAAATTCATTATTAATGTCCCAAATATAAAATTATTTTTTAAACAAATGTTAATTAATCATAAATTATTTTAAACAATTTCGAATTGCAACCCGCTGTTTAAACGCCTCATTTAAACAAACTCACATAAAAGACTTTATTTAAAGGACTTTTAACATTTTATAAGCCTCTTCTGTGAAGCCCATTTAAATTAAATAATGCAATGAAAACCATAACATTTTCCCGTTTTCTAATTATATGATTTGCATAATATTGATATTATTTATGAATTATCTTTAATATATAGCGATTTTTAATAATAATTACAAATCCTGCGTCAAAATATCTAACCTTTGATATGCACAAAATAAATTTATGCTAAATTTGCATGATATAATATAAATATAAATATGAGTTGTGGATGTAAAACATCCGGCGATTCGTCCCATTCATGCGGAACAAAATCTGCGAATGGCTGTGAAAATGTAAATACCTGCGGAAACAGTTATAAATTAAGCGTTTTCGATTGGCTCTCGAATGTCAGTAATCCCACTAAAAAGCAAACCGATTTTGTGGAAGTAAGATTCAAGAACGATCGTAAATTTTTTTATAAAAACGTAAACGGTTTACCGCTTCATATGGGGAGCGTAGTCACAGTAGAATCCAGCCCGGGTCACGATATAGGTGTAGTAAGCCTCACTGGGGAATTGGTAAAGATTCAGATGAAAAAGAAAAATGTTTCTGAAGAAAACCCCCTTAAAATTTACCGTTTAGCGAATCAGAAAGACATTGAAGTTTGGCAGGATTCGCGGGCAAAAGAAGAGCCCGTTAAGATTCAGGCAAGAAAGATTTCTCATGCGTTGAATCTCGATATGAAAATTACCGATGTTGAATTTCAGGGAGACGGTGCGAAAGTCACCTTCTATTATACCGCTGATAACCGCATCGATTTCAGGCAGTTAATTAAAGAATTTGCCGCAACTTTCCGTACGAAAATTGATATGAAACAAATCGGTTTCCGTCAGGAAGCTGCAAAAGTTGGCGGTATCGGTTCTTGCGGAAGAGAATTGTGCTGTTCGACCTGGCTTACGGATTTCCGTTCGGTAAATACCAACGCGGCACGTTATCAGCAGCTCAGCATTAATCCTCAGAAACTTGCGGGGCAGTGCGGAAAATTAAAATGCTGTCTTAACTATGAATTGGACAGTTACCTTGATGCTCTAAGCGATTTCCCTTCCTCTTCAACCACTATTGATACAGTAAACGGAAAAGCGTTCTGTATTAAAATCGACGTTTTCAAGAAAAGGATGTGGTTTGCATATGCAGACCGGTCTATGGCATGGTATGATTTGGATGTTCAGGAGGTAAAAAAACTGATCGCCCAAAACAAAAAAGGCGAAAAAACCCAGCCGTTAGAGGAACTGAAAACCAACGACATTCCGGTAAAATCGGTAGATCTGATTCAGGAAAATAACATGGACCGTTTTGAAAGGAAAAACAAAAATTCCGGCAAAAACCAGAACAGAAAAAAACCGAACAACGGCCCAAAATCTAATCCGAACCAAAAACCTGAGAATAAAGCTGGCGGCAATCAGACAGAGCAGCGAAAAAATGTTCCCGAAAAGAATCAGCCGCAAAATGCTAAACCCCAGAATCAGCAGCCGAAAAAATTTAAAAAGAAATTCCCGCCAAAAAAACGTGACGACAATGCATAAGATTCTGGCTGTTTTTTACGTTTTGGTGATGTTCACCGGCTGCAGCACTTCTTCCGAAAATGTTGATATGAAGAACCTCAACGGAAACTGGAAAAAGAATGCTGAGCAGAAATTCAATTTTAAGGTAAACGATGCGCAGGATCCGAAAAATATTATATTTGTTGTAAGAAACAATAATGATTATCCTTACAGCAACATCCGTTTTATCGTAAATTTTTCGGATTTGAAAACGAATAAAAAAAGTATTGATACCTTAAATTATATTTTGGCAAAACCAAACGGAGAGTGGATTGGCAAAGGGTTTGGGGACACCAAAGAAACTTTGTTTCAGTATAAGCTCAACTACAAATTTCCCCAAAACGGCAATTATTCCATTGGAGTGATCCACGCGATGAGAACCGATAATTTAAAGGGAATTGAAGACATTGGTGTAAAAATAGAAACTGCAAAACCGTAATATTATTTATGGAAAATAAACAAAACCAGGGAAGCAAACCTAAACAAACCTTCCCGCTTCCTCCTAAGAATGTCAAAAACCGCGGCTGGAAAAAATGGGTCAAAATTGTCTGGCTGTCGCTTATCGCAGTAATTTTAGGAATTTCCGCCTTATTTTTTGCTGTTTCGCAGGGTTTTCTCGGCAGTATGCCCGATGTGAAAGAATTGGAAAATCCGGACATTTATGTGGCTTCCGAAATTTATTCGTCAGACGGTAAACTTCTTGGGAAATTCGAGAAGGAGAAGACGCAGCCCGTAACTTATAAAGAATTGCCTCCTTATTTAATTTATGCGCTTCAGGCCAAGGAAGACGAGCGTTTTAAAGAACATTCCGGAATCGATTTACAGTCTGTTGCCAGAGCTGTAGTTTACGGAGGAAGCCGCGGTGGTGGATCTACCATTACCCAGCAGCTTGCAAAACTTCTTTTTACGGATAAGGTTTCACAAAACAAAGTTCAGCGGGCTTTTCAAAAGCTCAAAGAATGGGTTGTTGCGGTAAGCCTAGAGAAGAGATATACCAAAGAAGAGATCATTACATTATATTTCAATAAGTTCGATTTCCTTTACAATGCCAACGGAATTGAGATGGCTTCAAGAGTTTATTTTAATAAACCTACCTCGAAGTTAACTCTTCCCGAGGCGGCAATGTTTGTTGCGATGCTGGAAGCACCGGTGAAAAACAACCCGATGCGTAATGAAACCCGGGCAAAGACAAGAAGAGATGTCGTTCTGGAACAAATGCTGAAAACAGGTTATCTGGATCAGCAGACTTATCAGAAAGCAATAGACACACCAATAAAGCTTGATTATCAGCCGATTAAATCTATTGATGAAGGTTATTCTGCGTATTACAAATTTTATCTGAGAAAAGAAATTGACAACTATTTAAAGGATTACGAAAAGAAAACCGGTAAAACCTTAAACCTTTATAAAGACGGACTTAAAATATATGTGACCTTAGATTCGAAGATGCAGACCTATGCGGAAGCAGCGATCAAGGAGCATTTAACAGATCTTCAGCAAAGATTTGACGCGGAACAGCGGGGACGTAAACAGAGACCGTTCTATTTCCTTAATGACAAGCAGATTGACGGTATTATGTTGCAGGCCATGAAAAGAACCGGAAGATACAAGCAGCTGAAAAATGCAGGGGTTTCTGAGGATTCCATCATGATGGATTTTAAAAAGCCGATCAAAACTTCACGATTTACCTGGAATGGTGAAGAAGAAGTGGAAATGTCCCCGTTGGATTCCATCCGTTATCACAAACAGATTGCACAGGCCGGTCTAATGTCAATGGTACCCGGAACCGGGGAAATTAAAGCCTGGGTAGGCGGGATTAACTGGCAGCACTTCCAGTATGATCACATTAAACAGGGAAAAAGACAGGTGGGATCCACCTTCAAACCTTTCGTTTATGCTACTGCAATTATGAAACTGGGAATGACACCTTGCTCTACCGTTTCCAACGCAACCTACAGAAAAGGAACTTGGACTGTTGAAGGCTCAGGCGGAATGCTTACTTTAAAAGATGCACTTGCCCATTCTAAAAACCCTGTAGCAGTTCGGCTTATCGAGATGACCACACCTAAAAGCGTCATTCAGACCGCAAGAGATTTAGGGGTAACTGAAGAAATTCCTAACGAATATGCGGTGGCGCTCGGTTCTTCCGATATTACGATTTTTGAAATGTTGGGAGCATACAGCACATTTGCCAATTACGGGAACTATATTAAACCCGAAATGATCTGGCGTATTGAAGATGCCAACGGACGAGTTATCAAAGAAGTAAAACCGTTGCTGAAAGAAGTGATGAATGAACTTTATGCCTATACGATGATCGATCTGATGAAGGGCGTTGCAGCCTTCGGTACCGCTTCCGGTGAACTCAGCAGAAGAGGAGTTGATAAAAATATCGAAATTGCTGCAAAAACCGGAACCACTCAGAATAACTCAGACGGTTGGTTTATGGGAATTACCCCGAATCTTGCAACAGGAGTTTGGGTCGGCTGGGAAGACAGGGCCACGCACTTCCGCGGAACTGGCGAAGGTCAGGGAGCGAAAATGGCTTTGCCAATCTGGGCAATTTTCATGAAAAAGGTCTGGGCAGATAAAACACTGGGCGTCTCACCAGACGATAAATTCGTTAAACCTTCCAACTGGACCGGAAGCTGCTCTGACCTTCAGGGACTGGGCGGATACGGTGACGAAGGAGGTCTGCAGACCATAGACGAATTAAAAGCGCCTAAAGTGGATGAACAAACCAATCATCCTACAAAACCTTCAGGTAAAAAAGAAGAGAACGTCAACGAAAACATCAATACCGGAGACGAAATCGATTTCAATAAATAACGTCATTTTTTGAAAATGAACCCACAAACATCCTTTCATTTTTTGGAAGGATGTTTTTTTTAACGAACTTTGAATTATGAATTTAGATCAAATCACCCAACCGTTTATCAGTGAATTTCCCGGCGATTTCTCAGGAAACACCATGCAGCGCCAAACCCCGAAAGTTCTGTTTGCGACGGTCGCGGTTGCTGAATATCAAAACCCGGAACTGATTATTTTCAATGAAAAACTTTCAGAAGAAATTGGTCTTGGAAAAATTGAAAACGAAAGTGATTTACAGTTTCTAAACGCCTCTTCTGTGCCGGAACATTTAAAAACTTATGCTAGTGCCTATGCGGGACACCAGTTCGGGAACTGGGCCGGGCAACTTGGTGACGGCCGCGCAATTTATGCGGGTGAAATCAAAAATAATCAAGGAAAAAAGACCGAACTTCAGTGGAAAGGAGCCGGTGCAACGCCATATTCCCGCCATGCAGACGGCAGAGCAGTGCTCCGGTCTTCAGTCCGCGAATATCTGATGAGTGAAGCGATGTTTCATTTAGGAATTCCCACTACCAGAGCACTTTCTCTTTCTTTTACCGGAGAAGAAGTGATGAGAGACATGATGTATGACGGAAATCCTGAATATGAAAAAGGCGCCGTCATGGTAAGAACAGCTGAAAGTTTTTTGCGCTTCGGGCATTTCGAACTGTTATCCGCTCAGAAAGAAACCGATACTTTAAAAAAACTCGCCGATTTTACCATAGGAAATTATTTCCCTGAAATCAATACAGAAGGTCCGGACAGATATGCTCAGTTTTTTGAGAAAGTTGCAGAAAGAACCGCTGCAATGATTGTTGAATGGTACCGCGTCGGTTTTGTGCATGGCGTAATGAATACAGATAACATGTCCATTTTAGGACTTACAATTGATTATGGACCGTTTTCTTTCCTGGATGAATACAGCCTGAATTTCACCCCAAATACAACCGATTTGCCCGGCCGCCGTTATGCTTTTGGAAATCAGGCTAAAATAGCGCAGTGGAATCTTTGGCAGCTCGCGAACGCTTTGTTTCCACTGATTAAAGATGAAAAAATTCTCGAAAAAATACTTAACGGTTTTAGCGGTAATTTCTGGAAGCAACATGATGAAATGATGGCGAAAAAATTCGGCTTTAATGAAGTTATGGAAGGTGATGACGCGTTTTTCACCGATGTGCAGCAGATGATGGGAGATTTAAAAATAGATTATACGCTGTTCTTTCACCAGCTCGAAAAACTCGACGAAAAAACAGATTTGGATACTCATTTTAAGGAAATTTTCTATGCTCCGGTTTTAGCTGAACAGTCTTTAATTTTTGAGAACTTTATTAAAACCTATTTGATCCGTTTAAAGAAAAACACTGTATCCAAGGCAGAATCTTTAAGCTTGATGCAAAAAAACAATCCAAAATTTATTCTCAGAAATTATCTTCTTTTTGAATGCATCAAAGAACTGAACGAAGGAAAAAAAGAACGGTTTAACAAACTGCTTTCCGCGCTGGAAAATCCTTACGAAGAACTTTATCCGGAATTTTCCAAAAAGCGTCCGCCGCTGTATGATGGGCAAACCGGGAGCTCTACCCTTTCCTGCAGTTCGTAATTTTTCTTATTTTTGACGAAATTTTTAACCTTGGTTTATAAACAAAAATTTACTGATTTTCTAAAAACAGTTTTCCCTTCAACGAAATTCGAGTTTTTACTCTTTATCATTTTCATTGCTGTTTATGGCTTTTTAGGAAGTTTCATTGCGCTGAATTACCGCATTATTTTTGATGAGAGAATTCCCTGGGATGCTTATTTCAGTTTTGACAACCGCGCGATAGTAATGACCGGCGGCGGTTTTGAAAGACACCCGCTTGCCAATTATTACTTTGACTGGATCCGGGATTTTGCCTATCTTTTTTCCAACGGAAAGAAAGACGAAACGTTCCGTCTGGTTTTAGCGTCGTGCAGCAATTTTGCGGTGAGTTTAAGCTTAGTTCAGATTTACAAATATTTGAAAAACATCACCGTTTTACCGAAGAAAATTTCTCTGCTGATTCTCGCGTTTTTTGCGTTCTTCACTACTAATATCCTGCTTTCCTTCACACCGGAAACTTACACTTACACCCTTTTTTTCCTCGTCTTGTTTAATTATTATGCAGCTTTAAAACTAAAGAAGGACCAAAAAATTCCGGCTCCGGCGCTTATTTTGGCAGGAGTTTCTGTGGGCGGATTAACGGTGACGAATATTGTAAAAGTTTATATTCCTTTACTTTTCGAGAAAAACATTTTTACCAACTGGAAAAAATTTGGGAATGGTATTTTGCGGGTTATAGCATCCGTTGCTGTATTCGTATTGCTGTTTCTTTACCGTTTGGATTTCAAATTTCTGAATTTTCTCAACAAATCCGAGCAACAGTACGAAAAGTTTTCTACCCCGAAAGTTACGCCGGTGTGGGATATGATTTTATCCTGGTTCTTTGGCGGAAACATGCTCTTCTCAGGTTTTGAAATCCGCGATTATCACAACAAGAAAAGTTTCTACTACAAAGCACTGTTTATGGAAGTTTATGATTCCTGGATTCCGTATTTCTTTGTAGCAGCAGTACTTATGTTGGTGTTCTTGAGTTACATTAAAAACTTCAGAAATAAATTTGTGCAGATTTTAATGATTTCATTTCTGGTGGATATCGTTATTCACTGTGTTTTAAAATTCGGGCTTCACACTTCCTATATTTACGGGGGACATTTTGTTTTTGTGGTGCCGCTGCTCCTGGGATGGCTTTTTTATGCTTATAAAAACTCCCCAAAGATTCTTTCGTTTCTTTATATGTCGGTTTGGATTTTATTCGTCTATCTGACGCTCAACAACCTTTTCAGGATGGAAGAATTTTTTATGTTTCTGGATCAGTTCTATCAATAAAAAAAACGCAACCTTGAGTTGCGTTTTTTTTATCTTCAATTGTTATTATTTAATTTCCACACAACCTACTCTGCCGCCCGCATTTCCGGTAGGCTGAGTATGAAAGTCGTCTTTTCCGGCATGGATGATCAGTGATTTTCCGACAATATTTTTAGATTCGTCAGTACATCCGATGCACCATTTATCTGTTTTGAAAACCAATCTTGCGGTTCCGTCTTTATCCGCGGTAAGGTTTCCGATATCTCCCATGTGGAAATGTTCGGCTCCCCATTTTCCGTGGTCGTTATTGGAAGGATTCCAGTGACCTCCTGCCGAACTGCCGTCAGCAGCGGAGCAATCCCCTTTTTCGTGAATATGCACGGCATGAATTCCGGGTGTAAGTTTGTAAACATTCAAATCCAGTGATACATTTTTACCGGCTTGGGTAAATTTTGCTTCACCCTGGGTTTCGGTTCCGCTTTTGGACATTACTTTGTAATTTTTTGTCGTTGAGCAGGATACAGCAAGTACGGCACTGCAGACAAGTACAGAAAGTTTGGAAATTTTCATAATGATTCAGGTATTTAATGATCGTATAAAGTTAAGAATAATTTCAGGGTTATTTAGATTTTAACAGCTCAGCTGTGATTTCCCGCCATTCGGTTAAAAATATTTTCAGCAAAACGCATTCCGCAATATCTTTGCTTCATAAAATTACAACCATGCCAACACTTATCCTCTCGAAAACATTAACACTTATTCTCCTCTGCATTGCATTTTTTCTTAACGCCCAAATCACCGTTTCAGGAAAAGTGAATTTCAAAAATAAGGGAGTGAAAGACATTTCCGTTACCCTGAAAGACTCGTATGACGGTGCCACCACCGACGAAAACGGTAACTACTCCTTTCAGACTACAGAAAAAGGAAATCAGATTCTTCTATTTTCGAATCCTAAATTTGTAGACGTTGAGAAAACTATAGTGATTGAAAACAATCCGGTTACCGTAAATACTGACCTGAAGGAACAGATCTCAGAAATCGACGCCGTCGTCATTTCAGCGGGATCTATTGAAGCCAGCGACAGAAAAAGAGCCACCGCGCTTTTAACTCCTATTGACATTTACACCACTGCAGGCGCTAACGGACAGGTATCATCAGCTTTGGAAACGCTTCCCGGGGTTCAGAAAATCGGCGAAACGGAAGGTTTGTTTGTGCGTGGCGGAACCGGTGCAGAAACCAAATTTTTCATGGACGGAAATCTTGTGAATAATTTTTTCGGCAATTCTGTTCCGGGCATTAAAGCGATGGACAGGCTGAATACTTCCCTTTTTAAAGGAAATGTTTTTTCGAGCGGCGGATATTCGGCGATGTATGGCCAGGCATTATCATCTGTTCTCGTTTTGGAAAGTATTGATTTTCCCGAAAGAAACTCAGTAGACATAGGGATTTCACCGATATTTCTTAGCGGCGGTTTCCAGAACGTGAATCAGGAAAAAACAAAATCTTTCGGAATTTCCGCGGCTTATACTAATCTTGTTTTAATGACGAAACTGCTCACTTTCAACAATAATTTTACAAAAGCACCGGAAGGTTTCGGAACCAATTTCAACTTCAGAATTAAAAATAAAAGCGGCGGAATTCTTAAATATTACGGAAGTTTTGACACCAATACAATGGGTCTGCAAGCGGAAAGTCTGGAACTTAATACGGATTTTGACAACACGTCCCTGAAAGGTAAAAACACATTTCACAACCTTTCATTCAGACAGAAATTTGGGAAATACCTTTTGAATTTGGGAAGTTCATATACTTATAACAACAATAACATCGATTTGAGCAGTACTTATCATGATACTGAATTCAATCCGAATACGATTGACATCACCGGAAATTATTTCAATGCGAAAGGAACTTTAGAACGGAAAATCAATAAAATATCAGCGGTCAGAGGCGGCGTGGAATTTAATCAAACCCATGAAAATACCGAGATTGCACTTTCACCGGTTCCGTTCAAATTCAACGATGGGATCACTTCAGTTTTTGCGGAAACTGATTTAGGATTCAGCAATAATTTCTCCGCAAAATTAGGCTTAAGGTCTGAATATTCGTCCGCTGTAGATGACTGGAATCTGGCTCCGCGACTTGCTCTTGCTTACAGGATTTCTAAAAACTGGACGAGTTCTCTCGCCTATGGAATTTTCTACCAAAACCCGGAAAACAGATTTTTTGGAACTCATGATCTGAATTATCAGAAATCGGAACATTATATTTTGCAGGTGCAGAAATCTGAGGAAGGAAGAAGTCTGAGACTGGAAGCTTTTTATAAAAACTACGCAGATTTAATTAAAACCCGCATAGAAGATTACAGACCTGTAGCTTTTAACAACAACGGAGACGGCTTTGCGAAAGGAATTGAACTGTTCTGGAGAGATAAAAAATCAATTAAAAATATCGATTACTGGGTTTCTTATTCATTTCTCGATTCTAAGAGAAATTTCCAGAACTACGACCAAAGTCTGTTCCCGAATTTTGCTGCAAAACACACGCTTTCTTTGGTTGCCAAAAAATTCGTCACCAACTGGAAAACCGGTTTTAATCTTTCCTATAATTACGCTTCGGGAAGACCTTACTATAATTTCATGACGGACAGCAACGGAAACTATTTCCTTAATAATCAGGGAAAAGCGAAAGATTATAACGCCTTGAATTTCAGTGTAAATTATCTCCCGAATTTGGGTAAAAAAGACGCGAAATCATTTACAGTACTGGTTCTATCCGTTAATAATGTCCTTGGACAGAAAAATATTTACGGTTACAATTTTTCAAATGACGGCCTAAGAAGTAAAGCGATTCTTCCTTCTGCAAATACCTTTGTGTTCATCGGTGCGTTCATCAGTTTCGGAATTGACAGAACGGAGGATGCGATCAATAATAATCTGTAATACCTTTCGGAAAACAAAATCAACCATTCAGAAAAAAAATATTTAAAGAAGGAAAATTATAAGATACCTTTGAATTAACAAATAAGAACAAACAACAAAATTAAAATACAATGAAAAACTTATTACTTGGAATGTGCCTTTTGATCGGAGTAAACGCATTTTCCCAAACCGCCTACGAGAAAGCAATGACCGAAAAA
>Ga0308157_10009605_pt1 | contig 10674 bp, 4 predicted proteins | sample PhyBR1_FD_201035 | JGI IMG/M metagenome (GOLD analysis project Ga0308157, IMG submission 201035) | Phyllosphere microbial communities from UC Gill Tract Community Farm, Albany, California, United States - DLSLB.R1 | ecosystem: Host-associated > Plants > Phyllosphere > Unclassified | place: USA...
CCAGTTACCAAGACGTCCGGGGTACCCTATATTTTGGTGGTATTAACGGATTTAACTATTTTTCGCCAGATAGTGTCGGTCAGGATGTATCTGCTCCCGATATGGTATTGACTGATCTGCGTATTTTTGATGTCCCCATACAGGCAGGAAAATCATTCCGTGGCAAAGAAATCCTAAGCCAACCCATCCAATATACCCAAGAACTGGTACTGTCCGCGTCGTTAAACAATTTCACCTTGTATTATGAGGGTATCCAATTAGCAGCTGCTGGTAAGATCAAGTTTCACTACCAACTGGAAGGTTACAATGAAAAATATGTAACGAGCATGTTACCTTCGGCCAGCTTTTCCAATCTAAAGGCAGGGACCTATCGCTTCAAGGTAAAAGCGTCGCTCAACAATGTTTATAGTAAAGAACGGATTCTTTCTATCCAAGTATTACCACCCTGGTGGTTATCTTGGTGGGCATATTTGCTGTATGCATGTTTTGTATTCCTATCCTTCAGCATTTATAGGTTTATTTTAACCAATAGAAACAAGCTCAAAAATGAATTGATATTGGCTGCAAAAGATAAAAGCTTGAATGAGGAGAAGTTGGATTTTTTCACGCACATCTCCCACGAGTTAAAAACACCACTATCATTGATCTACAGTCCGGTAACAGAACTATTGGAGTCCGACGGTTCCATTTCCGAGGCCACATCCAAAGAAAAACTACGGCTCATTCGCCATCACGCTGAACGACTCATGATCTTGGCTCACCAATTAATTGATTTAAAAAAAATAGGTGCAGGTCACCTCCATCTTAGATCCGCTAAAAATGACATCGTTAAATTCATCAAAGAGATATGGCTATTATTCAAGCAACAGGCTGAAAGCCTTTCCATTGCTTACCATTTCAGCACAGAAGAAGAATCCATAGCGCTTTACTTTGATGCCGAGAAACTTCAACTGGTATTTTCGAATCTCTTGATGAATGCCTTCAAATATACTCCCAGAGGAGGAAGTATCCGTATCAATGTGTATATCAAAGGAGATGCTAGACGAGCGGCCGAATTTGCTTACACATCTGAACACGAGATATTGGTAGACCATTACCTTGAAGTTGTTGTCGAAGACAGTGGTTTAGGTATCCCCGAAAATCAACTGACGCACATTTTCGACACTTATTACCATCATACTGATACACATGCGCCGCATAAGGAAGGTACTGGTTTAGGACTGTCTATTGCCAAGGGAATCATTGAAAAACACCACGGGTTTATTCGTGTAGAAAGTCAGGTAGGTATCGGCTCACGTTTTATCGTAGCACTTCCGTTCGGAAAAGCGCATGTACCATCTCATCAACTGATTGATCATCAAACAGATCCGGAAGACATCTCACAGTATCCATTGGATGAAGATCAGCTGTCTCTATCAACAGACCAAACATCGGCATGTCCGCCACATCTTTATACCTTGCTCCTAGTAGAAGATCATGCTGCCCTACTGCATTACCTGAGTGATGTATTTGCTAAAAATTTTCGGGTGATTACGGCTAAAAACGGCGCCGTCGGTTTAGAAAAAGCGAAGATACATTTTCCTGATTTAATTATTAGCGATGTCATGATGCCCGAAATGGACGGTTTAGAGATGTGCAGAAGGTTAAAAAGTAATGCCGAGACTAATTTTATCCCCGTTATTCTTTTGACAGCAAGAACAGCTACCCTTTATGAGCTAGAGGGTATCCATACCGGTGCCGATGACTACATTAGTAAGCCTTTTAACATTCAGTTATTACGTGCTAAAATTAACACTTGTTTGCAAAATAGGCTCAAGGTGAAGGAATACTACAGCAAATTAATGGCTGCAGAAGAGGAAAAGCCGGCGATTAACACCGCCGATGAGGTTTTCATTCACCGGGTGATCGATACGGTGGAACAAAATCTGCAAGATAAGGATTTCGGTATCCTCCCCCTAGCTTCAGAACTAGCGATGAGTAAATCAGCCTTATTTAAACGCATCAAGGATATTACAGGAACCAGTCCGGTCGACTTTATCCGATCCTTGCGATTAAGAAAAGCCGAAGCCCTTCTACGGGAAGGGAAGTTGAACATCAGTGAAGTTGCATTTCAGGTCGGCATGAATGATCTAAAATACTTCCGAGAGCAATTTAGAAAACGAAATAATGTCTCGCCATCCGAATACGCCAGAAAATACAAAAAAAAATAAAAGGACTTAAAAAAAGGCTGTTGCGATCGCAACAGCCTACCAAACTAACTAAACTAATAAAAGAGCGCCTTTAAAGGGGTTATAAAGGCTTAACAGTCTTTTCTGGAACCACACTGTTCACGTAGTTCTCTATATGTGCATATCCGTTGTCACTAATTTGAGCGGCATCAGCCGAATTATTTGGATCTAAATGCATTTTTACCTCCACGTCATCCGGAATTCCATCATTGTCGGAATCTTTGTACGGTGTTCCTGCGTAGATGGGATAGCCGCCCACTTGGTTAACATCCGTAATAATTCCCTGCTTATAAGAATCTACCGGTAACCTGCGTTTCACATAGGGTGATGGTGCCAATGGCTCGGCAAGCTCTGTATAAAACACTTTGCCGGTTTTCACTTGTTTGACAATACGCTCATCTACCGCATCACGCTTCGGTAGCGTAGCACCTACATTTTTCAGTACATAGTCGTATGCTTTCTGAGCGGTTAATATTTTCCCGAAATTGGAAAGTGAAAACGGTTTATCCACTTTTATTTTTGCTAAAAGCGCACTTGGATCACCCTCAGCCTCCGGTTGTACACCGCCATCCCAATTGTCTTTCGTTACACGCTTATTTCCTTCCACGATATTTCCATGCACATACGCTTTTCCAAACATATTCGCATTTTCTTTGCTTCTGCCAGATTCCGGTTTGAGGATACGGTAGGATATCGGTTTATCCAATGGCGTAATCGGCCCCGGTTTGTAATAGTTATTAATGAAATTATATTCGGAACGGTGATCGCCTCCATCCGCACTCCGGTTCCACCAGTTCCATACCACATTATTAACAAACCCAAAGTCGCCATACATCCCTACAGACGGGTTACGGCTGATATTCGAAGCCCATAAATTTCGCATAAATGTACTGTTCAAACCACCTATGGTACTACCAAAAGCGTGATTATAAGTATCTAGAGCTTCGGAAAAGATAGAATTCTGTATCGTGATGTTTACAGTTGGCAACTTTAAATCTTTGCCCCCTCTGTCATAGACATGACGGTACATAGACATATTTTCATCCAGCCCCCAACTTGCAGAAACATGATCTAATATAATATTGCCTACGCCATTTCCGCCTAATGCATCGTCCCTCCGCGTGACTTCATTTACACCTCTACGAAAACGCATAAAGCGCACAATGACATCATGCGTGTCTATCAAAAAAGATTCCCCGGCCACGCAAACACCATCTCCTGGAGCAGTTTGCCCCGCGATCGTCACATAGGGCGCCTGAACGACAATGGGTTTCTCTAACTGGATAATTCCCGCCACGTTGAATACAATAATCCGCGCACCACCTGCTTCACAGGCTTCGCGTAATGTACCTGGTCCACTATCAGCTAAACTAGTCACCACAAATATGCGACCACCTCTTCCCCCTGGGGTATAGGCTCCTCCGCCCTCTGCACCAGGAAACGCCAGTATGTCCGCTTGTGGCAAATCTTTTGGTTCCGCGGCCCAAGGAATATAAGGTTTCCCTTCTTTATCCATCACAGCCTTCGCCGCCTCCCATACTTTTGCCAAACGTTGCTCTTCTGCTTTATCCCGCGCGTCTGCCATTTTCTGCAGAGAATCGGGAATAACCGGATATTGTGCTTTTACCTCCTGCTGGTTACAAAAACCGAGGATTACCGCCAATAAAAGTATGTATAGGTTGTTCCGTTTCAGTATTCTTGTAAACATCGGTATATAAATTTAGTTATCAGTTACGGATAATGTTTAACTCAAAGGTAAAATGATTTATTATCAAATACTTATATCATATTTACGATTATCTATAAAATATTATCCCCTTCGATCGCTTTCACACCGAAGGGAATAAACCAATTATAAAAATTATGACTTCTCTCCTAACCCATTCAGGTAGATCTCGATGTTGGCGTAGCCAGATTCCGTTATCGCCGCCGAGTCTTCTCCGTTATTTGGATCTAAGCCCATTTTCTTTTCTACATCATCTGGAATACCATCATTGTCCGAATCTTTATAGGGCTTCCCCTTGTATTCCGGATAACCACCTACCTGGGAAATATCCGTTATGATGCCCAATTTGTACGAATCTTTTGGTAGTCTTCTATGCTCAAAATCAACCTCTGGGTATTGCACATCCTTTTCGGCTAATGGTGTTGGTTTACCTTCTTTGACTTCTTTCACGATCCGAAGATCGACGGCGTCACGTTTCGGCAAAGTGGCACCGGCATTTGCCAAAACTTCTTCATATGCTTCTTCAGCAGAGGTAACACGGAATTCCGCATGAGGGAAAGGTTTCGCTGCACGCATAGCGGCAAAATAAGGTTTTGCTTCCTCAAAACTCATCAGGTTACCGGCTTTGTTTTCGACCTGAACACCACCATCCCAGTTGTCCTGTGTCACTTTAGTATTTCCGTTGACGATATTACCTTCTACATACGCGCGGCCAAAGACAACATAGGGCAACTTACTTCTTCCAGACTCTGGCTTCAATAAGCGATAGCTGATTGGTTCTCCTTTTGGCGTTGCTGGCCCTGGTTTGAAATAGTTATTAAAGATGTTATACGTTGCCTGATAGTCACCCCCGTCGATCGCACGGTGCACCCAGTTGTACACGACATTATTCGCAAAGTTAAAAATACCATTCCACCCGATAGAAGGGTTTCTGGCCGCATTATTCGCCCAAAGGTTGCGCATAAAGGTTGCGTTCTCGCCTCCTAATGTGCTACCAAAGGCATGGTTCCAAGTATCCAGCGCTTCGGAGAAGATGGAGTTTTGGATGGTGATATTCACCGTTCCATATTTCTTCTCCTGAGAACCCGTACTATCGTTATACATATGTCTGTACATCGACATATTCTCGTCTAGACCCCAGCTGGCAGAAACGTGGTCAATCATAATATTACCGACCGGATTACCGCCGATAGCGTCATCACGGCGTCCGACGTAGGTTTCCCCTCTACGGAAGCGCATATGGCGAATCAACACGTCGTGCGTGTCTATCCAGACCGACTCCCCAGCCACAACCACGCCATCTCCCGGAGCGGATTGGCCGGCAATCGTGATGTAAGGAGCCCGGATGATCAACGGGGTCTTCAAGCGAATAATACCGGCGACATTAAATACGATTATACGCGGGCCTCCTTGTTCACAGGCTTCACGAAGAGTTCCTGGACCATGATCTTCCAAACTAGTCACCACGATCACTTTTCCACCTCGTCCACCGAAAGTATATTTACCACCCCCCTCTGCACCTGGAAATGCAGCAATCTCTGCCTGCGGTAAATCTGTAGGACGAAATGCCCAAGGAATATAAGGCTTCCCCTGTTTCGCATATTCCTCAATCACGGGCAGTGCTTTGCCCCAGGCAATGTCTGAACGCTGGCGTGCAGCCTCCATCATTGTATTTGTTTCTTTTTGTACTTGCGCCGGTATCTTTGGATACTGCGCTTTTGCTTGGTTTATCGCGACCAAAGTGAAAATTGTCGCAATCAAAAATGATAATTTTTTACTCATATATAAATATTTTATGATAATATCAGGCATATAATCGATAATCGATATTAGCTACACCAAAGTTAGGGGTATAAAAAATGACTTATCTATATTATCTTCACGAGAGACTATACGATATTATCTATATCTTTTTTGCCCTAATTTTTCGTCCTCTGCTCCAAGTCTTCTGTGGCCTTTCTTAAATCATATCCTTGCTTAGATAGATAGTTATTCGCGCGACCCCGATATTTAGCAAACCACTGATTCCGCTCTCTATTTGTCTGCACATTCAATGCATTCTCGCGTGCTTCTTTTAAATATTCGATTATCACAACCTTTTCTTCATCGTTCAAATCTGGCAGCAATTCTTCAAAACGAGTTAATTCTTTTTGAAAACCGTTATGCGTCATTTCGTTTTTAACCAGCTCAATTTGTTCCTTATTCAACAATGGTTCTAATTTTTTAAAAAATTTATCTCGTTGCACATCAAGTGCATTTTTACTTTCTTCCCAAATCTGAACGGCGCGTTTCTCTCTTTCCGCGTCATCGAGCGATGCACGCTCCATTTCGGCTGTTTGCAATTGCTTATCAGTATAAATTACATCCATCTTCTGATATTGAAAAGCCAACAGGTTTCGTATCTGCTCCTCTATCCATTTATCTGATATACTTAATTTTTCCAATACCCTATTAGATTCCGTAATATAAGTTGCGGACGACTTTAAATCTCTCCTCTCTGCCCATCTTTCTCCTTCTTCTTTTAGATTATATCCTCTACTAGCCAATGCATTGGCAATACGTCCTTTGTACTTATTAAACCAAGCGTGTTTTTCCTTTGCCGAACCTCCATCCATAGCATGTTCACGGGCTTCTTTCAGATTTTCCCGAATAAGCACCAATTCCTCTTCAGTCGCAAAAGGTAGCATTAAGAGATAATTGTTATAGGTCTTTGGTACCGTATAATAGGTCATTCCATTTTTTATTGCCTCAACCTGTTCTGCTGTTAACAATTCCTGTAATGCCGTAATGTATTGATCGTGTCTCTCCGCCACTATGGAGTCGGCACGAGCTAAAACCCGTTCCTTATTTGCCTCTTGTTTCTCTAATTGGCGATCTCGCTCGGCGTGGATAGTATGTAGTGCAATATATTGGTTCGCCACTACATCGCGGATCTTGTCCCTAATACTGCTTGCCAATGAAGGTTCTACCTCCGCTACAATTTTTTCTGCACGCGCCGAAGCAACCGATTGGTACTCGGGATCCGCTTGCCCTAGAGCAACTAAAATACTGGTCGATAAAAAAATTATTAAAAATCCTGCTTTCATACCGTTTATTTATAACATTATTGACTAGGAAATCATCCTGATTATTATAGGTTTACGAATCAAAAGTACAGAAACCGAAAAAGTCAATTTTATATTATTTTATCCTGTTCATATCAAATATTAACTATGTAATTCCGTATAAAAGAAAAACACCTCTTTCCAAAGAAGGATGAGGTGTTTCCTGTATTTGATATTTTGATTTCTTTTTATTGCAAGGGATCAAATGTACCCATTCCAGTGATACTATTCCACCCTTTGGTTTGCTCTAAATAAGGTGAACTTTCCAATACATTTTGATGTATACCGAAATAATAATATTCTGGGTACCACTGAAATGTCCACGTAGGCGAAACATTTGTCCGATCTAAATCATCCCTTTCTTCCACCACGAAATAGTTGTCGTACAGATAATCGACGTACTCTTCATGTGTTTTGATATCCCCCGGATACTCTGTGGTGTTTCTATCGATAACCGGTGCGCTGCCCCCGTCTCCAACCAGTAGCGGATCCCCGGCGCCAAAATACTCTCCTGCACCGTCTTTAACGGTAATGCGATAGCCGGTCCGTCGTGTACCATTCAATTCCGGAATACCAAGCCGAGTATTCATCCCCGTCTCGTTGTCGAATAGCATCCAACGCCGAAGATCGTAGAAACGTTTGCCCTCATAGGCAAACTCTACTTTTCTTTCATCGAGAATGGCTTTAAACAATTTGTTTCTATCTCCCGCAACATCGGCTAGACCGTACGAACCATCATTGTTTTCGACACCTGCACGTTCCCGTATGGCGACCAAACCTTCTAATCCTTCATTAAGACGATTAATTCCGACAGCACACTCGGCAAGATTTAAAACAAGCTCCGCAAAACGGAACTCCATAAAGTCCGTTCCACTTTCTTCAAAATTATTGATGGAATTATTTGCGCCTAAATTCGACGCTTTGCGCACATATATTCCGCTAGCATTAGCCCCCCGTGTTTCAGTAGGCTTATATGCACTGCCGTCGCTTTCCCTCCAAGAGTACGTCCACAGTTTATATTGGTCGTCCCCACCATAAGGCCATATGGCCCCATTATAGGCAAACGATTTATAAAATCTGGGATCTCTATTCTTGTAAAACTTATTTGGATCATAAGTATATTCGGACGAGGCATCGTCTATCGCTTTTCCGTCTTTCATTGGAAACGATTCCACAATCTGTTTAGTCGGTGAAACCGAACCCGCGCCATTTATTTCCGTCGGTCGGATCGATTGCTCCCAACCGCTATTTTTGGCAAAATTTCCGCCCTTTGCCAAATTATTGAATCCAAAAACGATAATCGCCTCGGGATTTCCCTCTTCTTTAAGCCACATGTCTCCCCATGCCTCACCATTCGCTAGATTGCCTTCCTGGTAAAGACCAAAACCGTTTTGTTCCAATAGTGTTTTTGCTTCCAAGTTAGCATCGTAAGCGGCTTGCCACCTTTCTATCTCATCGTTTGGATTAAATAGTGGACTAGCATAGGTCAATAATACGCGGCCCTTTACCGCCGCTGCTGCACCACTGGTAATACGGCCCCAATTGGCCGCATCCCATCGACCGGGCAGCAATTCCATTGCCATATCAAGATCGGAGAGAATCTGCGCGATGGTTTCTGCGGTCGAACTACGCGGAGTTGAATTTTCTTCAATATCACTCACAGACGGATTCTGCGGTTCCAGTACCAACGGTACACCCCCGTAGAGCCTAACCAATTCGAAATATTGCCACGCACGCCAGAAGTACATCTGCCCTTTCAACAGATTTTTGGGTTCTTCGTCCATCCCATACTTATCGACCTCCGTCAAAAACAAGTTGATCTGCCGCAATCTCGTCCACGTGTTATTATTGATATTCGTAGTCATTCGTTGACCAAAATATTTATTTGCGTGGTTATTGACATAGGAGATGTTGGCCCATTGCTTGTTAAAATCGGTTTCACCTGCTAATTCATCGGTCGTTTGTGTAAACACGGTATTATAGGAGCCGTTTTCAGACGCTGTATTTGTCTGCATAAACCCGGTTTGATTGTTAGCCGGCAAGAACATGCCGTACACATAATCAATATAGGCCTGTCCCAATACTGGATCGATAAAAACATCTTCGTTAACCGCTCCTAAATCGCGCTTTTCTTCCAGAAATTTATCACTACAGCCGGTATGCATTAAGAGTAGGGATAGAAACAGGTTGATATATAGATACTTCTTCATTTCTCAATTTGTTTAATGGTAATTATAGCGTAAGATTAAGCCCGAAAGAGAACGTCTTTAGATTCGGATACGAGTCCCATGAGGTACCATACGCATCTTTGTAACTAAAAGGTTGGTATAAGGCCATCGGGTTTATCGCAGAAAGATACAAACGCGCATTGGATACTTTCAAACGATCGATCAAGCTTCCGGGTAAGGTATACCCCAAGTTCATGCTGGCTACCCGCATTCTGAATGCACTCGTTCTCCAGAAATTGGAACTGACACCATATATATTTTCCCAGTGCGGGTTTGGCATTGTTCCTGTTGGATTTAATTCCGGATCGTAAATATCATTCCAAATCACGGGAAGATTATTATATACTCGCGTGATATCATTATTCAATTGCTTCGTTTCACCAATCTCCGACCATCCGCCAAAGCTACCGGTGATGACCGTTTCGAATGAAAAGCTCTTATATCCCGCTTTTAGTGTAAAACCATAAGCAAAAGGATTATTTGCTTTCTTGCTTAATTGCACCTGATCAAATTCGTTGATAATCCCGTCCGGTTCTGCAAACGTACCGTCTGCTTGCAACTCACCTCTTACATCCCGGTAATACAGCATCCCCGGGCGCAAGTCGTTTGCTTGTGTACCAAAGACTTCTTTGATATTATATTCGCTTACGTACGCGTCGATCTCTGCCTGCGTTTTAAACATTCCCAAGTGATCATATCCCCACATACCGTGATCGCCCGTTGAACCGTTTATCCCCGAATTCCAAGGTTGTGCTTCGTAGGCTGCGGGATGGTCAATCTCTATGATTTTCGATTCTCCCCAAGACAAACGACCGCTAATACCGTAGCGAAAATCGCGACCAATCTGATCGTCCCATCCCAAGGATATCTCGTATCCATAGTTATTGACTCGTGCATAGTTTTCTGCCGCAATGGAACCTCCTACAGAGACAGGCACATTGCCGACACGCTCCAACAATATATTTGTCCCTTTATTGAAATATCCGTCTAAGGTCGCAGAAAGCCGATTATTCAAGAATCGGGCATCAATTCCAAGGTTGTTTTTGAATTCGTCGCTCCAAGTCGCATCCCTATTGGGCGATTTTTCCATTCTCATACCAGTCAGTGCATTTCCATTCCCACCGAACACGGGTCCTTTACCAACCTGGTACGTATAACGCTGTCTCCATGTCCATGCCGCAAACTGATCATTTCCCATTAGTCCAACCGAATAACGCAATTTTAAATGGTTTATACCTTTCACTTCTTTGAAAAAATCTTCTTCACTCAAAACCCAACCCGCCGATAGGGAGTAGAATTTACCCCAGTAATTTTCGGGAGCAAATTTGGTAGAAGCATCGGTACGGAAAAGGAACTCTGCGAGGTATTTTTCGCCGTAACGGTAGTTG
>Ga0308157_10009607_pt1 | contig 10672 bp, 9 predicted proteins | sample PhyBR1_FD_201035 | JGI IMG/M metagenome (GOLD analysis project Ga0308157, IMG submission 201035) | Phyllosphere microbial communities from UC Gill Tract Community Farm, Albany, California, United States - DLSLB.R1 | ecosystem: Host-associated > Plants > Phyllosphere > Unclassified | place: USA...
CCGTTGCCCACGCTGCCGCTGGCGGCCTGCAGGTTGAAGCTCACTACCGCGCTGCCGCTGAAGGCCGCAGCCGGGGCAAAGCTCATGGTGAATGGGCCGGTCATGCGTGCGGTACCCGCCGACGGTGGGCTCACCGACAGCAACGCGGCTGAGGTGAACGGGCCGCCGGTGGCGCCACGGGTCAGGTCCACCGTGGCGGTCTGGCCGGGTACCACGCTTTCGCTGCTTGGAGGCACCACCACGGCCTGTGCTTGCACCTGAAGGCTGTAGGCGCGGCTGCCGGTGGCACCGTTGGCGTCGGTGACAGTCACCGTGAAGTTGCTGGTGACCACCGCAGTCGGTGTGCCGGTGATGGCGCCGCCGGCGTCCAGGCTCAGCCCGGCCGGCAGTGCGCCGCTGGTCACCGCATAGCTGTAGGGCGAGATACCGCCACTGGCATTCAGGGTCTGGGTGTAGGTGGTGTTGTGGCTGGCGGCGGGCAGGCTCGCGGTAACCGGGGTGATCGCCAGAGTCGGCGGCAGCACGGTGATGCTCACCGTGGCGGCTGGCGAGGTGCCGCCGACACCAGTGGCGGTGTAGGTGAAGCTGTCGCTACCCGAGAAGCCGGCGGTGGGGGTGTAACTGATGTGGGTACCGCTGACGCTGGTGGTGCCGTGAGCCGCCGCAGTCGATATGGCAACGCTGGTGGCGGCGCCGCCGCTCAGGTTCAGGGTGATCGGGTTGGCCGAGCTGTTGGCCGCCAGCGTGGCGCTTACCGGGCCGGCCACTGGGGTCTGGCTGGCAACCACCACGGCGTAGCTGCGTTCGCCGAAGAAACCGCCGTTGTCGGTAGCCCGTATGGTGAAGGCGGCCGGCCCGGCGGCAGTCGGTGTACCGCTGAGCAGTCCGGTCGGCGCCAGGCTCATGCCCGTTGGCAGGCTGCCCACCACCACGCTGAAGGTGTACGGCGCGCTGCCGCCGCTGGCGGTGAGGGTCTGCGAGTAGGCTGTGTTTTGCGTCGGGTTGGTCAGGCTTGCCGGCGTGATAGTGACGGTTGGTAGCGAGACCGTGACGCTGACCGTGGCAACGCTGGAGGTGCCGCCAGGGCCGGTGGCGCTGAAGCTGAAGCTGTCGCTGCCGGCAAAGCCTGGGTTGGGGGTGTATCTGACGCTGCTGCCGGTGGCGGTTGCCGTGCCGTTGCTGGCGTTGGTGGTGATGGTGACCTGGGTCACCGCGCCGCCGCTCAGGTTCAGCGTGACCGGGTTGTTGATGCTGCCGCCTTGCACGCTGAGGTTTGAGTTGCTGGCGTCCGGTGCCTGGTCGTTGACGCTCACGCTGTAGGCGCGCGAGCCGGCCGAGTTCAGGCTGTCGGTGGCAGTGACCGTGAAGTGGTAGGTGCCGGCTGCGCTGGGTGTGCCGCTGAGCAGCCCGCTGCTGGCGAGGGTGAGGCCGGTCGGCAGCGTGCCGCCGAGCGTCCAGGTATAGCTGCCATTGCCGCCCGTGGCGCCCAGGGCTTGGCTGTAGGGGCTGCCAACCGGCAGCGGGCCGAGGGTGGCTGGGCTGATGATGATGCTCGCGGCATTCACCGTCAGGCTGTACGCCCGGCTGCCGGAGGCACCGTACTCGTCATGCACGCCGATGGTGAAGTTATAGGTGCCAGTGGTCGAGGGGGTGCCGCTGAACTGGCCGTTGCTGGCGAAGGTGATACCCGGCGGCAGGCCGCCGGCACTCAGCGAATAGGTGTAGGTGTCTCCGCCGTTGGCACTGCTCAGGGTCTGGCTGTAGATGTTGCTGGCGGTGGCGTTGGGCAGGGTGGTCGGGCTTATGGCCAGGGTTGGCGCGCTGACAGTGATGCTCACCGTGGCCGGGCTCGACGTTCCACTGGCGTTCGTGGCTGTGTAGGTGAAGCTGTCGTTGCCAGAGAACCCGGCGGTTGGCGTGTAGGTAATGCTGGTGCCGCTGACGGTGGCCGTGCCGTGGGTCGCCGTGGTTGATATGGCAACGCTGGTGGCCGCGCCACCGCCCAGGTTCAGGGTAATGGGGTTGCTGCTGCTATTGGCCGCCACTGTGGCACTCACCGAGCCAGCCGTCGGGGCCGGTAGGGCATAGGTGTAGCCGTTGGTCAGTGTGGCTGTACCACCCGGTGTGGTGAGCACCACATTCACTATGCCTGCGGCATGCGCCGGGGTGGTGGCGGTGATGGTAGTGGCGTTGTTGACGGTAAAGGCGGTGGCCGCCGTTCCACCAAAGCTGACGGCGGAGGTGCCCAGCAGGTTGCTGCCTGTCAGGGTGACGGAGGTGCCACCAGCGGTGCTGCCGCTGTTAGGGCTGACGCTGGTCAGGGTCGGTGTGGGGGCGATGTAAGTGAAGCCGTTGGTCAGTGTGGCTGTTCCACCCGGTGTGGTGAGCACCACATTCACTATGCCTGCGGCATGCGCCGGGGTGGAGACTGTGACCGAGGCGCTGCTGTTGATGGTCAGATCGGTCGCTGCCGCGCCACCAAAGGTGACGGCGGAGGTGCCCAGCAGGTTGGTGCCTGTCAGGGTGACAGAGGTGGCGCCTGCGGTGCTGCCGCTGCTGGGCGCCACACCGCTGAGAACCGGGGTACCCTGATAGGTGAACTTATCAGCCGGGCTGGTAGCGCTTGTGCCGGAGGAGTTGGTGACAGTCACGGCTACCGTGGCACCGGGGACCCCGGCGGGCACCGTAACAGTGATGGAGGTCGGAGTATTCACCGTATACGTCGATGCGCTCGATGCACCAAAACTAACCTGCGTCACACCCAGAAAATTGGTGCCGCTGATGATTACTTCCGTACCCGCGATGCCCGTTGTCTTGGAAAGCGATGTGACCGTAGGCGGTGGTGCGGCAACGTTGAAAATGACCGTGCCGTTCGGGTGCCATGAAGTCAGCGAAGGATCGGCTGTAAAAAATGTCCCGGTATCGTTGCCGACGAAGTTGGGTGCAGGCGTGTATTTAAAGCCATTTTGGAATGAGCCGTCAGACAGGATATCGTTGTAGATGTAGAGCTGCCCGCCATTGCTCGTCGATGTGACATGGCTGTTGCTGTACTGATTGCTATTGCCCAAACTGTCGTATGCGATACCAAAATATTGTGGGTCACAGTTGTCTTGGTTTACTAAGGCAAAGACATAGGTCGTCGGCGAATTCGCCGTGGCCGGCGCGTTGACGGTGCACGCATTAGCGCTGGCCGGTGCATGAAACGCCCACAGCAAGCACAGCATGGCCAATGTTTGCAACAGGCGGTGGCCGTTCGCCTGTAGCCAGCTGCGCAGCAAGCGCCCCTTGGCGGGTCGATGGAAAAACGCGGCGTTCAGCAGCAAACCAAAAGAGGGCGCCATACAAATTCAGTTCAAGCAAGGTGAAGTAAAGAAACAGCCCGTAGTCGCGGCAGGCGCAAGCTGCTGTCGCCGAGCCAGCACGAGCTGGCAAGGGAACTTTTTGAAATGCTATTCACAAAAGCTAACATTGGGAATAACTGATTTCAGTTATTTTTTATTTTTTTTTACATTTGCTGCGCAGCGATGGCAGCATCAAACGAATGTTCTAAATGCCCTCTGGGCTATTTGTGCTTTTAAAAATTAAACCCCTGCCAGTGCAAATTGGCAGGGGTTTTTAAATGGAATATGCCTTTGGCGCTTATGCATTTATGCGCTGATGCACCAAGCGCTAGCAGCTACTGAATTTAAAGGGCCGCTTACACAGACACCGCGCGGAAAGTGCCGGGTGGCAGGGGCTTGCCGTCGGCGGTGGTGCGGGGGGATATGGGCAAGGTGGGCAAGGCGGGTGTGCCCGGGGCCGGGGCGGTTGCAGGGGCAGCGCTGCGGCTGGCTTGCTGCTCACGCACTTGGGCGCGTGCGGCCATGCGGTTGGTGCAGGCGCAGGCAAGGGCGGCAAGCTGCGTGTCGCTGGGCATGATGTCGCCCTTGGCAATGTGCTGCACCAGCTCGGGCAGCGATGCCACCAGTTGCCCATCGGCCAGTGTATGGGCGTGGGGCAGGCTGGGCTGGCCGCTGTGGTCGTAGCCAAAGCTGAGCAAGTAGCGGGCGCGGCGCCAGTCGGCGGTGCTGCCAGACATGATGGCGTCAAACACCGTCTGCATGACTTGCGCGCCAGCTTGGCTGGCCAGTGTCTGGGCCAGTTGCAGGCGGGCCGTGTCTTGCGGGGGGTGCTGCAGCTCGGCTTCCATGCGGTTGAAGGCGGTCAGGTAAGCCACTTTCCACGCCGCTGCTTCTTTGCCAGTGAACCCCATGGCCAGAAATACAAAGCCATCACGGGTGATGCGGTAGGCCGGGTCTTGACGTGTGCGCCCGGCGCCCAAATCGGTGATGTTTTGTATGAGCGCAAAATTGCGCTGATAGAAATCTGCATCCACAGTGCTGCGTAAATTGCGAATGGTGCGCAGTACGTCTTTGTGCTGCTTGCCAAAATTTTCGGCAATCTGGCTGCTGGTGGTGGTGACGTGGCCTTCAACGATTTGAAGTGCTGGGGTTGCGATGGCAACAGACGTGGCTGTGGTGGCTTGCGACATGACTTGCTCCTGTGTGAGACTTTTTGAGTGCCTGTCGCAGCGTTCTTACGCACTGCAACAGGCGGCCGGGAGGTTAAGAACTCGTACACAGCCGAGCGGACTTCTTCCCCTTGCGGGTGTTGTATCCGTCGCCCTCCCGGCCATAAATCAAACGCATGCAGCAAGTGCAGGCGTGCAATGTCCGGACGCAAAAAAACCGCCAGTTATCGGATGCGGTTCTTCCGCTGTGTAAAAGGAGTTCTTACGCTCCGTCCCTTTCGAGACCGCGCCAGTATAGCCCAGCCCTTGCTTGCCAGCGTGCCGCCGTTCGTCTATGCCGTTGGAGAGCATGTGCACCACCGTAGCTTTGATTATTCGGTTTTTAATATAAACCTTATAGCAATAAGCGTATGCGCCATGCGCGATGGGGCTAAAAATACCTAGTTTCAGGTATATGCAGGCGGGGTAAGAGTGAATACCATTCGCCACGTTTCACACGTTCTGTTACCCAAGGTCGCATCTGGCGGAGTTTGGTTTGCATCACGTGGCGGTTGCAACCATCCTCGGCAGGCTTTTAATGACCTATTTACGATCACTTTGCACCTTCGTGGCAGCCATGGCTTTGCTGGTGCTGAACGCGCTTTTTTTGCCTGCGCATGCGCAAAATCTTTCGATAGACTCCGTGAGTTCGACGGACGTCTCCTGCTATGGGGGGGCTAACGGCACAGCTACTGCAATCCCCTCAGGTGGGGCAGGTGGATACACATATTCATGGGCTCCATCTGGTGGCATCGCCGCTACTGCCATTGGGCTGACTGCTGGGAATCACGAGGTGACTGTTACGGACAGTTCCCTGCAAGTAGAGAAGGCTAGCGTCACAATTAGTCAGCCGGCAGCAGCGCTATCTACGTTTCAGGCCGGTAAAACGGATGTGAGTGCGAATGGTGGGAGTAATGGGACTGTGACGGTTGGCGTATCTGGAGGGACCCCTGGGTACACCTACTCATGGGCTCCAACGGGTGGGACAGCGGCTACAGCGTCAGGGTTAAGCGCTGGCATTTACACGGTCACTGTCACTGATGCCAATGCCTGCACAACTACTCAGAGCTTCACGCTCACTCAGCCGGCAACTAACTTGCCCTCAATAAAAATCACATCACCAACTAATGGTGGATCGGTGCGTGGAAATCAACCCTTAGTAATCCGTGGCACGACTGAGAATATTTCCATCGGCAATACTGTGACGGTAAAGTTTAACGGACTCGTTTATGCGGGAATTTTGGTGCAATTCAATGGCACATGGAGTCTTACGCTTCCGCCGAGTTCAATGACAAACATTAGTTCAGGGACTGCTGAGGCTTCGGTGGCATCACTGTTGAGTGTTGCTGCACCTGTTGTGTTTAATGTTATTCATGGCTTGGAGCCTGACGTTCAAAGCGTGACGCCCAACTTTGGGACAGAGGCAGGAGGTACGCAGGTTACTATCAACGGCCAAAATTTGGATGGTGCGACATCCGTAACATTTGGCGGGGTTGCCGCAAACATCACGGCAAACAGCAGTACGCAAATTACTGTGACGTCGCCAGCGCATGCGGCAGGAGTGGCTGAGATCCGGGTAACGACAGCTCGTGGCACCAATGTGGGAAATCAGTTCACATACGGCGCAGCGTCAGTGGTGCGCCCCAATGTGGCCCAAGATGCTGAAGTTGCAGGCTTGGTCGCTGCGCAAGCCAGTGCTGCACAGCGCTTTACCACGGCACAGGTCACCAACTTTACCCAGCGGCTGGAAAGCCTGCACGGCAGTGGCTGGGGGCGCTCCAGCTTTGGCCTGTCTCTGGCAACAGACGACACCCGCAAGATGGCGCGCAGCGGCAATGGCAACGGTGTGGCCGATCAGGTGATCAGCGGCAACCCTTTGCGCAACGGCATGCGCACCGTGGGGCTGAAGGCCCAGCGCGTAGCGCAGGCCCAGCCTGCACCAGCCAATGACCTGCCCGATTTGCCCGGTGCCTCTACTGAGGAGGCGCGCAGCCCGTGGGCCTTCTGGGTGAACGGTGCCATCAGCTATGGCCGTGAGCGCAGCGGCGATGCCGATGACCGCTACCGCTTTACCACCAACGGCATCAGCGCGGGTGTGGACTACCGCGTCAACAGCTGGATTACCGTGGGTACGGGTCTGGGCATCAGCACTGACCGCAGCCGCGTGGGCAACAAGGGCACGCGCAGTGACGCGGACAGCACGGTGGCGGTGGCCTATGCCAGCATGCGCCCCATGCAAGGTGTGTTTGTTGATGCACTGCTGGGCTATGGCGTGCTGAGTTTTGACTCAAAGCGCTACATCACGGCCACGGGCGACATGGCCACGGGCAGCCGCGACGGCAAGCAGTTGTTTGGCTCTATTGCCACGGGCTTGGAGTTTTACCGCACCGACTGGATGTGGTCGCCCTATGCACGCCTTGAATTTAGCCAGGCCAAGCTCGATGCCTACACCGAAAACGGCCCTGCAGCACATGCGCTGAAGTACTTTGACCAGACGGCACGCTCACACAAGGCGGTGCTGGGTGCGCGTGCAGAGGGCAAGGTGGCGGTGCGCTGGGGCCACATCATGCCGCAGGTGCGCGTGGAATATGCCCGCAGCTTTGATGAGCAAAACGAAGCAGGTCTGGCCTACGCAGACCTTGCAGCCCAGGGCCCTGCCTACACACTGCGTGGCCGCGCCATGGACACAGGCCGCTGGACCGTGGGCCTGGGGGGCCGCCTGCTGCTGCGCAGCGGCGTAGAGCTGGGGGTGGAGTACACCACCAACATTGACCAGAGCAATGCCTACGTGGGCAGCCTGCGACTGGGTCTGCGCGTGCCGTTCTGAAGCGGTTGGCGCTTAAACCAGAAAACCCCTGCAGGTGCAAACTGGCAGGGGTTTTTTAATGAAGCGTGTAGCCGTCAGAGATGCCGACGACGAGACAGAGAAGAGCGGCGGAGAGCATTCATATGGGCGAGAAATTGTGCGGAGAATTTTGACATAGGGCACGCATTTGATGCGTTTTTTGCAGCTGACGCACATGCCATGCGCCTATGGAGGCGCATTTTGCTATGGGTGCGCACGCCGCTTTTAATCCGTTGGTCGCGAGTTCGAATCTCGCAGGGCCCAGCAAAGATTACAAGCGCTACAGCTATAAAAGCTGTAGCGCTTTTTTCGTTTTATTCCCACCGTGGGAATATTCATCACTTCAAAGAAGCTCGTTTCGAGACTTTGGAACGGTCATAGACCCGTGCCGTGGTCGCTGCGTTTGCATGCAGCTCAGGCAGCGTTCCATGCTGCTCCTTGAACTGTGTGGTGTAGTAAGCGCGCAAGTCATGGAATGTGAACCGCCGCTCGATCACACCTTCTTTCAGGGCCGCGACCATGGCACGCTGCCAGCCGGTGGCGAAACCCGATTCCGTCATCGGGTTGCCCTTTTGGTTGATAAACACATGCAAAGATGTGCTTGGCCTAGGCAGTGACAGCAATCGCGTCGCTAAGTTTTGCATTGCTGGGCTCATGATGATGTTCTCTACCTTCTTGGCATCTCCATGCTGCTTGGCACGATTGAGCCGGATAAATCCACCATCCATATCTATTTGCCTTATCTGCAAGTCCAAGAACTCTGTTCGTCGAGATCCAGCAAGCGCAGCGAACTCTGCCATGAGGGCCAATGTGCGACTGGCCGGCCTAGAACGGAAGAGCCAATCCAGAAAGCTGCGTAAAACTTGTGGCTCTGGTGCTTCTGTTCTGGCTCGTTCTCTGTTCTTTTTCACCTGTTTGCAGGGGTTGGCATCAATTTCACCCCTCTCAATTGCAACGTTCATCAGGTTTGAAAGCAGCGCAACCTCTCTATTGGCACGTGTTGGTGCGTCTGCGCGCTCAACTCTCAGGTACCAGCAAGTCTTGCAGGCTGATTTGGCCGGACAAGGCAAGCAGCCACACATGGAGATGCAGACCATGGGGCTGAAGGCAGGCATGGCGCGCGAGCAGATGCATCAGGACGGCGCCAATACTCGCGCGGCCATGGGTGAGCGCACAGCAGCGCAGCGTTTGGCAATCGATGGTCGGCGCTTGGCTGGTGAAGAAGAGACGCGCGGCTTTCAAGCCGCCAAGCGCAGCGGCTGGAGGACGCCCAAGAAGAATATCTGCAGGCGCAGACGGATGAAGGGCGCGGAGTTGCGCACAAGCGACTGGCGGCGCTGATGGGTAAAAGCGAAGAACGCAACTTGAGCAACAACTTCATGAAGCGCAAAGTGCCAACGCTCGACAAAGAAGGCCTTGTGGTTGGTGAGTAAGAAGAACTTGTGGATTTGCACACAGGGGCACCGTTGGGTGCGAGTGGCACAGGTAATGCCCCAGTGAAGGTGAATACACCTGAGCAACTGAATGCACTACCTGCTGGCTCTGTATATGTTGGGCCAGACGGTAAGCAGTATCAAAAGGGCTAGTGACGGCCTAGGCACTCTACCGTTTGGACGACGCCTTGCGCTACGATGCTGCCTGCTATTGGAGGTGACTTTATGTTCGACTGGCTACGCAAGTTGTTTCTTAATGCAAAGGCGCAAGGCGCTCTGCTAGAAAAATTAGAGCAGCAAGCGTACACAGCAAAGTCGCAGTTGAACGAATCTCTTAGTTTGGCTTGCAGCTCCACTAAGCCCGCGGCCAAGGTCTCGCACCTAGAGTTTGCGAAATCAAAATTTGCGGAGCTGAAAGCTATTGCCGCAGAGCATCCAAGGATGCGCCTAACAAACGAGACAGAAGTCGATGCTGCCATCAAGCAGTTGGAGCAAGATTTTTCTCGGGCGGGTTATTACGCTATTCGCAATCAGTCTGCATCAGTGCATGTAAGTCTCAGCCGAAAGGCTGAAGAGTTTTTACGATAAAGGAAGCGTGATGCTTAAATGAAAAAACCCTCTTTCGAGGGCTTTTTTGTTGGGTTACTTCCCTCGTGAATCCAAGCACTTTAGCCGCAACCTCTCCATAGCATCCGGTGGCATTGGTGCAGTCATCATGGAGCGGTACTGCATGCAGTCGGGTGTTTTGGCTGACGGCTGTGGCGCGCTGGGGCTGGAGGCGCAGCCAGTGATTGCAAGACAGAAGGCCGCGGCGGCAGGTTGAAAGATATTCATACGGAAGTCTTTTGAAACAACGCCCTACGAGTGGACTGATGGTTGAAATGTTCTTCTGCTAGGATTTATTTTCCACAACCTTGCATCTAAGGAGCCGTCATGAGCAATGGGCAACTGGAAGAGCAGATGGACCGTGAGAACGATCAGAAAGTGGCCAACTTTCTGGGTATCACTTATGAAGAGTACATCTCTCTGGAACCCAGTGTGGAGGAGATGGCTGGCGATGACGACCTCATTTATGGCTATCTGGTTTCCTTTGATGCGCCCATTCCTGTGGACATTGCCGCAAGAATTCGCGGCCTGGATGGTGGTGAAGTCACGCTGCCGCCGGCTTTTTTCGACGAAGGTGATCAAGAGTGGCCGCAAGGGTGACCCCATTGCAGTGATAGCAGGCCCTCTTTTGAGGGCTTTTCTTTTGCGCCCAGCATAGGGTGAGGCCAAAGCGCCATAGACGGGAACACTCCCTGTCTATGGCCACCAGCTCTAAAAAGTTCTCAACTTTTCTTGGCAAGAACGAACACCTCTCCCGGTCTGATTTGCAGATCAAGGGGGGGTTGGAGGCGCAGCCTTCAGAGTTTCAGTCCCCTGAAGGCGATGCGCTGTATGGCGTCTCCGGCCAGAGTGGGCCAGGTCAGAGCGCACTGGCCTATACGAGCACCAAGCTGACCAAGGGTAAAGGCTTTGCCATTCCGCAAACCAAGCTGCCAGAGGGCGTGCAGTACTGGGTGAGCCACGCGCTGCGTGGGCTGTATTCGGGCTTGGCCAGCATGGTGCGATTCACTCGCTCATACCGTGACCCCATTGTCATCATCACCGCCTGCATCGGCCACACAGGCCCAGAGCTGCGCATGGGCCAGACCTTCACGCGCCAGCAGTACCAGGACATGCTCTATCAGGATCTGGTTCAGCACGCCAACGCGCTGGGCTGCATCAGCCAGCCGCTCACCGACGGCCAGCGTGCCGCCTTTCTCAGCTTTGCTTTCAATGTGGGGGAGGGGGCATTCTGCAGAT
>Ga0308157_10009609_pt1 | contig 10672 bp, 6 predicted proteins | sample PhyBR1_FD_201035 | JGI IMG/M metagenome (GOLD analysis project Ga0308157, IMG submission 201035) | Phyllosphere microbial communities from UC Gill Tract Community Farm, Albany, California, United States - DLSLB.R1 | ecosystem: Host-associated > Plants > Phyllosphere > Unclassified | place: USA...
GTGCCCGAATTGATGTTTTTGATGGCGCACCTCTGAGCTGAACGCGAGTGTCCGGCGCGGAGTGGTGCGCAAGAATTCTTCTCATTCGAGTTAGGGTCTCGCCGCGTGGCGTCATCAAGGTTGGTATCAGCGGACGGTTCTTGGCAATGACTCGGTCTGGTCGAACGGCGCAATATTCGTTTTAGTACCCCTTAAAGTGACGGACGGGTCTCAATGCATTGTCGAGCTACTTGAAGAACAATCGCATGTGGGTTAGGGACTCGATGCGTGCGCTTAGATCAGCCACTTCGACGTCGTTCAGCTGCGCCGCCACGTCGTTATCGTTGGCGCGATGAACAGTTCGAAGTTCGCGGCAGCCATGGCGGCAGTCTCGGGTAACAGCCATCACCATTGGTACTTTCGAGTCGAGTTCGTAGGCCACGAGAGCGGTCGAGTGCATACGTGGGGCAGCACCCGGTGTTCAGATACGCGGCTTGTCAACGCCGGCTGGCTTCTGATCCCTGTCATCGCCATGCGGTGTGATGTCGACGGCGCGCCAAAGCTGGACAGCCACGGTGTTGTGGGTGCAAGGTCCTTCGTGCGCTCAGTACGGCCGTTCAGGTGATCGTGACCGGCGCGGGACTCCTCGCGGCCGCGGCCATCGTCGCCCCGCAGGTCCTCGACGTACTCGCCCTTGTCCTGCCCTGCCCGGTCGTAGCGTGGCGCGCAGAAGCGATCGCATCAGTCACTGCACTGTCGGTACGATCGCATAGATTCGAGTCGTGAATACCGCACGTGGCCTGGCTACCTAGACCTATTGTGCGCCGCCCTATTTGCTCTGACGGGCTTGTTCGCCTCAGCGCGGACGCTGGTGCGGAGCGAGGCCTCTCGAGCAAAGGGCAACGAGGGGACTCAACGGGGACGGCCTCGCACTGCGGACGAACCGTGCACCTGAAGCCTGCAGATATAGTCACTCGGCGAGGTGGCCGGTGCACAACTGTGTCGACGCGGCGCTCTGCCTCGTGATCGCAGCGGCCTTCTTGCTCGTGCGGCCGATCCTCACCTGTTTTCTTCCCAAGGTCTGAGACGCTTCGCCTGTTCCAGTTGGCAGCGACACCCTCTACGGAACACAATGCTTACGACTTCATCCCGCTCGGTGATCCTTCTGGACCGTAGGAGAGGCGATTCGTTGTGTGGCGGGTAGTATCCTGGCCATGAGCCGAGACTCTACATTCCAGAGTACGCGGACTGATCAAGAGTGGAATTACGTAAGGGAACTGTGGTGCGACTACCCTAGCTTCTTGCATGATAGGAATGGGTTCAGGCCCGACGAGGTCTACTACTACTGTTGCACCACCTGTGGGATCACGAAGAATGGCCGACGCTCAGAGGAGCTACCGCCGAGGGAAATCGGTGGGGGCGTAGGGCTTTTCGTCGGAGCTCCTACGCCGGCCCACACCGTTCGCGTGGCGGGTCTGCTGCGGGTTCGGTTGGGTCCTCCGCCAGGATGACGGCGCGGATTCTGACCTTTGTCGCCACGCTTCTTCGATCCTGAAGCTGCGTTGACATCATGACGCCGCGTCAAGACGAGCTCTGGCCGACGGTATCAGCGGGACAAACGTCGAGGTTCCTGGCAACCTGAACGTGCCCTTGGAGCGTTGCCCGCCCCCGCTGCGAGGCGTGCGCCCCACTGTTGCTCGCGTGACCAGGTCCGCGGAAGGCAATTTAAGACAGCAATAGTCACACGACGATTCCGCTCAACGGACAATAACCGTGCAGCGGGTATAGGCATAGCCGTTCAGGATTGCGACCGCTACCGCACCTTCGTCGAGTACAACCGGAATCGCAATTCGGTGAGGCGCTCACGGTCATGGCTCCCTGGTTACGGCGTACTTCTAGACCAACCGGCCGCGATCAACCTACTCAAACGAGACCTCGCCTACACAGTAGCTATGGCCGGACGTCGCAGGCCAGTCGAAACCTGCCGAATCATGGGGATGCTTATCGCTTATACTCCCGGATGCGCACTCCAACCAGGCCCGCAAATTTCCCGTACGAGATGAGTACCCGTGAGAGAGGTTTCGCTTGCAGGCCCTTTCCTGTGATGTAGAAAAATGCGAGTTGAAGGCTACCGACGGCAGCGGCGGCGATCGCGCGGAGGAAAAAACCGGCTAGTGGGTCGCCGTGCTTTCGACGAACTCGTACCTCGACGATGCCGTTTCTAATGTACCGCTGGCGAAGCCAGCTCACGCTCAGGCGTGATGGCGGAACATCCTCTGACACGACCGCCTCTGCGCAATACACGATGTGTGCGCCGGACTTCCGAACTCCCCAGAACAGATCCCAATCGGATCCGCCCGTCTCGGAGAACGCTGTATCGAAACTCGGTCGTCCTGCTGCAACCCAAGCGTCATAACGCATTGCGGTGTTGTTTGTCGCTGCGCTCGGAAGGATCGTTCCGGACGCACGGGTGCGACGCTGGTAAAAACCGCCGCGATGCACCCACGCACCCGCGTCCGGTGGGAGCTCCGTATGTACAGGTCCTTGTACGACGTCAGCGGCGGAACCTTCAAGGAAAGAAGTCAGCTCACTGAACCAGGTTGGAGACACCCACTCATCGTCATCGAGGAAGATGACGGCGAAATACTTCTCGGTGAAGTACTGAAGACCACGGTTACGTGCACTCGCGATTCCGGGGGTGGTCTCCACGAGGTAGGTCGGTGCCAAGGGATGGCAACAGACTGTCTCGTGCGCCGACCGATTTGAGTCGTTGTCGGTGACTACGATGTCCGCCCGCGCATCGAGCGACTCCGCGAGAGAATCAAGGAGTCGTTTGAGGTCGGTTGGGCGACGATACGTGGCGATGGAGATCAAATAGCGGTTTGGCATGTCTTAGGTCCGATACGAAAGCTAGCCGACAGCCCTATCGGGGCTTGGAACGAGTAGGACTGCGCGACCCGAGCGGTGTACGCGTCACCATTATCGCTCGGATGTAGCGCGAAGCGAGCATCCGCACTACAGGTACGTTGGACGGCCGCCGGCTTCTCTCAATCGCGGTAGCTGGCGTCAGCGGCGCTAGCTTGCGCACCTATCCCTCTTCTCGACTGTTTGCGACACGGGTGGTCGGTGGGGTGAAGACATCAGTCGGCCTGGAGGTAAAGCATGGGTAGCATGGCATCGTGGAGATGGGGACGACGACTGAAGCGCGCGCGTTGAAGAGAATGATCCGACAGCAGTCGGAGGTGACAAGAGCTGCCGCGGCAGCTGCGAATAGGGAGCGCGTCGAGCGCGATGCGTTGATCCGTCGAGGAGTCGCCAACGGAATCGCTGTAAGAGAGATTGTCCTGACGAGTGGCCTGACGCGAGCAGAAGTATATCGAATCATCGACGCGTCGCCGGACTGACCGCATTGTAGGCCTGAGGTCATAGGTCAACTGGGCCAAGACGGGTCGACACCGATACTGCCAGGAATCATGCTGCCAGTCACGGACAGGAGTCGGTAAAATTTGTCTCTCGAGTACCGCATAGCGCGCCCATGTTGCATGCCGGGTTCAATCTACACAAGATGTGGTGACCCGAAGTTTTTTCGGGCCTAATGAGAAGGGTAAACCACATGAGCCTGAGCGGCCAAGCAGCCAAAGGGAGCGCCATCACCCTCGGCGCTCAGGGCGTACGACTGTTGCTTACTCTTGCTAGCACGGTTGTCCTTTCGCGTGTTCTCCTCCCCGGGGATTTCGGCCTTGTGGCGATGGTAACTGCAATCACCGGCGTCGCTCAAATATTCCTTGATTTCGGATTATCTATGGCGGCGTTGCAGGCTAAGAGTCTCACCCAAGCCCAAGCCTCAAATCTCTTCTGGATTAATGCGCTCGTGGGTGCAGTGTTGACCGTAATCGTATTCGTTTGCGCCACGCCGATCTCTTGGATATACGATGAACCGCGGCTGATCCCTCTCGTGCAGTTAACATCTGTTTTTTATCTCGCAGGCGGGCTTACTGCTCAGTTTCGGGTTGCGATCAACCGCAAACTTCGCTTCTTAGCGCTGGCGCTCACGGACATCGTTCCGGCCGCTGTCGCGCTGATGGTCGCCGCGGTCTGTGCGCTCATCGGCATGGGCGTGTATTCACTCGTGGTTCAACAACTAACAATCGCTTTCGGGACCCTACTGCTTGCCATAGTGCTCGCAAAGTGGCGTCCGAGTATGCCAAAACGCCATGTCGACATGGGAGGGCTGCTGTCTTTCGGCGTCTACTTTGCGCTCACTCAGCTTCTCTCATACGTGACACGCAACGTGGATTCAGTGCTGATTGGCCGAGTTGCCGGCGCACAGGCGCTTGGTCAATATGACCGCGCCTACCAGTTCTCGGTCGTCCCGATCACGCGAGTGAATACCCCCTTGTCAAAGGTGGCCGTCCCGATCCTGTCTCGGATATCTGATGATCGACAACGATATTTGGAATGGCTTCGACGTGCACAGCTTGTTGCGTGTTATCTAACGTCGAGTGTCTTTTTTCTCGTTGCAGGCGCAAGTGTGCCGATCATTAACGTTCTGCTGGGGCCAGGTTGGGAGCAGGCCGGAACAATATTGAGCGTTCTGGCGATAAGTGGCGTTTTTCGCACACTTTCGCAGATTTCTTACTGGATGTTTATTTCCCAGGGGATGGCAAAACAGCAGCTTCATCGATTTTTGGTGACACAACCTCTGATAATCGTGTCCATGGTGATAGGCCTGGCGTGGGGGCCAGTTGGCGTCGCTTGGGGGAACGTCGTTGGTTTTGGTGTGACGTGGATTGTCTCGCTGGCATGGGCGGGCCGCTCCTCCAAGCTAAAAATTGGTGCGCTACTCACTGATGCAGTGCGGGCGGTCGTGGTGGTGGGGCTTCCGGGTGGAGTTCTTGCTTTTATTGTTTGTCATTTTATGAATCTTTCTAACATCCTGCTTGTCTGCGTAGCTGCTTTGGCAGCGCTCATTTGGTATGTGCTTGCGTGGCTTATTTTCCCATTTGTGAGATCCGACGTTGGTGTTCTGGCGGGATTTCTCAAGAGTGCACTTCAGCGAAGATGATGAACAAAGCCGTCGCGGAGCGAACCGAAAGGAATAGCTAGGCTATGTGTCGGACTGCATTGACGTTGTGCGACCGTCGAGCAAATAGAGGACGGAAAAGTGAGAACACAAACAACCACGACTGAGACGCTCTCGAAGAAAATCAGTGGTTTTCGCCCAGATATCGAGGGGCTTCGCGCAATTGCGGTGCTCTCTGTTTTGGTGTATCATTTATCCTCCTCCTGGCTACCTGGAGGATTCGCTGGTGTTGACATATTTTTTGTCATTTCCGGCTTCTTGATTACATCTCACTTGGTCAAGGAGTGGGAGAAAAATCAAAGAATTTCCTTGTCGCGATTTTACGCGCGTCGGATGATACGCCTACTCCCTGCTGCGACGTTGGCACTGATCGGCACCCTAGTGGCGACGATCCTATTCATGCCACGCTATCTATGGCAACAAGTGGGCACCGACGTGGCTGCTTCTGCTGCGTACATAGTTAACTGGGTGTTCGCCGCACGGTCGGTTGACTACCTCGCCGAAGATTCCGCGCCTTCGCCAGTGCAACATTTCTGGTCGTTAGCGGTTGAAGAGCAATACTATCTAATCTGGCCGCTACTTATCATCCTCGTCGCTACGGCGTTGAAGGTGCGAAAAAAAAGCGAAGCGGTGCGGTCTGGATTGATCGTGGCAGCGAGTGTTGTGATATGCCTGTCGTTCGGCGCCGCTCTTTTGGCAAACTGGAGAGGGGATGCTACTTCTTATTTTGCAACTACGGCCCGCCTCTGGGAGCTGTCCGTGGGAGCGATCTCGGCAATCGCCCTTCCGTATCTTTCGCGCTGGGTTCAGGGGGTCGCCGCGGAGATTCTTTTCGGGGCAGGGCTTGCGCTGATTATCATTTCCCTCATAGTCATCGATGGCGAGGATGCTTGGCCGGGCCCGCTCACGTGTCTTCCGGTTCTCGGCGCCGCTCTTATCGTGGGCTTCGGTTCTCGAGCATCGGTTCTTGGTAGGGTCCTGCACCTTAAGCCGTTAGTCTGGGTCGGCGGAATTTCTTATTCTCTCTATCTCTGGCATTGGCCCGTCATCATTATTTCGGGCTACGTTGTCGATCCAGATAACTTCGTCACGAAGATCGCCGTTGTCGTGGTGTCGTTCGTCGCTGCATACGGCTCCGTCAAACTGTTTGAGAATCCGATTAGGTTTTCCGCCTGGGCTAAAGCGCGGTCGCGGAATGGCCTTACCCTGGGCCTGATGATGGGCGCCCTGGTAGTTGTCGCAGGACTGCTTGTCTCATCGTTCGCTGGGGCGAGCTCATTGCGGGCGCCGTCGGGCGCAGTTCCAAAGGGGGCGACGGCACTTGGCGAGGACTTGAACAAGGTGAATCTTGAAGCTGCCGCCGCGCAGCCCGATTGGGTACTGCCGGCCCCCGTGGACGCTGAGGACGATGTGCCGCAGCTGTATGCGGACGACTGCCAGCAGCAGCAGACCTCAGCTGATGTGCTGTCGTGTAGTTACGGTGACGTAAAGTCCGCAAAGATTATCGCGATCGTTGGTGATTCTAAAGCGAACCAATGGCTTCCGGCGTTGGATGAAATTGGGCTGCGGGAAGGATTCCGGGTCACGGTCATGACGAAGTCCGCCTGCTCTTTCTCAGATGCGCCTGCAGAGCTCGGTGGAAAACCATACCCGTCGTGCGACCAATGGAACAAGAACGTCGATGTAGAGCTCGAGAAGTTGCAACCGGAAGTGGTTTTCACATCGATGGTGAACTCGCGCGCGCATGTTAAAGGTGGGGTTGAAGAAGCACAGCAGGCGATGATGAATGGGCTTGTCTCGAAGCTTAAGCGCGTCGCAAACGTTACTGACCATCTTGTGGTTGTCGGCGACACTCCGCACCCGCCACGCCCAGAGTATCAATGCGTTGCAGAGCACTCCGATGACATTGCGCCGTGCGTTTTCAAGTTGGAGCCGGCTACGGCTGAGAGCGCGATTGAGGTTCAAAAGGAAGCTGTTCAAGCCGCCGGCGGCGATATTATCCATATTGAAGATCCCTCGTCAAACACCGATTCGCGCATTGCGTTGTTGGATATGACCGCCAGCATCTGCCCCGAGGAACTGGCTGCAGCATGCCCTGCGGTCATCGGGAACGCAATGGTGTACCGACAGGGGTCGCATCTGACGGCCACGTATGTGCGTTCGCTCGAAACCTGGTTGGAGCGAGGGCTCCGAAGCTCCGGAGTGACGCTATAGCGCTCGAGTCGATTTCTTCGTTCGCCTGCTCGACTGATGCAGTCGGCTCCTTTGCTTGTCTCAGTGCCGCCCGTCGGATGAAGAGCGTGGCTAGCAAGCCCCGTATTATCGGGCAGGGCGAGCGCCAATCGAGAAAGGCTCTACGCGCTGGGCAGTCAGGCGAGCGGGGAAAGCGGTGCCGGTTCGGCGAGGGAAGTTCGTGAGCGAGAGCGGCTCGGCGTGCGTGGAGCACCTCGGGACCCAGTTCACCCGGGTGACGAATCGCGGCCCTGCCAGAAGGCGTGTCGTGACCAAGAGGTCAGGACGATGCTGCGTCGATACGCAGACGCGTAGTCTTCCAGGGACTCGCCGCGCCGTGATCGCGGCCCCTGAGGAAGCCGAGCCGCACGATGGTCAATGTCATGAGAGCAAGAATCACAACTCCTACTCGGCGCGAACGGTTTCTCAGGCGGAATTTCGCGGACCGCGGCCACAACATCCACGGACTTGAATCAGCACGGTTTTCGTCGCGGATCCTGGTGACACAAAACCATGGAGCTGTCCGTTGGCTAGCTTGTGGCGATTCGAGTTAGCGGGCACGGTCGTCGATGCACAACTGCGTGCTCGAGGTGCCAACGGTGCACGGGAAGTCGCGTCCGATTCGGCTGAGCGTCGAGAAACGTGGTCCTAGCGAACGGCGTCGGTCGCGCCCCCGTGGCGCGTGGTCTCTTGAGCAACAACCGTCTATTGTCTGCTCTCCGGATCGAGTAGGTCTCGGGCTGTTCAATGCACCGAGCGTGATTCGACCGCGCGTCCGTCCCGATACAATTATGAAATGCGTCAAGGATTCCGAGCTGAGGTCCAGGCACTCCGTGCACTCGCGGTGGTACTGGTTGTGCTGTTTCATCTATGGCCGGGCGACGTAACAGGAGGATTCGTCGGCGTCGACGTGTTCTTCGTAATCTCTGGCTACCTAATTACTTCGCATCTCTGGAAAGAACTCGCGGGATCCGGGCGGGTGCGGTTGTTGTCTTTCTATACGCGCAGGATGAGGCGTCTTCTCCCTGCAGCTTTCCTCGTGCTCGCGGTGGCCCTTGCCGGAGTCGTCGCTTTCGTGCCACGCGCTGACTGGGCCACGATGCTTCGGGACATCTGGACGTCAGCAGTTTATAGCGTAAACTGGGTTCTGGCCGGCAGCTCGGTTGATTATTTTGCCGCAGAAGACGCCGTTAGCCCGGTACAGCATTATTGGTCTCTATCGGTTGAAGAGCAGTTCTACCTCGTATGGCCTTTGTTGCTTATTGCAGCATGGGCCGCACGTCGCCGTTGGGTTCTCTACTGTGTGCTTGGAGTCATCTTCACAGCGAGTATGATCTACTCGGTTATTGGCGCACATAATTTCCAGAGTTTCGCGTACTTTTCGACTTTCTCTCACGCGTGGGAATTTGCTGCGGGGGGATTTCTTGCATTGCTGCCCCCGAAGTGGCAGTTGAAGGACGGGAGATGGGCGACGGTACTGTCATGGGTGGGCTTTCTGGCGATTATCGTAGCGGCCATGCGTTTCACCGGCGCGACCTTGTTCCCGGGATGGGTTGCCTTGCTTCCAGTGGGCGGCGCTCTTCTCGTTATCGTCGCCGGAACTCCGAGAAGCAGTTGGTCGCCGTCTGCGGTGGTTTCATGGGCGCCGGTCCAATTTCTTGGCGACGTTAGCTACTCGTTGTATCTCTGGCACTGGGTGTTGATAATCTTGGCACCATATGTGCTAGGAGTAGATTATCTGACTGGCGTTCAGAAACTGATCCTACTTGCCGCGTGTGTCGCTCTGGCGTGGCTGACAAAAGCGTTTGTCGAGGATCCTGCGCGTTCGTCGTCGTTTCTTCAGGCACGTGCGTTTAATACGCTCGGCTCTGGAATCGTTGCGACTGGACTTGTTGTTGCCCTTGCTGTAATTCCGATGTTTATTGCCAAGACTGAATCTACCCGAAATTCGTCTCACGTAATTGATGCAGTCGAGAAAGCTCTCGACGAGCATGGCGACTCTTGCGTGGGGGCGATGGCAACGGGGCATCCGTTGGAATGTGCAGACTTACACGTGGTCGAGCCGAATTACCTCGTGACATCGGATGCCGCTAACCCCACGGAGTGGGCGGCGGAGCTTGCGAATGAACGTCCTTACTTCGCGGCTCGAACTGAGAGTGTGGACGGGGTGAAGATAACGCGCTATGGAAAAAAGACCGCGCAAGTCCGGATTGCGATCGTAGGTGACTCCCACGCGGCGCATCATATTCCCGCGATGCTGCTTCTCGGTGAGCGATATGGGTGGGAAATCTCGGTGTACGTACGTGGCGGATGTCTACCTGCTGCTGATGTATACGGTGGTGACAGTGGTGAACGCGATAAAGGGTGTCCAGAGTGGAAGAAGTCGGCGTTTACGCAGGTCGCTGAGGGTGATTTCGATCTCGTGGTGACATCGGGTGCGACCAGCAACTTCACGCGGTTCCGAGATAACGCGACGGTGGCAAAGATTGCTGATGGGTTTAACGAGAACTGGAATCGCTGGCTTGGTTCCGGTGCTCGTGTGCTCGTGATCTCCGAGGTTCCTCACTTTTCGCAGTCGGTGCCGACGTGCGTCGCGAGGAGCGCAAGCGCTGAAGATCCGTGTGCTACTCCGAAGAAAAAAGTGCTGTGGGACAATGATCCGCTTACTACGGCAACCTCTCGGGTCGATAGTGCCAATTTTGAGCACATCGATATCGTCCCAACGATGTGTGACGAGGATACCTGCCATCCTGTAGTAGGTGGCATCGTGACTCATCGCGACAGTGGCCACCTTTCAATGAGCTTCTCGATGACACTTGCGCCACTGCTTGATCGGAGCATAGAAGCGTTGTTTGCGCGGTAAGAAGTGGCTCGAATCTGTAGCTGACAGTGCGTGGCAAAGCGCGCTATCTCGAGCGAATCTTGACAGCGTTGAGTTAGATCGCACGGCGGTCGCGAATGAGGCTGCGGGCGTGAGGATGTGTGCCTCCTACGCAACATCTGCTTAAGCAGGTCAGTTCGTCCATGCCGGTCCAGATCGGCGTCTGTGACGGACCCAGGTTCTTGCCTTCCTGGATTTATTACGGGCTTTGAGAGAAGAGTTTTCGAGCGAGATCCTCGAAGAGACGAAAGCATGTACTGGCGGGGTCGCTCGCATAGGCGTGCCGGAAAAGGAGACATCAGGCTGAATTGACGGAACGGGAGAGCTGGTTCCGAGACGGTCACCAACCGGTCAGGAGGAAAATCGTGACAACGGCATGGCAGGATGGATGCGGCGCCTCTCGCGGGGTCGTCTCGTGTCGAATACAAGGAGAACCCACCCATGAAGTTGAGTGTGATCGGCTGCGGTTACCTCGGTGCAGTTCACGCGGCCGCGAT
>Ga0308157_10009611_pt1 | contig 10670 bp, 8 predicted proteins | sample PhyBR1_FD_201035 | JGI IMG/M metagenome (GOLD analysis project Ga0308157, IMG submission 201035) | Phyllosphere microbial communities from UC Gill Tract Community Farm, Albany, California, United States - DLSLB.R1 | ecosystem: Host-associated > Plants > Phyllosphere > Unclassified | place: USA...
GTGCCGATAAAAGCGATATTCTGAATGCTGTCGAGTTTAATCATGAACTCTGAAAAATCGGTTTTAATGGCAATTTTTTGCTGAATGTTTTTTTCCTCATCAAATTTTTTGCGGAATTCATTATCCAGCATAAACCGCTGATAATCAAAATATTTCTTTGCCATTTTGAATTCATCGTTTTGCTGAGCCTGTAAAAAATTCGCGCAGAGCAATAAGATCAGATAAATTATTCTTTTGTTCACCTTAGAAGTATATCATGTAAAAATAGCTAAAAATATCAATAACAGTATTTTAAGATATTTATTTGCGGTCCTGTTGAGTTTTACTCTTCTTTAAGGCCGGAAACCTTTAGGTCGAGATCGCGGATGTCTTTCCTCAATTCCAGAAACATCTCTTTTAAGTTGTGATTTTCAAAATGATCCGGTTCAAAATCTTCAGGAAAAATACCGGAAGCATATTGCCAGATTTCTACAATTTCATGAAAAGGAATTTCATAGGGTTCATAAAAAGAATTGTCTGCAGCTACCGTAACCGCCTTTTCGTTTTTAGACTTGAAGCGTTTATAGGAAATACCGTCATTGAGCGTCACAAATACATAACTTCTATTGAGTTTTAAGTCATCAATGTTTTCAAGATATTTTCCGATAATATAAGAACCGTCTTTAAAAGGCGGCATCGAATCTCCTTGCGCGGGAAAAGCTCGGTACTTTCCGTTGGTGAGGAAAGGAAGCGAAATCCGCTGCAGGCTTTCAATATATTCAGGATCGCTATAACCGGATAAATAACCCATCGAGGCTTTCTGAGGAATAATTTCAATGCTGTTGTTGCCCAATTTATCTACCACAACAGGAAGTACAATTCGGTTGTCGGGCAGGCGCAGAATTTCTTCAATCGGATATTTTCTGATGTCGACCGAAACCAGAAGATCAATACTGATGTTAAAAAACTTTGAGATCTTCATTAAAACCTCAATCGGCGGTTCCGAACGGCCGTCTTCGTAGGAAACATAGCGGGATCGCGTGATGATTAACGTATCCGCTAATTCCTGTTGGGTAATTTCTTTTTTACCTCTCAAAAACCTGATGTTATCTGAAAAAACTGACATTGTTATAATTTGTAACAACAAAAATACAAAAATTGTTTAAAAAAGTAACTAATTTTGTGAGGTGAATCGTTCAATTGTACATATGGATCTGGATGCGTTTTTCGTTTCGTGCGAAAGACGGCAAAACAGCAAACTCAATAATATTCCCCTGATTATCGGCGGAGGCGACCGTGGTGTAGTGGCCTCATGTTCTTATGAAGCCAGAAAATTCGGCGTCCGTTCTGCAATGCCGATCCGTATGGCGCTGAGGCTGTGTCCGGATGCAAAGGTGATCAAAGGAGATTACGAACTGTATTCCGCCCTTTCCCATACCGTTACCGAAATCATTCAGGAAAGGGTTCCGGTAATGGAAAAAGCAAGTATCGATGAGTTTTATCTGGATCTTTCCGGTATGGATAAGTTTTTTGGTTGCTATCAATGGACCCAGGAAATCGCAGCTGCCGTCACCAAGGAAGCTGGATTGCCCATCAGTTTTGCTTTATCAGCCAACAAAACAGTCTCCAAAATAGGAACAGGAGAATCTAAACCTGAAGGAAAACGGCAGATCGCAGAATCGGAAATCAAACCTTTTTTAAATCCTCTTTCTGTGAAAAAAATTCCGATGGTAGGAGACAAAACTTTTCAGCTGTTATCCAGAATTGGGATAAGAACTATTCATACTTTATCTGAAATGCCGGTTTTGGTGCTTCAGCAAATGATCGGCAACAACGGAAAAGAACTTTGGAAAAAAGCCAACGGAATTGATGAAAATCCTGTAGTTCCGTATTCCGAAAGGAAATCTCTTTCCACGGAAAGAACTTTTGCCACCGATACGATTGATATTCCGGAACTGAAAAGAATTTTAAATGGAATGGCAGAAAAACTCGCTTATCAGCTGAGACAGGAAAAATGGCTCACCTCCACCATTGTCGTGAAAATTCGCTATTCCAATTTCGATACGGAGACCAAACAAAGCCGTGTAGCTTATACTTCGGCAGATCATACCCTGTCCCGGGTGGCTCTCGAGCTTTTCAACAGACTTTATACCCGAAGAATGCGTATCAGACTCATTGGATTAAGATTTACAGATCTTGTCCACGGAAATCATCAGATGAATCTTTTTGAAGATACAGAAGAGCAGATGAATCTCTATCAAACGATGGATTATCTTAAAAACCGTTTCGGAACCGATGCCGTAGGAAGAGCTTCAGGTTTTGATTTCGGTAAATAATTTTTTCTTAAAATTTTAAATTAAATGTTTCTCAACTGTCATTCTTTTCACAGCCTTCGATACGGAACTTTGAGTATTTTACAGCTTGTAAGTCAGGCAGTATCTTCAGGAACTAAAAGTTTAGTTTTAACGGATGTTAATACTGTTACTGCCATTTATGATTTTAAAAAAGAATGTGAAAAAGCCGGGATAAAGCCCATCGCAGGAGTAGAAATCAGAAAAGATAATAAACTGCTGTATATTGCTATCGCTGCAGAATTTTCGGGAATTGGAGAGGTAAACAGAATGATTACAGCGCACAATTGTGACGGAGAAGGACTTTCTGAAACCGCTCCGGAATTTCAAAAGGTATTTGTTGTTTATCCTATTCAGAATATTCCGTTAAAACTTAAAGAAAATGAATTCATCGGTATTCGTGAAGAAGAGCTGAATCTCCTGCTTCGTCCTGAGCTTAAAATACTGATCCCGAAAATGGTCATTCTTCAGCCGATAACATTCAGCACCAAAGAAGAGTACAATCTTCACAGAATCTTGAGGGCCATCGATCAGAATACGATTCTTTCAAAGCTCGGTGAAGAAGATCTCTGTCGGAAATCTGAATATTTCAAACCTGAAAAAGAAATTATTAAAGCTTTTCAGCAGTATCCGGAAATTATTAAAAATACAGAACATATTATCAACTCATGCAGTTTTGAGTTTAATTATAAAGAAAAAGGAAGTACTGAAAACAAAAATAAAAGATATTTTACAAATTCTCAGGAAGAAGACATGCAGCTTTTGAACAAACTGGCTTATGAAGGATTGCAGGAAAGATATGGCAATAACGAAGCGGCCGAAAAAAGAGTTGAAAAGGAGCTTAAAGTGATTGGTGACCTCAAATTTTCCGCTTATTTTCTTATTACCTGGGATATCATTCAGTACAGCAATAAGATGGGTTTTATGCATGTCGGCCGAGGAAGCGGCGCTAATTCTATTGTAAGCTACTGTCTGGGAATTACAGACATCTGTCCGATAGAGCTGGATCTTTATTTTGAACGTTTCCTGAATCTCAACCGGACTTCACCGCCGGATTTTGATATCGACTGGAGCTGGCAAAACCGAGACGAAATTTTAGAATATATTTTTAAACGGTACGGAAAAGACCATGTTGCGTTTTGCGGAACTAATGTAGAATTTAAGTGCAAATCTATCTTTCGAGAAGTGGGTAAAGCTTTCGGATTGCCTAAAGAAGAGCTTGATGATCTTGCTGGAAAATCTGTAGAACACCATGATCAGAATTTTATCGTAAAGAAGGTTCATAAGTACGGAAAATTAATGGAGAAATTCCCCAACCAGAGAAGCATGCACGCTTGTGGAATTCTGATTTCGGAAGAACCTATTACGAATTATTCTGCCCTGGAAATGCCTCCAAAAGGATTTCCGATCGTTCAGTTCGATATGAATGTAGCTGAAGATATTGGCCTCGAAAAATTTGATATTCTGTCGCAAAGAGGTCTCGGGACGATTAACGATACCGTAAAACTCATCAAAAAAAACCGTGGAATTGAGATTGACATTCGTGATACTTCTATTTCTAAAGATGAAGCGTTGTGTAATAAATATTTGGCAACAGGAAAAACAATAGGCTGTTTTTATATCGAAAGTCCGGCAATGCGCGGACTTTTAAGAAGATTAAAATGCGGCGATTACAGAACTTTGGTAGCGGCGTCTTCGATCATCAGGCCCGGTGTTGCGCAAAGCGGAATGATGAAAGAGTATATTTTCCGTCATAACAATCCCGATCAGTTTGAATATTTCCATCCTGTATTTGAAGAAAATCTGAAGGAAACCTACGGAATTATGGTCTATCAGGAAGATGTGATTAAAATTGCCCAATATTTTGGAGGGCTGAGTCATGCCGATGGTGACATTCTGAGACGTGCTATGAGCGGAAAGGAGAGATCGATTCAGAAGTTGAATGAAGTGAAAAACAACTTTTTTACATCCTGCAAAAAGCAGGGACATTCGGAGCAGATGACCACGGAGGCTTTCAGGCAGATTGAGTCTTTTGCAGGATATTCTTTCTGTAAAGCGCATTCCGCTTCTTATGCGGTAGAAAGCTATCAGAGTTTATATTTAAAAGTGTATTATCCACTGGAATTTATGGTTTCGGTAATCAACAATCAGGGAGGGTTTTATCGGACCGAAGTTTATGTGCACGAAGCAAAAATGTCGGGCGGAATTATTCAGAATCCCTGTGTGAATAAGAGCGAATACCAGACTTCACTGAAAGGGAAAAATATCTTTCTGGGATTTATGCATCTTCAGTCTCTCGAGGCCAAAATTGCGCAGCTTATTTCGGAGGAGCGGGAGAAAAACGGAAATTATAAATCACTCGAAGACTTTATCCGGCGCATTCCGATTGGGATTGAAGGGGTGCAGATTCTGATATTTATGGGGGCCTTCCGTTTTACAGGGAAGCAAAAAAATGAACTTTTAATTGAAGCAAGATTGTTACTGATCAATTTCAACCCCGAAAACAGAGGTAAAATGCTGTTTGAAGAACCTGTTCAGCAATACCAACTTCCGGAACTGAAAAGGGATTTTTTTGAGGACGCTTTTGATGAAATTGAAATATTAGGATTTCCGGTTTCCTGCACTCCGTTTGATCTTCTGGAAACGAAATACCGAGGTTCGGTTTTTGTAAAAGATCTGCTGAAGTATCATAAAAAACAGGTGAAAATGTTGGCGTATCTGATTTCCCGCAAACACGTCCCGACCAAAAAAGGGACCATGTTTTTCGGAACCTGGATTGACGCAAACGGTGATTATTTTGATACCGCACATTTCCCTGACAGCCTGGGAAAATATCCGTTTCAGGGTGGTGGCTGTTATCTGCTTTTGGGAACTGTGGAAGTAGATTATCATTTTCCCACGATTACCATCATGAAAATGGCCAAGATGCCAATGATACCTGATCCGAGATATACGTCCGATAAAGACCGGCAATACGACATTCACCAACAAATTAAAGAAGATGTGAGCATGACGTTCCGTAAACCTTATCCTCAGGAACATGAAATTGGCTTACCGCGTAATTTTATTCCCGATTGTTTTTCTAATAGCAATTGAAATCAGTACTTATAAAAAAAACCTTGTCAACATATTGACAAGGTTTTCATATTTAAATTCTGCAATTTATTTTGCGCTCTGTTTCTTTTTTACAGTTTCACTAATAAGTGCATCTTTGGTTTCATTTAGATTTAAAACAACTGTCTCACCTTCGGTAAGTTGTTTGTTGACCAGCATTTCTGCCAATAAATCTTCGATGTATTTCTGGATGGCTCTTTTCAGCGGTCTTGCTCCGAAATCTTTGTCCCAGCCTTTTTCCGCGATAAAATCTTTCGCTTCCTGAGTCAGATCAACATGATAATTCAGTTTTTCAAGACGTTTGTAAAGTTTGCCGAGTTCGAGATTGATAATTTTCGTAATATCTTCTTTCACTAATGAATTAAAGATGACGATATCATCAATCCTGTTCAGAAATTCCGGTGCGAATGCTTTTTTCAGAGCATTTTCAATCGTGCTTCTGGCTCTTGCATCTGTATTGGATTTCTTCGCTGAGGTTCCGAAACCTACGCCGTCGCCGAAATCTTTAAGATCTCTGGTTCCGATATTTGAGGTTAAAATGATAATCGTATTTCTGAAATCAATCTTTCTGCCTAAAGAATCGGTCACAAAACCTTCGTCCAGAATCTGCAGCAAAATATTGAAAACGTCAGGGTGTGCTTTTTCAATTTCATCCAAAAGCACTACTGCATAAGGTTTTCTTCTCACAGCTTCGGTTAACTGGCCGCCTTCTTCATATCCGACATATCCCGGAGGAGCTCCCACTAATCTGGAAACCGCGAATTTCTCCATGTATTCGCTCATGTCGATGCGGATTAAAGCTTCATCAGAATCGAAGAGTTCTCTTGCCATTACTTTCGCAAGTTCGGTTTTTCCGACACCGGTTGTTCCAAGGAAAATAAACGTTCCGATAGGACGGTTCGGATCTTTGAGTCCGGCTCTGTTTCTCTGAATTGCTTTCACCACTTTTTTCACCGCATCTTCCTGTCCTATTACTTTTCCGTTCAGCATTGCATCCATCTGTGAAAGTTTGTCGAGTTCGTTTTTGCCGACTTTCGTCACTGGAATTCCACTCATCATGGAAACTACTTCAGCAACGCTTTCTTCGGTTACAAGTTCTTTCTTTTCTTTCACGTTTTTATCCCACAGTTCCTGAGCAAGATTAAGTTCAATCTGCAGTCTTTCCTCTTCATCCTTTAATTTTCTTGCTTCAAGATAATCCTGAGCTTTTACTGCACTCTGTTTCTGTTCCTTAATTTCCTCAATTTTATTCTCGTACTCTACGATTTCATTCGGAACTTTCATGTTTTTAATATAAACCCGTGAACCGGCTTCATCCATTGCATCAATTGCCTTGTCCGGAAGAAAACGGTCTGTAATATATCTCGCCGTTAAATTTACACAGGCTAAAATCGCTTCTTCAGTGTAGGTTACATTATGATGATCTTCGTATTTATCTTTAATCTGATTAAGGATCTGCACGGTTTCCTCCACAGAAGTAGGTTCTACCATTACCTTTTGGAAACGTCTTTCAAGCGCACCGTCTTTTTCAATGTACTGTCTGTATTCGTCTAATGTTGTTGCTCCGATGCATTGAATTTCTCCCCTTGCCAAAGCGGGTTTAAACATATTGGAAGCATCCAGACTTCCTGTAGAACTTCCTGCTCCAACGATGGTGTGAAGTTCGTCGATAAAGAGAATGACGTCACGGTTTTTTTCCAGCTCAGTCATAATCGCTTTCATTCTTTCTTCGAACTGCCCGCGGTATTTTGTGCCGGCTACTAAACTCGCCAAATCAAGGGTAATCACCCGTTTTCCAAAGAGAACTCTGGAAACTTTTTTCTGCTGTATCCTTAAAGCTAAACCTTCAGCAATTGCCGATTTACCCACACCGGGTTCCCCAATCAAAAGCGGATTGTTCTTTTTTCTTCTCGATAAAATCTGAGAAACCCTTTCGATTTCTTTTTCCCGGCCAATAACAGGGTCGAGTTTTCCATCTCTTGCGAGTGATGTTAAATCTCTTCCGAAATTATCCAGAGTCGGGGTTTTGCTTTTTCCCGTACCGATGTTTCCTGTTGGCTTACGCATCTGTCCGAATTCTTCCCTTTCTTCATCGTCATCATAGGCGCTCATTTTTGGGTTTTGTCCGGAATTTTTAAGCATCGTTCTATATTCTTTAGTCACTCCTTCATAATCAATATCGTAAGAGCTCAGAATATTAGTCGTTGGATCATCAGATTTATATAAAATACCTAAAAGAAGATGTACGGTATTGATTTCGGAACTTTGGTACTGTCTGCACTCCAGTTCCGAACGCTTTACGGCCTGATCTGCCATTTTAGTAAAAGAAATTTTATCGCTGTCGGGTGAAAAAGGATTTAATCCGGATACCGACATGGTTTCAATTTTTCTTCTTATTTGAGTTAAATCTGCTCCCAAATTCTGCAAGATTTCTTTCGCAGAGTTTTCTGTTTTGATGATTCCCAAAAGGAAATGTTCCGTGTTCAGAAACTCGCTTTGCAAACGTCTTGCCTCGTTTTTGCTGTGTTGGAAAACTTGATCCAAACCGTTTGAAAATTTATGATCCATATTATTTGTTCAGTATAATTATTAAAGATATTCATCCATCTTTAATTGTATAATCAAAGTTACAAATACTTTACCAAAATTAAATAATGACTTTATGGCAGAAAAAACTTTCCCATTTCGCTGAAAATGATTAGGTTTGTCTCCCTAAAAAATTAACTATGAGTCCTGAAATTACTAACTTTATCGGTTATGGTGCTTCTTTTTTTATTGTGCTGAGTTTTATATTGAAAGACATAAAAAAGATACGTGTTGTAAACCTTGTTGGATGTATTCTGTTTGTAATCTACGGTATCTTCAGCGACTATCTTTGGCCAATTATCATCCCGAACGCAATTCTCTGTTTCATTCAGGCTTATCATTTGGTAAAAAAGGATTAAATTTCTGCCATGAAAGTTTTGGTAAGTGTTTTCAATAATTTATATACAGACCAACGCGTTGAAAAAGTCTGCAGAACATTATCTCAAAACGGTTTCGAACCTGAACTTATTGGCAACAACTGGGGCGGTTTACCCGAAATGGCGCGCCCTTACCCTTTTTCCCGGATTGTTTTAAAATCTACCGTTCTTCGGTTTGCCTATGTGGAATTCCAAAGGAGGCTTTATCAGGAATTGCTGAGAAAGGCAGATGAAAATACTATTCTGCTCTCTAACGATCTCGATACACTTTTGCCCAATTATTTAATTTCAAAAAGACTGAATATTCCTTTGGTGTTTGACAGTCATGAGATTTTTACTGAAATGCCGTCTGTCAACGGAAGGTTTACGCAGAAAATCTGGCGTTCGCTGGAGTCTTTCATCGTTCCGAAACTTAAATTCATGATGACGGCAAGTGAAAGTTATGCCGACTGGTTTGCGAAAACCTACGAGGTTGAAAGGCCGGTGGTCGTACAGAATTTTCCGCAGAAAACAGAAAATCCTCAAAATTATTCCCAGGCCAATTCAAAAAAGATCATTCTTTATCAGGGAGTCATCAATCCTTCCAGAGGTTTGGATAAAATGATTCCGGCAATGAAACAGATAGAAAATGCTGAACTGTGGATTGCCGGTGACGGACCGAAAAAAGCAGAGTTTTCGGCATTGATTAAAAATTTAAATTTAGAAAGTAAAGTGAAATTTCTTGGAAAATTACTTCCTGAAAATCTTAGAGAAATTACTAATAAAGCCGACGTCGGTTTGAGTATTGAAGAAAACAACGGCTTGAGTTATTATTTTTCCATGCCTAATAAAGTTTCAGATTATATTCAGGCAAGGATTCCAGTGGTAGTTTCAGATTTTCCCGAAATGCGGAAAGTTATTGACCGGTTTCAGGCTGGAGAGAAAATTACCCATCACAGTGAACTTGCCGAAAAGGTAACTACTGTTCTGGAAAACGGAAAACATTTCTATAAAGATTCTTTAAACCGCGCTGCCGGAATACTTTGCTGGGAAAATGAAGAGCCCAAAATTATTGAGTTGTTCAGAAAAGTGGTGAGGGAAAATTTCTAAAACACATTTCTTATCTTTGCACAAATTGAAATTGAAAGATGACCATCAAAGAAAAACAGCAGGAGATCGTTGAAGAATTTGCCTTTCTTGAAGACTGGGAACAGAAATACGAATATATTATCGACCTCGGAAAAGAGCTGAAAGGACTTCCCGAAGACAAAAAAACAGATTCAAATTTAATTAAAGGCTGCCAGTCTAAAGTTTGGATTGATGCTGAATTTACAGACGGAAAACTCTTTTTCAATGCAGATTCTGACGGTATTTTACCAAAAGGAATTGTTTCCCTTTTGGTCTCTATTTACAGCGGCCATTCCACCCAGGAAATTTTAGATTCCGATTTTCAGTTTATTTCCGATATCGGTTTGCAGGAATTTCTTTCCCCTTCCAGAGCCAACGGTTTAATGGCAATGACCAAACAGATTAAGTTTTACGCCGTCGCATATCAGTTAAAAAAGTGATCAAAATATTAGCATACCGGTTTTCTGCGTTTGGTGATGTTGCGATGACCGTTCCTGTTCTGACCGAATTTCTGGAGCAAAATCCGGGCGTAGAAATCGTAATGGTTTCCCGCAAAAATTTTAAAGATCTGTTTGACGGAATTCCGAACCTTACCTTTAAAGGAGTTGATATCGATGAATACAGCGGATTTTTTGGAATCCGGAAATTGGCAAAGGAATTAACGATAGATTTTAAGCCAGATTATGTAGCTGATTTACATGATGTTATACGGACTAAAATCCTTAGCAGGGTTTTTAAGATGAAAGGATATAAGGTTTCCATCATCAATAAGGGAAAAAAGGAAAAAGAAGATTTAACCAATATCCGGAATCTTGAAAAAAAACCACTGAAACGAAATACAGAACGTTACGCCGATTAAATTGTCATATGAGTACAGAACCGTCTGTGGAGAGAAATCCGGAGTTGGATTTGCTCCATTCGCTCAGCATCAGGGAAAAATGCTTCCATTGGAGAAATCCTTTGAACTCGCAAAAATCCTTTCCAAAAAACATAAAGTTTATTTTTTCGGAGGCGGAAAATCTGAAATTGAAATTCTTGATAATTGGGTAAAACAGATCCCCAATACAGAAAGCTTTGCAGGGAAATTATCCATAAAAGAAGAACTTGAGAAAATTTCTCAACTTGAAACCATGATTTCTATGGATTCGGCGAACAT
>Ga0308157_10009613_pt1 | contig 10670 bp, 10 predicted proteins | sample PhyBR1_FD_201035 | JGI IMG/M metagenome (GOLD analysis project Ga0308157, IMG submission 201035) | Phyllosphere microbial communities from UC Gill Tract Community Farm, Albany, California, United States - DLSLB.R1 | ecosystem: Host-associated > Plants > Phyllosphere > Unclassified | place: USA...
CCTGCGCGAACGTGTCATTTCCGGAGGCGGTTGTTCCAAACCAGTGCTCTGCTGATGGGCCATCGCTGAGCGCGAGGAAATCGAGCTCGATGTGGTCGTACTTTGCGATCAACGGTCCGATGATCGAGAAAAGTACGAGCAGTATGAAGATCACGATGCCGCCGACGGCAGGCTTGTTGCGCATGAACCGTCGCGTGTACAGGGTCCACTTCGACAACGGTTTGGTCGCGGTGATGACAGCAGTCTGTGTTGCCGTATTCGTCATAGTCAGCTCACCCTCACTCGCGGGTCAAGGACAACGACCACAATGTCGGAGAGTATTGCTCCCAACGCAGTCAGAAGCCCAGCAAATGCAGCGGTCGCCACCACACCGTTGATGTCGCTCTTAGCGATCGTCTCAATGAAGTACTCACCCATGCCGTGCCAGGCGAAGATCGTCTCGGTCAGGATTGCACCGGTGAATACTCCGGGGATGCTGAATGCCACCTGTGTAGCGACGGGAATGAGGGAGGTTCGAAGCGCATGCTTGCGAATCGCTTGCGGCTTGGTGAGCCCCTTGGCGCGAGCCGTGCGGACGTAATCAGCGTTGATATTGTCCAGCAGCAGCGAGCGTTGCAGGAAATGCGTTCCGGCGTACCCGGTGATCACCAGGGCAATCGTGGGAAGCGTAACGTGTTGGAGCTTGTCGATGAGAACCGGGAAAAAGCCCTCGACTCCCTTGCTGGATGAGCCGGTGACGTAGAAGATACGAGTGCCAACGAGGTCGTTCAGAGCAATCGCGAGCAGCACAATGCCGAGGGCGGCCACGATGATATTGATGTTCATCGTGATGATCGAGGTCGCCTGGCCCATGCGGTCTGCAAGCTTGTATTGACGTGAAGCTGTATACACGCCCAGCGCGATTCCCAGGACAGTCATGATGATCGTCGCGCCGAGGACGAGCTCCGCGCTGACCCACATCCGGTAGCCGACCTGCTCGTTGATTGAGCCGCCAGTGGGGCTTACACCCCAGTCCCAGCGCAGCACGACGCCACTGATCCAGTTCCACCACCGTTCCCAAATGGGCACAGAGTCGCTGAGGTTGCGCGGTTCGAGGAGTTTGACGATCTGCTCTTCACTGAGCGGCGGGCGTCGACCTACGTAGTTGTTTCGTGGGTTGAGGAAGCCCCAAGCCAGGAAGAACGTGATGTTGGTCGCGATCACAATCATCAACACCCAGCCGAGGGTGCGGCGGAGAAGATACTTGATCAAGGTAAATGTCTTTCTTCTTTTCAGACGCGCTCGGGATCTTCCGACGCAACGCTGGGTCGGGATGACAGTCAAGCATCATCCGTTTGTTTCTGCGAGGTTGACACCGTAAAAGGTGGGTGACGGAGTCGTATCGCGTGCGGCACTCAGTGTCATATGGCGAACCAAGGCAACCTCGGGAGACTATCACTGCTCACACCGAATCGGGGATTAGGCGTGACTCACCGTAGACTCATCTAGACATGTCACCACGCGCTCTCACCCCGCTGTCGCCTGCCGCGACCCCGGCTTCGCAGATCCGAAATTTCTGCATCATTGCCCACATCGATCACGGCAAGTCGACCCTTGCTGACCGTATGTTGCAGATCACCGGCGCTGTCTCGGACCGCGATATGCGTGCCCAGTATCTCGACCGCATGGACATCGAGCGCGAACGCGGCATCACGATCAAGAGCCAGGCCGTGCGCATGCCGTGGATGGTCGAAGGCGAAACTGTCGCGCTGAACATGATCGATACTCCCGGTCACGTCGACTTCACGTATGAGGTGTCTCGCTCGCTCGCTGCCTGTGAAGGCGCCATTTTGCTCGTCGATGCGGCGCAGGGGATCGAAGCTCAGACTCTCGCCAACCTTTATCTTGCGCTGGAGAACGACCTCCACATCATCCCCGTGCTGAACAAGATCGATCTGCCCGCGGCTGATCCTGACAAGTTCGCGAAAGAGCTCGCGGATCTGATCGGTGGAAAGCCCGAGGACGTCCTGCGTGTCTCAGGTAAGACGGGCATCGGGGTAGAAGACCTACTCGATCGGATTGTGCGCGAAATTCCGGCGCCTACGGGCGACGCTGACGCGCCGGCACGGGCGATGATCTTCGACTCGGTGTACGACACGTACCGCGGCGTCGTCACTTATGTGCGAATGATCGATGGAAGCCTTTCGCCGCGCGAGCGCATTCAGATGATGTCGACGCAGGCGAATCACGAACTTCTCGAGATCGGTGTCTCCAGCCCAGAGCCCATTCCGTCCGAGGGCCTCGGCGTCGGTGAGGTGGGTTATCTCATCACCGGTGTGAAGGATGTGCGCCAATCGAAGGTCGGCGATACCGTCACCACAAGCCGCAAGCCCGCTACAGATGCGCTTCCCGGTTACACAGACCCCAAGCCGATGGTCTATTCAGGTTTGTACCCGATTGACGGCAGCGACTACGGCGATCTTCGTGAGGCGCTCGACAAGCTCAAACTCTCCGACGCATCGCTGGTCTATGAGCCGGAGACCTCGGTGGCGCTCGGTTTCGGCTTCCGCTGCGGTTTTCTCGGATTGCTGCACCTTGAGATCATCACTGAGCGTCTGGCGCGTGAGTTCGATCTCGACCTCATCACGACCGCGCCCAGCGTGATTTACGAGGTGACAACCGACACCGGCGAGACGGTGATCGTCACGAACCCGAGCGAGTACCCCGACGGTCGAGTCGCATCAGTGACAGAGCCGATGGTGAAGGCGGCGATTCTGCTTCCGAAGGACTACGTCGGCACGGTGATGGAGCTCTGCCAGTCACGGCGCGGAGCGCTGCTGGGCATGGAGTATTTTTCGGAGGAGCGCGTTGAGTTGCGCTACAACATGCCGCTCGGTGAGATCGTCTTCGATTTCTTCGATCAGCTGAAGTCGAAGACGCAGGGGTACGCGAGCCTTGACTATGAGCCCTCTGGCCAACAGGAGGGTGACCTCGTCAAGGTCGATGTGCTGTTGCAGGGCGACAAGGTCGACGCATTCAGCGCGATCGTTCACCGTGACAAGGCGTACGCCTACGGCACCCTGATGGCTGAGCGCCTGCGAAAGCTCATTCCTCGTCAGAACTTTGAAGTTCCCATCCAAGCGGCAATCGGTGCGCGAATCATTGCACGTGAGACCATTCGCGCGTTGCGTAAGGACGTGCTCGCGAAATGTTACGGCGGTGACATCAGCCGCAAGCGCAAACTCCTTGAAAAGCAGAAGGAGGGCAAGAAGCGTATGAAGATGGTCGGTCGGGTCGAAGTGCCTCAAGAAGCGTTCATCGCGGCGCTGTCTGGGGATGTCGACGGCAAGGACAAGAAGTAGTCTGGATTTTATGCGGCGCGGGACTTTCCGAGACGAGACGGTGGATTATGCCGCCGTCGGGGCTACCCATGCCCCTGACCTGATGCACTACCCGCCGGAGCGGAGTACTCCAGCGGAGAACAATTGGAGGCTCGGCAGCGGCGAAGACCGCTTTCGTTCCGCCAGTGATGCTCTGCTGTCGTGGACGGCGCAGCGTGCGGCGGGCCTCGGCGTCGAAGATGTGCGCCCCGCTGCGGGGCCGTCGTATGCAGGAGTCAGCTTCGATGCAGAGGGCAACCCCATCGCTCCGAATAAGAGCGAGGTCGAACAGCGATTCGACGCTGAGGGCACACCCCTTGTCGGACCGGGGATGACGCTGCAACTGCGCGGACGCGTAGGCGGGATGCGAGCCGATGCTGAGTTGCGTGTCATTTCTGTGACGGAGGAACCTCGCCGCGTGGGGTTCGTTCTGGGCACGGTGGGTGGGTCTGTCGTCAGCGGTGAAGAACTCTTCGAGATCGACTGGCGTGAAGACAGCGATGAGGTGTGGTTCACGGTGCGTGCATTCGATGCGCCCGTCGCGCTGCTCTACAAAATCGTCCCTGGGCTTGTGAAGCGCAGGCGCAAGGAGCTGTTCACACGGTATCTGCGCGCGATTTCTCCGCTCTACACGACTCCGCTGTGATGGCCGGGCCCTTGCCCCTTGGCGACCCTGCCCCCGTAGACGGTCGGTTACCAGACGATCTCCCGATTGATACGAGTGTGCCGTTTTCGGCATATCTTCATATCCCGTTCTGTCGGGTGCGCTGTGGTTACTGCGACTTCAACACGTACACCTCCAGCGAGTTGCGCGGTGCACGCCAGGAAGACTACGCCGAGACGCTCGCTGGCGAGATCGCTCTCGCCCGCGGAGTGCTTTCTGAGGCGGGTGCGCTCAGGCCGATGGACACGGTGTTCTTCGGCGGCGGAACCCCCACGTTGTTACCTGCGGGCGATCTCGCACGGATGCTGGGCGTTGCCGTCGATGCGTTCGGTCTTAGCGATGGCGCAGAGATCACGGTCGAGGCGAACCCCGACACGGTGACGCCGGAGGTCGCGCGGCGGTTGGCGGACGCGGGAGTGACGCGGCTCTCAATCGGCATGCAGTCTGCCGTGCCTCATGTGCTCGCTGCGCTGGATCGCACTCACCGCCCCGAGAACGTGCGTACAGCGGTGAATGCTGCGAAGGACGCCGGTCTCGCGGTGAGTGTTGACGTCATCTACGGGGCGCCAGGGGAGTCGCTCGCTGATTGGGAAGCGTCGCTGGATGCTGCGCTGGAGCTGGATCCTGATCACATCTCGGCGTACGCGCTCATCATCGAAGACGGCACGAAGCTTGCTCGTCAGATCCGTCGCGGAGAGGTGCCCGCACCGGATGATGATCTGCAGGCGGATATGTACGAGCTCGCTGATGCGCGCCTCGCTGATGCAGGATTTGAATGGTATGAGTTGAGCAACTGGGCGCGCCCCTCTACAGGCTCACGGACCGGGGCTGACAACCGATCTCGCCACAACTTGGCGTACTGGCGCGGAAGAGACTGGTGGGGTTTCGGCCCTGGTGCCCATAGCCACGTCGCCGGCCTTCGCTGGTGGAATGTCAAGCATCCTGCGGCGTACGCACAGCGACTCGCGGCATCCGAGTCTCCGGCTGCCGGTACTGAGCGGCCTGACGCTCAGGCGCATCTTCTGGAGCGGGTGCTGTTGGAGAGTCGGCTGAGCGAGGGCCTCGCCATCGCGGACCTGCCGCAGGCGAACCGGACACGGGTAGCTGGACTTATCGCGGATGGTCTCGTCGATGCGGCGGCAGCATTGCGCGGGCGGGTTCGCCTTACGTTGAAGGGTCGAATGCTTGCGGATGCTGTCGTACGCGAGCTCACAGACGAACAGAGCGTCTGATCACGACAACAGCTAGAATTGGCACTCTGAGTATTCGAGTGCCAGACGAGGGAGGTGTGAAGTGGTCAGCGAACGCGGACTAGAAGTGCTTCGTGCCATCGTTCAGGACTACGTCGAATCGCACGAACCCGTCGGCAGCAAGTCAATTGTCGATCGACACTCCTTTGGAGTTTCGGCGGCGACGATTCGCAATGACATGGCCCAGCTCGAAGACGAAGAACTCATCGTCGCACCGCATACGTCGTCTGGGCGCGTGCCGACGGACAAGGGCTATCGTGTCTTCGTCAATCACCTCGCGCAACTGCGGCCACTCTCCGCCGCGCAGCGCACCGCCATTGAGTCGTTTCTCACTGCCCCCGCTGATCTCGACGATCTGATGGCGCGCACGGTACGCGTGCTGACCCAGGTCACCGGACAGGTCGCGCTCGCGCAGTACCCCTCTTTCGCGCGGGCGCATCTCACACATATTGAGCTTGTCCCTCTTGCGCCGAATCGCCTGCTCGTTGTGCTCGTCACCGATGCCGGGGGCGTATCGCAGCGCATCGCGGGGCTTCCGCTTGATCTTGATGATGCTGATGTCGCGGTACTCCGCGCGAGGTTGGCGGCGCTACTGACTGGTCAGTCGGTGCGCGAGGCTGCCGATCGTGTGCAGGCGCTGACTGCTGAACCCGATGCGCAACGCACGGATGTCGCCGCGCGCATACTCGGCGGCATCATCGGTGAAGAGCTGGCAGAATTCCGCCACGAACGGCTGGTGATGGCGGGAGCTGCGACGCTGGCGAGACGTGAGCAAGATTTCCGCGGGAGCATTCATCCCCTCCTTGAGGCCATTGAAGAGCAGGTAACGCTCCTACGCCTCATGAGTGAGATGGTGACGGACGAGCAGGGCCTTGCGGCGAGTATCGGTGCAGAGAATGAGCCTTTTGGTCTTCCGGAGGCATCGATCGTGGCGAGTAACTATCTGGCTCCAGGAGGCACGGCCCGCGTCGGAGTCATGGGCCCGACGCGCATGGACTATCCGAGTAATCTCGCGGCAGCACGGGCGGTCGCTCGCTATCTGTCGCGGATGCTCGATGAAGATGAGGCGAGCCGCTAAGCAGCTCGCGCATATACGCACACAGGGAAAGGTGATTGTGGCGGACCATTACGAGGTTCTCGGAGTGTCGCAGGATGCGACGACAGACGAGATCAAGAAGGCGTACCGAAAGCTTGCGCGACAGCTTCATCCGGATGTGAACCCGGGCGAAGACGCCGCTGAGAGATTCAAACTCGTCACGCATGCATATGACGTACTCAGCGATGGTGAATCGCGTCGTCGCTACGACATGGGCGGCGGGGACGGTGCCAACAACGGTGGTGACTTCGGCGGTTTCGGCGGTTTCGGTGACATCTTCGAAACGTTCTTCGGCGGCCAGGGCGGCGGACGCGGTGGCCGTCCACGCTCGCGCCGTGAGCGCGGTCAAGACGCCCTTGTGCGCGTCACTCTGGAGCTCGGCGATGTCGTGTTCGGAGCACACCGCGATATCGAGGTCGACACGGCCGTGCTCTGCGAGACCTGCCAGGGCTCGTGCACGCAGGCCGGTACGTCGCCGGTCACCTGCGATATCTGCCACGGCACCGGCCACGTGCAGCGCCAGGTGCGCAGTCTTCTTGGCAACGTTGTGACGCAGCAGCCGTGCGGCAGCTGCGAAGGTTACGGTACGACGATCCCGCACCCCTGCGGAACGTGCGGCGGTCAGGGGCGCGTGCGCTCACGCCGTACCGTCTCGCTCGATATCCCCGCTGGCGTTGAGACGGGGCTGCGACTGCAGCTGCCCGGCTCGGGCGAGGTGGGCAAGGCGGGTGGACCCAACGGCGATCTTTACGTCGAGGTCACGGTGTCGCCGCACGCGACATTCAGCCGCGAGGGTGATGACCTGCTCGCAACGCTGGAGGTGTCGATGTCTGATGCCATCCTCGGCACGGAGACATCGATCGACGGTCTTGACGGCCAAGTTGATCTTGAGATCCGTGCCGGAGTGCAGTCCGGCGACATCTTGACCATTAAGGGCCGCGGCATCACGCCCTTGCGCGGCAATCAGCGCGGCGACCTTCGGGTGGGCGTGCAGGTTGTCACTCCGTCACGATTGGATTCCGCGCAGCGGGCACTGATCGAAGACTTCGCTAAGAAGACCAAAGCTCCAGGCCCCCAGCTTGCGCAGTTCCAGCAGGGTCTGTTCTCTAAGCTGCGAGACCGCTTCCGTCACTGATTCGAAGGGCTGCTGTGCTGCATTTTCTTGTGCCGAATGCATCGTCGACTGAGGTCGGAGAGATCGTGTCACTGACGGGTGCTGAGGCGAAGCATGCCGCAGTGGTCCGTCGTCTTCGCGTCGGTGAGTCTGTCAGCGTCGGAGACGGCGCGGGCATCTGGCTCGAGGGGGCAGTGACAGATGTCTCGGCGTCCCGAGTCGATGTGGAGATCAGCGCGCGCTCAGTAGCAGAACCGCCACGAGTACGGCTGGTACTCGCGCAGGCCCTGGCGAAGGGCGATCGCGATGAACTGGCGGTGCAGGCCGCGTGCGAGCTGGGCGTCGATGACGTCGTGCCGTGGCAGGCTGCACGGAGCATCTCGCGTTGGGAAGGGCCGAAGGCGGTCAAGGGCCGTGAGCGCTGGGGTGCGATCGTTCGCGAGGCTGCAAAACAGGCGCACCGAGCGTGGGTGCCTGAAGTGGTCGCGCCGATGACGACCGTGCAACTGCTTGCCCATGCAGAAGGCAGACGGATGCTGGTGCTTGACCCGACAGCAGCCACACGACTGTCATCGATCAGCGCCGATGAGCGCGACATAGTGCTCGTGGTCGGTCCAGAGGGCGGCATCTCGCCGGAGGAGCTGGAGAAGTTCGTGGCGGCGGGGGCCGAGCGTGTACGTCTTGGCGAAACTGTGCTGCGCACCTCGACTGCAGGACCCGCCGCGATTGCAGTGCTGTCGACAGCACTCGGCCGCTGGTAGGTGGGGTAAGCGGACGACGCGCCTGCGAACGTTGGCTGGAGGAGCTTGTGGACACGCGGGGCTGGGCGGCGCACCCGCGCATAGAATGGAACTATGACGGAACCTTCGATCTTCACCCGTATCCTCACCGGTGACATCCCCGGCGAGATCGTGATCGAAACCGACCGGGTCTTCGCAATTCGCGATATCAATCCGCAGGCTCCGCTTCACATGCTCGTTATTCCTAAGACTGAGCAGTACCGTGATGTCACGGAGCTCGCAGCCGGGGACCCGACACTTCTCGCCGAGATCATCACCGTGGCAAAACAGATCGCTGATGAGCACGCCAACGGCGAGTATCGTCTGATCTTCAACAATGGCGCCAGCGCCGCCCAATCTGTGTTCCACGTGCACGCTCACGTGCTTGGCAACCTTGAGGAGAACAAGCTCGTTGGCTTCTGACGATTCAATCGCCCCGTCCGTCACAGAACGCATTTACGTTGACGGCGTTGCCATGGTGCGCCTACTCGGCCCGCAAGACCGGCTGTTGAAGATGCTGGAGAAACAGCATCCCGAAGTTCAGGTACACGCGCGGGGTAATGAGATCACCCTGACCGGCGAAGCCGAACGTGTAGGCAACGCCAAGAAGCTCGTGGAGGAATTGATCACGATGACCCGAGACGGGCAAGATCTCGCACCCAGCGACGTCGAAAGTTCCGCGCGAATTCTGCAGCAAGATGGCGGACCGCGACCGAGCGAGGTTCTCGGTGAAGCGATCCTGTCCACGCGCGGCCGAATGATCCGGCCGAAGACGCTCGGTCAGAAACAGTATGTCGACGCGATCGAAGAGAACACGATCGTCTTCGGCATCGGCCCTGCGGGTACGGGAAAGACCTACCTTGCCATGGCGAAAGCTGTTCAAGCGCTTCAGCGCAAAGAGGTCACTCGCATCATTCTCACTCGTCCGGCCGTCGAGGCGGGGGAGCGACTGGGCTTCCTTCCCGGCACGCTGAATGACAAGATCGACCCGTACCTGCGCCCCCTCTACGACGCGCTCAACGAGATGATGGATCCCGAGATCGTTCCGCGGCTCATGGCGGCAGGCACGATCGAGGTCGCACCGCTGGCGTACATGCGCGGGCGCACCTTGAACGACTCTTTTGTGGTGCTCGACGAAGCTCAGAACACGACCCCGGAGCAGATGAAGATGTTCCTTACGCGCCTCGGTTTCGGCACGAAGATGGTCGTCACCGGTGATATCACGCAGGTCGACCTGCCGCAGGGCGCCTCTGGGCTTCGACTCGTCACGCGGGTTCTCGACGAGATCGAAGACATTCACTTCTCTCGGCTCACGAGCGATGACGTAGTGCGCCACTCCCTGGTGGGCCGGATCGTTGACGCGTACAGCGAATATGACGAGCAGCGCACTGCCGCACGGCATGAACGCGAGCAGGCGTCAGAGTTCGCGAATCGCGCGGAGCGGCGCTCTGCACTTCGCCCCGGTCCCCGCGATCGCTCGCCCAAAAGAGGACACTCATCATGATCGAGATCAACAACGAATCCGCCATTGACATCGACGAGACGGTGCTGCAGCGGCTCACGGACTTCAACCTTGCCCAGTTGCACGTCAGTGCGGACGCCGAAGTGGCCATCGTCTTAGTTGACGAGGGCGCGATGGAAGCTCTTCATGTGCAGTGGATGGATGAGCCGGGTCCGACCGATGTGCTGAGCTTTCCCATGGACGAGCTTCGACCGGGGACAGAAGATCGTCCCACGCCCGCCGGGCTTCTGGGCGACATCGTGCTCTGCCCGCAGGTTGCGGAGACTCAGGCGCAGGCCGCCGGGCACACGCTGATGGACGAGCTCATTCTGCTGACCACCCACGGGCTGCTGCATCTGCTCGGTTTCGACCACGCAGAACCCGAAGAGGAGCGTGAGATGTTCGGTCTGCAGAAGGAATTGATCCAGGGCTTCGCACGCGCTGACTCGCGCTGATGACCGAGATACTTCTGCTTCTTGCAGCCGTGCTGCTGGTGGCGTTTGGCGGCCTGACAGCAGCGATTGATGCTGCCTATGGTGTGACTTCTCGCGCTGACCTTGCCGATATGGCAGCGGAGGGTCGAAGGACAAAGGCCCTTGAGCGCATCGGCGAAGATCTCGACGCTCACGTCAACGCGATCTCGTTCATTCGTGTCCTAGTCGAAGTCACGGCGGCGGTGCTTGTCACGGCGGCGTTCACCATCATGTTCGACAACATCTGGTGGGCCATGCTCGCCGCGGCGATTCTGATGACCGGAATCACTTTCGTCTTGGTCGGCGCGAGCCCGAGGACGGTGGGCCGGCAGCATTCCGAGGGAATGATCCGCGGCACGGCCTCGATTGTGCGGGGACTGCGCTTCATCCTCGGACCACTCGCCCAGGGCCTTGTGCTGATCGGCAACCGAGTA
>Ga0308157_10009614_pt1 | contig 10669 bp, 8 predicted proteins | sample PhyBR1_FD_201035 | JGI IMG/M metagenome (GOLD analysis project Ga0308157, IMG submission 201035) | Phyllosphere microbial communities from UC Gill Tract Community Farm, Albany, California, United States - DLSLB.R1 | ecosystem: Host-associated > Plants > Phyllosphere > Unclassified | place: USA...
CGAAGGAGGGCCTGACCGGCAGCTTCGCGATGATCCGCCTGGCCGACCAGCGGGTGGTGATCGATCTGCCGCAGGTGCAGCGTTTGGGGCTGCAGGATCACGCCCGCGAAATCCTCGCCCACGAGATCGGCCATCACGTGCTCGCACCAGCCACGGCCACCGATCACGCGCGGCTGCTGGCGCGCATCCATCGCGCATTGCCGACATTGGAAGCGCACGCGCCGATGGTCGCCAACCTCTATACCGACCTGCTGATCAACGACCGCCTGCAACGCCAATGCGGCCTGCGCATGGCCGAGATCTACCAGCGCCTTGCCACCGGCGCCAGCGGTAGTTCACCGCTGTGGCAGCTGTACATGGGCATCTACGAACAGCTGTGGCAGCAGCCGGCCGGTAGTCTGGGCGGGCCAGCGCTGGAAGATGCAGGCCTGCGCGGCGATGCCTGGCTGGGCGCGCGGGTGATCCGCACCTATGCCGGCGAATGGATGGAAGGTGCCAGCCGTTTCAGTGCCTTGTTGTTGCCGCACTTGCTGGAGACCGTCAGCGACGCGCGCGTCGACGCGCTGATGGATACCCGCCATGCCGGGCGCGGCAGTCAACCGGTGGGACTGGATCGGCTGGAAGAAGACGAACTCGCGCCGGTGCTGCATCCGGCGCTCGATCCGCGCATCACTGGTGAGGAAGATGCTGGCGCAGTAGACGTGGTGGCGGAGGACGCACTGCCGGAGAACGCATTGCCAGCCCGCGCGCTTGGTCACGGTCAGACCCGCGAGCCGTTCGAGTACGGCGAGATCCTGCGTGCGGCGGGGTTGGACATGGACCCGCAGCAATTCGCGGTGCGCTACTACCGCGAACGTGCCTTGCCGCACCTGATCCGCTTCCCGGTGAGCCCGCAGCCGCAGACGCAGGAGCTTGAACTTGAAGGCCTGGAGCCCTGGGAACCGGGCGATCCGCTGGACGCGGTGGATTGGCTGCAGACCTTGATGCAGTCGCCCACCGTGGTGCCGGGCGTGACCACCGTGCAGCGGGTAATGGGGCCGGCGCCGGGCAATGAGCCGGCCAACGAACCGATAGATCTGGACCTGTACGTGGACAGCTCCGGCTCCATGCCCGATCCGCAGCAGGACACCTCATGGCTGACCTTGGCCGGTGCGGTGATCGCGTTGTCGGCCTTGCGTGCGGGTGCGCGCGTGCAGGCCACCTTGTGGAGCGGCAAGCAGCAATGCCTGCACACCGATGGTTTCGTGCGCAGCGAGGACGACATCCTCAAGGTGCTGGTGGGTTACTTCGGTGGCGCAACGGCTTTTCCCATCCACCGCCTGCGCAGCACCTACGCACAGCGGCCGGCGAGTGCGCGTGCCGTGCATATCCTGCATATCTCCGATGACGGCATCACCACCATGTTCGAGCAGGACGAGCGCGGCAACAGCGGCTGGGATGTCGCCGCGCAGGCGCTGCGTGCGGGCCGGGCTGGCGGCACCATGGCGCTCAATCTCTACAGTCCCTTGCCGGCAAGCCTGGCTGGTGCGAAAGGCTGGACCGCCGACCTGCTGCGCGCACGCGAGCAGGGCTGGGATATCCACGTCGTGCGTGACATGACCGATCTGCTGGCCTTCGCACGTGAGTTCAGCCAACGCCATTACCAGTCACCGGGCGTGGTCGGCCGATGAAAAGCACCTTACGGAATCAACCATGAGTAACAGCGCCTCGCTGGACGCCCTGCTGCGTCGCCTGATCGATACACCACCGGACTTCCTCGATCCGCCACGGCGCGGCCGCGAAGGACAGCTGCAGGTCGCCGCCTTGGTCAATGACGTGCTGGCCCTGCACGGCGTCGCCTTGCCTGCTGCGTTGCAGGCCAGCCTGTCCGGCAACCTGGCAGCGGTCACCGCCAACCAGCTGGGCCTGTCCGCGGTGATGGCCTGGCTGCTCGCCGATGAAGCGTGGCACGCGCTGCGCTTCCCGCGCGAGGCGCTGCTGCCGGTATTTGCCGAGGCAGTGCCCGCGTTGGCAGCACAAGCCGCAGTGAACCGCTATCTGCACGACCCGGATCGGCGCGAGGAACTGGTGCGTACGGCCATCGCCCGTCTTGGCTTGCTACCAGCGGGTGAAACCGCGGCACAGGCAGCAGATCGCCTGGCCAGCGTCAGCAGTGTCGAGCGCCGTCGCCTGCTGGAAGCCAGCCGCGCTGCCGAAGCGCGCGCGCGTGCCATCCGCGAGGCGCTGGCACGCAAGGCCGCCGAGGAATCGGCGGACAAATGGACGCGCGAGTGACCGCGCGATTGAATCAAGACCCGCACGACGGCGAGCGCTATCCCACCCTGAGTGAAGCGGGCAGGGCGATGCTGCAGCGGATGCGCGAGCACCCGGCAGCACCGCGCTACCGCAACCAGAGTGGCAATCGACTGCTCGCCGAGGAAGTGCAGCAACTGCGCGGGTACGAAGACGACATCCTCGGCGCTGGCTTCCAGTGGCAGCCGGGTTCACCACCACCGTGGCTGAAAGGCTTTGTCGATGACGTGGTGGCGCAGGTGCCGTATTTCCGCGCGCGCGGTCATGCTGCGTGTTTCGAGGACATCGCTACCACCCATCGCGGTGACCTGGCCGCCGACATCGCCCAGTTCGTTCCCGATCCGGTGCCGCTGCAGCGGATGATGAACTTCCGTACCACCGGAACCACCGGCCATCCGCTGGTGCTGCCCTCGCATCCAGTTGTTGCAGGCCGCTATCTGGCCTATCACAAGCGTGCCCTGGCACGCGCTGGCGTGGTCTTGCGCAATGGGCGTGGGCAGATGGGCGTGATGTTGCTGGGCATGCAGCAACGCTGCTTCACCTATGTATCGGTGACGCCGAGCATGGACGAGTCCGGGCTGGCCAAGATCAATCTGCATCCGGATGAGTGGCGTCATCCCGACGACCGTGCGCGCTATATCGATGCGCTGCAGCCGGAAGTGATTGCCGGTGATCCGATCTCCTTCGCCACCTTGTTGGAGCTGGGACTGAGCCACCGGCCACGCGCGTTGCTGTCGGTCTCGATGGCCTTGTCGCCCGGTTTGCGGCAGATGCTGCAACAGCAATTCGATTGCCCGGTGCTGGACATCTATTCGATGAACGAAGCCGGTCCGCTGGCGGTGCATGATGCCGCCGCCGGTGGCCACGTGCTGCTGCAGCCGGGCATGTATGTGGAGGTGCTGGACGATGCCGGTCGTGCCGTTGCGGATGGGCAGGTCGGTGAGATCACCCTGACCGGTGGTTTCAACTTCTGCCTGCCGCTGCTGCGCTACCGCACCGGCGACCGTGGCGCGCTGGCGATGTGCGGCGATGTGCCGATGATTGTCGACCTGCAGGGCAGGCGACCGGTACGCTACCGCACCCGCAGCGGCCGCTGGATCAACAACATCGACCTGACCCACGCCCTGGCGGCGCTGCCGCTGTCGCGCTTTCGTGTGCATCAGCAGGGCGATGGCAGCGTGAACCTGCATCTGCCGATCGCCGAGGCCGGCTATGCACAGCAGGCGCAAGCGGCCCTGCAACACACCCTGGACGACCTGCCGGTGCAGGTCGTGCTGATGCACGTGGAGGACAAAGTGCTGCAATACACCACCGATATCAACGAAGGCCTGGGCGCATGACCGCACTGGAAATCGCCGCCAATGCCTTCGCCACCGCGTCCATCCTGTGTGCGGCGCGCAACAGCGTGCATACCTGGTGGACGGGCATCATTGGTTGCTCGCTGTTCGGCCTGCTGTTCTGGCATACCCAGCTGTATGCTGATGTGCTGCTGCAGGTGTTCTTCGTCGTAGCCAGCATGTTTGGCTGGTGGAACTGGCACGCCAGTGCCAGCCATGCAGCATTGCCGATCAAACGCACGCCGTTGCGCAGCTTTGTGCTGATGGGAGCGGGTGCCGTGCTGGCCGGCGCTGCTTACGGGCTGGTGCTGCATCGTTTCACCGACGCCTACGCGCCGTTCGCCGATTCCTCGGTGCTGTGCCTGTCGGTGCTGGCGCAGCTGCTGCTGATGCGCAGGCGCATCGAGACCTGGCCGGTGTGGATACTGGTCAATACCATCGCGGTGCCGTTGTATGCATCGCGCGGCCTCACCCTGACCTCTGTTTTGTATGCAGCGTATTGGATCAACGCCTGGTTGGCGTGGCGGCATTGGCGCCGGCTGTGGCGTGAGCAGGGTAAGGCTGCGTGAGCAGGATGCGGGTCGGTCTGGTAGTGGGCAAGTTCTGCCCGCTGCATCGCGGCCACCAATTCCTGCTGGATCATGCACAGGCGGCCTGCGAGCGGCTGATCGTGGTCAGTTACACCAAACCCGAGTTTCCCGGCATGGCGCCCGCGCGACGCGAGGCCTGGCTGCGTGCGCTGTATCCCGACGCCAACCACTGGGTGCTCGACGATGTGCGCCTGGCCGCACATTGCCAGCGCTTGGGGCTGCCGCAGCGATGCCTGCCGGATAACGATGCCAGCGACGAGGCGCATCGCCTGTTCATGGCCTGGCTGCTGCGCGAGGTGATCCAGAGCGAGGTGGATCTGGTGTTCACCAGTGAGGAATACGGCCCCGGTTTCGCCTCAGTGCTGTCGCAGCAACAGCAGCTGCATGGCGGCCGCGCGGTGGCGCACGTTGAGGTCGATCCGGCACGGCGCAGCGTGCCGGTATCGGGCACTGCAGTGCGCGCGGATCTGCATGCGCAGCGGCAGCAGCTGGCGCCGCAGGTGTACCGTGATTTCGTCAGGCGGGTGGTGTTGCTGGGCGGTGAATCCACCGGGAAATCAACACTGGCTTGGACACTGGCCACGCGCTGCGGCAGTGTCTACGCGACCGAATATGGTCGCGAGCTATGGGAGGCGCAGGACGGGCAGCTGCAGGAGAAGGACCTGCTGCATATCGCCCAGACTCAGGTAGCGCGCGAGGAAGATCTGCTGGGCGCTGCCAATGTCTGGCTGGTCTGCGACACCTCACCGTTGACCACCTTGCTGTACGCCGAGGCGATGTTCGGTCGCGCCGATCCGACGCTGCTTGAACTGGCGCAGCGGGAGTATGACCTGGTGCTGCTGTGCGATCCGGATGTCCCCTTCGTGCAGGACGGAACGCGTCGCGACGAGGAATTCCGCCACTGGCAGCACCGCTGGTATCTGCGCGAGCTGGAAGCCCGGAAGATCCCTTTCCTGCAATTGCGCGGCAGCTGGCAGCAGCGCGAGGCTGCAGCCCTGGCGGCGATGGCAAGCCGGTCGCTGATGGCGGACCCGCCTTTGACCCCGCGGCAGACAATCCGCCAGTAGCGAGCCAGCCGCCCAGGCCGACGCCGGCGGTGGACCTGGCAGATAGCCCCCGAAGCAGCTCATGCCTCGGCATAGTTTTCCGCGTTGGTTGAAAGCGTGGGGAAGCTGCACAGTTACTGCAGTTTCCAGGTGGAGGTGCAGAGATGGGTTCAACCCAGCGATATCGATGGAAGTTGCGCGCAGTGGCGCTTGTGTTGGCGGGGGTGACGGCAGCTACGGCGTGCGCCGCTGATCCGCCGGAATGGACAGCCGCGGTCGCGCCATTCCGCATCGCCGATAATGTCTATTATGTGGGCACCGAAGGTCTTTCGGCCTATCTGATCGTGTCGGCGCAAGGCGCCATCCTGCTGGATGCGACCTTGGCGACGAACGCGGCGCAGATTGAACGCAATATCGAAAGTGTGGGTGTTCCGCTGGGCGATGTAAGACTGCTTGTCAGCAATCACGCCCATGCTGATCATGTTGGCGCGCTGGCAGCGCTGAAGCACGCTACCGGTGCGCGCGTTGTTGCCAGTGAAGGTGACCGCTGGGCGCTGGAGAACGGACGCAACCACGGTGACAACAACTATGGCATCCAGCCTTTCGATCCGATCGAGGTGGACGAAACCATTGGTGACGGTCAGAAGTTGCAGCTGGGTGATGTCGAGCTGACTGCGCATCTCACTCCCGGGCATACCCGCGGATGTACCAGCTGGAGCATGACCGTCGATGATCGCGGTACGCCGCGTGAACTATTGTTCCTGTGCAGCATCAGTGTTGCCGGTAACACATTGGTTGGAAACCGCAGCTATCCCGGCATCGTCGAGGATTTCCGGGCGACGTTTTCCAAGCTGGAGGCGATGCATGCAGATATCGTCCTGAGCAGCCATCCCGAGGTCGCTGCCGTGCTTGAGCGACAGGCGCGCCGCGAGGACGGGGAGGAGAATGCATTTGTGGATGCCGGCTTGCTGGGGCGCCTGGTGGACAAGTACAAGGCAGACTTCGAGGAGACGCTGAGCGAGGCGGTTTCTGCGGCGAATAATCATTGACCTTGGAGAACGACAGCGTCTCGATATCCGCCGTAGCCCGGGTAAGCGGAGCGCACCCGGGAGCCGAGGATTACGATGTGCTGATGGGCGAATGATGTTGTGCCTGCCGTAACCGCAAAGGTAGTGGTGCATGGTCTACCCCGGGTGCGCTTGGCGTACCCGGGCTGCCAGTGGCCACGTTCTGGTACGCGCAACGCTTTTGGGCATTCATTCAAGCGCAAGCGCCTGCCGCAGAGCTGCCACATGCGCACGTCCAACAGGCAGCTGCGAGCCACCACTCAACACCAGCCAGTAGCGACTGCCACTACCGGCATGCAGGGTGCTGACATGGCGCAGGTTGACCAGGTAGGAGCGGTGGCAGCGGACGAAATCCGGTGGCAGTACGGCGCTCAGGCCGGCCAATGACTTGTCATGCAGTTCGCTGCGGCCATCGCGCAGGCGCAGTTCGCTGTAATCACCATCGGCGCGGATCCACTGCACGTCTGCCAGTTCCACCATTGCCGTGCCTTGCGCACGCCAGATGCCGAGGTAGCGGGCGCGGCCGGCGCTGTAGCGGCCTGCGTCCAGCAGGCGCTCCAGTGCCTGGCCCAGGCGCTCGCGCGAGAATGGCTTTGGCACGAAATCCAGCACGCCGTGCTCGAAGGCCTGCAGCGCCCGTTCGCGGTGCGCTGACACGACTACGCAGTGATAGCGGCCGGCGACGGCGCGGCGCAACAGGTCGAAGCCATCTTCGCCGCCAAGGTTGAGGTCGAGCAGCAGTCCGTCGTAGATGTTGCGTTCCAGTCGGTCACCCGCAGCGTCGAGGTCGGCGACGGCATCCAGGCGCGCGCGGCTGCCTGCGATTTCCGCGCACAGGCGCAGCAGTCGTTGGCGTACCAGTGGTTCGTCTTCAACAATCAGGATGCGCATGTAAGTTCGATCCTGCTGTACCAGTCTTCACCATCAGCACCTTGCTGGTAGTGCCAACGATTGGGGTAGGAAGCGGCCAGGCTGGCCTCGATGTACCGGGTGCCCGTGCCTTGCCCCCGGTGCGCCGCGCTGCCACGTGCACTGCGCAGTTCCAGCAGCCAGCGACTCCCATCTCTCTGCACACGCAGGTGGAACGGGCGCTGCGCGCAGGCTGCCGCGCCGGCATGGGTCAGGGCATTCTCAACCTGTGCATGCAGCACACCCGGTGGCAGCGACAGCTGCAGGTCGTCGGCATCGACGTGCAGGGTAATGCTCTGGTCCAGTGCTTGGCCAACGATATCCAGATGGTTTCGGCACAGTGCCAGTTCTTCGGCCAGCGGCAGGCTCTGGCGGCTGCTGCTGTCGCGCAGGCGATCAAACTGTTCTGCCAGCGATTCGACCAGACGGCTGGCGCGTGGCGGTGCCTGCTCGATCAGTTCCTGCAGGCAGGTGAGTGTGTTCATCAACCAATGCGGCTGGATGCCCCGCTGCAGGAGCTGCAACGACAAGCTGGCGCGCTCCTCGCGCAGGCGTGCATTGTGCAGGTCCAGGTCGCGAACCTGTGCGGCGTGGCAGAGCAGCAGGAAACCGACGAGTACCGCAAGCAGCAGGAAGTAGGGGCCATCAAGAAATGCCCCCGGAGCAAACAGCAGTGCAAGCACGCCGGCCAGCAGCAGTGCCAGGATTGGCCAGCGTTCTTCGCGCTCGCCACTGGCGCGAAGCAACAACCCAGCCGACGCCAGCAGGCTCAACAGCAATACCACCGACGAACGGATATCAAAGCTGGGCAGCAGCGTGACGACCAGCAGCAACACCGCGCCGTAGCCGATGCTCATTCCTTTGGGAACACCGATTCCGAAGCGCCGTGCAAGGTAGGCGGGCAGCAGCACGGCTGCTGCGACATGCAATGCCAGCAGTGCATACAGACGTGGGCCATGCCATGGATAGGTGTAGCCGAACAGCGGTCGCCAGCTTTCGATCAGTGGTAGCGCCATGCCAACCATGCACAGGGCCAGCAGCAAGCGGCCGCCGGCCATCTGCGGCCGGCCGCGCTGCAGCGCGAGGAAGTACAGGCAGGCGGCTGCGAGTGCGCCGGTGGCGAGTGCGGCGATCAGCCAGGGCAGGGTGCTGCGTTGATACAGGACCTGGGCTGGGGCGATCACCGCCAAAGCGTCAGCACTGTACAGACCGAACTGCTGGTGATGGCTGGACGCAAGTACCAGCAGCTCATCATTATCGGTTGGCGAGGCGGGCGGCAGTACCCGGGTGATGTCGATCTGGCCCGGACGCTCCTGCGCGGCGGACATGCCAACGGTACCGTTGCTGGTCAAAGGCTCGCCGTTCCAATAAAGCGTGCTGGCAGCACGCAAAGAAAGGCGTAACGTTCGCTCGTCACGCTCGTCCTTGGTGTTTGCAGGTATTTGCCAGCGCAGCCAGTAAGGTCCGCGCCAGTCGGCCAGGCTGCGCTGGTTGATCGGCTTCCAGTCCAGCTCGCCGGGCGGCGATGTCGGTAACGTGGCAGATGCGGTGGCCGCTGCCATCTCCCCGCCAAGCACCTGGAATGTCGTGAGATCACGCATCAGCACGCCGAGCCACGCGGAGACCGCGAAGACCAGGACGGCCAGTACACCCAGGGTTCGTAGGATCGGCATGCGCCTATCGTATCGGCTGGGCGGAGACGCTGGGCGGTCAGCTGGAGCTGTTCGGCAGACGCATGCCACCCAGGCGGCGTGTTGCCGAGGATGCTGGCTGCGTGGCGGGGCACCGGGGATGTTTCCGGCTTACCCAGGCCACGAGCAGACCCATCTTTCTCCCGATCGGAGCCCGCCATGTCCCGTAACTCTGTTTTCGTTTTCGCTGCTTGTCGTCCTTGCCAGCGGTCTTCCCTGTTGCGCTGTAGTGTTCCCGCAGTGGCGGTGGGCATGGGGAAGCTGCGACGCGTGGTTCCAGCGGCGTCTCGCCTGCTGGTGCTTTGCCTTGCACTGGCCTGCGCCTCACCGGTACTGGCCAACGATGCGGCAGCGCCTTTGAAATTCGTTCCCTATGCAATGCAGACCAAGGGCAACGGCACCATCGCCACGGAGGAAGCGTTTCTCGAGGTACCGCGCCGCCACAGTGAGCCGGACGGACCGCGCATCCGCCTCCGCGTGGTGCGCCTTCCGGCGACCGGCGGCGATGGCCGTACTGCTCCCGTGGTCTATCTGGCCGGCGGCCCGGGTGGTTCCGGCTTCGGCACTGCGCTCGGACCGCGCTGGCCGGTGTTCGACCGGGTCCGGCGTGAGACCGACGTGTTGCTGCTCGACCAGCGCGGCACTGATTTCTCCGGGATGCCCCCGGAGTGCCCGCACGAGCAAAAGTTCGACGACGCCCAGCCGCTGCAGCGCGACGCAGCCCTGGCTGGACTGAAGGCAACCCTGGTCAGCTGCGTGGCGTTCTGGAAGAGCGCAGGGGTTGATCTGGGTGCCTATACCACCGCCGAGAGCGCCGATGACATCGATTATCTGCGCAAAGCGATGGCGTTGCCCAAGCTCAGCCTGTGGGGCATGAGTTACGGCACGCATTTGGCATTGGCGACCGTGCGCCGCCACCCCGATAGCCTGGAGCGCGTGGTGTTGATGGGTAGCGAAGGGCCGGACGACACCATCAAGTTGCCGCTGTACGCCGATGCCTTGCTGGCTGATCTTGCGGTCATCGCCAAGAAGGATGGCTTCGACGACCTCCAGGGATCAGCGCAGCGTGTCCTGGCCGCGCTTCGGCAACAACCAGGGCAGGGCAGCAGCCCGATGCACGGTGGCAGGAAGGTCACCATCGGCGAGTTCGATGCACAGATGGCGATCGCTATCGCGCTTGGTCGCCGCTCCACCCAGCGCATGTTGCCGCTGGCACTGCGTGAGGCAGAGGCCGGCAACTATGACCTGCTCGGGGCCATCGCCTTGATGGTGCGCGAAGGCCTGGGCAGCATGCGTGCCATGCCGACGGCAATGGATGTGGCATCAGGCCAGAGCCCGCACAGGCGCGCACTCGCTGCGACACAGGCACGCCAGAGCCTGCTTGGTGACGCCTTGAACTTCCCGTTTCCTGAGGTGGCCGATGGTCTGGGCATGCTGGACTTGGGTGAGGAGTTCCGCAGTCCGCTGCGCAGCGATGTGCCGGTGCTGTTCATCAGCGGCACGCTGGACGGCCGTACCCCGCATGCCAACACCCAGGCACTGCTGCCCGGTTTCAGTCATGGCAAGGAACTGTTGGTGCGTGGGGCAAGCCATGACAACGAGATGTGGCTGGGCAACCCGGACATAGCCAACAACATCGCCGACTTCCTGGCTGGGCGTGGGACGAGCGTCGAAACGTTGGACGTGCCGCTGCCGGTGTTTGCTGCTGACAGGAGCAAGCTCTAAGGCGGAGCGAAA
>Ga0308157_10009615_pt1 | contig 10667 bp, 8 predicted proteins | sample PhyBR1_FD_201035 | JGI IMG/M metagenome (GOLD analysis project Ga0308157, IMG submission 201035) | Phyllosphere microbial communities from UC Gill Tract Community Farm, Albany, California, United States - DLSLB.R1 | ecosystem: Host-associated > Plants > Phyllosphere > Unclassified | place: USA...
TAAACCCCAGGAGCCAGCTGCCCTGAGATGGAGCCGCTGATATAGGCCTGTGCCTGGGCGGCACCCGCTGCGCAAATCAGCGCCAAGGCTGCCAGGCTGCGGATGAGTGAAGTGCGATTGGACATATGTCTCCATGCTCAATAAAGATCACCGTGGGCCGGCGAGATCGCGCTTCAACCCGGAAACGCTTAAGTCCTTAACGCATCAGGGCCGATTCCCGCTGACCCGGATCAATCTCCAAGCGTAAAGAGGCGTAATGCACGGACTCGGCCGAGCAGCTTGGCTGGCCTCTCACCGGATCGTCTGGCCCTGCAGGCCCTTTTTCAGAATCAGATCCACCACGGGCTGCTCGCGCTTGTTGGCGCGCATACAGTGATCCTTCTGGAAATGATCAGTGATCCTGATGACCCAGCGCGCCCAGCGCTTGTTCTCGCGTTCGCGCCAGGCGTGCGATGAAACGCTTTCCCAGGCATAGCCGTTGAGCACTGCCGCATTGACAAAGTGATCCAGCGCACGCACTCCGGCCCTGCCCCGCTCCGTCTTGCCGAACAGACCGACCCAGCAAAGAATCAGCCAGCCCAGCACTGCCAGCGGAACGACTGCACACATCAACGCAAAACCTGCCAGGCGCTCCTTCATGCGTCCTCTCTCTTGCGTAACTTGATACGAACGCCATTTTCGGAGCGAATCGTCAGACGCCCCACGGGCTGCGGCACATGACCTTGCGCGGGCAGGATTTCGTAGCGCTGCAGCAGGCAGGCCAGAATCAGGACCGCCTCCTGCAAGGCAAATGCAGCGCCCAGACAGACACGCGGGCCCATGCTGAAGGGCATGTAAGCGTGTTTGATGGCCTCCTTGTCCTCCTCGCGGTCAAAGCGGTCGGGATCGAAGGCATCGGGGTTCTGCCACCATTTGCGGTGGCGCTGCAGCAGCCAGGGAGCCACCACCACCGTGCTGCGCTCCTTCAATTGCTTGCCCCGGATGGGGCAGGATTGAACGTTCTCCCGGGCGAAGAAGCCCACCGGCGGAAACAGGCGCAAGGTCTCCCGAAAGATATTCCAGACCTGCGAGAAGCTTTTCATGTCCGCCTGCTGCGGCAGACGATCGCCAGCCACCTCCAGCACTTGCTCGTAGGCACGCTGCTGAATGTCGGGAGACTGGGACAGCAGATAGCTGGCCCAGGTCAGCGCACTGGCCGACGTTTCATGCCCGGCCAGAAACAGCATGGCAACCTGATTGACCAGCTCTTCCTCGTTGAAAGGCTCGCCGGTGTTCGGATCCATGGCCTGCATGAAGGCGGCAAGAATATCCTCCTGCTCCTCGGCCTCGCCCCTCAGGTGCGCTTCATAGCGCGGCTTGATCATGGCGTGCAGCAGGCCGCGGATCTCCCGGGCAGCCTGGTTGCTCTGCCAGCGATACCAGGGCATGGTCAGCCAGCGAACCCCGAACAGGGCCGGCAGCATGAGCTTGGGAGCCAGCGCCTGGTAGCGGGCAAAGGCCTCGAAGATGCGATGCGCATCGGGCCCCTGCAGCGGCGTGGAGAAGATGGTGCGGAAAATGATATCGGCGGTGACATGGGTCATCTCGATCTCGATATCGTAGGGCTGCGTCTGGTCCACGGCATCCAGGCGCTCCAGCATCGCTTGCGCAGCACCCAGCATGCGCGGGAAAGCGACGTTCACCCGGGCCTGGGCAAATGCCGGGTTCATCATGGTGCGCTGACGCTGCCATTGCTCGCCATTGGTCGTGAAGATGCTGTCGCCCAGCAAAGGCTCCAGCGATTCATGCAGCAGATGGCTTTTGGGAAACTGCTGCGCCTCGGTCTGCATGACTCTCTTGACTTCCTGGGTGTCGTTGAGCATGTAGAGATCCACGCCAGGCAGATGGACTTCGCCCATCTGCATGCTGTAGCTGCGCTCGAACAGCGCATCCATCCAGGAACGCCGTGCATGCCAGAACATGCGCAGCTTCGATGTCTGCTCGGGGTGGGGTTTGGGATAGGCGGGGCAGAAACGACTCATCGCACCAATTTCCTCTCTAGATAGTCTTGCATCGGACCGGCGCTGGTGAGCAATTCGAAATAGTCATAGGCACCGGCAACTTCGCCGGCCATCAGATACTGAAAATGCATGCGCATCTTGTTCCTGCGCAACCAACGGTAAGTTGCCGGCAAAAACAGCTTGTGAAAGCGTGGCGAACACACCGCCTGCGGGTTGAGCCCCCATTGGGGGCGGCGCTTGCCGGCTGCGGCGAAGAAGCGGGCCGCCTGGGGCGGATTCGTCTGCCCATCCTCGCGCAGCGACAGCCCGACCACATCGCACATGCCGAAACACACGCTATCGCTGGGGGAAGAAATGTCGGCCCAGTACACCGCGTCGTCCAGGGCAATCTCGCGCAGGGTCTGCCGCAACGCACCGGCGCCGGGAAACAGCCCGAACAGCGGAATGCAATTGCCCAGGGTGACCAGATTCACCACCGGCTTGCGCGAGGGGGCCAAGGATAGCGGACTTTGCGCCAGCTTGCGGCGAAGCGCCAGTGTCAACTTCAGCGCCTGCACGCTGCCCACACTGAAGCCGACCACCACCACTTCACGCCAGCGCTGCTGCTGCATGGCCTTCGCCACATCTTCGGCCATCGCCTCGATGCGTTCATCCAGCTCGGGAAAAGCCTTCTCCGAACTGGCATGGGCAAAGTTCAGAATCCGCAAAAGCCAGCTGATGTGCAGATAACGGTCCAGCACCAGGCCGCCCCAGCCCACGGCCGCGACCACCGCCAGCATCAGCACGAGCGCGCCCGGCACCGGCAATCCATCCCATAGCTTGACGAGACAGGCGCCCAGGCTGACTCCCGCCAGCAGCACCAGCAGCACATAGACCAGCGGATACATCAGCGCCCACAAGGTAAAGCGCGCCTGCTCCCGCACGGGTTTGAGCCACCGCCTTAGCTTCCAGATGGAAACATAGGTTCCCAGAGCCTGTCGGAAAACCGCCAACCTGCCCTGAGGCCAATGAAGTCGGACCTGGTCATGCCAGTCAAAAAAAACAAAATCGGCACCAGCCGTCCCGTCCGAGTCCGCCTGTGCAACCCGCCATCGGGAATGCAGCGATTTTCCGGGTGCACCATCGCCCTCGCTCCATTTCTGCCTGCTGCCAATCTCGTACTTTCCATCTCCCGAAACAGCCGGCTGCTTTTGCGATTCGGCACGCATCAGCTGGTGATAATGCCTTGCGCCGCGCGGATCGAAGCCGCCCATGAATATCACCAGGCGCTCGTCTTCCCCTGTCTTGCGGGAAGGCTCGAATGAAACGGTCTTGTCGCTGCTAATCATTGCACTCCGGAAAACGCAATCTTCCATACCACGGCTTATTCGACAGAGGCCACCCCCTGCAGCATAGAAGGCATGACATCTTCCTGATTGGCCGGCCTGGACACAAAGACTGGCTCCGCAGCCTCTTCGGGCCACAGAACAGGATCCACCGACAGGCCGCCTCCCCACAGGCGCTGGGCCATCTGACCGTCCAGCGCCGCCCCGCAACGCCATGAGACCGACGACAGCCGACGGTAGAAGCTGCCGTTGATCTGCGTGCACTCTATCAAGGCCTTGCGAAAGCGCGAGAGCACTTCCGGGTCGGGAACCGCCTGATGGGCCCGAAACCAGAAGTCCCTCATCCTGCCCTGGTAGGTCAAACCTTCCAGGTCATACAAGGCATTGCCGCAGACCTTGACGGGAGCGCCATGACCCAATGCCGAAAGCCCGGTCGTGCTGTTGACCAGCACCACCCCCTTGGCGCTCCTGAGCAAGGAGGGCAGATGCTGATCATGGATATAGAACACCTTGCCCTCCAACCCATGGCGCCGCGCGAGCAAGCGGATGATGTTGGCGTAATTTCTATGCCCACGGTCCATCGGGTGGTGCTTGAAGACCACCACGTCGCCCGCAATCGACTTCCCTCCTTCGGGCACGCCGTCCTTGCGCTCCATCGCCTGGGCCCGGGAAAACGAATGCAGAACGTGATTGATGAAATCCGTCACGAAATCGTAGTTCGAGTGAACCACGATCTGGGCATCGTTGTAGACCTGCAAGGGCGCCAGGAAGAACTTCTTGCGCAGGTCGCCCAGCAGACGAGACTCGATGGCCTTTTCCGTGCGCCGATACCAGAACTTGCGCAGATAACTGAGCCACCACCAGGGAGCATCGCGCACGGTCATGCTCCGGTGATGCAGGGCGTTGTTCCAGAACCACTGCCCCAGCCAGGCCACAAAGAAATACAGCATGCCCCACATGGCCGAGTGCCAGAAAGAGTTCCCGACCTTCTTCCATGACTCCGTGGCCGGCCCGTTCGAATGAGGACGCGATGGAGCATTCTCCTGCTTCGACCTCTGTTTCAGCCAGAGGGCCAGCCTCTTTTCGAAATGCGAATGCCCGTTGACGCCCATGGGCTCGAAGGTGATGTGATCGGGCCGCAGATAGCCCTCTTCAAACACGCCGAAGGCGCAGCCCAGGCGCTCTGTCATGGAGCGCACGCAGGCATGGACCGGCCGGCAGTCGCCAAACAGCAGCACGGCATCTATCCGGTGCCTGACGATGTAGGCCTCCAGCACCTCAGGCCACTGGGTCAGATCCCCCCGGAACGAATGGGCCTTGCGCGGATAGAACAGCCAGTCCCCGGCATTGAAATTGAACTTGAATACAGTCGCCCCCACCGAGCGCAAGTCCTTGGCCAGGTTCCAGAAAAAAGGCCCTACCGGGCCTTGCAGCAACAAAACACGTTTAGACGCAAATCCACTCTTATTCTTCATGCGTTCAGGACTGCGGGCTGTCAGGCCGCTTGGTATTTCTATGGAGGCGTCATGAAGCATGACCCCTGTATTTTAGGGTTTCACCGGACAATACCCGCGCACATCACTGCACGATGACAACAAATCGATGGAAAATAATTGCAAAAAAAGGTAAGTATCACCAATCCGACAAAATCGACTGAAGCAATACCCTTGATTTACGCCATTGCCGCCGCAGCCAGCCGGACTTCAAGCCCTGCAAGCCGCCAGACTGCTCCAGCGCCGTACGTTGCTCCAGCAAACGCCTGAGCACCGCCTCGCAACTGGTATAGCCCCTGAGCACCGGATCCCAGTACAAGGGGTAGTGCAGCAGCGCGCCTGCAACCAGCTCATCCAGCAACAGTGGGCGGCTGCGGCGCGGCACGGGCAAGCGGTCCTGCGTCAGACCCCAGCCGGCGTAGAACGGACGCCCATGTACCACCACCTGCTTGCCGCGCAGCAAGGCATCAAAGCCCGTCAATGAGGTCATGGTCACCACCACATCGCAGGCCTCGATACAGCTCACCACCGAAGCGCCCTGTTCAATGTGATCGGCATGCTGCAAAGCCTGGGCCGGTTCGACATGACCCTTGCGATTGCCGCTGCTCACATCGGGATGCGGCTTGAAGACAATGAATGCATGAGGAAATGCAGCGCGCGCGGCCTGGATCAGACCCAGATTCGTGCAGACGCCATTGGCATCGCAACCAAAGCGAATGGAGGCATCGTCCTCCACCTGCCCTGGCACCAGCACCACCTGCCGACCGGCCTGCGGGCGATCCTGGTTGAACCAGCCCACCGGGCGATTGGGCTCGAGGTTGTACTTGGTGATGCCATGCTCGACGATAAAGGTGCGCACCTTGCGAGCACGCTCCAGATCCTGCACCGTGAATGGCCGGGTATTGAGCAAATCCTCCAGCTCGGAGGGCTGACCCGGGTCGAAATAGATGCCCCTGGCATCCAGCACAAAGGACTGCGGCGGAATCAGGTCGGAGCCCAGCCCCACCGAACGGACAAAGCCATCCTCCATGCGAAGCAGGCGCACGCCCGCCGCATCCGCCAATTCCTGCACACCTACTGGCGGCACCCGGCCCCAGCAGATCAAGCAATCTTCACAGCCAGGCTGCAAAACCCTGGCCGCAGCAGCATTCTTGACAAACACCACCTTGCCGGGATGCAGCGACAGCATGGCCTTCACGTTCGCGGCCTTCCAGCGCCGAAAACCCACCACAATCATGCGCCCGCCAAAGCGCTGAGCCACCTGGCGCTGACGCTGCAGCCAGTCCATCACATCCAGTACATTGCCGCGTTGCCGGGTTTCCGGATTCAGATAACGGCTGTAGTGCATATAGCCGGCGGCAAACAACTCGTCCACCGAGCGCCGGCGACCGGCGCGACGCAGCATGGCGGCATGCTGGGGCTGGCGATCATCCGTCACACCCCAGCCCGCATACCAGGGCACGCCAAAACAGACGACCGGCTTGTGGGCCAACAAGGCCTCGAAGCCCATGGTCGAGCTGACCACATAGACCTTGTCCATCTGCGCGATCAGGCTCATCGGGTTGACCGCATCACGCAACACCACCGTGCGGGCATCGGGCTGCACGCCCGTCAGATAACCACCCTTGCGGCCCGAAGTCACCTCGGGATGGGTCTTGACATAGACCGTGGCCTGCGGGTTCTCTGCCAGCGCAGCAGCCAGCATGGCGTCGAAGGTCGCGGCATCCGCCCCGCCCTTGGCTACGCTCATATCGCCCGCAGTCTGGTCCACCACCAGCACCCGCTGAACATCTTCGCTGCGCAGCATGCCCTCAGGCAGCTCCGGGGCATGGTTGTATTTGCTCAGCCCAGCGGACAGCAGCTGCTCGCGAGCCTGCCGCACCAGCGAGCCATCCGTAGCCAGCAGATCGGCATCGCTGCTCAGCAAACGCTCCAGCGCACTGGGCCGCGTGCAGTCGTAATAGATGCCAGCGTCATCGACCACCAGCGACAGCGGCGGGAAATGCTCGCCGGTGCCAAAGGAGCGCAGAAAGCCGTCCTCCAGCGCCACATAAGGCAGGCCATGCTTGCTTGCATAAGCCAGGGCTTTGCGTGTGCTGGGGCGCAGGCCCCACCCGGCCACAGCATCCACATCCATACGATGCCAGGAAGACAGGCGCGAGACATCAGCTCCCGCCAATCTATCAAGGAAAGGGATTCTGCCAATACCCTTCGAGAGAATCCCGAACCTCATATCAAACTGCCGGAGAAGATTCGCCCTTCAGACCATAGATCTGAAGCACGCCCGTCACTTGACCTCCGCCATTCTTCACAACCAGAGCCCCCACCTCTTTTTCTCTCATGAAGGCCTCGGCTTCTGCAAAACGAACCTCTTCACCAATCGTCAGGGGGTTCGATGACATCATGTGCTGAGCACTCAAAAGCTTCACATCATCCTGGGCACCGAACGCCCTGCGCAGATCGCCATCAGTGATGATGCCTCGCAGCGATTCGCCATCCATCACCAAAGTCAGCCCCATGCGGCCATAGGTGATAGAGGTCACCACATCGCGGAACGATGCATCGGGGGAACATACAGGCAATGGCCCTTTTTGCATGACATCACATACGCGCGTCAGCAGGCGGCGTCCCAGGCTGCCGCCGGGATGGAAGCGCGCAAAATCCTCAGGCTGGAAATCGCGCTTTACCGTCAAGGCCACCGCCAGGGCATCGCCCATAGCCAGCGTATTGGTGGTTGAGCTGGTAGGAGCCAGATTGTTTTTGCAAGCTTCACGCTCTACCCCAACATCCAGCACGACGTGCGAATGGCGTGCCAATGTGGACTCCATCTTGCCGGTCAAGGCAATGATCCTGTTCTTCTGATGCTCCAGGAACGGGAGAATGCGCAGCACTTCTTCCGTTTCGCCTGAATTGGAGATCAGCAGCGCCACATCGATGGGCTTGATCATGCCCAGGTCGCCGTGGAAGGCCTCTCCCGGGTGCACAAAAAAGGCTGGCGTTCCGGTGGATGCCAGCGTGGCGGCAATCTTCTGCCCAATGATGCCGGACTTGCCCATGCCCACCACCACCACGCGCCCCTGCATGGCCAACACCATCTCCACCGCATCGTTGAAACGGGCATCCATACGCGAGCGCATACGACGCAGTGCTTCGATCTCTATGTCCAGCGTTTCTTGCGCAATGGCCAAAGCATCGCCCGCAGCATCGTTCTTCACTTTCATGTCCATGTGTCTACTTCCCTCTGTTCGTCATTGAGTCATGGCAGACATCACGCCTGCATAGCCTTCGGCAGAGCCGATCACGTCTTGTTTGCCCTGTGCGGCGAGGATGGAGTCTGCCAACTCACGAAATGCACCCTGCCCGCCCGGGGTCTGCAACACACCGCTTGCCGCCTGGCGTACGTAAACCGGGGCATCAGGTACGGCAAAGCTCAGGCCACAAGCCGCAAAGGCCGGCAAATCAATGCTGTCGTCACCGATACAGACTGTTTGTTGTGCCTGCACTCCAGCCTGGGACATCAGTTCACGACAAGCAGCGGCCTTGTCCTTGACGCCAAGCATGCACAGAGTCAGGCCCAAATCGGCAACGCGCTTGCGCAGCGTGGCCGAGTCACGGCCGGAGAGCACGGCCACACGCACGCCACTTTCCTCCAGCAACTTCATCCCGAGACCATCTCGCACGTGAAAGCGCTTCAGGCACTCGCCAGTAGCGTCATAAAACAGCCCGCCATCGGTCAGCACCCCATCCACATCGGTAATCACCAGGCGAACATCAGCCAGCGTCGGCCGCGGCTCCGGCTCACGCCCTTCCAGCAGCGCGCGCACGCGCTCCAGGCACTCGGGCGTATCGACGCCAGGCCCCGTAGGCTCTACTGCATAGGCACGAATCTTCAGACCGGCGGCCATGAGACGCAACTGTTCGAGCTTTTCAGCTTTCTCGGCCATGGGCTGAGGCAAGCCGGAATAGCGCTCCAGCACCTCACGGCGATAGGCATAGACGCCCACATGCTTGAGATAGGTGGCTTCCTGCGCATCACGTGGATAGGGAATCGGTGAACGGCTGAAATACAGCGCGTCGCCGTTATCGGCCAAAACCACCTTTACCGTATTCGGGTTCAGTGCTTCCTGCCCATCGATTGAATGGCAGAGCGTTCCCACAGCCACGCTGGCATCAGCCAGCATGCCGTCCACCAATCGCTGCACATCCCCGGGGCGCACCAGCGGCTCATCACCCTGCAGATTGACATAAATGTCTGCGGGGACCTGAGCCATCACCTCAGCCAGGCGGTCCGTGCCGGACGGATGATCCTTAGAGGTCATTACCCAGCGACCACCAAATGCCTGCACGGCTTGCGCCACCCGATCATCATCGGTTGCAACCAGTACGGCCTGCACACCTGCGACCTGGCACGCGCGCTCGTACACATGCTGAATCATGGGTTTGCCCGCAATATCAGCCAGAGGCTTTCCGGGCAACCGGGTCGAGCCATAGCGGGCCGGAATCACAATAGCTACTGCTGTACCTGGGCCAGCACCGCCCCTGGAACAAGCGTCCGAAGTGGGCTCCATCAGAGCATGTTGCATATTCAATAAATATAAAAACAACAGCTACTACCGCTTATCAGACAAGCGATAGCAGCCATTTCTATAAAAAATCAGCGAAAGCCGCGACATATCGCGGCTCAGTCAATCTCCAGAGGCTCGAATGACTTCACCAGGTCATCCACTGCCTTCACTTGGGCAAGGAAGGGCTCAAGCTTGTCCAGCGGCAGTGCGCTGGGGCCATCGCACTTGGCCTGGTTCGGATCGGGGTGAGCCTCCAGGAACAAGCCAGCCAGCCCTGTTGCCATGCCGGCACGGGCCAGGTCCACAATCTGCTGGCGGCGTCCGCCCGATGCGCCTGCGTTAGGGTCCCGCTGCTGCAGCGCATGTGTTACGTCAAAGATGATGGGCAGATCGCCTGTCACCTTCTTCATCACGCCAAAGCCCAGCATGTCAACCACCAGGTTGTCGTAGCCAAAGCAGGTACCACGGTCGCACAGCATGAGTTGGTCGTTGCCGGCTTCCTTGAATTTCTCCACGATATTGAGCACCTGGGAAGGGCTCAAAAACTGTGGCTTCTTGATATTGATGGGCTTTCCCGTCTTGGCCAAGGCCACGACCAGATCAGTCTGGCGAGCCAAAAAAGCCGGCAATTGCAAAACATCCACGACCTCAGCCACAGGCGCCGCCTGCCAGGGTTCATGCACATCGGTAATCACCGGAACGCCGAACTCTTTCTTTACCGCCTCAAAAATCCTTAAACCTTCCTCCAGGCCTGGACCTCGGTAGGAATGAATGGAGGAACGATTGGCTTTATCAAAACTGGCTTTAAACACATAGGGTATATGTAGTTTATTAGTCACTTTGACAAAATGCTCTGCACATCTCAATGAAAAATCCAAGCTCTCCAGGACGTTAATCCCTCCAAACAAGTGAAATTTTTCTTTATTAGATATATCAAACATATTAATCACTCAATAAATAGAATCTATTTTTCTATTAGATTCAAAAAAATCAACCACTGATGAAACCAAATCTTTAGAAAGGACATCTGTCACAGTATGCTCATCCCAGCTCGCCTTTCTTGATATACACAGAGATTTCTTCTCTTTATAGACTTTAATAATACCTTCGGCTGCAATAACATCGGAAGAGTAATTACCATATTCTATATAAAGATAGGGTAGCTTTTCAAATGCATAAGCAAAATAATTCAAATCTTTCCAGTTATTTCCACACTGATTAGAATGCTTTGTCCAGTTAGCATATTTATGAGCAATCATAGACTGGCGATCTATCTGAGGCGCA
>Ga0308157_10009616_pt1 | contig 10666 bp, 9 predicted proteins | sample PhyBR1_FD_201035 | JGI IMG/M metagenome (GOLD analysis project Ga0308157, IMG submission 201035) | Phyllosphere microbial communities from UC Gill Tract Community Farm, Albany, California, United States - DLSLB.R1 | ecosystem: Host-associated > Plants > Phyllosphere > Unclassified | place: USA...
TTTTCTATAGTTAAAAAGTATGAATAAAAGGAGAACACAATGCTCACGGTACACCACCTGAACCAGTCCCGCTCACACCGTGTGATCTGGGCGCTGGAAGAACTTTCCCTGCCCTATGAGATTGTTCGTTACCAGCGCGAAAAGAGCATGCTGGCGCCTGAGTCGCTCAAAAAAGTGCACCCGTTGGGCAAATCGCCGGTTATTGAAGATAACGGCCTGATCCTCGCCGAGTCGGGGGCCATCCTCGAATATCTTCAGGAAACCTACGATCCTGAGTCGCGGCTTAAGCCTCTGGATCCTGCGCATAAGGTGCAATACCGCTTCTGGTTGCACTATGCCGAAGGTTCGCTAATGCCGCTGCTGTTGATGAAGCTGGTTTTCAGTAGCCTCGGTAAGCCGCCCGTGCCGTTTGGTATCCGCACGTTGGGTAAAGCGCTGGGGCAGGGAGTGCAAAAAGCGTATCTCAACCGCCAGCTTGAAACCCATGCACGCTTTATTGAGTCGCATCTTGCCGAAAACAGCTGGTTTGCCGGCGACGCGCTCAGCATGGCGGATATTCAGATGAGTTTCCCGATTTTTGCCCTGCTGGCGCGCGGTGGCATCGATAACCTCCCGCATACCCAGGCCTGGAAGAAAAAAGTGGAGAGCAGCCCTGGCTGGCAAAAAACGCTGGAGCAAGGTGGCCCGTTATCGATTCCGGGTGGGGAGTGAAATGTAAACAAATTGCGCACAGACGATAACGTTTGCGCATCCTCTGTTTATTTCTTCAGCGTCATAAGGGAATTTTAGCGAAAAACGATAAAGTTCAGTTGAAAAGGGCGGGGATTAGGCTAGATAATCGTTTGCCTTAATTTGACCACCCGTTTGTAAGCGCGGAGCTAAACGTTTGCTTTTTCTGTGACGCCCCTTTCGTCGCAAATGCAAAACACGGATTTGACGTTTAGCTGGCAGTGGCGTCTCCACCACGCTTACGGACTTTCTATAAAAACTCTCAGGGGATGTTTTCTATGTCTACGCCATCTGCGCGTACTGGCGGTTCGCTTGACGCCATCTTTAAAATTTCGGCTCGCGGCAGCACCGTGCGTCAGGAAATCGTTGCCGGTCTGACCACGTTTCTGGCGATGGTTTACTCCGTCATTGTCGTTCCGGGTATGCTGGGTAAAGCGGGCTTCCCACCGGCGGCCGTCTTTGTTGCTACCTGTCTCGTGGCGGGCGTTGGCTCCATCGTGATGGGCCTGTGGGCGAACCTGCCGCTGGCGATCGGTTGTGCAATCTCGTTGACCGCCTTTACCGCTTTCAGCCTGGTTCTGGGTCAGCACATCAGCGTACCGGTTGCGCTCGGCGCCGTGTTCCTTATGGGGGTACTGTTTACCGTTATCTCCGCCACCGGCATCCGTAGCTGGATTTTGCGCAACCTGCCTCAGGGCGTGGCGCATGGCACCGGCATTGGTATCGGGCTGTTCCTGCTGCTGATTGCCGCAAACGGCGTCGGCCTGGTGATCAAGAATCCGCTGGACGGTCTGCCGGTGGCGTTGGGTCATTTCGCGAGCTTCCCGGTCATTATGTCCCTGATCGGTCTGGCGGTAATTATTGGTCTGGAAAAACTGAAAGTCCCGGGCGGCATTTTGCTGACCATTATCGGGGTGTCCATTGTTGGCCTGATTTTCGATCCTAACGTTCACTTCTCCGGGATTTTCGCCATGCCGTCGCTGAGCGATGACAAAGGCAACTCTCTGATTGGCAGTCTGGATATCATGGGGGCATTGAACCCGGTGATCCTGCCAAGCGTGCTGGCGCTGGTGATGACCGCGGTGTTTGATGCAACGGGTACCATCCGTGCCGTCGCGGGTCAGGCGAACCTGCTGGATAAAGACGGTCAGATTATCGATGGCGGCAAAGCGCTGACCACCGACTCCCTGAGCAGCGTCTTCTCGGGTCTGGTGGGCGCGGCTCCGGCTGCGGTGTATATCGAGTCCGCTGCGGGTACGGCGGCAGGCGGTAAAACTGGCCTGACGGCCATTACCGTTGGCGTGCTGTTCCTGCTGATCCTGTTCCTCTCTCCGCTCTCCTACCTGGTGCCGGCCTACGCGACCGCACCTGCGCTGATGTACGTTGGTCTGCTGATGCTGAGCAACGTGGCGAAAATCGATTTTGCTGATTTTGTGGATGCGATGTCAGGCCTCATCACGGCGGTCTTTATCGTGCTGACCTGTAATATCGTGACCGGCATCATGATCGGTTTCGCGTCGCTGGTGATTGGGCGTCTGGTCTCCGGCGAGTGGCGCAAGCTGAACATCGGCACCGTTGTGATTGCCGTCGCGCTGGTGGCGTTCTACGCGGGCGGCTGGGCAATCTAAGTTGTCCATTGATGCGAAAACGGGTGGCTCAGGCCGCCCGTTTTTATTTTCAGGACTCATCCCGTTGTCTTTTGCGTTACTCTGGGGAAGATAGAATAACAGGCACGACGCCTTAGGTTTGGCTTTTAAGAAACACAGCAAACAGGGAACGCATGGAAATCTTCTTCACAATACTCATCATGACTCTTGTGGTCTCGCTATCCGGGGTAGTCACACGCGTACTGCCCTTTCAGGTCCCCCTGCCATTAATGCAAATTGCCATCGGCGCGCTGCTGGCGTGGCCGACGTTTGGCCTGCACGTGGAGTTCGACCCCGAACTGTTCCTCGTGCTGTTTATTCCGCCGCTGCTGTTTGCCGATGGCTGGAAAACGCCCACGCGTGAATTCCTTGAACACGGGCGAGAGATATTAGGTCTGGCGCTGGCGCTCGTGGTGGTCACGGTGGTCGGGATTGGTTTCCTGATCTACTGGGCGGTACCGGGCATTCCGTTAATTCCGGCCTTTGCGCTGGCCGCGGTGCTGTCACCAACCGATGCCGTGGCGTTGTCCGGCATTGTCGGTGAAGGCCGTATTCCGAAGAAAATCATGGGGATTTTACAGGGTGAGGCGCTGATGAATGACGCCTCTGGCCTGGTTGCCCTGAAATTTGCCGTGGCCGTCGCGATGGGCACGATGATCTTTACCGTAGGCGGCGCGACCCTGGAATTCTTCAAGGTGGCGATTGGCGGTATCCTGGCCGGGTTTGTGGTGAGCTGGCTGTATGGTCGTTCGCTGCGCTTCCTCAGCCGCTGGGGCGGCGATGAACCGGCGACACAGATTGTGCTGCTGTTCCTTCTGCCGTTTGCCTCTTACCTGATTGCCGAGCATATCGGCGTGTCGGGCATTCTGGCGGCGGTGGCGGCAGGGATGACCATCACCCGCTCCGGCGTAATGCGCCGCGCGCCGCTGGCCATGCGCCTGCGTGCGAACAGCACCTGGGCGATGCTGGAATTTGTCTTTAACGGGATGGTATTCCTGCTCCTGGGCCTGCAGTTGCCGGGCATCATGGAATCCTCGCTGGTGGCGGCCGAGGCCGACCCGAACGTCGAAACGTGGATGTTGTTCACCGATATCGTGCTGATCTACATGGCGCTGATGCTGGTGCGTTTCGGCTGGCTGTGGACGATGAAAAAATTCAGCATGCGCTTCCTGACGAAAAAACCGATGGAGTTCGGCTCGTGGACCACGCGGGAGCTGCTGATTGCTTCTTTTGCTGGCGTTCGCGGGGCGATTACGCTTGCCGGTGTGCTGTCCATTCCGCTGCTGCTGCCCACGGGCGATGTCTTCCCGGCGCGCTATGAACTGGTGTTCCTGGCGGCAGGGGTGATTCTGTTCTCACTGTTTGTCGGCGTGATAATGCTGCCTCTTCTGCTGCAGCATATTGAGACGGGTGACTCGACTCAGCAGCATAAAGAGGAGCGTATTGCCCGCGCGGCGACCGCCGAAGTGGCGATTGTGGCCATTCAGAAGATGGAAGAACGTCTTGCGGCGGACACGGAAGAGAACATCGACAACCAGCTGCTGACTGAAGTGAGCTCGCGCGTGATTGGTAACCTGCGTCGTCGTGCCGATGGCCGCAACGATGTGGAAAGTTCGCTGCAGGAGGAGAACCTGGAGCGCCGGTTCCGTCTGGCGGCGCTGCGCTCAGAGCGTGCGGAGCTGTACCACCTGCGCGCCACGCGGCAAATCAGCAATGAGACGCTGCAAAAACTGCTGCACGATCTGGATTTGCTGGAAGCCTTGCTGATAGAGAATCAGTAGCCCGTGCGGGCTGATGCCCTCACCCTGACCCTCTCCGCCCGGAGAGGGTCAGGGAACCCAAAACCCTTCACAGCATTTCAGCCACGCCTGCGCGCTGTGCGATAAATAAACCCCTTCGCGCCAAATCATCCCTAACTGCCAGTGCAAATCGCTTTCCAGCGGGATCCAGCGCAGGGTGTTTTTATCGAGCCGTTCGCAAATCGGCTGCGGCAATATCGCAATGCCGACGCCTGCCTGCACCATCGCGGCCAGGAAATCCCACTGCCCGCTGCGCACCGCAATGCGCGGCTTCACGTTGTGTTGATTAAACAGCGCCATCAGCTGGCGGCTGAGGGCGAAATCTTCGTTGTAAATCAGCAGCGGGTGTTCACCGAGCCGTTCGGGTTTCACCGTGTCGACCTTCAGCCAGTCACCAGAGCGGGGGACCAGCACGCACAGCGGGTGGCTAAAGAGCGGCAGCGTCGCCAGACCGCTCTCTTCCTCCACAGGGAGGGCGGTCATGGCGACATCCAGCTCGCCGTTGGTGACCGCCTGTTGAACCGTTAAGCCGCCAAACTCGGAAATCTTCAGCTCAACGCCGGGATAACGCTGGCGAAACAGGCTGATGGGGCCGGCCATCATCATCCCAACCATCGGCGGGATGCCGAGGCGCAGCAGCCCTTTTGTCAGGTGATTGATATCGCCAAGCTCCGCTTCCAGCTGGCGGAACTCCGCCAGGATCGCCAGCCCGCGTTCAAAGACGACCCGCCCGGTATCGGTCAGCAGCAGCTTGCGTCCGTCGCGGATAAGCAGGGTGCAGTTCAGTTCATCTTCGAGGTTTTTCAGCATCTTGCTGATGGTGGGTTGGGTGACAAACAACTTCTCCGCTGCGCGGGTAAAACTTTGCTGACGAACCACTTCGACAAAATAGCGCAGCGTTCTTATGTCCATGATTATTCCTCGGAACTATACCTTTGATGATTTTAATTCATTTCAGTCCATTACGTGCGCTCACTATACTGGCGCCTCGTCTCATTTTTGAGGAAAACCCCCATGGCCATGGCGTTAAGCCGTGTTACGCCTGCCGTTGTGCAACGACTTCAGGTACCGGTTCAGGTACTGCTTTATGCGGGACTGTTTGTTTTCGCGGAATATCTTGTCAACTGGTTGCATCTGCCGCTGCCTGCCAACCTGGTCGGAATGGTGCTGATGCTGACGCTTATCCTCTGCCGCGTTATCCCCCTCAACTGGGTACGCGCCGGCGCGCGCTGGCTGCTGGCGGAGATGCTGCTGTTCTTTGTGCCTGCCGTGGTCGCGGTGGTGAACTATGCGCAACTGCTGAGGGTAGATGGCTGGCGCATCTTCGCGGTCATTGCGCTGAGCACGCTGATGGTGCTGGGGGCCACCGCCTGGGTGGTTGATAAAGTGTATCGGTTTGAAATCAGCAGGCAAAAGCATGACTAACTTCCAGATAAGCGTGTTGTGCCTGATTGCCACCCTGGCGATCTACTTTGCCAATAAACGGCTGTATCGCCGTTTTCACGCGCTGCCGCTGATGCCGCTGGTCTTCACGCCGATCCTGCTGGTCCTGATGCTGGTCTTCGGGCATATCTCCTGGCAGAACTACATTGGGGAATCCCACTGGCTGCTGTGGCTACTGGGGCCTGCGACCATTGCCTTTGCGGTACCGGTGTATGACAACCTGGCGATCATCAAACGCCACTGGATGTCGCTCAGCGCTGGCGTGATCACGGCCACGGTGGTGGCGGTCTGCAGTTCCGTCTGGCTGGCCCGGCTGTTTACGCTGCCCGATGAAATTCAGCGTAGCCTGGCCGTCCGTTCGGTCACCACCCCGTTTGCGCTGGCCGCGGCCAAGCCGCTCGGCGGACAGCCGGATCTGGTCGCGTTATTTGTGGTCGTGACGGGCGTCTTCGGGATGGCGGTTGGCGACATGCTTTTTTTGCGGCTGTCGATCCGTGAAGGAATGGCGAAAGGGGCGGGATTTGGCGCGGCATCGCACGGTGCGGGAACGGCACGTTCGTATGAACTCGGGCAGCAGGAAGGGGTGGTGGCAAGCCTGGTGATGATGCTCTCGGGCGTGGTGATGGTACTGATTGCACCGCTGGTGGCGTGGGTGATGTTCTGATTTCCCCGGCCAGTAAGGCCGGGGAGACGAGGTTAGTGCGCGCGGCCTTGCTCGACGCCCAGACCCGTTTGTGAGCGGATAAACTGGGCGCGGAATTTCTCACGCTCCAGGTTACCTTCCGGCGAGTTATCGGTCGCGGAGAAGACCCAGATACCAATAAACGCCACGGCAATGGAGAACAGCGCCGGGTATTCATACGGGAAGATAGCGCTTTCGTGACCGAGGATCTGTACCCAAATCGTCGGGCCAAGGACCATCAGAATCACTGCCGTCAAAAGCCCCAGCCAGCCGCCAATCATCGCCCCACGGGTGGTCAGTTTTGACCAGTACATGGAGAGCAGGATGATAGGGAAGTTACAGCTTGCCGCAATGGAGAAGGCCAGCCCCACCATAAAGGCGATGTTCTGCTTCTCGAACAAAATCCCCAGCAGAATAGCGACCACGCCCAGCACCAGCACGGTGATTTTCGAGACTTTCAGCTCATCACGTTCGCTTGCCCCTTTGCGGATAACGTTGGCATAGAGGTCGTGCGATACCGCAGACGCGCCCGCCAGCGTCAGCCCGGCAACCACCGCGAGGATGGTGGCGAAGGCCACGGCCGAGATAAAGCCAAGGAACAGATTACCGCCTACCGCGTCGGCCAGATGCACTGCCGCCATGTTGTTACCGCCAATCAGCCCGCCCGCCGCGTCTTTAAACGCCGGATTCGCCCCCACCAGCATGATGGCGCCAAAACCAATGATAAAGGTCAGGATGTAGAAGTAACCCATAAAGCCCGTGGCGTAGAAGACGCTTTTGCGCGCTTCACGCGCATCGCTCACGGTGAAGAAACGCATCAGGATGTGTGGCAAGCCAGCCGTACCAAACATCAGACCCAGACCGAGCGAAAGCGCAGAAATAGGGTCTTTCACCAGCCCGCCAGGGCTCATGATCGCTTCCCCTTTCGGGTGTACCGCCATCGCTTCAGTGAACAGATTATTGAAGCTGAACCCGACGTGTTTCATGACCATAAAGGCCATAAAGCTGGCGCCGAACAGCAGCAGGACCGCTTTGATGATTTGCACCCAGGTCGTGGCCAGCATGCCGCCGAACAGGACGTACATCACCATCAGCACACCCACCAGCACCACCGCGATGTGGTAGTTCAGGCCGAACAGCAGTTCGATCAATTTACCCGCGCCGACCATCTGCGCAATCAGATACAGCGCGACCACCACCAACGAGCCGCAGGCGGAGAGGGTACGAATCGGCCCCTGCTTCAGCCGGTAGGAGGCCACGTCTGCGAAGGTATAGCGGCCCAGGTTGCGCAAGCGTTCTGCGATCAGGAACAAAATAATCGGCCAGCCCACGAGGAAGCCGAGGGAGTAAATCAGACCATCGTAGCCGGAGGTGTACACCAGCGCAGAGATGCCGAGGAAGGAGGCGGCGGACATAAAGTCGCCTGCAATTGCCAGCCCGTTCTGAAAACCGGTAATGTTGCCGCCTGCGGTGTAGTAATCATTACGGGAGCGCACGCGTTTCGAGGCCCAGTACGTGATGTACAGCGTCAGCAGCACGAAAATCAGGAACATGATAATCGCCTGCCAGTTGGTTGGCTGGCGCTGTACCTCGCCGGTGATGGCATCAGCGGCGTTGGCGGCAAAGGGAAGTGTGGCGGCAAGCGCCGTCAGGACTCTCTTCATGATGCTTTTACCTCTGCCAGGACTGCTCTGTTAAGACGATCGAATTCGCCATTGGCGCGCCAGACGTACACGCCGGTCAGCACAAACGAAATGATTATCACGCCAATCCCAATCGGAATTCCGCGCGTGACGCTGGTGCCCGCGTGCAGCGGCGTACCGAGCCAGTGTGGGGCAAAGGCAATCAGCAGAATAAAGCCGACGTAAATAATCAGCATGATGATGGAAAGTAAGAAGGCAAACCGTTGCCGTTTATCCACGAGCTCCCTGTAGTGCGCACTATTCTCTATCTGCTGACAAATATCGTTATTCATCAGAGGTCTCCAGAAGTATTTATAGGGGAGGTTTTTTTATTCCCTCTCCCGGGGGGAGAGGGGAGATCGCGTTACGATGGCATTGCGATGGACTGCTTCTCTTCGAGCAGTTTTTCCACCACGCCAGGATCGGCAAGCGTTGAGGTATCACCGAGGTTGCTGGTGTCACCGGCTGCGATTTTGCGCAATATGCGGCGCATAATTTTGCCTGAGCGGGTTTTCGGCAGAGAGTCGGTCCAGTGCAGCACGTCCGGCGTGGCAAGCGGGCCAATCTCTTTACGTACCCAGTTGCGCACCTCGGCATACAGCTCTGGTGACGGCTCTTCGCCATGATTCAGCGTGACGTAGGCGTAAATCGCCTGGCCTTTAATGTTGTGTGGGATCCCGACGACGGCGGCTTCGGCGATCTTCGGATGAGATACCAGCGCGGATTCAATCTCCGCGGTACCCAGACGGTGGCCGGAGACGTTAAGCACGTCGTCCACGCGCCCGGTTATCCAGTAATAACCGTCCTCGTCACGCCGGGCGCCGTCACCGCTAAAGTACATGTTTTTAAAGGTCGAGAAGTAGGTCTGCTCAAAGCGCTCGTGGTCGCCGAACAGGGTACGCGCCTGGCCCGGCCAGGAATCGGTGATCACCAGATTGCCTTCGGTGGCCCCGTCCAGCGGATTGCCTTCGTTATCCACCAGCGCAGGTTGTACGCCGAAGAACGGTTGAGTTGCTGAACCGGCTTTTAACTGCGTCGCACCCGGCATAGGGGTGATCATAAAGCCGCCGGTTTCGGTCTGCCACCAGGTGTCCATCACCGGGCATTTTTCGTTGCCGATTTTCTTCCAGTACCACTCCCAGGCTTCCGGGTTGATGGGCTCGCCAACGGAACCGAGGATGCGCAGCGAAGAGCGGTCAGTGCCTTCAATGGCCTTATCGCCTTCCGCCATTAATGCGCGGATCGCCGTTGGGGCGGTATAGAGAATATTGACCTTGTGTTTATCGACCACCTGACACATGCGCGCCGGCGTTGGCCAGTTCGGTACGCCTTCAAACATCAGCGTAGTGGCACCACAGGCCAGCGGGCCGTAAAGCAGGTAGCTGTGACCGGTGACCCAGCCCACGTCGGCAGTACACCAGTAAATGTCGCCCGGATGGTAGTCGAATACGTACTTGAAGGTGGTAGCGGCATAGACCAGATAGCCGCCGGTGGTGTGCAGCACACCTTTCGGTTTGCCGGTTGAGCCGGAGGTGTAAAGAATAAACAGTGGATCTTCCGCGTTCATCTCTTCCGGCTGATGCTGGTCGCTGGCTTTTTCAATCAGATCGCTCCACCACAGGTCGCGTCCTTCGTTCCAGTCGATCTTGCCGCCGGTACGCTTGAGGACGATGACGTTGCTGACGGTTTTCACGTTCGGATTTTTCAGCGCTTCATCGACGTTTTTCTTCAGGGGAATGCCACGGCCAGCGCGCACGCCTTCATCGGCCGTGATCACCAGTTTCGAGCTGGAATCGACAATACGTCCGGCTACCGCTTCCGGTGAGAAGCCGCCAAAAATCACCGAGTGAATCGCACCGATGCGCGCGCAGGCCAGCATGGCTACCGCCGCTTCAGGCACCATTGGCATATAGATAGCCACCACGTCGCCTTTTTTAATGCCCCTTTCCAGCAGAACGTTGGCAAAGCGGCACACGTCGCGGTGCAGTTCTTTATAAGTAATGTGTTTGCTTTGAGAGGCGTCGTCGCCCTCCCAGATAATGGCCGTTTCATTACCGCGTTCGGCAAGGTGGCGGTCAAGACAGTTTGCTGCCAGGTTCAGCGTGCCGTCTTCGTACCATTTAATGGAGACGTTGCCGGGCGCAAAGGAGGTGTTCTTCACCTTCTGATAAGGTTTAATCCAGTCAAGAATATGGCCCTGCTCACCCCAGAAGACGTCCGGGCTGGAGACGGATTGCTGATACTTCTCGTGGTACTGCTCCGGGTTTATCAGGCAACGGTCCGCAATGTTTGCGGGAATGTCGTGTTTATGTACTTGGCTCATGGCTTTTTTTCTCCTTGTAAGATGTTAATAATATGTCGCAAAAACGTTAATAGTAGGGGCTTTACAAGCTTTGTTTATTATTTGGGCTACAGATCACGCATTGTTTGAAGAGTATGAAAAATGAGCGAATGAAACTTTGAAGGAAAATAATTCACCGTGCCGATTATTCACAATTTCGATTAAAAAAACCTTTTTATAACAAAAAGTTATTGATTGGAATTGTGACAAACTCACGTCATGACCGCTTTTTGCAGCGAAATGTGCCGTTCTTTAAGGCTTGCGCAACATGCCGCGCAAATGATACTCATACGCCGCGTTAAAAAATCCCATAAACCAACGCAACACAATTCATACCCTTTCAG
>Ga0308157_10009617_pt1 | contig 10665 bp, 10 predicted proteins | sample PhyBR1_FD_201035 | JGI IMG/M metagenome (GOLD analysis project Ga0308157, IMG submission 201035) | Phyllosphere microbial communities from UC Gill Tract Community Farm, Albany, California, United States - DLSLB.R1 | ecosystem: Host-associated > Plants > Phyllosphere > Unclassified | place: USA...
CTGCCGGGATTCCAGCCAGCCCTCGGTGGTCAGCTCGGCGTAGGCCTTGGCCACGGTGTTGGGGTTCACCATGAGTTGCTGGGCCAGGCCGCGCACGCTGGGCAGCTGCGCACCGGGCGCGAGCGCGCCGGTGGCGATCTTCATCCGTACCGCGTCCACGATCTGGCGCCCGATCGGGCGGGGATCGCCGGTGGCGATCTGGATCATCAATGCCTGGGTGCGTGCCATGTCCTTGTCCATCAACTGTACTAGTTGAAATAGTACAGTTAGATCAGCCGGTGCCGTCAAGCCCCGTCCGACGAAACGCCCGCAGGACGACCCGAACCGGTGCCCGCGGCGACGAACGTCATGGGCCAGTCATCCACACGACACGCATTGGTCACCGCCGGTGCCCACGCTGTCGGCAAAACGGAGGCACTGCCATGCGCTATGCGATCGTCACCGAGACCTATCCGCCGGAGGTCAACGGCGTGGCCTTGACCGTGCAGAGCCTGGAACAGGGCCTGCGCCGCCGCGGCCATGACGTCGAACTGGTCCGGCCACGGCAGAACCAGGACCCACCGGCCGCGTACGAGCTGCTGGTGCGCGGTGCGGCATTGCCGCGCTATCCCGGCCTGCGCTTCGGCCTGCCCGCCCCGCAGCGCTTGGCCCGGCAATGGCAGCAGCAGCGCCCCGACGCGATCTACATCGCCACCGAAGGCCCGCTCGGCTGGTCGGCGATGCGCGCCGCACGCCGGCTCGGCATCCCCGTCGCCTCCGGGCTGCATACCCGCTTCGACGAGTACCTGCAGGACTACGGCGCGGCATGGCTGCAACCGGTCGCGCTGGGCTGGATGCGGCGCTTCCACAACCAGGCCGATGCGACGCTGGTGCCGACCAACGAACTGCAGCAGTTCCTGGCCGCGCAGGGCTTCTCGCGGGCACGCCTGCTGGCACGCGCGGTCGACGGCAGCCAGTTCGACCCGCAACGCCGCGATGCCGCCCTGCGCGCGCAGTGGGGCCTGCCGGACGATGGACTGGCGGTGATCCATGTCGGTCGCATCGCCGCGGAAAAGAATCTTGGGCTGGCGGTGAAGGCGTTCCGCCGCATCCAGCAGGTCAAACCGGACGCACGCTTCGTCTGGGTCGGCGATGGCCCGCTGCGCGAGAAGCTGGCCAGCGAGAACCCGGACTTCATCTTCTGCGGCATCCAGCGCGGCGAGGCATTGGCACGGCACTTCGCCAGCGGCGACCTGTTCCTGTTCGCCAGCCGCAGCGAAACCTTCGGCAACGTCACCCTGGAAGCCATGGCCAGCGGCGTGGCGACGGTTGCCTTCAATTACGGTGCCGCGCGCGAACACCTGCGCAGCGGCCATAGCGGAGTTGCCGTGGAGAACGAGGAAGGCTTCATCAACGCGGCCGTGCAGCTGGCCGGTGATGAGGAGATGCGCACCACCCTGGGCGCCAACGCCAACCGCGCGATGCAGCGGCTGCACCCGGAGCAGGTGGTCGCCGAATTCGAAGCCCTGCTCGATGAACTTGCCCTGCGGAGACGTGCCCATGTCGTTGCTGCCGCCTGAAGGTATCGCCGCCCGCGAGGCACGCTGGTGCCGCCGCGCCAACCGCTACGGCCGCCGCCGTGGCATCCGCATCGTGTTCTCCACGCTGAGCCGGCTGGGCGATGGGGTGTTCTGGTACATGCTGATGGGCGCCCTGGTGCTGGCCGATGGCCTGGACGGCCTGCAGGCCTCGATCCACATGGCCATCACCGGGGCCGTCGCACTGACCCTGTACAAGGGCCTCAAGCGCTGGACGCGCCGCCCGCGCCCGTTCGCCGCCGATGTACGCATCCGCGCCTGGGTCGCGCCGCTGGACGAGTACAGCTTCCCCTCCGGCCACACCCTGCATGCGGTGTCCTTCACCGTGGTGGCGCTGGCCTACTACCCGTGGCTGGCACCGCTGCTGGTGCCGTTCACCGCAGGCGTGGCGATGTCGCGCGTGGTACTGGGCCTGCACTACCCCAGCGACGTCCTGGCCGCCACCGGCATCGGCCTGCTGCTGGGGACCGCCTCGCTGCAGCTTTGCCCGCTGCTCGCTGGCTGAGGCCGGCGTGCGCGCGTGGCCGCCGCGCACGCCCTACAATGCGCGCATGACCACGTTGTTCATCTCCGATCTGCACCTGGACCCCAGCCGTCCAGCCATCACCGAACTGTTCCTGGCCTTCCTGCGCGATGAAGCCCGGCAGGCCGAGGCGCTGTACATCCTGGGCGACCTGTTCGAAGCCTGGATCGGCGATGACACGCCCTCGGCCGCCGCCGATGCGGTGGCCACGGCGCTGCGCGGGATCAGTGATGCCGGCGTGCCGGTGTACTTCATCCGCGGCAACCGCGACTTCCTGGTCGGCAACGACTACGCGGCACGTGCCGGCATGCGCATCCTGCCGGACCCGGCGGTGATCGAGCTGTATGGCAAGCCGGTGATGCTGCAGCACGGCGACCTGCTCTGCACCGACGACGTCGCCTACCAGGCCTTCCGCGCGCAGACCCGCGATCCGGCGTTCATCGCGCAGTTCCTGTCGCAACCGCTGGAAGCCCGCATCGCCTTCGCACAGAAAGCGCGCGCGGCCAGCCAGGCGCGCCAGTCGGAGATGAAGCAAGGCGACCGCGCGCAGTTCGAGACCGTGACCGACGTGGCCCCGGCCGAAGTGGCCGCCACGTTCCAGCGCTATGGCGTGGACACGATGATCCATGGCCACACCCACCGCCCTGCGATCCACACCCTGCAGGCCGGCGATCACGCCTGCACGCGCATCGTGCTCGGCGATTGGTACGAACAGGGTTCGGTGCTGCGCGTGGATGCCGACGGCTACCGGCTGGAAGCGTTGTTCGCATCCCCCTGATGCGATAGCGCCGGGCTCTGCTTGGCCGTGAGCGTCGCCGCCCACGTCCAAAGCCCCCCTCCCCTTTCCCGTGGCAAAGGGAGGGGGCAAAGCATCACTCAGGTGGCGTGATAGCAGGCGTCAGGGCGCTTCCACCGGCACGGCCGGATCGCGGGCGCAGCCTTTGAAGGTGTCCTTGCCCAGCACGAACTCAGCCGTGAACGGGTGGCTGAGGTCGGACATGCCGTCCGAACAGGTCGCCCGTTCGATGGTCAGGCGGAATGCGTTGTCGCCCTCGCCGCCCTGCACCTGCAGCAGCCCGTCGACCAGGCTGCGCGTACCTTCGAAATGACGCGGCGCGTCCTGCGTCTCCGGCGTGGTGTAGTCCAGCGTGCCGCCTTCCACGCGCACGCCCCAGAACGGCTCGGTGCCCGATGCCTGCAGCACCTGCGGGAAGTCAGTGCCTGCCGCGACGACCGGCTCTGCCGCCGGGGCCGGGGCTGGCGCGGGGGTTTCAGCCACCGGCGGCGCCGGCTGGCTGCAAGCGGCCAACGTGGCCAGAAGCACGAGTCCCATGTATGCCTGCTTCATCCATTTTCTCCTTGGTGGGCAGCGGTGAAGGTGGCTACCTTCGCATCCCAGCCTGTGACGGCACGTGACTGGCGTCAATCGGACGGGCGCTGAAATCCTGCTTCATCGGGCGATGCCCCCAGCCGGCGGGTGACGGGATTCCTCCCCGTCCGCACGCCAGCCTCAGCCGGCCTGCTCGACCAGGTTGGCCAACTCGTCCTCGTCGAAGCCGGCCAGCAGGCGGGCCTCGATGTTGAACGGGCCATGCAGGTAGCCACCGGCGTACTCGCGCAGCAACTGCTTGAAGCGCGCGCGTGGCTCGACGCCGGCGCGTTCGCAGTACCAGCGGTACCAGCGCGAACCGGCGGCGACATGCGCCACTTCCTCGCGCAGGATCACTTCCAGCACGTCGGCGGTGGCCTCGTCGCCGAGCGAACGCAGCTTGGTGATCATCGCCGGGGTGACATCCAGGCCGCGCGCCTCGAGCACGCGCGGCACCAGGGCCATGCGCGCCAGGCCGTCATGCGCGGTCTTCTCGCACATTTCCCACAGCCCGTTGTGGGCGGGGAAATCGGCGTAGTCATGGCCATGCGCCAGCAGGCGCTCGCGCAGCAGCATGAAGTGGCGCGACTCGTCATCGGCGCAGCTCACCCAGTCGGCGTGGAAGCTGCCGGGCAGCCCGCGGAAGCGATACACCGCATCCCAGGCCAGGTCGATGGCGTTGAGTTCGATGTGGGCGATGGCATGGATGAAGGCCGCCCGCCCTTCCACCGAGCCCAGGCCACGGCGCGGCAGGTCACGCGGATGCACCAGCACCAGCTGCGACGGCCGGCCCGGCATGCGGATCGGCTCGGGATCGGGGGCGTGTGCGGGCAGCTTCAGGGTGCCGCTGCGAAAACGCGCGGCGTAGTGCTGGGTGAGCGCGACTTTCTCTAGCGGGTCGGCGGCGGCCAAGCAGATGCAGGCGGCATCGAGCAGTGAAAAACCGGCAGCTTCGGGCGGTGGCAGGAATGTTGTGCCTGCAACTGCAGGCTGTGCTTGTTGCGGGTTCATGGGTGCTCGCATGGTGCCGCTTCTGTTCTGCCCTCTCCCCAACCCCTCTCCCGCAGGGAGAGGGGCTCAAGCGGGTCAGGCGCGGCGCAGCGTCTTGGCTTCGTCCGAACGCAACTGCTGGATGCGCTCGAAGTAGCCCGGCTCGATGCCGGTGACGTAGTGGCCGTTGAAGCAGGAGGAGTCGAACTCCTTCAATTCCGGGTTGCCTTCGCGCACGGCCGCTTCCAGGTCTTCCAGGTCCTGGTAGACCAGCCAGTCGCAGCCCAGGTGCTGCTCGATCTGCTCGACGCTGCGCTGGTTGGCGACCAGTTCCTCCACCGCAGGCATGTCGATGCCGTAGATGTTGGGGTGGCGCACCGGCGGTGCGGCGCTGGCCAGGTAGACCTTGCGTGCACCGGCGTCGCGCGCCATCTGCACGATCTGCTGGCTGGTGGTGCCACGCACGATCGAGTCGTCGACCAGCAGCACCACGCGGTTGCGGAACTCCAGGTGGATCGGGTTGAGCTTGCGGCGCACCGACTTCACCCGCTCGCCCTGGCCCGGCATGATGAAGGTACGGCCGACGTAACGGTTCTTGACGAAGCCCTCGCGGTACTTCACGCCGAGCACGTTGGAGATTTCCAGCGCCGCATCGCGCGAGGTGTCGGGGATCGGGATGATGGTGTCGATGTCGTGGTCCGGGCGCAGGCGCAGGATCTTCTCGCCCAGCTTCTGGCCCATGCGCATGCGCGCCTTGTGCACCGAGACGTTGTCGATCATCGAATCCGGGCGCGCGAAGTACACGTACTCGAAGATGCACGGGGTCTGCTGCGTGTTGGTCGCGCAGATCTCGGTGAACAGCTCGCCGCGTTCGGTGATCACCACCGCTTCGCCCGGGGCCACGTCACGCACGCGCTCGAAGCCGAGCACGTCCAGCGCCACCGACTCGGAGGCCACCACGTACTCGTCGCCTTCGGCGTGGCTGCGCTTGCCCAGCACCAGCGGACGGATGCCGTGCGGGTCGCGGAAGGCCACCAGGCCCAGGCCCAGCACCACGCTGACCACCGCATAGCCGCCCTTGCAGCGACGATGCACGCCGGCCACGGCGCGGATCGCCGCTTCCGGGGTGAGCATGCGCTGCGCGTCCAGCTCGTAGGCGAACACGTTCAGCAGTACTTCGCTGTCCGAATCGGTGTTGATGTTGCGGCGGTCGGCCTCGAACACCTGGCGACGCAGTGCCTCGGTGTTGATCAGGTTGCCGTTGTGCGCCAGCGCGATGCCGTACGGCGAGTTGACGTAGAACGGCTGCGCCTCGTCGGTGCCTTCCGAGCCGGCGGTGGGATAGCGCACGTGGGCGATGCCGATGCGGCCCTGCAGCAGCCCCATGCGACGCTCGTCGAACACGTCACGGACCAGGCCGTTGCCCTTTTCCACGCGCAGGCGGGTGCCGTTTGCGGTGGCGATACCCGCGGCATCCTGGCCGCGATGCTGGAGGACGGTCAGGCCGTCATAAAGCTGCCCGGCGACGTTCTGGTTGCCGACGATTCCGACGATGCCACACATGTTGCGCGATCTCCGCTGGGCGCAGGCGCCCGGTTAACGTGAAGGTGGCCGTGCCTGGCCCTGTGCCCCGTCCCGCGTGGAGTCGGGGTGACCCGGGCGCACCTGCGCCGGATCGATGTTGGAGGGCAACGCCCCCGCCGGGTCCACGGACCCACCTGCGCCGGGCTGCCCGGCTGGCGGCTGTCCGCTGCCCGCGTCTGTCTCGTTCGGTCGCGCATTATCGCCTGCCAGCACCGACTTGCCCAAGTCCATCAACACGTCGTGCGGCAATTCAGTCAGGTCCGGCGGCTGCGGCAGTTTTCCACGCAGCCAGCCCGCCATCGGCTGCAGCGGCGGCAACAACACCGATTGCTGCCATTCCGGCTTGCCGGGCATCGAGGTGAAGCCCAGCACCAGCACCACCAGGACCGCCAGCAGCACGCCGCGGACCACGCCCAGGCCGAGGCCCAGCAGGCGGTCCGGCCACTTCAGCAGGATCGTGGAATCGACCAGGCCGCGCAGCGCCATGCCCAGCAGCATCAACGCCAGCAGCGCACCGACGAAGGCCAGCACGTAGCCGCCGGCGTACTCACCGACGGTGGGCTGGCTGCCACCGGACAGCACCCGCGCCACCTGTTCACCGAAATGGAACGCCGCCCAGCCCGAGACAACCCAGGACACCACGCCCAGCACGGTCGCCAGCAGGCCGCGCATCAGCCCGATCAGGGCCGACAGGGCGATCACGGCCAGCAGGATCAGGTCAATCACGGCAGGCCCGGTCCGGTCCCGGCGCGGTATGGGCCGGGACGGCAGTCGTCGCTCGCATCAGGGATGCGGACGGACCATACCCGGGATGCCGACCTTGGCGGCCACCTGGGCCTTGAGCTGGTCGGCCTCGGCGCGGCTGGCCACCGGCCCGACCCGGACGCGGTTGAGCGTGCCGTTGTCGGTACGCACCTGCTCGACGAAGGCGCTGAAGCCGGCCGCGCGCACGCGGTCACGCAGCGCATTGGCCTCGGTCGGCTGCGAGAACGCGCCCAGCTGCACCGCGAAACCGACGTTGCTGGCGGCCGGGGCGGCCGGGGTGCGCACGTCAGGACGCGCCGGGGTGGTCGCCACCGGCTTGGGGGCCTCGGGTTTCGAGGCCGCCGGCTTGGGGGCTTCCGGCTTGGGCTCCGGACGCGGCGTGGCGGCCACCGGGCGTGCCGGTTCGGCCGGCAGCGGCTCGCTGCGCACCGGGGCCGGCGCAGGCGCCGCGGTCGCGGTGCTCGGTGCCGCCGGGGTCTCGGCCGCGGCATTGAGCACCACCACCTGCGCATTGACGTCGTTGCGGACCTTGCCCGCTTCCAGTCGCACCAGTTCGGCCTGGGCGCGGTCGGCGTACGGCCCGATGCGCACGCGCCATGCCGGGCGACCGTTGATGGTGTCGGCCTGGCTGAAGCCCGGCAGGTTGGATTTCTTCAGGTGCGCGATCACCGCATCGGCATCGGCCTGGGTGGCGTAGGCACCGAAATTGACCGCGTAGTTGCCTGCCGCCACGGCCGCGGGCAGGCCATTGGCCGGCTGCGTGGCCGGCGCCTGGGCGGTAGCGGTTTCCGGGGCGGTGGCCGGCATGCCCAGTGCCCCGCCGGCCGGTACGCTCGGTGCGACCAGCGGCAGCTCACGGGTTTCGAACTGGCCCGCGGCCGGGGCCTCGGGCGCCTGCAGCGGGACATCCTGCACACCGCTGTCCGGTGCCGGCCCCTTGACCAGCATGGGCAGGAAGATCACGGCCAAAGCCACCAGAACGATGGCACCAATCAGTCGCTGTTTCAGAGGAGTATCCACAGATGGCTTACGAGCGGCGTGGCGGAATGCCCCGGCGATTATATGCGTGGCGTCCGGCGCACGGCCTCAGCCAGCTGAACGAAGCAATGGCAGGGCGTCGGCGACGGTGTGGAACGAACCGAACAGCAGCACCCGGTCGCCCTCGGCCGCCTGCGCCAGTGCCGCATTCAGGGCCGTCGCCACGTCCTTGGACAAGGACGCCGACGCTGCCGGGGTCTGCTGCAGGCGCTGCTGCAACTGCGCCGCACTCTGTCCACGCGCGCCGTCCAGCCCGGCCAGGAACCAGCCATCGACCTGCGCCTGCAGGGCCTGCACCACGCCCTCGGCATCCTTGTCGGCCAGCGCGGCATAGACCGCCAGGGTACGGCCAGCGCCCGGCTGCGACTTCAACGCCGCGGCCAGCGCGGCGGCGGCCTGCGGGTTGTGGCCGACGTCGACCAGCACTTCCACGCCCTTGCGCTGGAAGCGCTGCAGGCGGCCATCGATGGCCGCCCCGGCCACGCCCTGTGCCCAGGCAGCGCGCGGCACCGGCTTGTCCAACGCGCGCAGCGCGGCGATGGCGGTGGCGGCGTTGTTGCGCTGGATCGGTGCCCACAGTGCCGGCTGCGGCAGTTCGATGCGGAAGGAGACATCGCGCCAGCGCCAGCGTTCGGCATCGATCGGCTCGGCGAAGAAGTCGCTGCCGAAGCGGATCGCGTTGGCGCCCAGCACGTAGGCACGCCGCAGCACGCTGGAGGGTGGGTCGATCTCTCCCAGGATCACCGGCTTCCAGCCACGGAGGATGCCGGCCTTTTCCTCACCGATGGCCTCGCGGTCGGTGCCCAGCCAATCGGCGTGGTCGATGTCCACCGTGGTGATCACCGAGACATCGGCATCGATCAGGTTCACCGCATCCAGGCGCCCGCCCAGGCCGACTTCCAGCACGGCCAGATCCAGCTGCGCCTGCGCGAACACCCACAGCGCGCACAGGGTGCCGTATTCGAAATAGGTCAGCGGGGTGTCGCTGCGGGCATCCTCGACCGCGTTGAAGCCCGCCACCAGGGTGGCATCGTCAACGTCGGCGCCATCGATGCGCACGCGCTCGTTGTAGGCCAGCAGGTGCGGCGAGGTGTAGGCCCCCACCTTCCAGCCGGCGGCTCGGGCGATGGATTCGATGAAGGCCACGGTCGAGCCCTTGCCGTTGGTCCCGCCGACCACGATGCTGCGCTTGCCTGGCTGCCCCAACTGCATGCGTGCGGCGACCTCGCGCACGCGCTCCAGCCCCATCGCGATGGACTGCGGGTGCTGCTGTTCGATGTGGGCGAGCCACTGGCCAAGCGTGGCGGGACGTGCGGAAGACATGCGGGACGTTCTCGGATCATGGGCCGGCGCGACGGCCGGCAGCGCGTTGCGCGCGGGAAAGGCGTCCATGATACAGCGGGCCTTTCGGATGCCCCCATCCCGCCGTGCGGACCACGTTCGGCACGGACGTGACCGACGACACCCAAAGCACCCCTCCCCCGCCCTCCCCTTGCCTGCGGCACAGGGAGGGGGCAAGAGCAGCAGTGCCTCGCCACGTTCGGCAGGGGTGTGGCCGATGACACCCCAGGCCCCCTCGTCCCGCCCTCCCCTTGCCTGCGGCGAAGGGAGGGGCACAGAGCAGCAGCGCCGGGCTGGATCAGGGTGACGTGGCTTTACAGCGCGCGGTGCTTGGCCTCGCCGAAGAACGGGGTGTGATGCGCGCAATCGTTCAGGCGCACCACTTCCAGATGCTCCACGTCCGGACCTTCCAGCAGATTCAACGTGGTCGGGGCCTGGCGGAAGGTCCACAGCTTGGCGATCGGCAGGCCCAACACCTTGCACAGGATCACCCGGTTGACCGCGTCATGGGCAACGACCAGCAACGTGTCGTCCTCGCCCAGGCCTTCGGCGGCCTTGGCCAGGCCGCGCCAGCTGCGGTCCAGCACCTGGCGCAGCGATTCGCCGCCCGGCATCAGCACGGTATCCGGCTCCTCGCGCCAGGCGCGCAGGCGGGCCGGATCCTTGTCGTGGATCTCGCTGGCGAGCAGGCCTTCCCACTCGCCATGGGCGATTTCCTGCAGGTCCGGCTCGGTCAGCAACATCTCCGCGCGGGCGCTGCCCAGCGCGGCCTTCGCCGTGCTCTGCGCGCGGCTCAGCGGCGAGGCGACGGCGCGGGTGATCTGCACATCCGCCAGGCGCTCGCCCAAGGCCTTGGCCTGGGCCTGGCCCACCGGCGAAAGGGGAATGTCGATCTGGCCCTGGTAGCGGCCTTCGGCGTTCCACGGCGTTTCGCCGTGACGGGCAAGCAGGATGCGCATGCAGCAAGTTCCATTCTTGGGTGTGGGGCCCGCCCGGTGCTGGCAGCGGGAGGCGCATCATAGCCCGAGCAGACGGTGACGCCGCCCACGGTTTCCTTCGATACGGATCCCCCGCGGCGCCCGGATCCGGCGCATCACCGCAACAGACCACAACATGCGTGACACAGTCGCGCGCCTGTTCCTCGCGTACGATAACGGCTCCCTATCGGTGCCACGGTGTCGCATGAGGGCCAGCACCCTCCACGCCCCCGACGCGGCATGAGCAGCCCTTCCCCACCTTCGACTCCCGTCCCCGCTGAATTCCGCAACGAACGCCGCGATCGCTGGTTCGCGGCGCTGATCAGCCTGCAACTGCACCTGCTGATGCTGGTGCTCCTGCTGCACTCCAATCCACCGGTGGTTTCCTCGCCGCAAGGCGCTTCCGGCGGTGGTGGGCGGGTCAAGGTCGATTTCGTCGGTGAAGCGCCGCCGTCGCCGCGACCGTCCCAGAAGCCGCCGCAGCCCAAGCCCAGCACCACC
>Ga0308157_10009618_pt1 | contig 10663 bp, 10 predicted proteins | sample PhyBR1_FD_201035 | JGI IMG/M metagenome (GOLD analysis project Ga0308157, IMG submission 201035) | Phyllosphere microbial communities from UC Gill Tract Community Farm, Albany, California, United States - DLSLB.R1 | ecosystem: Host-associated > Plants > Phyllosphere > Unclassified | place: USA...
CCGTCTTCGAGCACGAGAATTGCGGCTTGGGTCACGGGAATCTCACTTTGGCTACCGGGGGACTCCGAAGCCACGCCTGCGTCCGCGGTCAAAAACCGGTTGCAAAAAAGCGCGGACGGCGGTCTGGAACCGGTCCGGCTAACGTGTTTCGGCGAGCGGGAATTGTAAAGGCAAGGGGGGCCGCAGCGCCAGCGCCCCGTGCGCCTTCACTTCACGCTTTCAGAAGCAGGCAAATGCAGATTGCGCCGGAGAAATGCCCGCATTCAGCATCAGCGCCCGGTTTGGCTCAGCCAATCAGGTCGCGCACCCTGTATCGCCCCGGTTCACGCCCCAGCAAGCGGCGCGCCGCATGCAGCGCACCACGCGCAAAGATGTCGCGGTTGGTCGCCCGGTGCACCAGCTCCACCCGCTCGCCGAGCCCGGTGAACTGGACGAAATGCTCGCCGATGATGTCGCCGGCTCGCAGACTGGCGTAACGCGGCTCGGCGCCGCCGTGCTGGGCAGACTCGCCCAGGGTCAATGCCGTGCCCGAGGGCGCGTCCTTCTTGTGCACATGGTGCGATTCGACGATATCGCAGTCCCAGCCCGGCAACGTGGCCGCGGCCCGCTCCACCAGCTCGGCCAACACCGCCACGCCCAGGCTGAAATTGGTCGCCCACACCAGCGGGATGCTGGCAGCAGCGGCGTCCAATGCCGCCTGCTGCGCCTCGCTGATACCGGTGGTGCCCGAAACAAAACCAGCGCCCCGCTCCACGCACAGCGCCAGCACCGGATCAAAACCCTCGGGAAGGCTGAAGTCGATCGCAACGTCGAAGGCCGGCGCGCCAGAGAGCTCGCTGGCTGCGAAATGGGGGATGCCATCCACCACGCGCTGCACCGGCGGTTTCCGCACCACGGCGGCAACCACCTGCAACGCGGGATCTTCAGCTGCCAAGCGCAGCAAGGCCTGCCCCATGCGCCCGGAGGCACCATGGATCAGCAATCGAGTCGGAGTGTTGTTCATGCAGGCAAGCTACCGTTTCCACGGGGTAACGCACAAGCACCTGAACAGGACAGCGCCGGGTTACCCGGCGCTGTCAGCTGCTCAATGTTGCTTGGGCTCGCTGGGTCCACAACTGTTGCAACCACCGCAAGCGCCACCGCTGCTCGCCGCAGGCGGGGCCAGCCGTCGCCCCCAGGCCTGCAGGCGCGGCGAACGTTGCGGCTTGACCAGCCACAGCGCCAACGTGCCGCGCAGCGTGCGCAGCACACCAGGGAACTGCTTCTTCAACACCACCCAGGCACTGACCAGCACAGCAAGGCCAATGATCAGGTATTGCAGCAGCAGCCCCTCGTCCATCAGCCTGCCCCCATCGCCTTGGCAACCTGGTAGGTCACCAGCGCCGCCAGATATGCAGCAGCAAACAGGTACACGGTGGCAAACGCCATTTGCTTCCACGAGTTGGTCTCGCGCTTGATCGTGGCCAAGGTTGAGATGCACATCGGGGCGTAGATGAACCAGACCATCAGCGACAAGCCGGTGGCCAGGGTCCAGCCGTCGCTGATCACCGGGGTCAGCGCCTGGATCGCCGCGTCGTCATCGGCCGCCGACAACGCGTAGATCGTGGCCAGCGACGACACCGCCACTTCACGCGCGCCCATCCCCGGGATCAGCGCGATGCAGATCTGCCAGTTGAAGCCCAGAGGCGCGAAGATCACCGCCATCGCATGGCCCAGCTGGCCGGCGTAGCTGTAATCGATGGCCGGCAAGGTAGCGTTCTCCGGTGCGCCCGGGAAGGACAGCAGGAACCACAGCAGGATGGTCAAGGCCAGGATGATGCCGCCTACCCGCTTGAGGAAGATCACCGCGCGCTCCCACAGCCCGACCGCAAGGTCACGCGGATTGGGCAGGCGGTAGGACGGCAACTCCAGCAACAGCGGATGCTCGCCCTTGTCGCGGCGGAACTTCTTCATCGTCCACGACATGATCAGGGCACTGGCAATGCCGGCCACATACAGGCCGAACAGCACCAGCCCCTGCTGGTTGAACATGCCCCATACGGTCTTTTCCGGAATGAACGCACCAATCAACAAGGCGTACACCGGCAAGCGCGCCGAACACGTCATCAGCGGCGCCACCAGGATGGTGGCAAGGCGATCACGCGGGTCCTGGATGGACCGGGTGGACATGATGCCCGGCACGGCACAGGCGAAGCTGGACAGCAGCGGGATGAAAGAACGCCCGGACAGGCCGGCCGCAGCCATCATCCGGTCCAGCAGGAACGCAGCGCGCGGCAGATAGCCGGACTCCTCCAACGCCAGGATGAAGGCAAACAGGATCAGGATCTGCGGCAGGAACACCACCACGCCACCCACGCCGGCAATGATGCCATCCACCAGCAGGCTGCTCAGTGGACCTTCCGGCAGATGCGTGGACGCCACCTCGCCCAACCAGCCAAACGCGGCCTCGATGCCATCCATCATCGGCGTGGCCCAGGCATACACCGCCTGGAAGATCAGGAACATGATCACTGCCAGCGTCAGCAGGCCGAACACCGGATGCAGCAACCAACGGTCCAGTGCATCGTCGATCCGGGCGGTACGCGCAGGCATGCTGACGGCGCTGGCGAGGATTTCCCGGACCTGAGCGTGGTAATCGGCACCCGGCTCGGCGGCATGCACCGGCAGGCTGGCCAACGATGGCACCAATGCGTCGATACGCTCGACCAGCGCGCGCGCGCCATTGCGCTGCACCGCCACGGTTTCCACAACCGGCACGCCGAGTGCTTTCTCCAGCGCCGCCACGTCGATCTCGATGCCGCGCTTGCGTGCGGCATCGACCATGTTCAGTGCCACGATCATCGGCTTGCCCAACTCGCGCACTTCCAGTGCGAAGCGCAGGTGCAGGCGAAGGTTGGTGGCGTCGATCACGCACACCAGCGCATCCGGTGCGGCCTCACCCGGGTAGAAGCCCCGGCACAGATCGCGGGTAATGGCCTCATCCAGGCTGGCCGGCTGCAGGCTGTAGGCACCCGGCAGATCCAGCACCGCGTACTCGCGGCCGGAAGGGCCACGCATGCGGCCTTCCTTGCGCTCGACGGTGACGCCGGTGTAATTGGCCACCTTCTGGCGGCTGCCGGTCAGCTGGTTGAACAGCGCGGTCTTGCCGCTGTTGGGGTTACCAACGAGCGCCAAACGGGCAATTGCATCGCTCATGCCGGCTCTCCCAGTCCGCTTACCTGCACCCGCGCGGCCTCGGCAAGACGCAGCGCAAAGCGAGTGAAGCCGACCTGGAACAGCAACGGTTCACCGCCGACCGGGCCGCGCGCGACCAGCCGCACTTCCTCACCATTGACAAAGCCCAGCTCGCGCAAGCGTCGCGCAATGGCGTCGTTGGCATGCAGGTCCTGTACGTTTTCCACCTTCGCGGATGCATGCAGCGGCAAATCTGACAACGTCACTGAATGGGCGCCTATGAAGAGTTGATAAGAATGGTTATCAATTCTAGCACCGTGAACACGCCCACCGCCGCCCAACCAAAGGCCTACAGCGTTCCCCCTCAGCAACTGTTGCCGATCAGCGGCAGCTGGCCATGCAACTGTTCAGGCGCTCCCCGCAGACGGCGGCGGCCGAGCGGTTCTGGCAGAACGCCTGTGAGGTCTGGCAGGCACCGCGTAGTTCGGGATTGGTGATCCTGTCGCATTGGTTGTTTCTATTTGCCTCGCCGCAGTCGCCGTAATTGCCGGGGTTGGCCGTACACCGCTGGTGAACGGTCTGACAATAGCTCACGCAGGCGGCAGGGTCGCTGCCTGGTGGGGCGCTCCAGCCGCCGCCACTGGAACAACCGGCCAGCGCCAGCGCTACAGCAACCCAGCCAGCCCACATGCTTGTACGCATCTTCGCCGCCCTGAAATGAGAACAGCCCGAGCATACGCCCGGGCTGTTTCATTACCATCCCTCGCCGAGGGACTGCGCCGGCTTATTCCACAACCACCGGAATCTTGCCGATACGGGCCTGCCATTCGCGCGGGCCGGTCTTGTGCACCGACTCACCGGTGGAATCCACCGCCACGGTTACCGGCATGTCCTGCACGGTGAACTCGTAGATCGCCTCCATGCCCAGGTCGGCAAAACCGACAACCTTGGACGCCTTGATCGCCTTGGACACCAGGTAGGCCGAACCACCCACGGCCATCAGGTAGGCCGACTTGTTGTCACGGATGGCTTCGATTGCCGCCGGACCGCGCTCGGCCTTGCCGACCATGCCCAGCAGACCGGTCTGTTCCAGGATCTGGCGGGTGAATTTGTCCATGCGGGTAGCCGTGGTCGGGCCGGCCGGGCCCACCACTTCGTCACGCACCGGATCGACCGGGCCGACGTAATAGATGAAGCGGCCCTTCAGGTCCACCGGCAACGGCTCGCCCTTGTTGAGCATCTCGACCATGCGCTTGTGCGCGGCATCGCGGCCGGTCAGCAGCTTGCCGTTGAGCAGCAGGGTCTGGCCCGGCTTCCAGCTGGCTACTTCTTCCGGGGTGATGTTGTCCAGATCAACACGGGTGCCCTTGGAGGCGTCGTAGGTCAGCTTGGGCCAGTCTTCCAGCGACGGCGGGTCCAGCATTACCGGGCCGCTGCCGTCCAGGGTGAAGTGCGCATGGCGGGTGGCAGCGCAGTTCGGGATCATCGCCACCGGCAGGTTGGCGGCGTGGGTCGGGAAATCCTTGACCTTGATGTCCAGCACCGTGGTCAGGCCACCCAGGCCCTGGGCACCGATGCCCAATGCGTTGACCTTCTCGTACAGCTCAAGACGCAGCTCTTCGGCACGATTGGACGCGCCGCGGGCCTGCAGGTCGGTGATGTCGATCGGCTCCATCAGCGACTCCTTGGCCAGAAGCATCGCCTTCTCGGCGGTGCCACCGATGCCGATGCCGAGCATGCCCGGCGGGCACCAGCCGGCGCCCATGGTCGGCACGGTCTTGAGCACCCAATCGACGATGGAGTCGGACGGATTGAGCATGGCGAACTTGCTCTTGGCTTCGGAGCCACCGCCCTTGGCGGCAACGATCACATCGACCGTGTCACCCGGCACCACCTTGACGTTGACCACGCCCGGGGTGTTGTCCTTGGTATTGGTGCGCTTGCCGGCCGGGTCAGCCAGCACGGAGGCGCGCAGCTTGTTGTCCGGGTAGGCGTAGGCACGGCGAATGCCTTCGTTGGCCATGTCCTCGACGCCCATGGTGGCGTCGTCCCAGCGCACGTTCATGCCGATTTCCAGGAACACGGTGACGATGCCGGTGTCCTGGCAGATCGGACGGTGGCCCTCGGCGCACATGCGCGAGTTGATCAGGATCTGGGCAATGGCCTCTTTGGCCGCCGGCGACTCTTCGCGCTCATAGGCAGCGGAGAGATTTTTGATGTAGTCGACCGGGTGGTAGTACGAGATGTACTGCAGCGCGTCGGCGACGGACTGGATGAGGTCTTCCTGCTTGATCGATGTCACGGGCTTGCTCGCTTGCTGAAGGCTGGCGGGGGTTCAGCCCACCATTTTACGCCTTGCCGGCACGGCGCGCTGCCTGATCCTGTCTTGGTCCTTGATAGAGCGTCGCTATCGACAGATTTGTGCGCCAGAGTGGACCTATCCTTGTCACGGACCCGCACGCTGCCGCGTCCTAGCCCCATGAACGCCCAAACCACCTTCCAACACCATCGCCCGCGCTTGCTGGCCCTGGCCTACCGCATGCTGGGCAGCCGCGCCGATGCCGAGGACGTGCTGCAGGATGCCTGGCTGCGCTGGGCCGGCACGGACACCAGCGACGTCCGCGACGCCGAAGCCTGGCTGGTCACCACGACCACCCGCCTCAGCCTGGACCGTCTACGCGCGGCCAAGCGTGACCGTCAGCATTACGTCGGCCCGTGGCTACCCGAGCCGCTGGAGGTCGAACTGGCGCCAGACCCCGGCGCCGACCCGGCGCAGCGGCATGCACTGGCAGATGAGGTCTCCTTTGCCTTCCTGACCCTGCTGGAGCAACTCAGCCCGGACGAACGTGCGGCCTTCCTGCTGAAGGAGGCCTTCGATCATGACTACCGGCAGATCGGCGCCCTGCTTGGCCACAGCGAAGCCAATTGCCGCCAGCTGGTCCGCCGGGCCCGGCTACGCCTGCAGTCCGGTGCGCCGCGCTTCAGTGCGCCCCCCGAGCTGCACCGGCAGCTGTTGCAGCGCTTCATGGAGGCGGCGCAACGCGGCGACAGCGAGGCCATCCAGGCACTGCTGCATGCCAATGCCATCGCCCTGTCCGATGGCGGCGGCGTGGTGACTGCCGCGATTCGCCCGTTGCACGGCGCCGAGCGCATCGGCCGCCTGTACTGGGCCATCGCCCGCCGTGGCGCGGCATTGCCCTCGCAACTGGGCTACGTCAACGGCGAGCCGGCGATCCTGCGCTTCGCCGATGGCAAGCTGGCCTCATTCACCACCATCGAAGTCGTGGACGGGCGCATCGCCGCCATGTACAGCGTTCTCAATCCCGAAAAACTGCCGCTGCTTGTCACGACCGAGCACGCTGCGGCGTCCTTGAACTGAAAGCCGGCCCCCTTGGCCGCCTGGAGTCCCCTGATGTCTGCTTCCAATTCCCCCCGCGTCCCTTATGCCCGTCTTGCCGCCGACGCCTTCAAGGGCCTGCTGGCCACCAGCAAGGCCGTGCATGACAGCAGCATCGAGCACGAGTTGCAGGAGCTGGTGTTCCTGCGCGTCTCGCAGATCAATGGCTGCGGTTACTGCATGGACATGCATGGCACCGCGCTGCGCAAGGCCGGCATCGAACCACGCAAGCTCGACACCCTGCCCGCCTGGCACGAAAGCCGCTTCTTCGATGCGCGCGAGCGCGCCGCACTGGGCTGGGCCGAAGCGCTGACCCGCCTGCCCGATGCTGCCCCTTCCGATGCGGCCTTCGAAGCACTGGCTCCACATTTTGATGAAAAGGGCATCAGCGACCTGAGCATGGCCGTGGCCGTCATCAACGCCTGGAACCGATTGGGCGCCGGACTGCTGCCGCCACTGCCCTGAGGGTTGCAGACGCTGCTGATGGCCTGTACGCCGGCCAGACCGCACAATACGGCGCATGGGAACCCTTGTACTGATCCTCGATCTCATCGGCACCTTCGTCTTCGCCCTGTCCGGGGCGACGATGGGGGTACGCCGGCGCCTGGATATCTTCGGCGTGCTGGTGCTGTCGTTCGCGGCGGCACTGGCCGGCGGCATCACCCGTGACCTGCTGATCGGTGCCACGCCGGTGGCGGCCATCAGTGACTGGCGGTACCCGGCGATCACCCTGGTCGCCGGCATCGTCACCTTCTTCTGGGCACCGTTGATCGAACGCATGCAGTACCCGGTGCGGATGTTCGATGCCATGGGTCTGGCACTGTTTGCGGTGGCCGGCACCCAGAAGGCCTTGGCCTTCGGCATTGCTCCGCCGATGGCGGCCGCGCTGGGCATGTTGACCGGTATCGGCGGCGGTATCGCCCGCGACGTGCTGCTGGCGCAGGTGCCGCTGGTGCTGCAGGCAGAGTTGTATGCGGTGGCCGCGCTGGCGGGCGCCGCGGTGGTGGCGGTGGGCTACTGGTTGGGCTTGCCGCCCTTGCCTTGTGCGCTGGTGGGCGCGGGCCTGTGTTTCGGGCTGCGAATGATGGCCATGCATTTTGGCTGGCATCTGCCTGTGGCACTGCAATCCTCGGAACCTCCTCCGCCGGAAGGGCCGCGTAGTTGAGATGAGGCAACGGAGGCGTTGGGCCTCGCCTCTGCGCCGTCATTCCAGCGAAGGCGGGAATCCCTTTTACCCTCCTTGCCGTCATTCCCGCGAAGGCGGGAATCGCTCTTGCCACCCAATGCCGTCATTCCCGCGAAGGCGGGAATCGCTCTTGCCGCCCAATGCCGTCATTCCCGCGAAGGCGGGAATCGCTTTTGCCGTTTTTGCCGTTGAGGTTGTTGTCTCCGATGCCTCTGCTCTTGCACCCGCATCACTATCCAGAACGATTCCCGCCTTCGCGGGAATGACGACTGAAGGGCGAAGCCACAGCCAGAGCCGGAGCGATTCCCGCCTGCGCGGGAATGACGGCAGAAAAACAAGGCCACGGCAGAACCATTCCCCCCTTCGCGAGAACGACGACGCAAGGGCTGCAGGCCTGAAACCAGAAGCGACTCCCACCGTCGCCCTCCCGGTAACACCAAACTCACACCACTTCGGCCATCGTGTCCTTTCCCATCACGAAGGCCTCCCACATGACCACCGAACGCCCCGATTCCCTCATCGCCGATGAAGTCGTCCGCACCCTGGGCCAACAGGGCCAGTCCTCGCAGGTGCTGGTACAGGTCAAGGACGGTCAGGTCACCCTGTCCGGCGACGTGCCCAGCAGCGAGATCAAGCACACCGTCGAATCGGTTATCGGCGCCATCGAAGGCGTGCGCAAGGTCGTAAGCCATCTCAATATCGACAGCGGCAAGCGCTCGTTCGGCGCCCGTGGCGAGGCTGTGCGTGACAATCCCGACGGCCGCGATGACGCGGAAATGGGCGATATCGACCTGGGCAAGGACGGCTGAGTAGCACTGACACATCGGCCCGCCGCTTTGCAGGTAACCTGAAGCGGCACCTTGCCGCCTGAGTCACCCATGCCGCACCCCTCGCCCGCCCCCGCCTCATCCAAGAAACCCAGCTTCCGCGAGCGCGTGGACGCCATGCGCAACCTGCCGCCGTTCCTGCGGCAGGTATGGCAGACCAGCCGTTGGTTGACCATCGCCAGCCTCGGCCTCCGTCTGATCCGCGCGCTGATGCCGGTGGCCATGCTGTACGTGGGCAAGTTGATCATCGACGAGGCGGTACGCCTGGCCGGTGCTGGCGCCATGCCTCCACTGGCGGAGGCATTCTCCAGCGGCTACCTCAACACACTGGTTGAACTGCTGCTGCTGGAGCTGGCCATCGCCATCGGCTCGGACCTGCTGGGCCGGCTGATCAGCTACGCCGATTCACTGCTGTCGGAACTGTTCACCAACGCCACCAGCGTGCGCCTGATGGAGCATGCCGCCGAGCTGGACCTGGAGGACTTCGAAGACCCCGACCTGCAGGACAAGCTGGACCGCGCCCGCCGCCAGACCATGGGCCGCATGAGCCTGATGAGCCAGTTGTTCGGCCAGGTGCAGGACACCATCACCGTCTTCAGCTTTGCCGCTGGCCTGATCGTCTACGCGCCGTGGCTGATCGTGCTGCTGGCCATCGCGCTGGTGCCGGCCTTCATCGGCGAGTCGCACTTCAACACCTTGGGCTATTCGCTCAATTTCAGCTGGACGCCCGAGCGCCGCCAGCTCGACTACCTGCGCCAGGTGGGCGCCAGCGTGGAAACGGCCAAGGAGGTGAAGATCTTCAACCTCAACCGTTTCCTGATCGACCGCTACAAGCTGCTGGCCGAACGCTTCTACAAGGCCAACCGCGCACTGGCACGCAAGCGGGCGATCTGGGGCACCTTGCTGGCCGCGCTCGGCACCCTGGGTTACTACGCCGCCTATGGTTACATCGCCTGGCGCACGATCCGTGGCGACTTCAGCATCGGCGACCTGACCTTCCTGTCCGGCAGCTTCCTGCGCCTGCGCCAGTTGCTGGAAGGCCTGCTGACCGGCTTTTCGCAGGTGGCCGGGCAAGCGCTGTACCTGGACGACCTGTTCTCGTTCTTCGCCATCGAACCGGAAATCCGCTCGCGCCCGGACGCCGTGGCAATACCGCGCCCGATCCGCGAAGGCTTCGTCTTCGACAACGTCGGCTTCCGCTACCCCGATGCCGAGCGCTGGGCTGTACGCAACCTCAGCTTCCACCTGCAGGCCGGTGAAGTCATCGCTCTGGTCGGCGAGAACGGCGCCGGCAAGACCACCCTGGTCAAGCTGCTGGCCCGCCTGTACGACCCGGACGAAGGTCGCATCCTGCTGGATGGCCGCGACCTGCGCGATTACGACCTCGATGACCTGCGCGCCAACATGGGGGTGATCTTCCAGGACTTCGTGCGCTATCACCTGTCGGCTGGCGAAAACATCGGTGTCGGTCTGGTCGAGTCCATGAACGACAAGGACCGCATCCGCGATGCGGCCCACCGCGCGCTTGCCGATGAAGTGATCGACGCCCTGCCCGCCGGCTATGACCAGCTGATCGGCCGCCGCTTCAAGACCGGCGTGGATCTGTCCGGTGGCCAATGGCAGAAGATCGCCATTGCCCGTGCGTATATGCGCGATGCCCAGGTGATGATCCTGGACGAACCGACTGCGGCCCTGGATGCGCGCGCCGAGTTCGAGGTATTCCAGCGGTTCAAGGAACTGTCGGACAACCGCACGGCGGTGCTGATCTCGCACCGGTTTTCCTCGGTACGCATGGCCGACCGCATCCTGGTGCTGGCCGACGGCCGCATCGAGGCCAGCGGCACCCATGAGGAGTTGATGATCGAAGGCGGCCGCTACGCCGAACTGTTCGAGCTGCAAGCCGCCGGATACAGGTAAGCCAGACACTGTAGTGCCGAGCCATGCTCGGCAGGGGCGTTACCCGTAGACCCTTACCTGTAGTGCCGAGCCGTGCTCGGCAGAGGCTTCACCCGTAGACCCTCACCTGTAGTGCCGAGCCATGCTCGGCAGGGGCTTTACCGGTAAGGCTTCATGCCGAGC
>Ga0308157_10009619_pt1 | contig 10663 bp, 8 predicted proteins | sample PhyBR1_FD_201035 | JGI IMG/M metagenome (GOLD analysis project Ga0308157, IMG submission 201035) | Phyllosphere microbial communities from UC Gill Tract Community Farm, Albany, California, United States - DLSLB.R1 | ecosystem: Host-associated > Plants > Phyllosphere > Unclassified | place: USA...
ATCGGAAATCAAGCTGAAATTGTATACGCAAGAGGTTATGTAGGAGACCCTACAAGTAACTATAACGGAGTTGTTGCTAAAGTAAGTTTAGAAGATAAACGTTCTCCAGCAGAATTGACTGCAGAAGCTTTAAAAGTGGCTAAAGATGCTGATATTGTTCTTTTCATCGGTGGATTGAACAAAAGCCCAAATCAAGACGACGAAGGACATGATCGTAATGAATTGAATTTATCTTATGGTCAGGATAAACTAATCAGTGATTTAGCGAAAGTAAACAAAAACATTGTTTTCGTAAATATTTCTGGAAATGCAATTGCAATGCCTTGGATTAAAGAAGTTCCAGGAATTGTTCAAGGATGGTTTTTAGGAACTGAAGCTGGAAATGCTTTAGCAAATGTTTTAGTTGGAGATGTGAATCCGTCAGGAAAATTATCTTTCACTTTCCCAGTAAAATTATCTGATAACGGAGCTCATGCTTTAGGCGAATTCCCAGGGGGTGATTCAGTAAAATACAATGAAGGAATTTTTGTAGGATACCGTTGGGCTGATAAAAACAAAATCAAACCATTGTTCTCTTTCGGTCACGGTTTAAGCTACACGACTTTTGCTTACGGAAAAGTAACAGCAGACAAAAAACAAATGAATGCTGGAGATAAAATAACATTCTCTGTTAATGTAAAAAATACTGGAAACAGAGAAGGCTCTGAAGTGGTACAATTGTATATTGCAGATTTAAAATCTTCATTGCCACGTCCAGTAAAAGAATTAAAAGGTTTTGAGAAAGTTGCTCTTAAAGCTGGAGAAGAAAAAACAGTTACGTTTACAGTTGATAAATCGGCTTTAAGTTTCTTCGATGATAAAAAACACGACTGGGTTGCTGAACCTGGCGATTTTGAAGCAATAATTGGTGCTTCTTCAACAGATATTAAATCTAAAGTGAATTTTTCACTTAAATAAGTTTTTTTATTTCTAAAAATTGGTTGGTTTGTAAAGCTGCAAGTGTAAAAATTTGCAGCTTTGCTTTTAGTTAAAATCTTACCATTAAGACATTAAGAAACATAAAGAATAGCTTTATTGTCTTATATTTTGAGCTAAGTTCATGAAGTAAAAGCTTAATTTTCTTAATATCTTAAGGGTTTTAAAAAAATGGATATGAAAAAAATTACGCTCGCAATATTGACTTTATTTTTTGCGAAGAATATTTCAGCACAAAGTCTGAATAAAATGCAATGGTTTAATGAACCTGAAAAATGGGAAATTAAAAACAATGCTTTAATTATGAATGTGACTGCAAACAGCGATTATTGGAGAATTTCGCATTATGGTTTTACAGTCGATGACGCGCCTTTTTACTACGCAACTTACGGTGGCGAATTTGAAGCAAAAGTAAAATTGACAGGAAATTACATTGCCCGTTTTGACCAAATGGGATTAATGATTCGTATCGACGAAAAGAATTATATTAAAACAGGAGTTGAATTCGTTGATGGAAAATTTAATATAAGTACCGTTGTAACACACGATAAAAGTGATTGGAGTGTGACAACTCTAGAAAAAGTGCCTCCTTTTATCTGGATCAAAGCCGTACGACGATTAGATGCTGTTGAGATATTTTATTCTTTTGATGATAAAAATTACATCATGACCAGAAATGCACCTTTACAGGATAACACGCCAGTGATGGTTGGTTTAATGGCTGCTTCTCCAGACGGAAAAGGTTTTGAAGCTAAATTTGAAAACTTCACCGTAAAACACTTGCCAGATCAAAGAAGATTAGAATGGCTTAAAAATCACCAATAGATTAAATTCCAATTTGAAAATTCCAAATTCCAAACTTAATTTTCGAATTTTAAAAGTGCAGAAAATCTAAAATTTGCAATCTAAAATCTACAATTATAACTTAACTTAAACCAAAAACAAATGAGTTCAATTTCATCTGATATTAAACCAAAAAAACATTACGAAATACTTGATGGTCTGCGCGGCGTTGCCGCTATTTTGGTAGTTGCTTTTCATATTTTTGAAGCTTTTGCTGGCGGAAATCGTTTTAAACAAATTATAAATCACGGATATCTAGCCGTGGATTTCTTTTTTCTTTTGTCAGGATTTGTTGTTGCTTACGCGTACGACGATCGTTGGGTAAAAATGGGACAATGGGAGTTTTACAAGCGCCGATTAATTCGTTTACAGCCTATGGTAATCATAGGGATGATTATTGGCGCCATCTTTTATTACTTTCAGGCTTCAGATATACTTTTTCCGCAAATTGCAGGAATGGAAGTATGTAAAGTTATTCTAACAATGGTAATCGGATTTACATTGCTGCCAATTCCTCCTTCATTAGAAATTAGAGGTTGGGGAGAAATGCACCCTTTAAACGGTCCGGCATGGTCGCTTTTTTTCGAATATATTGCAAACATCTTGTACGCTGTTATCTTCCGTAAATTTTCGAATAAAGTAATGTCAGTTTTTGTATTGATATTTGCCGGACTGTTAATTAATTATACAGTTTTTGGACCAAAAGGTGATGTAATTGGCGGATGGTCACTAAATCTAGAACAGCTGAATGTTGGTTTTACCCGTTTATTGTATCCGTTTTTTGCTGGGGTTTTATTGTGCCGTTTAGGAAAATTAATCCATGTAAAAAATGCTTTCTGGGTTTGCAGTATCCTAATCACAATTGTTTTGGCATTGCCAAGATTTGGAGACGAAAATAGTCTTTGGATCAATGGTTTATACGAATCTTTCTGCATCATTGTAATGTTTCCAATTATTGTTGCAATTGGAGCAGGAGGAGAAATTAAAAACGAACTTTCATTAAAAATCTGTAAACTATTAGGAGATATCTCATATCCAATTTACATTACACATTATCCATTAATTTACTGGTTTACTGCATGGGTTGTAGACAATAAAGTAACAATGGAAAATGGCTATCTGGAAGGCATTGGAGTTTTAATCGTAAGCATCGTTCTAGCTTTTGTATGCTTGAAATTATACGATGAACCAGTTAGAAAATGGCTGATGAAGAAATTTCAGAAAAAAAAAGTTTCTGAGGTTCTAAGTAACTAAGGATCTAAGATAATAAAGATTGGTCAAAAAGGATTCTAAGATAAAACTTAGTCACTTAGAATCTTAGTTTCTTAGCGTCTTTTAAAAAATTGAATTTCTAAATTTTGTTAGTTATAGATATTCAAAAAGGGATGAAGTTTAAAACTTCATCCCTTTCTTATTTCAGTATAGCTCGATTTTCAGTAAGAAGCAACAAAAAAACTTAGCATCTTAGAGTCTCAGAACCTTAGCATCTTTACAAATTACTCTAAAACCAATTGTCCTAAAGCTTCTTTACTGAAACCTTTTAATTCATCCGTTTTTCCGGCTTTGATTTTAGCCACCCAATTAGGATCTGATAAAAGAGGTCTTCCAACGGCAACCAAATCAAAATCGCCTCTATCGAAACGTCTGTTTAATTCCTCTAAAGAAGTTGGCTGAGAGCTTTCTCCGGCAAATGCACCAAAGAAATCGCCAGAAAGTCCAACAGAACCAACCGTAATAGTTGGAGTTCCCGTTACTTTTTTAGCCCAACCAGCAAAGTTCAGATCAGAACCTTCAAATTCTGGTTCCCAGAAACGGCGTTGCGAAGCGTGAATAATATCAACACCAGCCTCAACAAGAGGAGTAAGCCAAGCTTCTAATTCCTGCGGATTCTTAGCCAATTTATAATTATAATCAGAAGGTTTGAATTGAGAAAAACGCATGATAACAGCAAAATCATTGCCCACTTGCTTTCTCACCTCTTTTATCACTTCAATTGCAAAACGATTACGTTCTGGTAATGTTTTTCCTCCGTAGATATCTTCACGTAAATTTGTTTCAGCTCTAAAGAATTGGTCAATTAAATAACCGTGAGCACCGTGAATTTCTACAGTATCAAAACCTAATCTTTTAGCATCAGCAGCAGCTTTACCAAAAGCTAGGATAGTATCTTCAATATCTTTTTCAGTCATGGCAACACCATTTCTAAAATCAGGACGGTTTAATCCAGAAGGACCTTCAAACGGAACAGGTGGAACCCATCCAGAATGGTGATTGTCCATAATTCCCATATGCCAGATCTGCGGTCCCATTTTTCCACCCGCAGCATGAACTTCATCAATCACTTTTTTCCATCCGTTTAAAGCTAAATCGCCATAAAAATGAGGAACATTAGCATCATTAGAAGAAGATTTTCTGTCAATAACAGTTCCTTCAGATAAGATTAGACCCACTTCGCCTTCAGCTCTTTTTTGGTAATAAGCTGCGACTTCATCAGTTGGAACTCCGTTTGGAGAAAAAGAGCGCGTCATTGGCGCCATTACGATTCGGTTTTTCAGATTTAACGACTTTAAGTTAAATTCAGAAAAGAGGTTGTTTGTACTCATAGTAATTTTACAAATTAGATTGAATTAATTTACTAAGTGCTTCAAAGGCACCTTCGTTACGTTTATAATAAGTCCATTGTCCGACACGTTTGGCTTCAATAAAACCAGCGCGCTGTAAAATAGACAGGTATTCGGATACTGTGGATTGTGTCAAACCAGCTTTGGCTTGAATCTGTCCAACGCAGACTCCATGCTCAAATCCGGCATGTTCTAGTTGGCCAGGAAAGTTAATTTCAGGCTCTTTTAGCCATTCCAACATCTGTAGTCGGGACTTATTAGATAATGCTTTAAAAATTTCTATCGTTTCCATAGTGCAAATATATCGACTTTTCCCGATATATGGATTTGAAGAAAAATATTTAGGATAATTTTATGACTGGGGAGGAAGAAACTTTTTGTTACGCAAAGAGATTTTATTAAAGAAAAATTATATTTGTTTTAGTTTTAATCAAAGAAAAACGCAGAGTTTTATTCTTATTTTATGTCATTTCGACGAAGGAGAAATCTCCACGAGAAGCTCGACAAAGATTAGACATTCGTTGCGGAGTTACTTGCGAAGATTTGCTTCGCCTGTTCGCTATCGCTCGGGTCTCCTTCGTCGAAATGACAAACTATTGTGTTGATTATGTGGTTAAAACAATCCTCAAACAAATAAAACTTAATCTATTATGAAAAAAACTGTACTTGTTTTAGCATTCTTATGCAGTGTAATCACCAGTTCTAAAGCTCAAGTTGTAGGCGTAGATGTTGGAGATATTGCTCCCGAAATTGATCTTCCGGATACAAAAGGAGAGAAAGTAGCGCTTTCTTCTTTAAGAGGAACTTTAGTTTTGGTAGACTTTTGGGCTTCTTGGTGCGGGCCTTGCATTAAAGAACAGCCTTTGCTAATCAAAATGCACAATGCTTATCCAGACAAATTATCGATCTATGGAGTTTCTATGGATACCAAAAAGCCATTATGGACAGGAGCAATCGCAAAAGCAAAATTGCCTTGGACAAACGTTAGTGACTTAAAATACTGGCAGTCTCCAGTTGTCGGAGATTATATGCTACAATCTGTTCCTTTGAACTTTTTAATTGATAAAAACGGAATTATTTTAGCTAAAAGCATTCACGGGCAAGCTTTAGAAGCTAAAATCAAAGAGCTATTAGAGGTTCAGTAATTTTTGTTATTTTTCTAATTTAAAGGTATAGTTTGTCATTTCGACGAAGGAGAAATCTCCACGAGAAACTCCACAAAGATTAGACATTTGTTGCGGAGCTACTTGCGAAGATTTCTCCTTCGTCGAAATGACAAACACTATGTAAAATTAAAAGCCTAATCATTAAGATTAGGCTTTTAATTTTTTAATTCTTCTCTAAGACTCTTTAATCACTTTCTTTACACCTCCAAAACTCGTTTTCAGCATTTCTCTAATCTGAAACTGTGTTTTGTTCTGCGATGCGCTTTTCCAATCTTTGAGATCAAAAATATGAATATGATCTGCGTAAGGATTTGTTAAAAATGAAATTCGTGAAATCGTATATTTATAATATTTCAGTTCGTGAGATACATGTCGATTTGGAACAACAATTAATATATTTTCCCAATTCAAAAAGTCTTTCGGAACATCTTTTCTTTCTAACAATCCTAAAGATTCAAAAAAAGCCATAATCTTCTGATCATTAAGTTTATTAATCTTCTGATCGAGGTTCTTAAAAGTGGTATGGAGTCTATTTTCGTTAATAATAGTACTCATAATGGTAATTGCTTTTTTATGATTTTAATATAAAATTACGTCAAAAGAAAATCATTTTCGAATCTGAAGCCATTAGATTCATTCTAAATTTTGAAAGTCCATTTTAGAAGCATTTGTTATGAATGAGTTATCAGATTTTGATAAAATACTATTAATGTTTATTCTCTAAAAGCCTTATTTTTATCGCTATTTGATTTTACTAACAACCAAACCTATGAAAACCACTTTTGCTCAAAAAACAATTTTCTGCTTTTTTCTTGTATGTTCATTTCACTTATTGGCTCAAAACAGATTAGGAAGAGAACTCATTTTAATTGATAAAGAGTGGCGATTTTCTTTTGGGCATTTATACGATACAAAAAAGGATTTTGGTCACGCTGAAGGTTATTTTTCTTATCTGACTAAAACTGGATTCGGTGATGGACCAGCGGCTTCTGGCTTTGATGATCGCGCTTGGAGAAAATTAGATCTACCACACGATTGGGCAGTAGAACAGTCTTTTAGCGAAAGTGCAAGTTTTAGCCACGGATTTAAAGCAGCAGGCAAAAATTTTCCAGAGAAGAGTATTGGTTGGTACAGAAAAAAAATAACGATTCCGAATGAAGATTTAGGAAGAACAATTTCTTTAAAATTTGATGGTGTTTTTAGAAACTCAAAAGTATTTTTCAACGGATTTTACCTAGGAACAGAGGAAAGCGGTTATAATGGTTTTGAGTATGATGTAACGGCTTATGTAAACTATGGAGGCGAAAATACAATCGTAGTCCGCGTTGATGCTTCGATGGAAGAAGGCTGGTTTTATGAAGGGGCAGGAATCTATAGACATGTTTATTTGCAGAAAGCCAATCCGCTTCATGTGGCACAGAACGGAACTTACATAACTTCAGAAATTGAAAATAATAATGCTGTCATTACTGCAGAAGTAAAATTAGAAAACAAAGGACATTTTAAAGGAAATGCGGATATAAACCAAACCATTTTAGATGTCTCGGGAAAACAGATTGCTTCAAATACAGAAAATGTTTCTGCTCCAGAATTTTATAAAACAAATCGGTATTCATCAAAATTAAATGTCAAAAATCCGCTTTTGTGGGATATTGAGAATCCTAATTTGTATAAGTTGATTACTGAAATAAAGAGTGAAGGGAAAACAATTGACAGATATGAAACTTCATTTGGAATAAGAACGATAAAATTTGATCCAGAAAATGGTTTTTTCCTTAACGGAAAATCGGTGAAATTAAAAGGAACAAACAATCATCAAGATCATGCTGGAATTGGAACAGCGCTTCCAGATGAAATTCAATATTATAGAATTGCAAAACTGAAAGAAATGGGTTCGAATGCCTATAGATGCTCGCATCATCCGCCAACACCTGAATTATTGGATGCCTGCGATAAATTAGGAATGTTGGTTATTGATGAAACTCGTTTAATGGGAATAAACGATTACCATTTGAATGATTTGAAGCGAATGATGGAGCGTGACCGAAATCATCCTAGTATTTTCTGCTGGTCGGTTGGAAATGAAGAATGGCAGATTGAGGGTGGAATTACGGGGGAAAGAATTACCAATACAATGCAAGATTTTTCTAAAAGTATCGATTCGACAAGGCCTGTAACGGTAGGAATCAGCAGCGGATTTAAAAGCGGGATTTCTTCTGTTGTCGAAATTATGGGTTATAATTATCTCGGAAACGGAGATATAGACGCGCATAGAAATCAGTTTAAAAATCAGCCAGGAATGGGGACCGAAGAAGGTTCAACTTTTGCCACACGCGGTATTTATTTTACCGATGATACCAAACATTATCAGAGTGCTTACGATAAAAAACCTCGTCCGACTTTTTATAGTATTGAAGAAGGTTGGAAATTCTATGCAGAAAGACCTTATTTGGCAGGAATGTTCATTTGGACAGGTTTTGATTATCGCGGCGAACCAACGCCTTATGGTTGGCCTTCTGTAACGTCTTATTTTGGGATGATGGATGTTTGCGGTTTCCCTAAAGACAATGTTTTTTATTTAAAATCATGGTGGGGAAAAGAACCTGTTTTGCATCTATTGCCTCATTGGAATTGGAGTGGAATGGAGGGTGCAGCAATTGATGTTTGGGCTTATTCGAATTGCGATGAAGTGGAACTTTTTCTCAACAAAAAGAGTTTAGGGAAAAAGAAAATGGAACAAAACGGTCATTTAGAATGGAAAGTAAATTTCACGCCAGGAACTTTGGAAGCAGTTGGTTATAAAAATGGCAAAAAGGTACTTTCTAATATTCAAAAAACAACTGGAAAACCAGAAAACATCAAATTGTCATTAGATAAAGAAAATGTTTTAAAAGGAAATGTTTCGGTTGTAACGGTGGAAACCATAGATAAAAATGGCTTGCATGTTCTGACAGCAAATGACGAAATTACATTTTCTATTAAAGGCGGTAAAATTTTAGGAGTTGGAAACGGTGATCCTACTTCGTTAGAAAATGATCAGTTTATTGATGACATTGATTTGATTGCTATAAATAATTTTATGGAACAAAAAGAAGTAACTGCGACTCTGCCTCAGGAGTTACCGAATTACTTAGAAAATGAATGGACAGCAGCTTTTAAAGATCGTGATTATAAAAAACAAGCTCCGTCATACATTTATAAAGGAGAGTTTGATTTGAAAAGCAATTCAGGTTCTTCGATTGTTAGTTTCTTCTACAAAAAAATAGGAGTTGAAACCGTAGTTTTCGTAAACGGAAAAAAGATCGAACCAAGCGCTGAAGATTCTCAGAAATATATTTTTGATACAGCCATTTTAAAACAAGGGAAAAACACGATTCACATTGCGGCAACACCTTTACAAAAAGTAAAAGATTGGGATGTCATGAATACAGATCCAGGAATTATTCAGGTAATTACACCAGCAGAACCTTGGAAAAGAAAGCTTTTTAATGGTTATGCGCAAATCATTATTCAAAAAGATGAAAATGTGAAAGAAGTAGTTTTATCTGCTTCTGCGAAAGGGTTACGCACAGGAACTTTAGTTGTAAAATAGTTTTAAGTTTCAGGTTTCAAGTTATGCAACAGTGAGAAATATGCACGCAAAGTCGCTAAGACGCAAAGTCTCTTTTTAAAAAAGTTATAAATGAATTGCGTCCAGCTTTAGCTTGATGTGAAATGATTGGAATGTTATCAGGGCTTTAGCCAAACAGTTCTTGGTTTGGCTAAAGCCTTTTCTATGCTTGTCTCTTTTAAACCTCCAGTTAAAACTGGAGGCAATTGAAAAAAAAACTTTGCGTCTTAGCGACTTTGCAAGATTATTTCTTTCCTAAAAACAAAAAATTTGCTCCCGATAGCTATCGGGATTGCGTAAATCTTAGCGAACTCTGCGGTTAAATTAACAAACCTGAAACTTTAAACCTGAAACAAAAAATTAACAAAAGAATAATGTTTGATTTTCATAACTTTGCAAAATGAATAATCAGACAGAAACTCAGAATTGCGATTTTACTTCAGATTTAAAAATGAAGGGATTTAAAGTGTATCCTATAAATGGAGATTACAGTAAAGTTCCCGTTTATAGCCGAAGAGACTTTTATAAAATCTGCATCAATACCAGTAAAAGCATTATACAATACGCTGACCGCGGAATAGAAACCGATGGAACGATTCTGTTTTTTGGGAATCCGATTATTCCATATTCTTGGGAAACGGTCTCTGAGAAATTTGAAGGCTATGCTTGTGTTTTTACCGAAGAGTTTTTTAAAACTAAAGACCGATCAGAAACCCTTCAGGAATCGCCTTTATTTAAAATAGGAGGGACTCCAATATTTACTTTAACATCTGAACAAAAAGTATTTATAGATTCGTTATTTCAAAAAATGATTCAAGAATACGAAACCGATTATGCATTCAAAGACGATTTGATGCGCAGCTACGTCAATTTGATTATTCATGAATCGATGAAAATGCAACCTTCTGAGAGTTTCTTTAAACATAAAAATGCTTCTTCAAGAATTACTTCTTTATTTTTAGAATTACTGGAAAGACAATTTCCAATAGAGACTAAAGATCAGCCGTTGGCTTTAAAAACACCTCAGGATTACGCGCAAAGTCTTTCTGTGCATGTGAACCACTTAAATCGTTCTGTAAAAGAAGTTACAGGAAAACCTACTACAGGACACATTACCGAAAGAGTCATTAACGAAGCAAAAGCTTTATTGCAGCATACAGATTGGAGTATTTCGGATATTGGTTACTCGCTTGGTTTTGAATATCCAAGTTATTTCAATAATTATTTTAAAAGACTTACAGGAACAGTTCCAAAATCGCTTCGAGTGTAAATTGTTTCAATTTCTTAATTTTTTGTTTGAATTTTGTTATTTCGGCATTGAAGTATTGCACTACATTTGCCCTGAAATAAACAACGAATCTTTGTATCAGTTTTTTTAATGACTAAATAACACTTCACAAAAGCATGCTCCGCTTTGCATTTAGTTTTAAATTTTGATAATAGAAAAA
>Ga0308157_10009620_pt1 | contig 10663 bp, 15 predicted proteins | sample PhyBR1_FD_201035 | JGI IMG/M metagenome (GOLD analysis project Ga0308157, IMG submission 201035) | Phyllosphere microbial communities from UC Gill Tract Community Farm, Albany, California, United States - DLSLB.R1 | ecosystem: Host-associated > Plants > Phyllosphere > Unclassified | place: USA...
TGCCCGCCGCGGATGGGTTGATGTGGGCAGGGTGTCAGTGTGAAGCATCGTGTCTTTCTTGAAAGCTGGATCCGCAGATCATTCGATCGTCGTCGGCTGTAGTGCAGGACCCCGCAGCGATGATGAGGTTCGTGTACTCAGGGCAGGTGGCCTAGATCCAAAGCGGAGGAGGACGTCCGCTCATCACTGCCGTTTCCAGTAATTCCCTGCGTGGATCGCGCTGCGGGGCACACCGGCCCGGCGGAGGCGTGTGACGAGTTCGTGTGTGAAAGAGCGCTCCCCTGCGATGCCGACGAGGTCAGGAACCAGAGGGAGTCTGCGTGCGAGAATCGTTGATGCGAACGCGTCCCCTGAGGCGCTTTGCTCGCCCTGCGTCGGTACAGCGACGACCGTGACGTGGTCGGCGGATCTATTTACTTCTGTCGCAGCCACCGTGCGGGGAACGTACAACGTTGTCGGCACCGCTGACGGGGTCTCTGCCGCGACAGCGAGAGCTGCGGGAGCGCCTGCCTCATCGGCAATGAGCACCTGCCACCGGGTGCCGACGGGGACATGGTAGCGGCGCCCGTTGTCGATGACACCGACCGTGGACCCGAGCGATGCATCCTCGGCCCAGATACTGAGCAGACTCTCGCCGTGCAGCAAGATGTCGAAGTCGATCTCTAGCGCGTCCGCGCGGTAGCCACTGACCGTGAGACGTCGACGGAGTGGGCGGGTAAGCGCTGCTGCGAACCCCCACTGCGATGCTGCGCTCCATGGATCCGCGATCATCGGCACCATGTAACGCCAGGCTTCTTCCTCAGGCCAAGGGATCAGCAGCGTGCATCGCTGATCCCCGCCCTGGTAACGGAAACTCTCTAGGCCGAACCCGCCCAGGGTCACGCGGACCGCACTTTCCCCGATCGGACGACGTTCCACGAGCGTCAACTCATGCCTGCATCCGAGGAGGGGGCACCTATCCCATGGCGGAGTGGGGCGGCGATCGCCGCTGTGGAACGAAGACATGGAGTTCACCTTTCTGGACCGGCGACACTCATCGCCTACTTGATTAGGACACCCTAACTATAACTTGATTAGGATACCCTATCTGTGAACGAAAGCGCACACCGAGCAAGGGAGGGCGAGGATGCCGCCACGCAGACACACCCGTCAGGACGTGATCGACGCGGCGCTCGAGCTGCTGAACGACCATGGCTTGGACGCGGTCACCATCCGCGAAGTCGCCAGACGCATGCGGGTCAACGTGAACACCGTGTCTTTCCAAGTCGGGACAAAAGCCCGCCTGCTCGGACTGATGTCAGACGCTGTGCTGGCACATCTCTCCTTGGAAGACCTGCCCGAGGACGGGTTTCAGCGAGCAGAGGAAATCCTCCGCCGCTACCGGCACACCCTGCTGACATACCGCGACGGTGCACGCCTCACCGCAGGCAACACGCCGTTCGAGGAGCACACACGGGACTTCACCGAGGAACTCGTAACCGCCCTCAGCACCGCTGGCGTGCCCGATAAGGAAAGCGCGCACGGCATGTGGGCACTGTTCTACTTCCTGCTCGGCATCACCCAAGAACAACAAGCCGCACAAACACAAGCCGCCACAGAAGAAGCTCCACCCGCCGACAGATACCCCACTCTGCACCGCCTCCACCCGCACCTGTTCTCCGCAGACTTCGACGCACGCTACGACTTCGGTGTCACCGCCATCCTCGACCACCTCCGTCAAAGCATCCCGATACGAGAACAACCGATGGAGAGCTGAAGGCTTCGGCGCGATCGCGCTGATTACTTGCTCGTGACAGCAAGACAGGGGCCTCTACCACCCGCGGCCGATACACTTCCCCTTGGTTAAAGCCAGTCAAGACGGAGCTATTCTTGCTCCCCTACGGGGTTCCAGATTCCAGGTAGTAACGCGTCAACGCTGCGGCGGCATCACGGTCACGGGACTGTCCGAAGAACGGTGTGTGAGGGTCCGGCCTGATCCATAAGGAGATGGCCGTGGCTGACACGACCGATGTCGTCGCTGACGACGAGATGATTGATCCCGTGACCGGGGAGATCATCGATCAGAAAGAACTTGCAGAACGCTTGCTTGCGCAGGCGAGAGAACAGGGCGTGAGCCTGACCGGGCCGGGCGGCTTGCTGAGCCAGCTCACGAAGAACGTCCTCGAGACGGCGCTGAACGCGGAGCTGACCGAGCACTTCGGTCACGAGCACGGCGGGACCCCGATCGGCGAGAACATGCGCAACGGGACCCGAACAAAGACCGTGCTGACCGAGATCGGCCCGGTCGAGATCGAGGTTCCTCGGGACCGTGACGGGTCGTTCGAGCCGGTGATCGTCCCCAAGCGCAAGCGCCGCCTCGACGGCGTAGACCAGATCATTCTCTCCCTGACCGCGCGAGGACTCACGACCGGTGAGATCGCGGCGCACTTCGATGAGGTCTATGGGGCGAAGGTCTCCAAGGACACGATCAGCCGGATCACCGAGAAAGTCGCTGGCGAGCTCGCCGAATGGTCGTCCCGGCCGCTGGATCCGATCTATCCGGTGATCTTCGTCGACGCGATCGTCGTGAAAGTCCGAGACGGCCAAGTGCGCAACACCCCGTTCTATGTCGTGATGGGTGTCACCACGAACGGGGAACGCGACATCCTCGGGATCTGGGCTGGTGACGGTGCTGAGGGCGCGAGGTTCTGGTTGCAGGTGTTCACCGAGCTGAAGAACCGCGGCGTCGAGGACGTGTTCATCGCTGTCTGCGACGGGCTGAAGGGCCTGCCCGAGGCAATCAACACGACGTGGGAGCAGACGGTCGTGCAGCAGTGCATCGTCCACCTGATCCGCAACTCGTTCCGCTATGCCGGCCGGCAGCACCGGGACGCGATCGTGAAAGCGCTCAAACCGGTCTACACGGCTCCGAGCGAGGCTGCGGCGAAGGATCGATTCGAGGAGTTCGCGGCAGAGTGGGGCGGACGGTATCCCGCGATCGTGCAGCTGTGGAAGAGCAGCTGGGCGGAGTTCGTGCCCTTCCTCGAATACGACGTCGAGATCCGGCGGGTGATCTGCACCACGAACGCGATCGAGTCGATCAACGCCCGCTACCGTCGCGCGGTCCGGGCGCGGGGGCACTTCCCCAACGAGGCCGCGGCGCTCAAGTGCCTCTACTTGGTCACGCGGTCGCTTGACCCGACAGGCGGGGGCCGGGCACGCTGGGTGATGAGGTGGAAGCCCGCGCTGAACGCGTTCGCGATCACCTTCGCCGGACGGTTCGAGAAAACCACCCACTAATGAAAACCGCCGGACCCCACACACCGTTAAACGGACAGACCCCACTCCGGAGTAGCACTCAGTTCGATGAGGCTACGGTTGTGGAAGTAGTCGTCTTCTCGCAGCACCGTGATGGTTCCCGGCCGCGCACGCAGCCGCATGTGTCCGAGTGCGTCGATAGGGAGGCGCAGGAAGGCTGCGGCAGCGAAGGTGAGTACCCCGCCGTGGGTGGAGATGATCTGGTGCGAGCATGTCCGTTCGAGGATCTCGCCCATGAACTCGTAGATGCGAGTCGCGAAGGCGTGCATCGTTTCCGCCCCGTCGATGCCCTCGTCGTGGCGGAGGCGCTCGCCGACCGGGGGTGGGGTGCGGAAGCGTTCATCGAGCCAGGCCTGCGGTTTCCCTTCGGCGATGCCGTAGGACTTCTCCCGCAGGCGCGCATCGAACACGGGCAAGGTCCCCAGGTGTGTGCTGATCGCTGCCGTTGTTTGCGTGGTGCGCCGCAGGTCCGATGAGTACAGTTCGATAGTTTCGGTGCGGGGGATTCTTGCTGTGAGGGCGGCGCCGATCCGGTCCGCGGCCTTCAGGCCTTTCGCAGTGAGTTCGGAGTCGTACCAGCCCCCGACGCGCCCCTCAACGTGATGGGTTGCTTCGGGGTGCGTCACGACGTAGAGCGTCCTCATATGGTCCCGTCGCCTTCCTGCTCGCTGGCTTGCTTATGCGGCGCTGCGGGTGGCAGCGAGCTCAGGTGTTCGTGGCTGAGCCTCCAGCCGTGTGGGGTGCGCGTGAAGACGTTGGTGGCGCGCCCCGCGCCGGATCGTTCCTGCCCATCGATGGTGCCACTCCAGTGGTAGGTGTAAGTCGCCACTGCGGTATCCGCTGTTCGGGCAACCCATTGGGTGTCTTCCGCCCAGTAGGTCTCGTCGGGGATCATCGCCCAGGTCCGCTCGAAGTACCCCCGAACCTCGCTGACGCCGATGCAGGTGGCATCGCCGAAGAAGTAGACCGCATCGGGTGCGAGCACGCTCTCGACGTGGTCGAAGTCATGCGTGTTCGTCGCAGCCAGGTACGCCTCCAACGCCGCAGCAGCACGCTGCACCGGAGCCGCTTCACCGTGTTGTTCTTGAAGGGATGCGACCATCTTCCACACCGGCGGGCCATCGTCCGAGTCCGAATGGGCGGTGACGTGGAATCCGTGGCGTTCGTAAAGGCGCACGTTGCGCGGATCCGAGGTATCGAGCGCGACAGCACGACCCCCACGGGCTCTGACCTCCGAGAGTGCAAAGTGAATGAGCGCGGAGGCGATCCCGCACCCTTGGCGCTCGGGGCGCACGCCGAGGGTTTCCAGTCGCCACGCTCCCTCCGGTGGTGGGGTCTGATCGAGGCGATCGATGCGGTCGCCGTGCAACGCGACCACCGCTTCCACCATGGCCGGTGCTGGGTCTGGCGCGTCCGGCGGCAAGAGCGCGATCACCCCATCGCTGTCCCCAGTAACGGCCACGATCCCGTGCTCGCACGCATACCCCAGATACAGGTGCTGCAGGGCGCGCAAGCGGGCCAGGTAGTCGTGCTCCGGGAGCACGTGCCGAGTCCACGGATAGTGCTCGAACGCGGCCGTGAGGGTGTCTGCCGCAGCCGCCAGATCAGCAGGTTGCGCGTGCCGCACTTGGGTCATGTCGACTCCTGAATATCGTTGGGTGTGCCTGATTCGACGATGGCTTGCAGGGTCGCCAGGTGCTGCTCGAATGCGTCGCGGCCAGTCTTCGTGATCCCGACCCACGTGCGCGTCCGCCTACCGACCGGCTCCTTCCGCACCGTTACGAACTGCGCTTCTTCCAGCACGGTGAGCGTCTGCGAGAGCGTGGAGTCGCTCACCTCGAGCAGGTCTGCAAGGAACCGGAAATCCACATCCTCCAAGTTCCGCAAAGCCGCCAGGAGCGAGAACCGCACCGGCGAGTGGATGAGGCTGTCGATGCTCTTGCGCGGATGACTCATCGGCGGGAACTCGCGAACAGGCACGCCACGATCGGTGTCACCGCGATGATCCCGGCGAGCACCCACCACCACGGCGACGACAACTGGAACAGCTGCAGAGCCGGGTCGAGCATGAGCGTGTAGAGCGCGAACCAGGTCGCGACCGCGATCCCCATATTCCGCAGCCCATGCCGGGGCACGGACTGCCGGTACCGGAACGCGATCATCCAGATGCACAGCGTTGCGAGCACGAACGGGGCGAACGCCTTCCAGTAGCCTGCCCCTGCCACATCGATCGACAGGGTGAACGCCAACGCGTACGCCGCCTGCAAGATCACGAACGCACGGAACCAGCGCGTCGCACGCCTGGCGTGCTGAGCTGCCTGCTCGCCCACGGCGACCAGCCGAGTTGCATCATCAACAGAGAACGTGTTTTCACTCATGCAATCACTTTAGCAATCATAAAGTGTAGGTGTCCAGTCAGCGCGGACCAGTGACCGTACCTGTCCGGTGACCCCGCAGTTGCGGGGTGTGAGACCGATAGGAGTACCTGCTGATGAGTATCCGCACGAAGGAGTCCCTCTCCGGGTTCGTTGCCACGGATCCGGAGATCACGTTCACGAGCAAGGGTGATGCCCGCGTCTATATGCGTGTCGGGCAGACCCAGGTCAGGTTCGAGGAGGACGGGACGTTCACGCAGCTCGATCCGGAATTCACTGACCTGGTGATGTTCCGCAAGTCCGCCGAGCTCGCGCACGAGCAGTTCCGCAAGGGCGATAACTTCATCGCCGAAGGCGAAACCCGCACTTACACCGGGGACGACGGAACCGAGCGGGAACAGTTCGTCGCATCCCGCATCGGGCACGACAACAACATCACCCGCTACACCGTCGACCGCCGAAGCCCCGAACGCGAGACACCACAGCATGAGGCTCCGGGCCGGGAGCAGGTCCAGCAGGCACTCGCGCGGCGCGAAGCAGACCTCGACCCCGAACCACCCGCAGCAACCAGCACAGGCCAGGTTCAGCGTGAAGCCGTTGCCCGCTGACCATCACAACGTGGGTGCGGCGGCACGGGCTCAGCCTCGCCGCCGCTCCCGCCCCGCCTCTTGTTACGCCGCGGACGTGGCGTGCGCTCTTCCAGGAGTAACCCATGACTGACCAGATGACCCCAGACACCTCGGGGCCGGACTTCGATGACGTGAACCTCGATGATCTCCCTCCAGGAGTGGAGGAGAAGACTCGGGAGTTCGCAAAGCAGGCCTATGTGAACGATCTTGCGGCGGCGCTTGGGCAGGTGCCGCGCCCGATCAACTGGCGCAATCTGCCCCCAGCAGACCTCGAGCACGAACTCCTCGAGCTGAACGCGTAGGTCGACTGGCTCCGCCACACCTACGGACTCCCGGCCCAGGTCGTGCCACCGATGTGGCGCCGCCACCCCGAGCTCATGTGGGAGCTTTCCGCTTTGAAGCAGCACTGGTTGTTCTGCTTCAATCCGCAAGCCAAGGGCAACCAGGCTCTCGCATGGCATCACGACTTCGCGATCGCCCGTGAACGGCTGCGCGACTGGGTCACGATCTCCGGCACGCGCCTGGACCGTGACCGTCCCACCCGCATCACCACCTGGCCAGGAGGCGAGACGGAAGGCTGGACCGAGCCCTCCACTACAGAGATGCCGGTGGCTGAACGGACGAAGGACTTCTTGGCGTTCGTCGAAGAGCAAGTAAAGGCAAGGCTCGCGGAACAGGACGCGACGATCCGGGAGATCGTGAACATCGATTGGAGCGAACAATCATGACCGAGCAGACCAGCGACGTGCTCGTTTCGCCACTGCGGGACAGCCGCGAGATCGCGGCGTTCCTGCGGGTATCAGAATCGACGCTGTCGAGGTGGCGGGCCGAGAAGAAGGGGCCGCCGTTCATCCGGATCGGCGGGGTAACGAGGTACCGCATCGAACAGGTCGAACAGTGGCTCACGTCCCTCGATACCGATGAGCACGCCTGATCCCACCGCACCGCTCCCGGTGCCACCGATCGGGGTGAAAGTCACCACCGATCTTGAACACCGCGCCTCCGGGATCCGGGCTCGTGCCCGCTGGATCGACCCACACCCCCGCAAACGCGTCACCCGCGCACTCGTCGTCCCCGACGAGGCAGCAGCCGACGAGTTCTTCCAATACCTGCAAGCTTCCGCCGAGCTCGGGATCGACAAACGAATCCTGCTCTCCGACTACGTCGACATGATCGGCGACCGGTGGCAGCGTGGCCTTGACCCAACCTCCACCGTCGACGGCTACAAGCTCGGTCTCCGCCTCCGCGTGCTCCCAGCGCTGGGGCATTTGCCGTTGTCGCAGATCACGGCCGGGATGATCGACCGCACCATCGACCAGTGGGAGACCCAGCACTCCGCGTCAACGATCAAGAACACCATCGCGCCCCTCGTCCGCGTGCTCGATGAAGCCGTCCGCGACGACCTCCTGCCCAGCAACCCCGCCCGCAACCGCTCCCGGCGCTCTCTCGGCAAATCGGCCCTCAACCTCAAAGAGGACGACCTCTCACCACGCGTGCACGCACTCAAAGACCTCGCGACCCTCACGACTCTGGCGGACCGGTGCGGGGAAGTGCATCAGAGCTATTCCGACTTCGTCATGCTCGGCGCTCTCCTCGCCGCGCGAGGCTCCGAGATCTCAGGCCTCCAAGTCGGCGACATCGACTGGGATCAACGCATCGTCACGATCCGCCGCCAAACCTACCCCGGCGCAGGCGGCCTCGTCACCAAACAAACCAAGGGTCGCGACATCCGCCACGTCCCCATCTTGCAAGCCCTCACACCCGTCCTGGAACGCCTCACCCACGACCGTGAACCCGACGAGCGGCTCCTGACCGGTCCCCGCGGTGGCGTCCTCACCACAGCGTCCGTGCGGGATGCAACGAAGTGGGACCAGCTTGTCACCGAGCTCGAGCTACCCAGCCTCACCCGGCACGGGCTCCGCCACACCGGAGCGACCTGGCTCGCCGACGCTGGCATCCCGCTCCATGTCCTCCAAGGCATCCTTGGCCACAAATCGATCGAGACGACCCGCGGCTACCTTCACCCCGACACCAGGCACCTCACCGACGCTGCCGCACGCGCCAACGCGTTCCTCGACGGACACGAAAACCCCGAGCGTGAGAGCCCCGCAGCGTCCAGTCGGACGACGGCACCTTGGCGATGAAAAGGCTGCCGATCGGGGCCAAAGCGGGTTCCAGGTCCCGGCCAGGTCCCGGCTCGTCACAACGGCCGCAATCGACGCGTCCCGGAAAGCATCAGCGTCCGCGGTCGGATGCTTCCATAAACCCGTCCGAAAAGGACAACAGAAACGACGAAGCCCAGGTGAGAAACCTGCTCTCACCTGGGCTTTTCTGTCGGGCTGACAGGATTTGAACCTGCGACCCCTTGACCCCCAGTCAAGTGCGCTACCAAGCTGCGCCACAGCCCGCAATATCTTTTGCCTCCCTCAGGAAGGCAACTCGATAAGTCTAGCGCTACCGTTTGGTTCGCGCGAATCGAGCCGAGATCCCGGGCGCGTCAGCGGATCCGGCGCAGGATGAAGACGGGGATCACGCGCGCCGTCTTGCGCTGGTAGGCGGCGAAGCCCTCGCTCGCGGCCTCGAAGAGCCGCCACACGCGATCCCGGTCGTCACCCACGAGCAGCTCGGCCTCGACGCGCTGGGTGCCGGCGTCGGGATCCTCGATCGTGGTCTCGGGATGCGCCACCAGGTTGTGGAACCAGGCCGGGTTCTCGTCGGCCCCCGCCTTCGAGGCCGCGATCAGCCATTCGCCGGCCGTGGGGCGCAGCGCCATCACCGGGGTGACGCGCACGGTACCGGTTCTTGCCCCGGTGTGGTGCAGCAGGATGAGCTCGCGGCCGAAGCCGCCGGTCTTCACGGTGCCACCGTTCTCGCGGAACTCGTCGATGATGTCCTGATTCCAGCCCATGCGGCTCATCATGCCAGCCCGCGATGCGGGACAATAGAGGGATGACCGAACCGAGCTCCGTGCGCTGCGACGTGTGGCTGTGGGCCGTGCGCGTCTACAAGACCCGCTCGGCCGCGACCACCGCGATCCGCGGCGGGCATGTGCGCGTGAACGGGGATCCGGTCAAAGCGGCACACGCCGTGAAGGTCGGCGACGAGGTGCGGGCCCGGATCAACGGATTCGACAAGATCCTGAAGGTCGAGAAGCTCCTGCTCAAGCGCGTCGGCGCGCCCATCGCCGCGACGGCCTACGCGGATCTCACTCCTCCCCCGCCGCCCCGCGAGTTCTATGCCCCGATCGTCCACCGCGATCGCGGATCCGGCCGCCCCACGAAGCGCGAGCGGCGCGAGATCGACCGGCTGACCGGTCGCGACTCACGCGAACAGTAGGACGAGCGCGGAGCAGTAGAACGAGCGCGGATCAGTCGGTGAGACGGGCGAGCGCGGCGCGCACATCGGGCCACGTCGAGGCGAAGCCGGGGTGCAGCGGGTAGCTCTCGATCTCGTCGACCGGCACCCACTTCAGCTCGAGCGACTCGGGGTCGCTGATGACGGGTTCGAACGGATCCACGACGACCGCGATCACCGTCGTGTAGCGCCACACGCCCACGTCGAACACGTGCTGGGCGCGCGGCACGACGGATCCGTCGGGCACGCCCGCTTCCTCCTGCGCCTCGCGGATCGCGCCCGTCACGGGCGACTCGCTCGCGTCGTGCAGAGCCCCGCCGGGCAGTCCCCACGTGCCGCCGAAGTGGCTCCAGCCGACGCGGTGCTGCATCAGCACGCCGCGCTCGCGGTCGTAGGCGAGCAGTCCCGCGGCGCCGTAGAGGCCCCAGTATCGGGCGCCGTCCGCGCTCTCGACCCAGCCGTCCCCCGGGTGATGGGGTCGGAAGGGCATCGTCGCGGTCATGCCAACAATGGTACGAGCGCCGCGCGGTGCGCGGGCCGATCCGCGTAACGCGGTGACACACGGATCCGCTTCGCCGAGCATCTCGGAATCGGCCGGGGTCCGACGGGATCCGCACAAATTCCGAGATGGCTGGCGGATTCCGAGACCCTCGACAACCCGTCGCGCACGCGAAAGGGCGGCCCGAAGGCCGCCCCGCGAAAGAGTTACTTCTTCTTCCGGCGCTCGCGCACGCGCATGTTCACCACGACGGGCGTGCCCTCGAAGGGGTACACCTCGCGCAGACGGCGCTGGATGAACCGGCGGTAACCCGGATCCAGGAAGCCCGTCGTGAACAGCACGAAGGTCGGCGGGCGGGTGCTCGCCTGCGTGCCGAACAGGATTCGGGGCTGCTTGCCGCCGCGCAGCGGGTGCGGGTGCTCGGCAACCAGCTCGGTGAGGAAGGCGTTGAGCTTTCCGGTGGGGATGCGGCGATCCCAGTTCTCGAGGGCCTCCTCGAGCGCGGGAAC
>Ga0308157_10009621_pt1 | contig 10663 bp, 5 predicted proteins | sample PhyBR1_FD_201035 | JGI IMG/M metagenome (GOLD analysis project Ga0308157, IMG submission 201035) | Phyllosphere microbial communities from UC Gill Tract Community Farm, Albany, California, United States - DLSLB.R1 | ecosystem: Host-associated > Plants > Phyllosphere > Unclassified | place: USA...
ATGGTTTATCGCCACCTTATGGTTCGCTGATTCGCGAGCCGGCCTGAAATCTTCCTTGGCCCATCTTGGGCCAAGGATCCGCGGGGGCTTCAGTGATGCTTGGTATGGGTTCATCGTGGAGGCCGATGGATAGTCCCGCCAACAGAATCTTTGTTGCTGCCATGGCGATAGTCCTGGTGGGTGCTGGACAAGGTCTGCTCGACGCGTTTGACGTCTTTGGCTCGAAGGCGATGACGGAGCTGGCCGCATTCTTGGTATGCACGTGGCTGCTTCCCAGTGAGGATCGAGCGGCATGGTCTGTAAGGTTTTCCTTGATTCTTGTTGTGCTCGGTCTCCTCGGCGGAATGCTCTGGGTAGCCTGTGTTGGCTACCCTTCGCGCAACGATTCCCAGTTTCTGACGTGGGATAGGGTTCCGACGGCTTACTACGTGCTTGGACTATTCACGGGCTGCATGGCTGCGCCGCTTTTTGAAGAGAAGGTGGTCAGGCACCTGCTGCTCACTGGGGCTGCTCATTATCTTGGCAAGGTTATTGCTTCAGTATCTGTAAGTGCGCTCTTCGCCTGGGTTCACGTGGAGGGGATGATTTTCGCCTTCCTCTTCTCGATGGCACTCTGTATTGGCGTCTATATGTTCAAGCTGGGTACGCTGCAGCGATCTTTGATCCATGGGCTGATCAACCTTGTGATCACACATTGGGTTCTGGTGTATCCCAATCTGTAGTCGGTCGACGACCGCTGCAGCAGGCTGTGGTTAGGGGGATGGTGTCGTTGCGATCGCGAGTACAGTCGGTTGGTGCATCACGGTGAGGTTGTCACGAAGGTGGGGACGCAGGGCGGGAACGCCGTGTAGGTTCCAGTGCGCGGTTGATTGGGGGCATTGGCGCTGCTGGAATGCCTGCTGCCCAACCGCCGCGTGGAAGTACGCTTCGAGCTGGGCCGGTAAGCGCCCGCGCGGACGAGGTGACGTGGAACGCCCCGGCCATGCCGGGGCGTTCTGCTTTCTGGACGAGGTGCCTGGCCGGGCGCTGCATTGGACGGGGCAGGGCCGGGCCGGGCCGGGCAGAACGACGGCACCCCTCCCCAGCCCTCCCCTGCTGCGCAAGGGAGGGGGCGGCTCCCGTGAACGGTCAGGTCGCCGCAGTACCGCTGTTGCTCCCTCCCTTTGCCGCAGGCAAGGGGAGGGCTGGGGAGGGGTAACCTCCACCCCCGCAGCAACCCTTCCGGCATGACCTGAAAAACCACCCCCCACGGAAATCGCTAAACTCGACCGGCTTCTCCAAACGGGTACGCCCTTGGTCTCCAGCTGGATCCTGCTCCTGGTATCGCTTGGCTACGCCGCGCTGCTGTTCGGCGTGGCCTGGTGGGGCGACCGCCGCCCGCTGTACCCGGACCGCCTGTGGCTGCGCCCGGTGGTCTACAGCCTGGCGCTGGCGGTGTACTGCTCCTCGTGGACCTTCTACGGCGGCGTCGGCACCGCGGTGCGCTACGGCATCGGCTACCTGCCCATTTATCTTGGCCCGCTGCTGATGCTGGCCTTCGGCTGGCGCATCATCGAGCGGCTGGCGCTGATCGCGCGCAGCGAGAACGTGGTCTCCATCGCCGACTTCATCTCCTCGCGCTTCGGCCGCTCGCGGCGGCTGGCGGCGCTGGTGGCGTTGATCGCCCTGATCGGCGTGGTGCCGTACCTGGCGTTGCAGTACAAGGCCGTGGCGATGAGCCTGCAGGTACTCAGCGGCGACAGCAGTGGCGGCAGCCTGTTGACCGACCCGGCGCTGTACGTGGCGCTGCTGATGGCGCTGTTCGCCATCCTGTTCGGCACCCGCCAGGTCGATGCCACCGAGCACCACCACGGCATGATGCTGGCCATCGCGCTGGAATCGATGATCAAGCTGGTGGCGATGATCTCGGTGGGCCTGTTCGCCTACCTGCTGATCGCCGACCGCGGCGAGTCGGTGGTGCAGTCCGCGCGCACGCTGTTCGAAGGCATGCCGCCGGTGGGCTTCGTCTCGCAGACCCTGCTCAGCTTCCTGGCGCTGATCTGCCTGCCGCGCCAGTTCCACGTGGCGGTGGTGGAATGCGGCAGCGCCGCCGACGTGCGCCGTGCGCGCTGGATGTTCGGCGGCTACCTGGTGCTGATCTCGCTGATGATCATCCCCATCGCCAGCGCCGGGGCGACGCTGTTCGGCACCGGGCTGGCCTCCGACGACACCCTGGTGCTGGCCCTGCCGATGTCCGAGGGCAGCGTGGCGCTGGCGCTGGTCGCCTACGTGGGCGGCTTCTCGGCGGCGACCGGCATGGTGATCGTCTCCTCGATCGCCCTGGCCACGATGATCAGCAACGACCTGGTGATGCCGGTGCTGTTGCGCCGCAGTGGCGACCACCGCGAGGCCGCCGACGTGGCCTCCAGCGTGCTGTGGATCCGCCGCCTGGCGATCGTGTTGCTGGCGCTGGTCGCCTACGGCTACTACCGCGTCAGCAACAACGACACCATGCTGGCCACCTACGGGCTGATGGCGTTCGCCGCGGTGGCGCAGTTCGCGCCCGGCTTGATCGGTGGCCTGTACTGGCGCGGTGCCAGCCGGCGCGGCGTGGAGATCGGCATGGTGGTCGGCTTCGCGGTGTGGGTGTACACGCTGCTGGTGCCGGCATTGAGCCACGGCGGCTGGCTGGACGATTCGCTGTTGCAGCGTGGCCCGTTCGGCATCGGCTGGCTGCGCCCGCAGCAGCTGTTCGGGCTGGAAGGCTGGGATCCGCTCACCCACGGCACCTTCTGGTCGCTGCTGCTCAACACTGGCGTCATGCTGCTGATCTCGGTGCGCTGGCGCCCGGACGTGGCCGAACGCCTGCGCGCGGCGCCGTTCCTGGATCCTTACGCCAAGCGCCCGGTGGTCTCCGGCGATTGGCCGGCGCACGTCAAGGTGCGCGACCTGCTGGCGCTGGCCACGCGCGTGATCGGTGATGCACGCGCCCGGCGCGCCTTCAACGAGCAGGCGATCGTGTTGCAGCGCGAACTGCTGCCGTCCGCGGCCGCCGACCGGGTCTGGGTACAGTTCACCGAACGCCTGCTGGCCGCGTCCATCGGTGCGGCGTCGGCGCGCCTGCTGCTGACCAGCCTGCTGCGTGGTTCGGGCATGGACCTGGGCGAAGTGGTGGCCGTGCTCGACGAAGCCGGGCAGGAGCTGCGCTTCAACCGCGAGATCCTGTCCACCACGCTGGAGAACATCAGCGCCGGGGTCAGCGTGGTCGACCCGGAGATGCGCCTGACCGCGTGGAACCGCCGCTACCAGCAGATGTTCGGCTACCCCGACGGCATGCTCTACGTGGGCCGCCCGGTGGCCGACCTGATCCGCTACAACGCCGAGCGCGGCGAGCTGGGCGAGGGCGACATCGAGATCCAGATCAACCGCCGCATCGGCTACATGCGTGCCGGCTCGCCGCATGTGTTCGAGCGCACCGGCGCCGATGGCAAGGTGATCGAACTGCGCGGCCAGGCCCTGCCCGGTGGCGGCTACGTCACCAGCTACAACGACATCACCGACTTCAAGCAGGCCGAGCAGGCGCTGCTGGAGGCCAACGAAACGCTGGAACAGCGCGTGGCCGAACGCTCGCAGGAAGCCGAGGCCGCGCAGCAGTCCAAGACCCGCTTCCTGGCCGCGATCAGCCATGACGTGCTGCAACCGCTCAACGCCGCGCGGCTGTTCGCCTCGGCGCTGCGCGACAGCCTGCCCGAGACCGACGAGCAGCGGCACCTGGCCGAACGCGTGGATGCTTCCCTGCGCGCTGCCGAGGAGCTGTTGGACGGCCTGCTCGATGTCTCGCGGCTGGATGCCGGCGGGCTGCGCCCGACCATCACCGAGTTCGACGCCAGCGTGCTGGTGCGCGAGCTGGCCGCGCAGTACACGCCGGTCGCGGCCGGTCGCGGCCTGCGCCTGCATGTATTCGCGCGCGCGGCGTGGGTGCGCAGTGATCGCCGGCTGCTGCGCCGCGTGCTGCAGAACTTCATGGCCAACGCGCTGCGCTACACGCGTACTGGCCGCATCGTGCTGGGCCTGCGCGTGCGCGGCGAACAGGTCGAGCTGCAGGTGTGGGATACCGGCCCGGGCATTCCCGAGCACCACATGCAGCAGATCTTCAACGAGTTCCACCGCTACCAGCAGCCGTTCGACTGGGGCGAGCAGGGGCTGGGCCTGGGCCTGTCGATCTGCCAGCGCATCTCGCGCCTGCTCGACCATGGCCTGAATGCCCGCAGCCAGCCCGGCCACGGCAGCATGTTCTCGATCACCTTGCCGCGCGTGGCAGCGCCCGCCGCACCGCTGGTGGAGGCGCGCCAGGCCACGGCGTTCGGCGGGGATGATTCATTGGCCGGCCTGCGCGTGCTGTGCGTGGACAACGATCAGGAAATCCTCGACGGCATGCGCGCCCTGCTGGGGCGCTGGAAGGTCGAGGTGATCGCCGCCAGCACGGTGGACATGGCGCTGGAAAAGCTGGCCGAACGGCCGGACGTGATGCTGGTGGACTACCACCTGCACGACCGCATGGACGGCCTGGATGCACTGGTTGCGCTGCGCGAGGCCGCCGGCCGGCCGTTGCATGGCGCACTGCTCACCGCCGACGGCCGCGACGAGCTCAAGCGGCTGGCGCGCGAGCGTGGCTACCGCGTGCTGACCAAGCCGGTGAAGCCGGCCTCGCTGCGCGCCTTCCTGATGGCGATGAACGCCCCGCGCCAGCGCCAGCAGCCGTAGCACCGGCCTCGGCCGCGAAGCGGGGAATGCGCCGTGCCGTGCTCGGTGCCGGCACGTGGCGGCGAGCAGCAATCCCTCACCGGCCCTGCCCTTGCCTGTGGCAAAGGGAGGAGGTGTTTCATGCGATCGCTCAGACCACGGCAACGCCGCTCCAGCTGCTTCCGTTTGCCGCAGGCAAGGGCAGGGCCCTGCAGTTGCTGCTGCCACGGCACCGGCACCGGACTCAACCCACCGCGGTCAGGTGCTCGTACAGGATCGTGCAGCCGATGATGATCAGGATCACGCCGCCCACGATCTCCGCGCGCTTGCCGGCCAGGTTGCCGAGCACGCGGCCGAGCATGATGCCTGCGGTGACCATCGTCATCGTGCACAGGCCGATCACCAGTGCGACCACGCCGATGTGCACGTCCAGGAAGGCCAGGCCCACGCCGATGGCCATCGCGTCGATGCTGGTGGCAAAGCCGGTGACCGCCAGCGCCCAGAAGCCGTGGCGTGGTTTTTCCGCGGAATCCTCGCCTTCGGCCTCCTCCGGCTTCAGGCCGGCGACGATCATGTGGATGCCAAGCGCGCCCAGCAGCACGAATGCGATCCAGTGATCGAATGCTTCCACGTACTGCGAGGCGGCGCGGCCGAGCAGCCAGCCGATGATCGGGGTGATTGCCTCGATCACGCCGAAGATCAGGCCGGCGCGCAGCGCATCGGGAAGGCGGGGTTTGTTCATCGCCGCGCCCTTGCCGACCGCAGCGGCGAAGGCATCGGTGGACATGGCAAAGCCAACGAGCAGGATGGAAAGTGGGGACATCTTCAGTACCGGGCCGGGCGGACTCAAACGGCACACGGCGCGCCCAACCATTCGTTGCGCACGCGTGCCGCTGGTCTCGCCAACCGGGTCTGGCTGCCCACGCCACGGCGCACTGGCCGAGTATGTTGACGTGAGCGCTTCCAACGCTGGAAGCAGGCTACTCCCCAAGGGAGCGCGGATTCTAGCATGGCCGCCGCCCGGGCCCGTGAGGCGGGGCCGAACAGGCCACTGCAATACCCCTGTAACCGCCGCGTGGCCTGATGGGCGCCCGGCCCTGCGCCGCGCGCCGGCCCGGTTGCCCCGCGGCATCGGGTGCTCAAGAAACCCGTCTGCCGGCCGATTCCGAGGCATCCCCACGCCCGGAGTACCGGCCCATGAAGTTCCCCCTCGGTATCGCCCAGAAACTGCGCCTGAGCCTGTTGGCGCTGGTGATCGGCCTGATCGTGATCGGCTCGGCCTACGCCTGGCTCAGTGTCGGCATGCGCAACGCCGACCAGCGCCTGCAACGTTACCAGCAGGATGCCGCGCAACTGGAAGCGCTGGCCGCCGCGTTCGCCGAGGCACGGCGCGCGCAGGCCGAATATGCCATGTCGTTTTCCGCCGCCGCCGGCCAGGCCTTCGTCGCCGCCAACAACCGCCTGCAGGCCGCGCTGGTGCCGGCCAAGGGCGGTCCGGGCTGGAGCGAGGCGCTGGCCAAGCCGCTGCGTGCCTACGTCGAATCCGGGCAGGCGCTGGACGAACGCATCACCGAACTCGGCCACGACGCCGACAGCGGCATGCAGGGCGAACTGCGCGGTGCCGTGCATGAGGTGGAGAACCTGATCGCCGATTACCAGGCACCGGCGTTGCAGGTGTCGATGCTGACCATGCGCCGCTACGAGAAGGATTTTATCCTGCGCCGCGAGCAGAAATACGCCGATGAACTCAGCGCGCAGGTGATGCCGTTCGAACTGTTGCTGCAGTCCACGCGCATGCCCGAGGACGTGCGCGGGCAGGTGCGCGAGGCGATGCAGCGGTATCAGGGTGCATTCCTGTCCTATGCCGCCGCGCGGTATGGCGCGGACAGTGAAACCCAGGCCATGGACGACCTCGCCGCACAGGTGGTGCCGGTGATCACCGGCCTGCAGCAGGCGCAGCGCAGCAGCCTGGCCCGGCAGCGCGACGAGCAGGCCGCGGCACGCCGCTGGATGGACGCCGCCTTCGCCGCCACCGTGCTGGTGGTCGGCCTGCTGCTGGTGAGTCTGCTGGTGCTGCTGCTGCGCGCGGTGGAGCGACCGCTGGCCGATGCCGCCGCGTTCGCCCGCGCCATTGCCGACGATGACCTGGACGGGCGGCTGGTGGTCCGCAATTCGCACGATGAGATCGGACGCCTGGCCACCGCGCTGATGCAGATGCAGTCCAGCCTGCGCGAACGCATCGCCAGCGAGCGGTTGGCCGCGCAGGCCAACCAGCGCGTGCGCCAGGCCCTGGACGTGGCCAGCGCCGCGGTACTGGTCACCGATGCGCAGGGCAGGGTGGTCTATGCCAATCCGGCGCTGGCGCACTCGTTCGCGCTGGCCGACGTCGGGTGGGTGGTCGAGGCCGGGTGCGAACTGCAGGCACTGGGCGTGCAGGTGGAGGTGCTGGCCCGGCAGGCACTGGAGGAAGGCATCAGCGTCAACGCCGACGTGGCGCTGGGCAACACCGGCTTCCTGCTGCGGGTCAGCCCGGTGCTGGAGCAGTCGCGCGTGCTGGGGCTGGTGATGGAATGGCAGGACCGCCGGCTGGAGCGGGTGATCGTCAACGAGGTGGCGGCGGTGGTCGAAGCGGCCGCTGCCGGTGAGCTGCAGGGACGGATCGTGCTGGACGACAAGCAGGGTTTCGTCCACCAGCTCGGCGAGCGCATCAATGCCTTGCTCGACAGCGTGCAGGCCCAGCTGGGCGACGCCACCCGCGTGATCGGCCATTTCGCCCGCGGTGACCTGAGTGCGCGCATGCGCGATGACGGCCGCGGCATCTACGCGCAGCTGCGGCAGGGGCTGGAAGTGGCGATGCGGCAGGTGGGCGGCATCGTCTCCAGCATCCAGTACTCGGCCGGCAGCGTGCAGGACGCGGTGGACGACATGGCCAGCGGCACCGCCGACCTGTCCGGGCGGGTCGAGCAGCAGGTCAGTGACGTGCATGACGCGCTGGCGCGGGTACGCTCGGTGGCCAGCGAGGCCCGCGAGAATGCCGGCAGTGCGCGGCACAGCGCGGCGGTATCCGAAGCGGCCAGCGAGGCCGCCACGCGCGGCAGCGAGGCCACCGCCGCGGCGATCAGCGGCATGGAACAGCTGCGTGCGTCATCGCGGCACATCCGCGAGATCGTCGCCACCGTCGACAGCCTGTCGTTCCAGACCAACCTGCTGGCGCTCAATGCCGCGGTGGAGGCCGCGCGTGCCGGCAGCCACGGGCGCGGCTTCGCGGTGGTGGCCGGTGAGGTACGGATGCTGGCGCAGCGCTCGGCCGAGGCCTCGCAGCAGATCCGGGTGCTGGTCGACGCGTCGCTGCAGCAGGTGGAGGCCGGTGCGCGGTTGGTGGATACCAGCGGTGAAGTGATGCATGACATCAGCGGCCGGGTGCAGCAGGTGGTGACGGCGATGGCGCGCATCGACGCCGGCTCGGAGCGCCAGGTGAGCGCGGTCGATGACGTGGAACGGTTGCTGCGCCGTATCGGCGAAGGCACCCGGCAGAGTGGCAACGTCGCACGCGCTTCCTCGCAGGCAGCGGCGGAAATGCGCGTGCAGGCGCAGGAACTGGCCGCGGCGGCGGAGCGCTTCGTGGTGGTGGGCGAGGCGGAGGCTGCGAAGACTGTCGCGGGGAACGGGGGGCTGCGACGGTCAGCGTGAAGAGTTGAGCGGTTGAGTGCCGGTGAGCAGTCGAGCAGTCGAGCGTCACCGCTCCCCAGCCCTCCCCTTGGCTGCGCCAAAGGGAGGGCCGGGGAGCGGTCGCTCTTGCTCCACACCCAAACCCAGCATCACCTGCCGCAGATCACAAACGCAGCAATGCCCCCGAACCGGCGTTGCGGCTCAGTCTTCTTCCGGCGGGACGACGATGGCGTCGTCGTCGATGGCCAGCTTGCCGGCCATCAGCACCGCCTGGGTGCGGTTGGTCACGCCAAGCTTGCGCAGGATGGCGGTGACATGGGCCTTGATGGTCGCCTCGGAGACGCCCAGGTCATAGGCGATCTGCTTGTTCAGGCGGCCGGCGCCGAGCATCTGCAGGACGCGGAACTGTTGCGGGGTCAGCTCGCGCAGGCGCTGCCCGACCTCGCATTCCTCATGGTCGGTGGGCGGCACGTTGTGCGCTTCGGCCGGGGCCCAGCGCTCGCCGTCGAGGATGGTGCCCAGGGCATGGCCGATGGTGTCCGAATCGGCGGACTTGGGAATGAAGCCGCAGGCACCGTGGTCGAGCGCGCGGCGCATCACCTTGGGCTCCTCGCGTGCGGAGACCACCACTACCGGCAGCTGCGGGTGCAGCGAGCGCAGGTGCACCAGCGCGTTGAAGCCCTGCGCGCCGGGCATGTTCAGGTCCATCAACACCAGGTCGGCGTCGGGATGCTGTTCGGCCAGGGTGTACAGGGCCTCGACACTGTCCGCCTCCAGCAGCTGCACACCGGGGATGACGCGTTGCACCGCGCCCTTCAGGGCTTCGCGGAAAAGCGGGTGGTCATCGGCGATCAGCAGGGTAGGCATGGCGGAAATCGGAGTTGGCGGAGTAGTGAAACCCCTCTCCCTGCGGGAGAGGGGTAGGGGAGAGGGTACACAGGCCAAGCCCGTTGTGCGCTGCGCGCCTCCCCTCATCCGCCCCTTCGGGGCACCTTCTCCCGGAGGGAGAAGGTGAAGCCACGCAGCTTCCCGTACCCGCGGTTACCGCACCTTGCGCTCTTCCACCAGCGAGGCGACCACCGAGGGGTCGGCCAGCGTGGAGGTGTCGCCCAGCTGGTCCGGGGCGTTCTCGGCGATCTTGCGCAGGATGCGGCGCATGATCTTGCCCGAGCGGGTCTTGGGCAGGCCCGGGGCCCACTGCAGGTGGTCCGGCGCGGCGATCGGGCCGATCTCCTTGCGCACCCAGGTCACCAGCTCCTTGAGCAGTTCGTCGGTCTGCGGCTCGCCGGCCACCAGGGTGACGTAGGCGTAGATGCCCTGGCCCTTGATGTCGTGCGGGAAGCCGACCACGGCCGCTTCGGCCACCTTCGGGTGCGAGACCAGCGCGCTTTCCACCTCGGCGGTGCCGATGCGGTGGCCGGAGACGTTGATCACGTCGTCGACGCGGCCGGTGATCCAGTAGTAGCCGTCCTCGTCGCGGCGGCAACCGTCACCGGTGAAGTAGTTGCCCGGGTAGGTGCGGAAGTAGGTGTCGATGAAACGCTGGTGGTCGCCGTAGACGGTGCGCATCTGGCCCGGCCAGGAGTCGCGGATCACCAGGTTGCCCTCGGCCGCGCCTTCCAGCAGTTCGCCATCGGCGCTGACCAAGGCCGGCTGCACGCCGAAGAACGGCAGCGTGGCCGAGCCCGGCTTCAGGTCGATGGCACCGGGCAGCGGCGAGATCAGGATGCCGCCGGTCTCGGTCTGCCACCAGGTGTCCACGATCGGGCAGCGCGCATCGCCGACCACGTCGTAGTACCAGCGCCAGGCTTCCGGGTTGATCGGCTCGCCGACGCTGCCGAGCAGGCGCAGGCTCGTGCGCGAGGTGCGCTTGACCGGCGCCTCGCCCTCGCGCATCAACGCGCGGATGGCGGTGGGCGCGGTGTAGAAGATGGTGACCTGGTGCTTGTCGATCACCTCCCAGAAGCGCGAGGTGTTGGGGTAGTTGGGCACGCCCTCGAACATCACCGAGGTGGCGCCGTTGGCCAGCGGGCCGTAGACGATGTAGCTGTGGCCGGTGACCCAGCCCACGTCGGCGGTGCACCAGTAGATGTCGTCCTCGCGCAGGTCGAACACCGCCTCGTGCGTGTACGCTGCGTACAGCAGGTAGCCGCCGCTGGTGTGCAGCACGCCCTTGGGCTTGCCGGTCGATCCGGAGGTGTACAGGATGAACAGCGGGTCCTCGGCGTTCATGCGCTCGGGTTCGCACTCGGCCGGCTGGGTGTCCACCACG
>Ga0308157_10009624_pt1 | contig 10661 bp, 7 predicted proteins | sample PhyBR1_FD_201035 | JGI IMG/M metagenome (GOLD analysis project Ga0308157, IMG submission 201035) | Phyllosphere microbial communities from UC Gill Tract Community Farm, Albany, California, United States - DLSLB.R1 | ecosystem: Host-associated > Plants > Phyllosphere > Unclassified | place: USA...
TAAAGAAAAATAAGTATTTTAGACGAAAGTTTGAAACCATGAAACCAACCTTTTTTTCTACACCGCAGAAATTCAGAAAATGGCTTGAAGAAAACCATCAGTCAGAAAAAGAACTGCTGGTCGGATTTTACAAAGTCGGAACCGGGAAACCTTCCATAACTTGGCCGGAATCTGTAGATCAGGCTTTATGTTTCGGATGGATAGACGGCGTGCGGAGATCTGTTGATGAAGAAAGTTACAGCATCCGTTTTACACCGAGAAAACCGACAAGCATCTGGAGTGCCGTTAATATCAGGAAAATGGAAGAACTTACAAATGCAGGTCTCATGACAGAGGCCGGAAAAAAGGCTTTTCAGCTTAGAAAAGAGGAGAAATCAGGAATATACTCTCACGAAAATGAAACCGCTGCATTGAGTCCGGACTTTGAAAAACAGTTTAAAGAGAACAAAAAAGCCTGGGCATTTTTCAACAATCAGGCGCCTTCTTATAAAAAAGTAATGCTGCACTGGATCATGCGGGCGAAACAGGAAAAAACCAGATTGTCAAGATTGGAAAAGACGATTCAGGAAAGTGAAGCGGGAAAGAGAATTTTATAAGATGCAGGAATTTTTAATTTTTATAACAATTTTATTGGGAATATCAAATTTCCATTATTTTCTGTTTTTTAGGAGGGAAAATAAGCAATTGAAGTTAAAGATATATGTAACCATAATTTTTGCTGTTTCAATTATTTCAAGTCTGTACATCATTGCAATAACTCCCGGATTTTTCTACGATGAAGTATTACAAAACTGCTTCTTTTTGGTATTGATGAATTTTTTAATTCCAGGATATTTTTTAATGCTTTACGGAATCAATTCCATATTGGAAAATATCCCTATTATACGTGGATATTTTAGCTTTAATGTAATATTCTGTACTTTATTTCTCAGTGCTTCAATGCTGTATTATTTTTTAAGTATGTTTATTTTATCATTTAAATTGTATTAAGACTAATCATTATTTTAACATGAATAACGAGTTTCAGGAAGAATTAAATTTACATTCAGCAGGAGCAATAATAAGGCATGCTTCTGTTTTTAACCAGTTAGAAAGTCATCAGAATAATTTTCAGTTAAGTAAAGAGTTTACCGATAAATGGGTTCTTCCATTATATATGAAAATAAGAAATACCCATGACCTTTCGTGGGTAGATTATCTTCTGGAATTGAAAAATGAATTGACCGAAGATGTAACTTTAGCGCTCTTAGGAGATTTTAATTGGAGAACCAGAACAGTTGGAGCTTATCTGTCTGTATTGAAAAATTATGAAAGTCAAATACCCATCATTGGTGTTCATTTACTCAAAAGTGAAGTGTGCTATGCGGGAGATTTATATGCTCTGGTTCTTGCTTATCATAATACTCCTGAAACAATAGAATATCTTCATCAATATTTAGAATATTATTTGCAAAAACCTGAGCTTGACTTTGATCAGCAAGCTGTATTGGAAGCTGTAGCTTATCTTGACATTATCAATAAAACAAATAACCTTTCTAAATACTTGAAACTATGGAACAAGATGCTGATTGAACAAGGTGAAATTTCCAAAGTAAGAAATATTCAGATTGCTAAAATAATTGAACAGCAAGAAGGCAAAGGAAGTTCTGAAAAATATTTAAAAAGCTTGGATCAGGTCATTATAAATCCTGAATTGAGCGTTAAGCACATTACCGAACAAATCAAATTTTTACAGGAATTGAAACCTTATTTTGACTAAATATATCCTAACTTTGAAGCCATAAACAAGAAAATTAACAATGCATACAGATACATTAGATTTTTGGGTAGGAAATTTTAACAGTGAAGAAGATTTTTATGATTTTGTGGAAGAAGATGAAAACTATTATCTCCTTGAAGAATCTGATGACATCCATATTTCAAAATTTGCCGCTTCACAGAATGTGGTGTGGCTTGATCATGATTTTGTAGAGTACGGCTATGAAGATGGAAACAAAACCATCTATGAAAAATTTGCCGCGTATTCTTTTGCCGAACAGTGGCTCCCGATATTGGTAAACAGGCTTAATGAGATCAATCTGAAATTTGAAGTGAATGCCATCATCTTCCTTAATAAAGGACAGGTTCCGAAGCCCGTTTCCGTTGAGAACGATTTTTTCTCTCTGACATATGTTGGCGGCATTGAATTTAGTGCATAATATTTCATGGCAGAGAATATAAAAAATTACAAAAATTTATTAAAAGTTTTTGCCGAATTAAGAAAGTACGGTATTATTACAAATGATTTTATAACAGGTTGGTCGGATGAAATTCTGTCCTCAGAGAAAACATCCGAATATGAGTTTATTGAAATCTCCACAACAAATTCTACTCATGATTTAATTACCATATTAGACAGGAATTCTCAAAATGCTGATATGGAAATTGTTTGCAGGGCAATACTCGGAATTCTTTATCATTTGTTAAATACAAAATCTTTGGAATTTAAAAAAGCGCTTAAGATAATCTGTGAAATTTCTTATGAAGAAAGACTTACGAAAGATGAGCAGTATCTGCTTTACGGATTTTCAGAATATTCAATGTATGATCTTGATGGTCCCTATGAAGGTTTTCGCCTGTTTAAGGAAGATTTAATTAAACTTTTAAAAATATATCAAAGCTTCACGCTATCAAATTATACTGAATGGCAGATAAAAAATGAAATTCTGCGACATGCGCTTGACAAAGAACTCGATAGGATCAAATGGAACTATCCTTATTAGTTATGAATTAAAACTACCAATGATCTGGCCATATCAGAATGACAAAATAAACTAAACTAAACTAAACCATGAAACAATTTAAACTTACAGGCGGTGCGAGAATTGGAAGAGTAAATGCAAGTTATCCTTTTGCCAACCTTTATGCTGACGAAAATACGCTCAAAATAGATGCTTCACTTGCCGGAAATGTTATTTTCCAGCCGCAGGATATTATTTCGATTAAACCTTATATGGCTATTCCTCTTATCGGACAGGGAATTAAAATTTTACACAGAGTAGAAAATTATAATCAGAACGTGATTTTCTGGACCATGAAAGATCCTGAATTTGTGATCAGCCAGATTAAACAGACCGGATTTTTGGAGAAAGCCAATTTTCCTCTTACCGAAAAAGATCAGGAGATCATCCGTCAGCAGAGACAGGGCGGATTTCCATTAAAGCCGTTTTTTCCGGTGGTATTTATTCTCCTTTGGAATATTCTTCTTTTATATGATATTCTGCCTTTTTTCTTACAGAAAAGATCCGGCGGACCTTTTGGATTTGGAATCTGCACCGCACTGGGTTTGCTTTTCCTTACTGCTTTAATGACGCTCATTTCCAGAGGATTCAGAAAGCTTATTCTGAAAGATGGCAGAGAACTGGAAGATATTAAGAAGTTTGCCATTTTTATTTTGCTGATTAGCGGGATCATGTTTGCCGCATTTTTTACCTTAGCTTTATCATAAATTAAATCATGGTTTCCAGAAAGCTGCTCACAATTAATATTGTTGTTGTACTGTTGCTTATTGCAGTACATACTTTAGGTGGCTATCTTCTTATATATCCGGGAAAATCTGATGTTCGGACAATTATATCGGAAAGCAGGCCGCAATATCTTTTGATCGCTTTGGCTATATTTGCTTTGATTGCCTGGCTGATTAGTCATTTGAGGATTAAAAATTTAAATCCGGAAAATAAATTTCTTTTAGTATTTACCGTATTCTGTGGTATATTGTTAAGCTATGTTATATATTTTGATGCAGCTACTTACATATCAACCCGAAAAGCCATTAAAGAATCTGAAAATGAATATATTCAGCAGGCAAAAGAAGATATCAAAAAAGACAAAATTATGTACCGGTTTGCAGGTGGACTTTCTATTCCGGAATATGATACCAAAACGCAGAATAAAATAGACAGTATCCGGAAAAAATTCGGGATAAGCTATTTCAATACAGGCTGCACGGTTGATTTAACTGATCTTGAAGGGCAACAAAAATATAAAGAAACAGTAAAGCCTTATCTTGATAAAAGAAATGGAAAAGGTTGGGAAGAAAAAATGAATAAGGAAATTGAATATCTAAGTATCTGTAAATAAACAATAAGAATTACGGAATCCCATAAGTTTTTTTATAATATGCAATATAATTTTGTGACATAAATAAACTACTATGTCATTAATTAAATGTCCACAATGCAATAATTTTGTAAGCGATTCTACTTTACAATGTCCGAAATGCGGTTATTCTATAAAAGATAATCCTAATTCTATCCCGAAAACTAATTTTCAACGTTCTAACCCTGAAAAACAATCAGGTAACGGTTGTGGAATAGCAATACTAATTGTTGTTATCTTTGGCTTTTTAGCTTTTTTGGTTAATAAATGTTCAGATTCGGGCAACAATATAAATCCGGATATTTCTAATGAAGTTGAAACAAAACTTTCCAAAGAAGACAGTATTAAAAATGAAGCACGAATTGATAGTATTAACAAACAGGAAAAAATTGAAGAAGCAAAATTTTTAAAAAGCAAAGCCGGAAAAATTTATAAAAAGCATCCTGAATGGTCAAAAGAAGATTGCATTAGTATTTCACAGAATAAGATCTGGATAGGAATGCATTATGATATGCTGGTCTATGAGAGAGGACTACCGGATAATGTAAATACATCAAACTATGGAGATGGACCAAATTATCAAGCTTGCTGGCATGATTATCAGGCTTCATGCTTTTACTTTGATGAAAGTCAGATTATTACTTCTTACAATTAATAAAGATTACCGAAACTTCCAAAAATATGGAAGTTTCGGTTTTATAATTTATTTATATTTAATGCGCTTCCAGCCAATTATTCCCAACGCCTACTTCCACAAGCAATGGAACCTGCGTTTCAATCGCATTTTCCATTTCCATTTTAATAATGTTGGTGGCTACTTCGATTTCATCGGCCGGAGCTTCAAAAACCAATTCGTCATGTACCTGCAGCAGCATTTTGGTTTTTAATTTTTCTTTTTCAAGTTCTTTCTGAATTTTAATCATCGCCATTTTCACCACATCGGCGGCACTTCCCTGAATCGGGGCATTTACGGCATTTCTCTCGGCGTGTCCGCGAACCACAAAATTATTGGAATTAATATCTTTCAAATGACGCTTTCTTCCCAGAATGGTTTCCACATAACCTATTTCACGGGCTCTTTTCACCTGCTCTGCCATATACTCTTTCAGTTTCGGATAAGTAGCATAATACGCATCGATCATCTGTTTCGCCTCACTTCTGGACAATCCGGTCTGCTCTGCAAGAGCGAAAGCGCCCTGTCCGTACAAAATCCCGAAGTTGACGGTCTTCGCCTGGCTTCTCTGGATTTTTGAAACCTCCTCAAGCGGAATATTAAACAGCCTTGCCGCTGTCGAAGCGTGAATATCTTCTCCGTTCTGGAAAGCCTTAATCATATTATCTTCTCCGGAAATTTCAGCAATAAGACGAAGCTCGATCTGTGAATAATCGGCAGAAATAATTTTTTTACCTTCTCCCGCCACAAAAGCACCACGGATCTGCTGACCTCTCAACGTTCTGATCGGAATGTTCTGAAGGTTCGGATTGACACTCGCCAGACGGCCCGTTGCGGCAGTTGTCTGTGAGAAATTCGTATGAACGCGGTTGTCCGATTTTTCAATCTGTGACGGTAATGCATCAACGTAAGTTGATTTTAATTTTTGATACGTTCTGTATTCAAGGATATGCTGAATAATCTCATGTTTGGACGCAAGCTTCTGCAGGATGTCTTCCGAAGTCGCGTATTGTCCGGTTTTGGTTTTCTTGGCTTTCGGGTCCAGCTGCAACTTTTCGAAAAGGATATCTCCCAGCTGTTTCGGAGAGTTGACGTTGAATTCTTCTCCTGAAAGTTCAAAAATTTTGGCTTCCAGCTGCTTCAGATCGTTTTCCAGATCTACACTTTCCTGGGCAAGCCATTTTTCATCAAGGGAAATTCCGACCAGCTCCATTTTAGCCAAAACCTCCATCAGCGGCATTTCTATCTTGAAAAAAAGATCTTCTAAATTTTCCTTTTTAAGCTGTGGGGCGAAAAGTTCGTAGAGCTGGAAAGTGACATCGGCATCTTCTGCCGCATAATCGGTCTGTGTCCTGAGATCTGCATCCCTGAAATTTCCCTGTTTTTTTCCCTTTTTCCCAATAATGGTTTCAATGGAAACAGGTTTATACCCCAGGTATATTTCAGAAAGATAATCCATTCCGTGTCTTCCGTCAGGATTCAGAAGATAATGTGCGATCATCGTGTCGAACATTGCGCCCTTCACGGTGATACTATATCTTTTCAGGATTTTATAATCGAATTTTAAATTATGCGCTACTTTGATCAGATCTTCCTTTTCGAAAAACGGCCTGAAAATCTCAAGCGTCTGCAATACTTCACCCTGATCTTCAGAAAGAGGAATATAATAGGCCAAACCTTTTTTGTAGCTGAAACTCATCCCCACCAGCTCGGCTTCAAGTTCGTTAAGAGAAGTGGTTTCGGTATCAAAGCAGACTACCCGTTGTTTTAGTAAATTGTCGACAAGGATTTTCTGTGCTTTCGGATTATCGATAAACTGATACAGATGATCGTTCTGTTCGATGGTAGACTTGGTAGATGTGGCCTGATCCAGCTCTTCATACGTGGCAAACAGATCAAGCTGTCCCACTGCCTGTGCTACTTTTTGCTGCGGAGTTTCGGCAATGGTAACGTCTATTTCTGCAACCACAACAGTTCCTGTGGCGGCCGGAGAAAAGGCTCGGTAAAGATTTTCATACAGCCTTCTGAATTCTATTTCGTCAAAAACTTCTTTTACCTTTTCAAAATCCGGAGTCTCCAGATCATATTGTTCCTGATGGAATTCCACAGGGGCATCGCAGATAATGGTGGCCAGTTTTTTAGACAAAATTCCACGCTCGGCGGAAGCCTCTACTTTTTCTTTTAATTTACCTTTTAATTTGTCGGTGTTGGCTAAAAGGTTTTCAATGCTTCCGAATTCTTTCAGGAATTTCATGGCTGTCTTTTCGCCAACTCCTTCAAGTCCGGGAATATTGTCAGATGAATCTCCCATCATTGCCAGGAAATCTATGACCTGTTTAGGATCTTCAATTTCATATTTGGCTTTTATTTCTTCAACACCAAGAATTTGAACATCTCCACCTTTATATCCAGGTTTGTAAATTTTTATCTTGTCGGTCACTAATTGTCCAAAATCTTTGTCTGGAGTTACCATATATACAGTATACCCTTCTTTTTCGGCCTTACATGCTATTGTTCCTATTACGTCATCTGCTTCGTATCCTTCAACTCCTAGCCGAGGTACATGCATTGCTTCTAAAATTCGGTGAATGTAAGGAATTCCTATTTTAATAGCTTCTGGTGTTTCACTTCTATTAGCTTTATAGTCTGCATAATCATTTGTTCGGATACTTGCTTCACCTACATCAAAAACTACTGCTAAATGTGTAGGTCTTTCTTTTCGAATTAACTCAATCAAGGAGTTCATAAATCCAAAAATAGCAGTTGTCTCTAAACCGGAATTAGTATATCTTTGATTTTTATACATTGCGTGAAATCCTCTGAAAATCATTGCATAAGCATCGATCAGGAATAATCTTTTATCTTGTGTTGCGTCCATATTGTCCATAAAAAACAAATATAAGAAAAAGACTTCTTTTAATAGGGAAATGTGGAAAGGATTAAACGGAGGTGTTATGGGTGATTTTTAACAATGATCGTTTTAAAACCACCCTTTTTGCTTCAATTTTGAACCTCCAAGGCTGGTTGTTGAACCTTTTAGGCTCGCCGTTGAGTGTTTTTGCCTCGTCATTGAGCCTTTTAGGCTGGTTTTTGACTCTTTTAGGCTCATTGTTGAGTCTTTTTGCTTCGTCGATGAGCCTTTTAGACTGGTTTTTCAGTCTTTTGAGATTCGTGGGCAAGCTTTTTTGCTCATCATGGAGTCTTTTAGGCTCGAAGATGAAATAAAAATATTCAGATCAGACTTAATTTATTTTTATTTTAAATCTCCTAGGCATTTAATTTAATCAAATGGACATACAGTATTCAGGCATTTACAATTTTAGTAAGGTATGCTAATCCTGACAAAACATACACAGTTCATTTTCTATTCCTTACATTTGTATGGCATTCTGATGTAAGAATGAAAATGATTGATATGACAGATAAAAAATACAGTGAAACGATTCATAAAGATGGAAATTACGAATATATTACCGTTTCCAATGATGAAAATAACGTAAGAATTTATACTTTAAAAAACGGACTGAAGATATTTATTGCCCAGAATTTTGACGCTCCGAGAATCCAGACTTATATTCCGGTACGCACGGGAAGCAATAATGATCCGGCCGATAATACCGGGCTTGCCCATTATCTTGAGCATATGATGTTCAAAGGGACTTCAAAACTCGGTACACAGGATTGGGAAAAAGAAAATGAGTTGCTGAGCCGGATTTCGGATTTGTTTGAAGAACATAAGGCAACGGCTGATACGGAAAAGAAGAAAACCATTTACCGGAAGATAGATGAACTTTCTCAGGAAGCAAGCCAATATGCTATTGCAAATGAATATGACAAGGCAATTTCTTCATTAGGCGCTACGGGAACCAATGCTCACACCTGGTTTGATGAAACCGTTTATAAAAATAATATTCCCAATAATGAACTGGAAAAGTGGCTGAAAATTGAAAAAGAAAGATTTTCGGAGCTGGTGTTGAGACTTTTCCATACTGAGCTTGAATCGGTGTATGAAGAATTCAACAGGGCACAGGATAATGACTCCAGGCTGGTTCAATACGAACTGATGGACGCACTTTTTCCCAATCATCCCAACGGGCAGCAAACCACCCTGGGAAAGGCGGAGCATCTGAAAAATCCTTCCATGAAAGCGATTCATAAATATTTTGATGAATATTACGTCCCGAATAATTATGCAATGGTTTTGGTAGGAGATCTTGATTTTGATGATACTATTAAACTTGTAGATCAGTATTTCGGAACGATTCCTTACCGGGAATTGCCTAAAAAAACTGCTGTTACAGAAAAGCCCATCACGGAAATTATAGAAAGAACCGTGAAAAGTCCTACCACACCAAGAGTTCAGCTCGCCTGGAGAACCGAAAGCTACGGAACAAAGGAAGCCATGCTTGCTGATATTGTAGCCAATATTTTGAGCAACAGGGGAGAGGCCGGATTGATAGACCTGAATATCAACCAGACCCAGAAACTGCTTTGGGGACAGGCATTTTCAGTAGGGTTAAAGCAGTACGGATATTTCTCCATTGTTGCGGTTCCTAAAGAAACACAGACATTGGATGAAGCAAAAAATCTTGTGCTGGAACAGGTTGAACAGGTAAAAAAAGGAAACTTCCCGGACTGGACGCTAAAGGCCATCATTAATGATTTTAAAGTGCAGAGAATGAAGGGGCTGGAAACAGCAGACGGCTTGGCTACCAACCTTTACGATACCTACATCAAAGGCAGAACCTGGGAACAGGAACTCAATGAAATGGATGAATATGCAGCAATTACAAAGGATGAGGTAGTAAATTTTGCCAACCAATTTTTCAAAGACAACTACGTCATTGTTAAAAAAGAAAAAGGAACCAATGATAAGCTGATTCGTGTGGAAAATCCCGGAATCACACCGGTAAAGATCAACCGTGAAGCTCAATCTGAATTCCTCCGGGAGATTTTAGCTGAAAAAACGGAAGATATTCAGCCTGAGTTTATCGATTATCAGAAAGAGATTCTCACGGATAGTATTAAAGATAAAAAACTGAGTTTTGTAAAAAATAAAAGCAATGATATTGCCCAGGTGCATTTTATCTTTCCTTTTGGGAGCGATCATGACCGGGATCTTGGTATTTCCACTCAGGTTCTTCAATATTTAGGTACGGAAAAATTTTCACCGGATGATCTTAAGAAGGAATTTTTTAAGATCGGAATTACCAATGATTTTAAAACGGCTAATGATCAGCTTACGATTTCACTGGCGGGACTTGAAGAAAATATTCCTAAAGGGATCGAGCTTCTCCAGCACTGGATGAAAGAAGTACAGCCGGATCAGGAAATTTATAACCAGTTTGTAGAAACAGTGCTTGAAAACCGTGCAGCAGTAAAAAAAGACAAAGCCCGTATCATGACGGCTTTAACGAATTATACCAAACTCGGCTCGTTTTCAAGGTTTACAGATATTATTTCAAAAGAAGAGCTTGAAAACACCAATGTTGAAGTTTTTACGGAAAGAATGAAGAATTTATTCAGGTTTCCATATCAGATCTTTTTTTACGGAAGAAACTTTGAAGGTTTTAAAGAATATATCGGAAAATATATCGAAACGGAAAGCCTGGCTATTCCCGAACCTAAAAAATATCCGGAGCCGGAAACTACGGGAAATGTTTATTTCACAAACTACGACATGGTACAGATGGAAATGAGCAGAATCGGAAAAGGACAAATGGTGGATACAGGAAATTTCGGAAAAATTAATGTATTCAATGAATATTTCGGAAGAGGTTTATCTTCGATTGTTTTCCAGGAAATCCGTGAAAGTAAAAGTCTTGCTTATTCTGCGTATGTTTCTTACGCT
>Ga0308157_10009625_pt1 | contig 10660 bp, 14 predicted proteins | sample PhyBR1_FD_201035 | JGI IMG/M metagenome (GOLD analysis project Ga0308157, IMG submission 201035) | Phyllosphere microbial communities from UC Gill Tract Community Farm, Albany, California, United States - DLSLB.R1 | ecosystem: Host-associated > Plants > Phyllosphere > Unclassified | place: USA...
TTAAGCAATATTTCGTTCTCTCTTTTATAATGCTCTCCAATAAGTTCCAAATAGAATGGGTTTTCAAGTATATTTTTATATTTCCAAAAGTTAAATCTTGTATCTGTATTTAAGTCAAGTTTAAATTTTTTCAATAGAAAACGAAAAGCAGCTTTCTCCGAGATCTCATTAATAAAACATACTTCAAATCCAGACAAATCTTTCACATATTTGCTGTAAATGTTAGTTCTACAACTTATTATAAATTTTATTTTTTTCTTTTTTATTATATCAGAATTATCAACTATAAAGTTTCGAAGCTTGTTTGTAAAATCAATTATGTTGTGTACTTCATCCAAGCCGTCGAAAATAACTGTTAGATAAGAAATGTATTTAAAATCTTTTGGCAATAAGCTTTCTATTGAAGTATCATTACTGAAACTCTTCAAGTATTTAATACAAGGTATTTTAAAATTTTCATCTCTCTTTTCCCAAAGGTCAACCGCTAGATTTTTTAGCTCTCTACTCTTTCCTGATCCTGGATTACCGAGCACAAATATGCCGACTTCTGCTTTATTAATGTAGTCGTCTAATCTGATTCTGTAGTTAGGGTCTTCAAAAGCATGAAATCCATTATCTTGAAATTTCCTAAAACTTCTTTGTATATGGAACTCTTCCTTAAATAGAGTCCCTATAAATTTTGGTCGGTCTTCCTCAGATACCAATACTTTCTTTAAATTCCGACTGGAAAAAATAAACTTATTAAATTTATTTAATAAGTCATCTCTTTTATCTTTTGCAACATCTGGTGCATCTACTTTATACACCTTTTTGTACAGTTGCGGATACAAACTAAAATATTCCTTGATATAAGATTCAGGAGTTAAAAATTCAACCGGACAATCTTCACTTAAAATTTGATAGAAAAGGTGTAACTTAGAATTTTCGTTCGTATTACTAAAGTTTCTTAGTGGCGATAAAAACAACAACAAATCAATACTACTATGTGTAGATACAATATGTGGTATCTTTAGCAGCGCTTCACTATAGTGCAGATTTGAACTATAGTCTTTACATTCAGAATATATAATGTAAGAATTAAACTTATTATCAACAATTTCGATAAGGTTATCGAAACCGTCCTGCGTTCCTGAATCTTGCGTTCGCTTCCTTGTAGCTGTGTAACCGAGCTCCGTAAATATTGCTATAAGGAACTCATTCGCTATAATTTCAAATTCTCCTCCTTTTTTGCCCATACGATTTATCGAATTTTAAATTTAGGTGTATCGAATTTAGGTGTAGTCGAAGCAATATCAACCTTTACTGAAATTGGCATAGGAAAATCCACACCCATAATAATAGCTTCTCCTGATCCTAAAGATGGTAAAAAAGCAAGTGTTTCTTTATTTGCGGCAGAACATGCACTGGCTACAGCCTCTTTATCCTGATGATTTATCAACCGATGAGTAACAAATGTTCCCATCTGACTAAGTGTACCGACTGGAATGTCTCTGGGCATCTGTGTTGACAGACAAAGAAACAAACCATACTTTCTACTTTCTTTGGCTATGTTGTCAAAGGCATTTAATTCAGTACTTTCAAAATATTCGTCTTTTACCTTCTTGTTAAGAAACTGATGTGCTTCATCTACAAATAAAACTAAAGGATTATCTCTGAACGCATTTGAACGAGCTTTATTTAATAAATATCTACCTATTGCATTAGCTAAAATTTCCCTTGCCTGAAAATTGTAAGGCACATCTTCAAAACCAATTCTTAATATATTTTTATCAGGGCTTGCAAAGAAATCATTAATTTTTGTTATCAGATTATTCGTTGCCGGAGTTTTAAAACCGAACATTCCTGCATAATTGTTATCAGAGATGATATTGTTAACACGCATTATCAAACTAGTGGCATTATTATAATTTTTTTCATCTCTATTTGACGACCATTGGGTACCATTTATAAAATAGAATTCGTTAACGATTTGTTTATGCAGTAAACTAATATCAAATTCATTTTTTGAAAAATCTTCTATAATTGCTTTGTATTTATGACAAGCATTGTAAAATGATAATGTCGAATTATTTTGTTTAACGACAAGTCCATTATCCACAATGACGTTTCTATACCCGTCCTTAGTGTACATAGAAAACGTATGCAAATTTCCATTTTCGGAATGATTATTATTAGGTATATTAGTAATTAAACAATTGGCTACTTTTAAGGATTTTATAGCCTCAAGTAAAATAGGTTGTTGTACTTGTCCAGAAGGTCTGAATAATACAAATAAATCATTAATTGTTAAGTTCTGGTAAGGAAAATAACTCTCTGAAATCAATATGGAGTGATCAACATTAGGATCAGTATCAAAAGTAGAATATTCGCCAGTAGGATCTAATATAATTGCCTTCGCACCTGCTTCAATCACACCCTCAATAAATTTGCTTATTGTGTAACTTTTACCTCCACCTGTTGTACCGATAACCGCACAATGTCGACTGAATAGAGCCTGCAAGGAAATATCAACAGGAACATTTTTATCGTATATTAAACTGCCCATTCTAAATGTAGGAGATTCCGCTATACTTTCAGGTTTAATCCCGAAAGATTTAAAATGAGTAGCTAAAAATTCACCTGAACATATAAAAACTTTTGAACCGATCAAAGGTAAGCTATTTATTCCCTTTTCTATTTTGCCAGGATCGAATAAATCAAATGACAGCAAAATTTCAATTCTTCCTACAGGATGAAAAGATTTAGTAGAGAAAGTCTTTTCACTCAACTCCAATCGCTCCTTTTCAGGAAGAGATATTTCTAACATCTTTCCTAGGAATCCTTTATCTTCTCCTTCAATAATTATATAATTTCCTACAAGACCTCCTCGAAGAATCTCTGCGTGATGCACAAATGTTTTCATCAGTACCGATGATGGAAAATGCACCTTAACAAAAGATGGAGAAACAAAATTAACATAACCTAAAAAATGACTATGATCAAATGGACTGCTATTCATAGGTTAATTATTAGGAATATTTATAACTATCTGCTTTGCATCGTCCTGACTATAAGATTTTAAATCAGGGTAATTAATAGCAAAGTCCTCAAATTTTTCCGAAACTATTGAAATGTTTGAATATTTACTAGCGGCTTCAATAAAAGGTTTTAAATTCTCATTTGTTTCGTCAATATTCCTGTTAACTATCATTAATTGAAAACTTGGATTTTGTTCCAACGCTTCTATAATTGCCGTAACAATATGTTTATCTCCAAAACTGAATCCTATTGTAATAAGAAAAACGTTCTCTTTTCTTAAGTTAGACTGAAACCTAGACATCATTTCAAAATAAGGTTGTTCATATGAACTTTCATATTTAGACTGATGCGGATATATCATCAAAGGATTTGTCGGATTTTCCTTCTGTACAATTCTATTCTCGTGTTTTTCCCAATTAACAGATCCATGTAATTTATAAAGATGAAAAACCTTCTGAATAAAATTATCTTCCTCCTTAACCCTACTTTTATTTCGGGAAACTATATCATAATCATAATTTCTTCCGCTGAAAATCCTAGGTTGCGTAAACGAAAATCCGTCAACAACAACAAAATTACTTTCACACGCAGCTTGCTCGAACATTAAATCATAATTAAGCGTAAAGAGCTTAAATCTCGGTAAGGTAACCTTGCGTTTTGTAATTTTATTCAATAATAATGCATGTGGTGAGTTTTCGGGCAATTCCAATTGACATGCATCTTTGATAAATTCTTTAATTTTGTTCACACAATCTTGAATGTCAATTTCATCTTTGGGAACATAAGGTATAGCAGGTGTTGCCATTGATAGTACCTTTTCGAGATTTTTTATTATAGAATCATCTTCCCATCTCTCATCATAACCAATTTTTTCAAGTAGTTTTTTGAAGATATCAGCAGTCAATAAAGCTTCTGCGTCATCCCATAATTCAACCATCGACTTGCCTAATTTATTATCTTTCCCCCACCCTATAGAAGAACCTGCGCCTGTAAGTAAGACAAGGTTTTCAAATTGATTGTTTAAAGTTTGAGAATATTTCTTTCGTTTAACAGCATTTGCATATTCAATGCGATTTTCGGGTGTATCTTCCTTTATGTCATCAAATTCATAAAGTTTTCCGTCAATATGAACTTCTATCTCTTGAGGATTACTGTCATCATAAGATACAGAGCTTTTGTTATTAAGTAGAATATGTTTCATAAGCAAAATATGTTTTTATAGTTATTAAAACGGTTTACTGCTAATTTAAAAAAAATTGAATGATTTATAGTTATTAAAGTGAATTGCTAATAGTTTTGGCATAAATTATAAGTAGGAACAAATACATATCTTTACTAAAATGCAAATTGTTATTTTCTAAATAAAAAAAACAGCCTCAAGGCTGTTTTTGATAATTGATTTCAACTAATTATTTTTCGCAATTTGCATTATAGTCCGTAAGAATTTCCAAGGCCATTTTCTGAATTTTTTCACCATCTAATTCCATCTCGCTTTTCAATAAAGATCCCATCTTAGAACGTGTTTTTTCTTCTTTGTCTGGATCGTAGCTTGCATACTTTTTGTTCAGCATTTTAGCACGTACATATTCACAGTCTTCTGTAAGCTTCTTCATGTCGCTGCTGTTAAGCTCTTCGATCTTACCTCCGTTTTTTGAAACCAGACTCATAAACATATTTATAGTTCAATGTATCTATGGCAGGTTCATCAACAAAACGGTTTACTTCAATTGTCGTAAATTGTTCATCAAAAAAGTAAAAAAACTCTTTTAAATCAATAAATCCACCTACATCATTTAGGGTAGTTTCTTGAAATCTCTGACTTTTTTCTAAAAAACCTGTTTCTGCATTATAGAAATATTTATACTTTATATCTTTTTCTACATTGCGAAAAATCAAGTATTTGTTATCATATCTATAATTTCTCAAAAATTGTTGTTCAATATTACTTACTCCTGATAGTGACTTGAAATTTTCTATCATCCAAAATTCTACATTACCATCGAATTCATTCATAAAAAAATCTCTCACTGGTTTGTGTATATAATACTTCAAAGCATAATTATACGTAAACATAGGCTCCAATGGGTGTATCTCCCGTTGGGAGTAGCTTTTGTTTCCGGTGGCGAAAAAAAGTAGTGTACAGAAGATTTTATTTATGTATTGAAACGGATTCATTAAACGAAACAGGTTTATATGTTTTGAAAAATTAAGTATTTCTGTGTTTTCGAGTCTATACACTGTATTTAGCAGTGTCTGTGTGTCCATAAACTTCTTTAAAAAAAAGAAAATACAATCCTAAGCGCATAAAAATATACACTGTAATAATCTAACAAAAGCTTTGCTTTTAGTGTTTATTTGACCAGCATTGCTGCAACGCCGGTTTGGTTATCCATGGAAAGAGAGTAAGTCTGTGTTTTTCTTGGCATCGTCATCTTCATTAAGATTCTCTTCCTCAGATAAATGACATTATAATTTTAGAAATTAAAATTTTCATAAGCTAAATTTTTTTTTACTATTGAATGATTTTTACGAAAAATTAGATGAATTGCCCTTTTCATTTCTGAATCCATAAAAAATCTGCTTTTAAATGAATTTATTAAAACATTTAAATATTACGCAACAAATTAGTTATTGATTTTCAACCAAATAAGGTATATCCTACTACATCTAGACATACTAAGCCATTTAAAGCTAACGGCGGTCAAATTAAATTTTCTAAATACGTACACTATAATTTTAATCTCTACAATGAAAATCAAAACTATCATGAACGACAAAACTCAGAACCTCTCCTACTTCAAATTAAAACTTCATGAATTATTAAACAGCAGCTTCCCTGAAAAAGCACATGATTACAAATTCATCGAACACAGATCAAAATGGACAGCAAATGCATACAAATCAGCAGTTACAGCAGGAAATACCATAGACCAATAAGATACAAATTGTGATACAAGTAAAATAATTAAAAAGTCAGTAATATCGCTATTCTAAACCTATTAAAAACTAAGAAAAAGTTTACTTTTACATCTTTAAAAATTAAAAAAAAGAATATCATGCAAGAACTAATCGGAAAGATCAATGCTGAAATGGAAGCATTCAACGAAGATGCACAATTACAATCTGAAAAAGCAAACAAAGCAGCAGGAACAAGAGCCCGCAAATCAACTTTGAACCTTGAGAAACTTTTAAAAGAATTCCGTAAGTTATCGCTAGAAGAATCTAAAAAATAATAAAAGCTCCCATTTGGGAGCTTCTATTATTTTTTTATTTTCATTATGCTGTCTGAAGAATCATTTCCTCAACTTTATTTTTCAACAACTCAAACCCGCCCGGGTTTATTTTTCTTAAAATCTCCATTCGTAAAATATCCTCAGAACTTAAGTCACTATACGATTTGTATTCAATCATATTTTCTGCAATTTTGTTCATTAATTCCGCTTGTAAAAATTTCTTTTCTTCTTCAGTAAACATAGTTTTCTATATTTTGTAATTACGCAAATTTAAGTATTACCACGAACAATTACCAATTCAAAAATTACATTTATATTTGTAAATCGTCAGCAAAAAGTAGACATTTTATAAAAGAAACTAAAGGAGTGTTTTCATAAAAAAATGTAACTTTAATTATGGCAACACCAAAAAAGAAATCAGCAGTAAAAGAATTTAATGCTATTTACGGAGTTTGGGATCAATACATATGCGTCGATGCGTCGATGAAGTCAGCAAGCATACTTCACGAGTTCAGTAGCCGCAGGGTCAGTGACAAGAAACACAGCAACCGTAAGCTATTATCAGAATTGCACTATAGTGTGACCATGGCGATAAACTGCTTATTAAATAAAACCAAAACCAACCGTTCACAAAGATAATAGTTAACTTTAACAATATTGCAGACGAGCAAGTGCTATACTCCGCCAATAACAAACATATTTTCCATTGTAGGTTTTTCGCTACCGCCGGCTTTCTCTAATGTAATGGCAAAGTTTTGTGCGTTGGCTATAACTGCTAAAGGTATTTCACTATCTTTTTCTTGTGTATATAAACCAGCGCTTATAGGTTTTCCGTCTGCAATTGCCCAGAGCTGATACTGCATACCTGCTGGTGCATCTGGTAAATTACCTGCATGAAGATATACCTGCTTAGTTTTTTTATCCCAAAACACAACCGCTTTTACATCGGGATGTTTTTCTACACCGTTTAAAGCAACTGTCTGCATATTTGGGTTGGCAATCATGTTCCATTTCTGGTCTGCTCTCTGCAATGCGATCGTTTGAATACTAACTTCTGACTGCAATCTGCCAATTTCCTTATCCGTTTTATCTTGATTGAACATCCAAAACATATGACCTGCAATACTTGAAAAAAACAAGAAAGATGCAGCCACAGCAATATCTCTCCATTTTTTTAAAGAGGTAATTTTTTTAACGTTTTTTTCTTCATCAATTTCACCCTTAAAACCTAATTCTATTGGCAATGTAGAAGTTTCAATTTCCTCTAGCTTTATCTTTTCCCAAATTTTAATTTTTAAATCAGCAGGAGCTGCAACAGCCTGAGCAGTAGCAACATCTTCCATTACCTTTTGAGCTTCAAAATATGCAGCTTTAACCTCTGCATTATTTTTCATAATACATTCGAAAATAGCCGCTTCGTCCCTGGTAGCAATACCAAGTACATAAGATTCTATTATTCCTGACGATATGTATTCTTTAGTGTTCACTTTATTGATATTCTTTAAGTAAATCTTTTAATTTTAACAGGGTACTCCTCATTTTGGTTTTCACTGTACCTAAAGGTATGTTTAATTTTTCTGAAATTTCAACCTGGGTATACCCCTGATAATAGGCCAGTACAATAAGCTGCCGTTTATCCGGTTCGAGTTTATCCAGCACCTTTGAAAAACCTATAAAATCAGATTCGTTGATTTGCGACTCCTCTTTTATAGCATATACGAAATCTGAAACAGACTGGTTTTTTAGCTGGTTCTGAAAAGATTTTGATTTTAGATAATCTATTGCAGTATTTCGGGCGATATTGATTATCCATGTGTAAAGACGGCCCTTTGATTTATCGTACTGCGCTATGCCGTTCCATATTTTTACAAAAACATCCTGAATAACTTCTTCCGTATATTCTTTAGAAGATACAATGCGCAAAACCACTCCGTACAATGCACCGCTATAGTGATCGTACAGGTAGTTGAAAGCCGCTTCGTTTTTCTGTTTCAACAAAACGATAAGATCTTCTTCTGAATAAATTGTTTTGATAGCTTTTCTTTTTAATTATAAAAGTAAACATTTTATAGTAACTCAGACATCTGCTTCTAAAAATATATCGTAAATAATTATGAAAGCATATTAAGATTCATTCAATACTTCACTAAAATACTTTAAGATTATGAAACCAACCATAAAAATAGCTATTGCCGGTTTATTATTTCTATGTTTTATACAGCCCGCTATCGCACAATCCAATCAATTTAAAGTAGACAATCCTTATTATTCGAGAACAGACACCAAAGTTTTAAACGTAACTGACGAAGTCTGGAAGAAAATACTTTCGAAAGAACTGTATCAAGTAGCACGCCAGGGCGCAACAGAACAGGCATTCACAGGATCTTTATACCAGAATGACACCAGGGGGACTTATTACTGTGCAGTATGTGGAAACGGTCTGTTTTTATCAACTGCAAAATTTGCATCTACGTGTGGCTGGCCTTCCTTTTACGAAACACTGCGCGCTAAAAGTGTACGCTACAGAAAAGATTCTTCGTATAACATGGTACGCACCGAAGTGCTTTGCGGAAGATGCGGATCACATCTTGGGCATATTTTTGATGACGGACCGAAGCCAACCGGAAAGAGATTCTGCATGAACTCTGTAAGCCTTCATTTTGAACCTTCCGTAACACAAAAGAAGATAGGTTCTTTTTAGATAATATTAAAATTTAGTAAAAAAAACTAAAAAATTTCAATTAATATAAATCCAAAAAAAAAGCCCTGTCGTAAATGATTATATAAACAATTAACAATCTTAAAAAAAATAGACATGAAAATTAAAACAACAATTGCAGCATTTGTTTTAGCAGCTTTAACATTTGCTTTCAGTGAAACAGCATGTGCCCAAACAAAAGAAAAAACCGTAATGGTTGGCGGTGCAGCAATGTATCCTTCTAAAAATATTATTGAAAACGCCGTAAATTCTAAAGACCACAAAATACTGGTTGCTGCAGTAAAAGCTGCCGGATTGGTAGAAACCTTACAAGGCAAAGGACCGTTTACCGTTTTTGCGCCTACCGATGCCGCTTTTGCGAAATTACCAAAAGGCACGGTGGACAATTTGGTTAAACCAGAAAACAAAGCAACGCTTACAAAGATTTTAACCTACCACGTACTTGCAGGGAATTACAGCGCTAAAAAAGTTTGGGATGCAGTGAAGGCAGGTAAAGGAAAAGCAGCAATGAAAACGGTTGCGGGCGAAACCTTAACTTTTTGGACAAAGGGTAATGACCTTTATGTTACAGACGCAAAAGGTAACAATGCCAAAATAACTATTGCAGACGTAAACCAATCTAACGGTGTAATCCACGTGATTGATACCGTATTAATGCCGTAACATGCGCAACTATCAACCTAAAAGTTAAATCGAATATTATGAAAAGAACTTTAATAAGCGTATCAAACGATCAAGCGAATCTGGATACCAACCGAAGAAATTTCTTAAAACTCAGCGGCGTAGGTCTTGCCTTGGTAGGACTAACAATTGTTGGCTGCGAAGACGATATAAACCCTATCGAAGACAACAATATTTTTGATCTGGGTAAAGGAGATGTAGGAATTTTAAATTATGCCTACGCATTGGAACAACTGGAAGCCGATTTTTACACCAAAGTGGTTAACAACTTTTATTCAGGTATTTCAAGCAAAGAAAGACAACTGTTTACAGATCTGTACCATCATGAAGTAATTCACAGAGATTTCTTTAAGGCGGCAATTGGCGCGGCAACAACCAACCTGCTTCCAACATTGGAATTTCAATATCCAAATGTGGATTTTAACAATCGAGACTCGGTTTTAGCTACAGCAAAAGCATTAGAAGACACAGGTGTTGCAGCTTACAACGGTGCAGGAAAATACATTTCGAACCCTGACTATCTGGTAATCGCCGGAAAAATAGTTTCGGTAGAGGCACGCCATGCATCAGCAATCAGAGATTTGATCAATCCCGGTTCATCAGACTTTTCTGGTGACGATGTAATTGATGCCAACGGTTTGGACCTTGCAAAAGAGCCTAAAGAAATTGTAATGGCAGCAGGCGGATTCATTAAAACACCGTTTACCTGGAAAGAACAGGGAATTCAGTAATTATTCATTTAAAACCTATGTATCATGAACATTCTTAAAATATTGGATAAGCTTTCTGACGATAAATTTTTCAGCGCAGAAACCTCAAGACTAGACGCCCTAACAAACATAACAAATTTTAGTACCAAAGCAGCAATAGCAGCCATTCCGTTAGGATTGGGGACCTTATTATCTGCACCGGCAAAGGCAGCAACCGCAACAACGGCTTACACTGCGCGTGCGGGTGCACTTACGGATGCGCTGCAGCTTGCTTTGATTTTAGAATATCTGGAAGATGA
>Ga0308157_10009626_pt1 | contig 10660 bp, 15 predicted proteins | sample PhyBR1_FD_201035 | JGI IMG/M metagenome (GOLD analysis project Ga0308157, IMG submission 201035) | Phyllosphere microbial communities from UC Gill Tract Community Farm, Albany, California, United States - DLSLB.R1 | ecosystem: Host-associated > Plants > Phyllosphere > Unclassified | place: USA...
GCCTACATGAGAACAGCCGAAGCTGCAGAGTGGCTATTTGCTCCCCACCGACATCTACCCATAAGCATGCAACCAAACAAAGTACAACCATGAGGAGAAACGATATGCAGATTGTACAGGCCAGAGGCCGCGAAATTCCTGTAGTGACCCGTCATAAGAGATACACGCCTGAACGCGCTCGCGCTGAGGCGCTCTTTGTTAAGCCTGTTCAGACCACCAAGCCGCGTGTTCTTGAAGATGCACCAAAGATGAGCATCAAAGCACCGGCCAAGTCGATTGCGGTCGACGAAATCGAGCATCAAAAAGTATTTCGTCTTGTGAGTGAGCGGCGATTTGAAGATGCAGCGCGTATTGCGGCGCGCCTTATTAACGGTGGCCGTGAAGAAGGCTTCTACATAGTTGACGGCGCCGATCTCACGAAAGCCACCGCATGGCACAAAGGGTGGGTGACAGATAAGACTGTGCGTGCGAACGTGCATTACATCACCCCTGCACGAGCTCAGGTGTTGCTGATGAACAATCTCAGCAACCGCAATGTCAAGGCGGCAAATCTTGCCAAGATCATGCGCGACATTGCCGATGGCCGATTTGTTCTAAACGGTGAGACGCTCATCATCGCCGATGACGGTACGGTCAACGATGGACAGCATCGCTGTTTTTCTATCCTCCTGACTGGAATCCAAGTAGAATCCTTAGTGGCATCAGGCCTGACGAAGCAATCAATGCGAACAATTGATATTGGCATCAAACGTGAAGCCAAAGATCGTCTCGCGATAGCTGGTGTCAGCAACTATGTTGTTTTGTCGGCTCTTTCTTCACTTGCTTTTGAGCTTACAAATAACCGCAAGCCAACCCCATCCGAGTCTGAAGATTTTTACTTCGACAATGCCGATGGGTTTCAATTAGCACTAAGTGCTTGTGGTACAGGTTTTAAAGGAATCGGCCAGGCACCAATGGCTGCCGCATCTTTCTATCTCCTACGTAACGGTGAAGATGTAGATGTAATCCGCACGTTTTTTGCCTCAGTGCGTACTGGCGAAATGCTAACCAAGCGTGACCCGCGCATGGTCTTACGACGGGCGATTTTCGAAGATGGCAAGAAAGTAAAACTGCCCCGCGAGAAATGGGTGTCGGCGTTTGTTGCGCACTTCGAAAAATACAAGCAGCGCAGGTCTATGACTGACCTTGTTTTTGATGTCCCATTGAACTGGAATTAAAGAATGAGCCGCAGGCCATTCGATATCGAAGACATCTTCATTGGCGAACGTCATCGCCACCCCGACATGAAGAAGGTTGAGGAAATTGCGCGTAGCATTTCCGATGTAGGTCTTCTGAATGCGCCTGCGGTTTGCATGCGTGATGATGTAACCATGCCGGACGGGGAAGTATGCGACAGCGCTCCTGTATTGATATTCGGTAGGCACAGATTGTTGGCTCTGCAATCGCTAGGCCTCACCGTAGTCGAGTGCGAAGTTTATGAAGTCGATGATATCCGTGCTGAATTGATGGAGATCGATGAGAACCTAGCTCGGTCTGAACTGTCACCAGCGGAAGAAGCGGCTCATATTGCGCGGCGGAAGGCAATTTGGGATAAAATGAATGGAGATAATACTGAACGGAATCCGTCCAGTATTCAGCGTGGACGAGGGCAACCAAAGCAATTCGCTTCCGAATTGGCAAACATTACCGGAGACAGCAAGACGCAGATCAATGTCAAAATTGCCCGTGGTCGCGAACTCGGCCCTGACATTCAACGCATCGTCGGCACCAGCCTCGACAAGGGCGTCGAAATTGACGCTCTAATCAGCCTTCCAGCCCAAGAGCGCGAAAACCTTATAAGCCGAGCGGAGAGTGGTGAAAAGGTAAGTGCTCGACCAGCACCGAATACCAAGCCAATAACTGCCGACAAAGCCATTGAGATCATTGCTAACGGCGCTGGCAAAGCAGTGTCATCTAATAAGGATAGGAAACGTCAGGCATTCTGGGATGCATGGGCCGCCCTAGACGAATCAGACAGGCAAGAATTCGCCGCCATCATCTGGTCTCAATACAAGGCGGCTTAACATAAAAAGGCGGAGTTTATGAGCCGGCACCACCCGCTGCTCGCTCCGCCTCGTAATACCCCGGCTTACACGAGGAGGGCTTGCGCCACTTCTGCACCGGGGGTTCCTTCGCGAGTACCACCCCGCGCAGGACAACAGATGGCTTCACCAATGCCATTTGTCAACCAACACCAAACACGAGGAGAGCATGAAAGATTATGAAACCATAGAAGAAGTGCATCGAATGCACGAGGTGGGCGCCAACCCGACTGAAATCGGAAATGCGCTTAGCTTGCCCAGATCGACGGTAGCTTCAATTCTCCGCCGACCGATCCCAAAATCTACAGCCGACCGCATTGTTGTGCGGTGCGTTTCGAACGGTGGATGGTCCACGGCCAATCACTGCGTCAGTTATATCGCAATGCCACGCATCCGTGCGCTGGAAGCTGCGAACGACAACTACGAACAGCCGGGCGCAATCGCAGCCTGAGCCACGTTGGCCCGCATGTGCAGGCCACAGATCAACCTCCTGACAGGAGGAATATCAATGAAATCCCATAGCTTGCGTGAGCCCCACAAGGCTTACCAAACCAAATTCACGCGGACTGGTGAGCGGGACACGACAAACCGCAAGCCTTATCGAACAGTCGCGCAGAAGCAGCATGCCCGCGACACTGCCGTCCTTAAAGACGGTCGGTATGTTTCTAACGCACCTGTGTCGTTCAGCAGAACGAAGCGGGGTGCAGCGTGACTTGCGGATGTGGTGACTGCTGGGATCTGCCCGGCTCAATTGTGACCCACAAGCTGACAGGCTGGAAGGGGATCATTATCGGCGATCGAGACGGCTGCATGTTCCTCACGGTGCGGTTTTGGATACCAGGAACCGGGCTCGGGACGGTCGAAGTTTCGCGCTTCGAAGTCGAACCACCGGCCAATGATGGCGACTGCGGTGGCGGGTCTGAGGTCGGAACGGAGGAAGACAATGTCATTCCGGTCGATTTCACCAAGGGCGTGAAGCTGACCAAATCAACAAAGACGAGGGGAGTAGCGTAATGACGCCCTTCAAAGACTACGTCGTCGAAGACGACCGCATCTTGTTTAGCGAAACGACGCTGGGCCTCGGTGATCGCTTCGTCCAAGGATTGTTAGTTGTCGCGGCTTTAGCGCTGGCAATCGGCTTTTACTCATGGGTGTTGTCGTGACCTACCCACGGTTTCCCACGCTGGCCACATCGGCGCCAGTCTGGCTGATCGGCTCGCTGATCCTACTGGCCATGATGATTGTCATTCAACTTACCCACTAACCACACACGAGGAGTTAATTATGGCTATCAGCCTATCAAGCCTCAAATCGACGAAGAGAAACGACCCGCCAGTCATACTTCTGTATGGCGTCGACGGCATCGGCAAGACCAGCCTTGCCGCTGAGTTTCCTGATCCGATCTATCTGGCCACAGAAGGCGAACGTCCGCCGTCCGACGTCGAAATGGCAACGCCAGGCACGATTGAAAGCTTCGACGACTTGCTCAACATTATCGGCGAACTACTGACCGTTGAGCATGATCGGCGCACCGTAATTATCGACAGTGCCGACGGCCTCGAACCGCTTGTCTGGGCGGCAACCTGTGCCCGCCTTGGCATTACCAGTATTGAGGAAGCTGGATTCGGAAAAGGCTACGTGGAGGCCGATACCGAATGGAATGAGCTCATGTCGGCCCTGTCTGCGCTCGCTCAAGCTGGCATTTATGTGGTCATCCTTGCCCATCCCGAGATTGTCCGCTTCGACAGCCCGACTACAGATCCTTATTCGAGGTACCAGCCGAAACTGCACAAGCGTGCCAATGCACTTGTTCGCGAAAAATCTGACGTTGTGGCCTTCATGAACTACCGAGTTTCCATCAAGGAAAAGGAAGTCGCGCGCCAGACAAAAGTCGCCCACGCCGAGGGCGGAAAAGAACGCCAGATCCATTTGAATGAAGGTGCGGGCTTCAATGCCAAGAACCGCTATTCGATGCCCGACGCCGTTCCATATCGCAAAGGGCAGGGCTTTGCCGAATTGGCCAAGTACTGGCCGGTCACGGTGCAGGAGGCTGCGTGATGGAAAAAGCACTAGCTGGACTGGTTACCGTTGCCGCCATTCTTTTCTTTGCACCGCTGATCGGCGTTCTCTTTGGCGCGTTTTCGGGATGGGTAGTCGGCTTCTTCTTCACTGAAACAGTGCAGGCATTCTTCACCGCTTTAGGTGTCAATTCTGGCCACATGTCACTTTGGCAGATCGGCGCTGCGCTTGGCTTCATCGGTGGGTTCCTTCGGCCCACTGTGTTTCGCGCAAAGTCTTAATTGTTGTCTTCTAGAGGCGGGCTTCCTCGCACACGTGCGGAGGCCAAGGAAAGGGGATCTAAGCGCTACTTCACCGGGCTTCCATGTAAGCACGGACATGTTGCCCCTCGGTTCACTAGCAGCCGATGCTGCGTAACGTGCGCTGCGGATCGAAATAGGGAATGGGCCGCCGAAAATGAAGGCCACGTCAAGGAATATCGTCAGAAGGCATATGCAAAAAACAAGGATGAAATTCTATCCAACTGGTCTGCATGGTATGCCGAAAATCACGATCGTGAACTAGAAAAAAAGCGCATTCGGTACGTGGAAAACCGCGAAAAGAACCTAGAATATGCTCGTGAATATCGATCCTCAAATCCAGAAAAAGTTCGGGCAGCAAGTGACAAATGGAAAGCTGAAAACCCTGATAAGGTGAAAAAAGCATGGGATGATTGGTACTCAGAAAATGGCAAAGCCCGTGACGCCAAAAACCGATCGACGCCTAGAGGCAAGTTAGACGATCTGATGTCGTCGGCCATTTACAGCGCAATTAAAAAGCGCAAGGCCGGGCGTAGTTGGTCCGATCTAGTTGGGTATAGTGTTGATGATCTTATGGATCACCTCGAACGCCAATTCCAGCCGGGTATGACATGGGAAAACCACGGGCAATATGGATGGCATATTGATCATGTCATCCCCCGATCGGCGTTCAACTACGGAGAGCCAGAAGACATAGATTTCAAGCGCTGTTGGGCGCTGGATAATATGCAGCCTTTATGGTGGCGCGATAACCTATCGAAAGGCGCAAAAATCACCGCGCCCTTCCAACCATCGTTAGCGATGACAGTTAACGAAAACCAACCACCACTCACAACACGAGGAGCCTGATATGGCCCAATTAGGAACTAAATTCGACGCGACATCTGTCGATACCGCACCACAAGATTTTTCAACTCTACCTTTAGGTGTTTATCGCCTTGAAGTCACCGCATCGGAAGTCACGGCAACTAAGGCGGGGACGGGAACAATCCTCAAATTAACGTATGACGTCGTTGAGCCCGAGCCACATGTTGGGCGTAAGATTTTTGCGAACATCAATATCCAGAACGCCAATCCAACCGCTCAAGAGATTGGCCAAAGGGAACTTGGGAGCCTTTGCCGGGCTATCGGCATCTCAGAGTTGGAAGACAGCGAGGAACTTCACTTCGTCGCTTTTACAGCGAAAGTTGGTCTCGAAAAACCACAAGAAGGGTATGCGCAACGTAATAAAATCGTCAGATTCTATTATCCCGACGAAAACAACGTGCCAGAGCCGAGCATTGACGCTCAGCAGCCAGCGGCGGCAGCGCAGCGACCAGCCAATGACAACCGTCCTGCAGCGGCAAACAACAACAAGCCAGCGCAGCCCGCGAAAGCGGCGGGCAGCCGTCCTTGGTCTAAGTAAAAGGTACACTTCAATATGAAAAACATTCATCAAAAGCTGCGCGAAATGGGGTTTAAGCTCGATATCAGTGAGCGGGCAGCACCTAAGGATAGCAACCAATCGCTTTGGCAAGTCATTGCGCACTCAATGCGCAGCAGTCGTGCAAGTAAAAGCTCATCGATTAGCGTTCAAGGGATTGGTGCGACTCTTCAGGAAGCATACCTCAATCTCGACCGCAAATTTGAAGAGTTGCTCCCTCTATTTGACCTGCGTACTGCGAAAACGCCTAAGTCTTAAGTCCCTAAAACCAACCACGGCGCGGTCACCAGCCGGGCCTACCACCAACACAAGGAGAATCCCATGCGGGTAACGCTTGACCGAGCGCAGCTTGCGCACGCCTTGTCGACAGTGACGAAGGCGGTTGAAGCCAGAACGACAATTCCCATTCTTGGCAACGTGCTCTTGTCCGCGGACAAAGGACAGCTGAGCATCACCGGTACAAATCTTGATCTGGAAATCAGCACCAGCTTGCCGGTTCTAGATAGCCAGGACGGTACTGTCACAGTTGCAGGCAAACTGCTTGCGGACATTGCCAAGAAGGCAACTGGCGACATTAGCTTGGAAGCAGACGGCAATCATCTGGTCGTTAAATCTGGCAAGAGTCGTTTCAAGCTTGATACGCTGCCAGCTGCTGACTTCCCGTCCTTCAGTCACGGAAGCTTCGACACAACAATCGACATCGATCTCGCTTCACTCGTGCAGGAAGTGCAGTTCGCTGTCAGCACCGAAGAAACCCGCTATTACCTGAACGGCGTCTTTCTGGAAGCAAAAGACGGTCAAATCGTTGCCACAGCGACCGACGGCCATCGTCTAGCATCGACACGCATTGAAAAGGAAGCCACGTTTGCTCCAGTCATTTTGCCAAACAAGCTGCTATCATTGCTGCCGACCGGAACCGTGTCAGTTTCGTTGTCGTCAAACAAGGTAATGGTCGAGAGCGGTTCGACTGTCATTGTGTCGAAACTCGTCGACGGCACATATCCGGATTACGAGCGCGTTATTCCCAAGCCATCGGAGCGTGTCGCTATGCTGTCAGCGAAAGCACTGCGCGAAGCAGTCGGTCGCACGTCGGTTATAGCCAGTGAACGCGGTAAAGCCGTTCGGTTCTCATTTGCTTCGGATGCGCTGACGTTGAATGTCGCTAATCCAGATCGCGGCGACGCGACCGAGGAGATGGAAGTCAACTTCAGTAGCAAGCCGCTGACGATTGGTTTCAACGGTCAGTATGTGACCGATCTTATGGCGGCGTTTGGTGCGGATGAAATCACGATGTCGATGGCAGACTCTGGTTCGCCTGCGCTGATCACGTCGGCCGGTCGGCCGGGATACAGGTGCGTAATTATGCCGATGCGGGTGTAGGTGGCGTGATGACAAGAAAAAGTAAGCGATTCGTTCGAGATAACAATCAGAGCCCTGTGATTGCTGGAAGCGCAAAAGGCGCTGGCGGTGAGGGTGGATACTACACTCTTGAGAATGGCAAACGATACAGTCTGTCGCTCGCGGATTGTCGTGCGTTGCCAGCAGGATATCCAAAGTGGCTAAATTGCGGAGTGGGTACATGAAGCTAACAGGTCGCACGCGATATCGCACAAACTGGCGAGGCAAGCTCATACTGCAGGTTGAAGAGGCTGGCATAGAGTTCGACTACGACCTTTATCACGTTGAAAGCCACAACGTTACGTCTTGGCGCGATGCCAAGGTGGTGGATCTTCACCGCTTCAGCATTGAGGCCTCCTAACCGTGGCCCCACTCCCCAAACCTCAATCAACAACCGTCGGCGCGATTTATGCTGCTTACGAGGCCCGGGCGAAATCCTGGGACTCGTGGGGCATCAGCGTGGGCGAGGCGGGTACCGAATGCGACAGGGCACTTTGGTATGGCTTCAGGTGGGCTTCGGCCCACGAGGTGCATACCGGCCGTCAGCTGCGTTTATTTGAAACGGGTAACATCGAGGAAGACCGGCTCGTCGCTGATCTTGAGCGCATTGGTGTCGACGTGTACGGGCAACAGGACAAGATCAGGCTCGTGTCGGGCTTTGTGCGCGGCAAGTGCGACGGCAAAGCAATGAACGTGCCTGAAGCGTTGAAGACCGAACACCTGCTAGAGTTTAAATCGAGCAACGCCAAGGGCTTCGCGCTAATTGTTAAGGATGGATGCCAGAAAGCAAAACCGTTGCACTATGCGCAGTGCCAGCTTGGAATGCACGCCTTCGGGCTTACACGATGCCTCTATCTGGTGTCATGCAAGGACAGCGACAGCCTTTATTCTGAACGCATCGAATACGATCTGGAATTCTGCCTGCGACTGGTATCGCGCTGCGAACGCATCGTGTTTTCGGACATGCCGCCGAGCAGGATTAGCGAAAACCCGGAGTTCTTTGGCTGCATGTTCTGCAAGCATAAAGCCGTCTGTCATCACGATGCGCAGCCGCGAGTGAACTGCCGAACCTGCCTACATGCTCAACCTGAAAGCGGCGGCGATTGTCATATCTCATGCGCGCGATGGGCAAAGCCATTGTCGATCGACGAACAGCGCGACGGATGCCCAGCGCATTTGTATCTGCCGGGAATGGTGAATGGTGAACAGATCGACGTCGATGAGGACGCAGAAACGATTACTTATCGCATGAAGTCGGGAGAGGTTTGGGTGGATGGAGCTAAGGGTTAGGACCAGTATTGGGAGAGGTGATCCATCTCTTCATCGACTGCAATCAACAGCAGTCGAGCCTCAACTTGGCCTTTGCTCAGGTAATCCTTTGCTAAAACGGCTTGAGCGTCAGATATATCGATTGCCATATTAAGATTGGCATTCATCAATTCGATATGAGCAACTGTTTTCTCATTCAGAATTTCTTTGTACCGCCTAACGGAACTTGGAGGAATGATCGAGACGTATATGCTCCTCGAGTTTATAGCTGACCCCTGTAACTTGGCGATTTCGAATGTGGTGTTAATGGTTTCCATTGCATAGCCACGTATATTTGCCAGAGCGTCGATCTCTGCTTTCAGGGATCTTTTTACGTTGGCGATATGTTGCCTTCGCATCGCATCCAACTGTTGCTTCGCAACTATCACAGCAACAAGAACCGGGATGCCCGCAAGGATCGTTCCGTAATCCTTCATAAGAATCAAGAACGCTTCCCCAAAGGTTGGCAACTTTGCATAGAGCGCACCGAAGACCATCGCGCAAACACCGACGTAGACCGCAGTCGCCACGTACAAAATCGATGAAGAAAACTGCTCGTTTTCTTTTTCTACTTTCTCTTTATCAGACAAGGTAACGCCCCCAACATGCTAACCTTACGAAACTACCAGTCAGAAGCAATAGACGCCGTTTTCGACTATTGGCAAGAGGAGGCAGGCAATCCGCTTGTTGATCTTGCGACCGGCTGCGGCAAGTCGTTGGTTATGGCGTCTCTGATCCAGCGCCTCGTTGAAGGCTGGCCTGACATGCGAGTGATGGTCGTTACGCACGTAGCGGAACTTATCGAACAGAATTATCTGGAATTGCTTGGCGTTTGGCCATTCGCGCCTGCAGGTATTTATTCGGCTGGTTTGGGTCGTCGTGATGCGCGCAGTCAGATCGTGTTTGCCGGCATTCAGACTGTTCACAATAAGGCGCAGCAAATCGGTCACGTCGACGTGCTTATGGTCGACGAGTGCCATCTTATCCCGATTAACAGCAACACGATGTACCGCAAGTTCATCGACGCGCTGCTTGAGATTAATCCTGACATGAAGATCCTCGGACTGACTGCGACTCCCTATCGGCTGGATAGCGGTCGCTTGGATGAGGGCGCGGATCGTCTGTTTGATCAGATCGTCTATACCTACGGCGTTGCAGACGGCATCCGCGACGGTTTCCTTGCGCCGCTCACAAGCAAACCAACGGCTACTGAATACGACGTTAAAGGCGTGGGAAGGCTAGGCGGCGACTACAAACAGCGCGCGCTGGAAGAAGCAATCAACCGGACTGACCTTAACGATGCAGTTGTTTCTGAGATCATCGCAAAGGGTGCTGATCGTCGTTCCTGGTTGTGTTTCTGTGCCGGCGTGAAAGCCGCTCTGGACGTGCGCGATGTGTTCAGAGCGCGCGGCATTACCTGCGAGGCTGTAACGGGGGATACTCCGAAGGAAGAACGCCGCCGCATCCTTGAGGACTTCAAAGCTTACCGCATTCAGTGCGTGACGAACAATTCAGTTCTTACTACAGGATTCAATCATAAGGGTGTTGATTTAATTGCATTTATGCGCCCGACACTGTCCTTGAGTTTGTACGTCCAAATGGCCGGTCGTGGCACTCGTCCGCTGTATAAGGCGGGTGCGCCACTGGATACTGTTGAGGAGCGGCTTGCTGCTATATCGGCAGGACCAAAGAAGAATTGCCTCGTTCTGGACTTCGCGAAACTCGTTGATCGGCACGGCCCTGTCGACATGGTCGAGCCTAAAGCGCCAAGCGCCGGCAATGGTGAGCCGCCAATCAAGATCTGCCCAACCGTACCTGACGACAACGGCGCGGTAGGTTGCGGCGAGAAGGTACATATCTCGCTGATGAAATGCCCATGCTGCGGTTATGACTTCCCTCCTAATGAGGATGAGAAGCTAACACGGCAGGCAGCTGACGTTCCGATTGTCAGCACTGCCGAAGCAGAATGGCGCAAGGTGACAGGTCGGACGTTTCACTTTCACGAAGGCAAGGGCGACAAGCCGCCGTCGGTTAAGTGCAGCTACATCGCGGGCTATACGCAGATCAATGAATGGCTTTGCCCGCAGCATACTGGTTTTGCACAAACCAAGGCGCATCGATGGTGGACGCAG